>JADMIO010789661.1_pt1 | contig 108741 bp, 96 predicted proteins | sample 8958161 | NCBI WGS metagenome assembly JADMIO01 (sample SAMN16585339, study PRJNA669376) | soil metagenome | isolation source: Crop rotation soil | place: USA: Cullars Rotation, Alabama | collected 2011
GCGACAACTTGTCCACGTGGAATTCTAAGCTTAGGATCCCAATGTGCTGGAAAGTGCAGAAATGACTTTCATCCACGAAGCTCGTTCTGCTCTGCGCGCGCTGCGGAAGAGTCCCGGCTACGTAGCGACCTGCGTTGCCGTCCTCGCGCTCGGCATCGGCGCGAATGCCGCCATTTTCAGCGTCGTCCACTCGGTGATCCTGACGGCGTTGTCCTATCCGGACGCTTCGCGATTGGTCTTCGTGTGGGAGCGCTTCCCCGTCAGCGACCCCCTCTTCGGTCGCTTTCTCGTCCGGAACGAAAACTACACCGAGTGGAAGCGGCAGAACACGGTCTTCGCTGAAATGACCGCGATGAGCGAGAAACAGCAAAGCGAAACAGGAGTCGAGAACCCTCGTCAGATATCGACTGGATTTGCATCTGCCAACCTGCTTCCGATGTTAGGTGCGCAAGCGCGGGTGGGTCGTCTCTTCAGGTCCGACGAGGAGCGACCGGGTAACGATCGCGTCGCCGTTATAGCGGACACCTATTTCGAGACGCGTTTTCATCGCGACCCTGAAGTTCTCGGCCGCTCATTGACGCTTAGTGGCTTGAGCTATACGATCGTCGGCGTCTTGCCGAGACGATTCCACATGCCTGCTCTCCACGAGGGAACCGAGCAGTTGAAACCGGAGGTCTGGGTTCCGCTCTCGCGGCGACTAAATACCGCCGACGACGAGAAGAGCTTTCAGTTAGTGGTGATGGCCCGTCTGAAACCGGGAGTCATGCTCGCGCAGGCGCGAACTGAGATGGCGGGAATTGCGGGACGGCTCGCCAAGTCCGGAAAAGATGCTCTGGACAAGGACTGGACTGTGAGCGTCTTTCCGCTTGAAATAGAAGAAACCGCACCGCAGCTTCATCGAGCTCTGGAAGTTCTTCTCCTGGCCGTCGGATTCCTGCTGCTGATCGCGTGCGCCAATTTGGCGAATCTCACACTCGCGCGGGCCACGCTTCGCTCCCGGGAGATTGCGCTGCGACTGGCTCTGGGCGCGACGCGAGCCCGTATCGTCACGCAGCTTGTGTTGGAATCGTTTCTTGTGTCGATCGGTGGCGCCGCTCTTGGATTACTTCTAGCTCACTGGTGCATCAAGCTGATGCTCGCGCTCCAGCCACCGGACATCCACCGTCCGGAGTTGATCGAAATCAATGTCGCAGTCTTCGCGTATGCTGCGGCGGCTGCCTTGTTTACAGCCCTACTATTTGGACTCGCTCCATCCGTGGCGGCATCACGCATGGATCTCAACTCGGCTTTGAAGACAGGCGGCGGCTGGGGCACTTCGGGCGCTCGCACGCGAAGCCGCCAATTCCTGATCGCGGTGGAAGTGGCGCTCGCTCTGGTGCTACTCACCGGCGCGGGGCTGATGATCCGTAGCTTCCGCGAGCTGGTTAACGTAGGGATCGGGTTCGACACTGAGCGTCTGGTGACCGTCGATATTGATCTTCCCGAGAAACGATATGCCGATGGCGCAAGTCAGGCCAGGTTCTTTCGTAGTCTGATGGAGCATCTACGTTCGGTCCCCGGAGTCACGGCAGTTGCCTTAGTCGACAACCTGCCACTCCACAGCGTCTCCGCTTCAAACTTCTACATCGCGGGCCGCCCGGAATTGTCCACGAGCGCCGTTCCGATTGCCGACCACGCGCTCGTCAGTCCCGAATACTTTACTGCGATCGGGCTTCGTCTGAAAGCGGGCCGCTTCTTCACCGAGTCCGACCTGGCCTTGACTGATAAGGCCAAAGAACAAGTCGCGATTGTGAATGAGGCATTCGTCCATCAATTTTTCAAAAACGAAGAGCCGCTGAACAAACGACTCATGCGATCAAAGGAGGGTCCGGCTTCAGTGATCATCGGGGTGGTAGCAGACTACCGTCCGATGGGCACCGAGCGCGGCGTGCGATCACAGATCTTCTGGCCCGATCTCAGGCTTCGCAAGGCCAGTGTAATCGCCCGCACGATAGCCGCCCCGTCGTCGTTCGCGAAGGCGATTCAGAGTGCGATTTGGACAGTCGATAAGGACTTGTCTGCAGCCGAAGTCAAGCCGATGGAGCATTATGTGCGCGAGTGGCAGTCGGCGCGCCGATTTAACACGCTGCTGTTGACTATCTTTGCCGGGTTGGCGGTAGTGCTGGCAATGATCGGGATCTATGGCGTGTTGTCGAACCTTGTGACTTCGCGCGTACGCGAGATTGGAATTCGAATGGCCATCGGCGCGAGGCCTCTGGAGATCGCCAGGCTGATCGTCAGACAAAGCATGATTCCCGTCATGATCGGATTGGCCGGTGGTCTTGCCGGCAGCCTCGTGGTCAACCGGTTCCTGGAGTCGCTGTTGTTCCAGGTTCATCCGCGCGATCCCCTCACGCTGATCGTGGCCTGTGGTGCGATTCTGCTGATGACGCCGCTAGCAGTTTCTGTCCCTCTACGTCGAGCCCTGCGCGTCGACTGCACTGTCGCGCTGCGCGAGGAATAAATGTTCACGGGAATCATCGAAGAGCTAGGTAGCGTCGATCGCATGGAAACTCGCGCGGCCGGAGCGCGACTGCGCGTACGGTGCCGCACGGTCCTCGATGACGCCCGCGAAGGATCGAGCATTGCGGTCAATGGAGTCTGCTTGACTGCGCTCGATCTCACCGCTGATTCCTTCTCCGCCGATCTCGCCCCGGAGACGCTCGCCCGCACCAATCTTGGCGAGCTGACGCCCGGTTCATCCGTTAATCTCGAAAGGCCGCTTTCCCCATCGGGCCGGTTGAGCGGCCACATCATGCAGGGGCACGTTGACGGCACGGGTGAGTTCCTGTCGCTCGATCCACTCGGTGACGACAACTGGTGGCTGAAGATCCGCGTGCCGTCCGAGCTCGATGGCTACCTGGTGTGGAAGGGCAGCATCGCCATCGATGGAATCAGCCTGACAATCGCGAGCCTTGAGTCCGGCGTGCTCGGCGTCACGATCATTCCTCACACGCGGTCACAGACGAACCTCGGTTCGCGGCGGCCCGGCGACCGCCTCAATCTCGAGTGCGACGTCCTGGCGAAGTATGTGGAAAAACTGCTCGGCAAGCTGGAGCGGGCGGACGGCTTGACGTTCGAGAAGCTTCGCCAGCAGGGGTATTGACGGGGCTCCCGCGCTGGGCATATAATTGCGAATTCATGCGGTACGTTTACGCCAACTATTATTCGTTTCGATTTTGGGCCTTTGCCTAAGTCGGGGCGAGTGGGTCTGGCGTAAGAATAGAAGATCAGAAACCAACCCGCTCGGAAGAGTGGGTTTTTTATTTTAGGCGCGAGAGGAGACAGCACAGGATGATCATCTCGATAAGATCGAACGCGACCAAGGAAGAGATCGAGCACGTTTGCGAGCGGATTCGCGATTTCGGCTACAAGGTTCATTCCATTCAAGGGGAGGAGCGCGTCGTGATAGGAGCCGTAGGCGTGGGTGATGTGACGGCTTGCCTGGAATCGCTCGAGGCGATGCCACAGGTGGAAAAGGCGGTCCGCATATCGGCTCCGTACAAATTCGTTAGTCGCGAGTTCCGGCGAGACCGTACGGAAATCGTGGTTCATTCGCCGCGCGGGGACCTTCGTATCGGCGGCGATGAATTCATCACTATGGCCGGTCCGTGCTCTGTAGAGTCCGAGAAACAGATTATGGACGTTGCGGAGGCTGTATCGCGCGGGGGCGCTCGTGTCCTTCGTGGGGGCGCTTTTAAGCCCCGGACATCGCCCTATGACTTCCAGGGAATGGAACTCGAAGGACTGAAGCTTCTGAGAAAGGCGCGCGAGGCGAGCGGACTAGCGATCATCACTGAAGTCATGAGCGACCGCGACGTCGAACTGGTCGCTGAGTATGCGGATATCATCCAGATCGGCGCGCGGAACATGCAGAATTTCGCGTTACTCAAGACGCTAGGCGGTTGCGGACGGCCGATCATGCTAAAGCGCGGCCTCAGCTCGACGATCAAAGAACTGCTGATGTCAGCGGAGTACATCGTAGCTCACGGAAACTCGGATGTCATGCTTTGCGAGCGTGGGATTCGCACGTTCGAGACCCACACGCGAAACACGTGCGACATCGTGGCTGTGGCCGCTCTGAAGGAACTGACCCATCTGCCGGTGATCCTCGATCCGAGTCACGCGACGGGGAAGCGCAGCCTGGTGCCATCGCTCGCTCGAGCCGCGGTCGCGATCGGATCTGATGGGCTGATCGTCGAAGTTCACCCGTGCCCGGAGAAGGCTTTCAGCGATGGGGCTCAATCGCTGGACGTACCGCAGTTCAACCACATGATGGCGGACCTCAAGCCGTATATTGAGCTGTGGGCGCACAGCCGACTGGCGGAATCAGTAGCAGCCGTGTAATCTGGAGGCGGTGCGGTCTCGTTTTCAGCCGTGGCAGCTTGCCACCATTCTGATCGGTCTATGCGCCGCAATTCTCGCGGTCGCATTCTACCTCCGCAACCGCAGCGACTTTACAGTGTCGGAATTGGTCGCGGGACTTCCCGAGGGTCAGGGAGTAGTCGTATACATCGACGTGCGCGCGCTCCGTAGTAGCGGAGTTCTCGATTTGCTCGCCGGTCCACGGGTGACCGAGGAACCTGACTATCGAAGTTTCGTCGACGAGAGCGGATTTGACTATCGCCAGGATCTGCACGGCGTACTCGTCGCATTTCAAGGCGATTCGGTATATGCGTTCGTTAAGGGCCGCTTTGATTTCTCCGCGCTGAAGCGTTACACGGAGAAGCAGGGTGGAAACTGCTTCAACGGCTTTTGCCGGATGTCGGCGAGTCGCGCCGATCGCTACATTTCTTTCCGGCCGCTCAAGGCCAACCTGTTGGCGATGGCCGTCAGCCTGGACGAGTACGCGGCGTGGAAAGTAACTTCCCCGAAGGCGGGGAAGCAGGCGGCTCATGTTCCAGCTCAACCCGTTTGGGTATCGATTCCCGATTCGACTTTAAAGGACGAGTCGAGCCTGCCGGCGGGCACAAAGCTCTTCGCGAAAGCCCTCGAGGCAGCCGAGAAAGTCACTCTCGCCCTGGGCTGGAATGGCGAGCGCTTCGAAGCCGTCCTTGACGCGGCCTGCCGTAGTCCGCAAGATGCCGTCGTGCTTCGCCGCCAGCTTGAAGGCATCACCAAGGTGATGCGCGATTACATTGCCCGGTCGAACCAGACACCCAATCCGCGCGACCTCAGCGGCGTCCTCACTGCCGGTCTTTTCGAGCAGCAGGACCGCACTGTGCACGGGCGCTGGCCGATCGAGCGTGCCTTCCTCGAGAGCATCTCCGGAGGCAAGCTATAGGTGACCGGAGTCATCTGCTCCGGGAACATTGTTCACGACATTTTGGTGCGCCCCGTTGATCGGGTCGAGTGGGGAACTTCCATGTGGATGGAGTCGCTCGACCAGAGTCTGGGAGGCAACGGCGCGAACACTGCTTTTGCGATCGGAAAACTTGGCGTTCGGGTGAAGCTTCTTGGCTGGGCCGGGCATGACGAATTCGGCGATCGATGCATAAACGCGCTCCAGTCAGCCGGTGTTGACATCAGCGCCGTCGAGCGATCGGATCTTCCTACAGCCGCCACAGTCGTGTTGGTCAACTCATCGGGGGAACGCGCGCTGCTGCACCGGCAAGGCTGCAGCCAGGAAGCCTTCGCGATGCCGTTGCAATTCGATTGCGCGAGTGACAACGGATTCGAACGCTTTCACCTCGCCAATCTGTTTGCTATGCCGCTGCTGCGGAAGAACGCGGCGGAGAGTCTGGCCAATGCGAGAGCTTCGGGCCTCGCGACCTCCCTCGATACCGGATGGGACCCTCGCGGTGAGTGGATGACAGTGTTGAAGCCCTGCCTACCTAATACCGACTTGCTATTTGTCAATGAAACCGAGGCGCGCATGTTGACTGGCATGGGTGATGCGGACGAGTCGGCGCGCATCTTACGTACTGAGGGCGCGGGCGATGTAGTTATCAAGCTGGGTGCAAGAGGCTGCGCTGTCTTTCATGGGTCGGAGCGTCTATCGGTACCGGCGTTCGGCGTCGACGTGGTGGACACCACGGGCGCTGGCGATTGCTTCGTGGGCGGCTTTCTCGCCGGGCTCGCTCGTGGTCTCGATATTCGCGAGTGCGCTGAACTCGCCTGTGCCGCGGGTGCCTTGAGCATTCAACGATTGGGTGCGGTCAGGGGCCTGCTCGATTATGATGCCACGCGAGCCTGGATAAACTCGCGGCGATCCGCGCGGTAGCTACTCTAGAAATCGATCCATGGTGACTGCTCCAGATCCCATGGTCGGCCGCACAATCGGCCGGCACGTATCGTTTGCTCAGGCAGATGGGCACGGGGAGCATGGGCGCGGTTTATCTGGCCGAGGGTGCCGACGAGATCAAGCGCCAAGTGGCAATCAAAGTTGATCTACGCCGCTTTCGGCAGAAGCGTCGGAAACTCGCGGATCTCGATCATCCGAATATGTACCACCGCGGCACAGAGCAGGATCGCAGCCATGACCATGGCCAGCGGGCGCCGTTTGAGAGCAGCCGGGCAGCGTGTCGAGGCGCACCGCCAGACAGCCGGGTACCGGCCAGGCGAGGTGCTGCGCAGGCCATCGAGCTGACCAAGCCTAGAAACCTGGCGTCCATCGAGTCAGCGCTGACCGGATTTTCGGAGCGTACTGAACTCGAGAGCCGGATTGCATCGATTAAGAAATAATTTGTCGCAAGACTTGATCGGCGTCACGACGGCCCATCTCAATCCATCGCTCGATTTTGTCGCGGTCGTACGCGAGCAAATCTCGCGCGCCCCCAAGTTGTCCCGCGGGCTCGATTCGAATCGTCTCGATGTTCGAAAGTTCCGGCTGTCGTGCCGAAGCGGCGCGCGCGGCACCGAGGAGTGCCCGGATGGCGAACGGCATTCGAGGCATCACGGGAACGGCGACAATACGAGCGGCGCCCATTTGCGCGCTGGCCCACAAAGGCAGGGCGCCGAGCATTCCGCCGTCGCAGTAGGACCGGTTGTCGATCCGGAGTGGCGCCAACATGCCCAGCACCGCGCACGAGGCAGCCAGATGATGCCACGTGATATCACCGTTCCGAACCAACTGCGCGCGAGGGCGGGGAAGGGCAGTGACGGTGATCCCAATCTCCGTCCGGGGTCGGTACGTCGCATGCAGCTTGCGAATGGTCTCGTTCAAATTGCGCGAGTCGAGCAGTCCACCCCACGGACTCCGCGGCACGCGCCATCGCAGCCGCGCGGAGAAGCCTGCATCGCGCCATAGGGTGATCAAGTCATGGCCGGATGCACCGCCCGCAATGGCCCACCCGTTCAACGCGCCAACAGAAGTGCCCACGACGATGTCTGGCCGCCATTTTCCTTCAAGCGCGCCCCACACGCCCGCTTGGTAAGCGCCGAACATTCCGCCACCCGACAATACCAGCGCGGTTCTCATGCCCCAAGCCGAATATAGCATCTGTCAAAATAGGCTCTGAGTGTTTCAATTCAATCCCGAGGCCTACGGTCCGGAAATCGCGGCGATACTTGCACTGGATGGAAACGGCAACCGGCTGATGCCGCTCGCATCAGGTCGTTGCAGTTCGCTCGACGCTCGCTCCCGAATCGACAAACGGACGGCGAGCGATTTATTCCCCCAAGCACCCGCGCCCGAGGCCGCACTGGCAGGGCTCTGGCTTTATTTTTCCTGTTTGGATGAATCGCATTCAGTCTCTCAGGAGATTGAGACCGTTGATGGAAGCTTCTGGCACGGCATTCTGCATCGCCAGGAACCGGACCCCGGCAATTCGGGCTACTGGTTCCGTCGCGTCGGATCGCACGCGGTATTTCCCGCGTTGCGGGATGCGGCTTCAGAGATCGCGGACGGGTCGATTTTCAAGGTGACGAGTCGATGGGACCCGTTCGTATTCATCGATTTCTGCGAAGAGGTCCGTCAGAAGCCGGGTTCCGCTGACGAGCGCCTGGCGCTCGAGATTCAGCGCGCCGAATGGCAGCTCCTGTTTGATCATTGCGCGAGGCTCCGTTCGTGAGCGCTGTGAAAGCGGCAGTCCTCGCGGCCTATGAAAAGCCGCTCGAGATTCGGGAGTATCCCGCCGTTGATCGCGTCGCTCCAGGCGAGGTGCTGGTCCGCGTGGAGATGGCCGGCATCTGTGGCACCGACGTGCATTTGTGGCTCGGCCAGTTGTCGATTCCACTGCCGGTCGTGTTGGGTCATGAGACCGCGGGCCGGATCGAGACAATCGGCGCGGGCCTTGAAAAAGACTGGCGCGGTGCTCCGCTCAAGATCGGCGATCGCATCACCTGGGCCAGTTCAATTGTTTGTGGCGAGTGTTTCTACTGCCGGATGAAACGCCAGCCCACTCGCTGCGTTTTCCGCAAGGCGTACGGGATTTCCTACAATGCCGACCAGCCGCCACATCTGCGCGGCGGATACGCGGAGAAGATTCTCCTGCGCGCGGGCACGTCGATTTTCCGAATCCCGGATGAGATCCCGACTGAATCGGTTGTAGGCGGCGGCTGTGCTCTCACCACCGCGATTCATGGACTGGAGCGGTGTCCATTGACGTGGGGAGATATCGTCGTCGTTCAGGGGACAGGGCCCGTTGGTCTTGCAGCCATCGCCGTATGCGCGATGCCGGAGCTGCGCGAATTATCGCGATCGGCGGGCCGGCGCATCGTTTGGAGATGGCTCGCGCGTTCGGAGCCGACGCGGTGATTGACGTGGATACCAATCCGGACGCGGCCGCGCGGCGCCAGGTTGTAATCGAGGAAACCGGACCCTATGGCGCGGACGTCGTTATTGAATGTGTGGGTCACCCGGCGGCGGTGAACGAAGGAATGGATCTGTGCCGCGATGGAGGCCGCTACCTGGTGCTCGGGCAATACGCCGACGCGGGGAACATCTCGTTCAACCCCCACACGATTACGCGCAAGCAGCTTCAACTGCACGGCTCCTGGGGTTTTGAGCCACGCCACGTGGACGCTGCACTGTCGATGCTGGCGCGCGACGGATGGAAACACAAGTTCGCAGCCGAAGTGACACACCGCTTCCCGTTAGCCGAAGCGAACCAGGCGCTCGAGACCACGCGCCAGTGGAAGTCAGGCAAGACCGTCATCGTCCCATGATGAAGCGCATTCTCATTTTGCTGGTCGTCGTCGCGGGCGGCTTTGTCGCGTGGAACGTATCGCGGCGTTCGCAGCCTCCCGTGATTCCGTTGACCACAGTAAAACGCGAAACAGTCGTCAGTACCGTGGTGACGAACGGCAAGGCTGAGCCACTGGACTGGATTGCAGTGCGATCCGAACGGGAAGGCGCCGTGGAGCGCGTGCTGGTTGAAAAGGGACAGGCGATTCAACAGGGGGCGGTTCTCGTCGAACTCAGCGCGGCAGCGGCGCAATCCGAGCTGGCCTCGGCCCAAGCACGGATTGCGCAGGTTCGTGCTGAAATGGAATCGCTCGAACGTGGGGGACGCTCCGCCGATTTGGCCGAGATCCAGAATAGTCTGACTCGCGCGCACGCGGATCTTGAATCCGCGCGCCGGGAGTACGAGGTTGTCCAACGTCTCGCGGCCAAAGATGCGGCTACGAAGCAACAGGTCGAGGAAGCTCGGCGGGCGGTGGATAAATCGCAGCTCGAGATCCGCGCACTCGAGAATCGTCGAGCCGCCCTGGTGGGGCAGACCGACCGATCCATCGCAGCAGCCCGCCTGAAGGAAGCCGAAGCAGCCTCCGAAGCGGCGCGCCGTCGAATCGAGCAGGCGTCTATCCGCGCGCCCATGGATGGCATCGCTTATCAGCTCGACACCCGTCCGGGAGCCTACTTAAACCCTGGCAGCGAGGTCGCGCACCTCGGAAAGCTGCATAGGATGCGCGTGATCGTGTATGTCGATGAGCCAGAACTCGGGCGCGTCGACGAAGGGATGCCCGTGACCATCACGTGGGATGCGGTTCCAGGACGCCAGTGGAAGGGCACGGTCGAGAGGGTCCCGACGCAAGTGGTTCCGCTCGGAAGCCGGCAAGTAGGGGAGGTCGTATGCGTGATCGACAATCCCGACAGAGAGCTTGCTCCGGGCGCTAACGTGAACGCTGAAATCCGTTCGAAGGTCGCCGAGAACGTGCTTGTAGTTCCGAAGGAAGTCATCCGTCGTGAGAGCAACATCGCCGGGGTTTACGTGCTTGCGGGCGACCGGCTCCAGTGGCGCCCGGTTCAACTGGGGGTCTCGAGCGTTACGCGTACGCAGGTGGTGTCCGGTCTTGCGGAAGGCGATCGCGTCGCCATGCCCGCCGATCGCCCGCTGTCGGATGGAATGCAGGTGCGCGCAACTACTTAGACCGTCTATGCACGCCGGACTTGTGCCGGCTCAACCGGAAATCCCCGCTCTACCCACGCTTCGAAGCCGCCGTGCAGAGGGCGCACTCGCGTGATTCCCAGCCTACGTAGTCTGAGAGCCACACGGGCGCTCGTAGCTTCGTTTGGTCAACTGCAATAGACGATGATGTCTCGGTCGCGCGGAATCTCCTGATGGCGGGTCTCCAAATCAGCGACGGCCATGGCAATAGCGCCGGGCAGCCTCATGTCGCCGTCGCCCACACTGCGGAGATCGACCATTACGGGATTCTCACCCGCACTAATCTTCGCCATCACGTCTTCTGGAGTGATCCGTGCAATGCGCATCTTCCGGATGAATCGCCTTCTCTGAAACCACTTCCAGGCGACGTATAGAGCAATCGTCAAGGAGATGATGAAGGCCAGCCGCCCCCCGGTCCGGTCCAGCCATTCGAGCAGCGGCTCGATCTGATCGCGGAACATGTATCCCAGAGTCAAAAATGTCCCGACCCAGATGATCGTGCCGGCGGCGTCGTAGACCAGAAACCTCGTCGTGCTTATTCCGGTGAGTCCGGCGAGCGGCGGCGCGGCGGTACTGAGACCAGGCACGAACTTGGAGAATAGCAACGCTCCCGCTCCAATCCGGGCGTAGGCATTCTCGGTCGTCCTTACGCAAGAATCCGGCTCGATTGAAACCCGGCACAGCAGCTTCAGCACGGACCTGCCGCGCGTTCGTCCCGCGACGTACCAGATCATGTCCCCGGCCATTGCAGCAGCCGAGGCCAGCAGAAAAGCCGGACCAAGGGCGAAGTAACCTGTACCACCGAGTGTGCCCATCGCCAGCAGCGCCGGAATCGCTGGAATGGGTATCCCAGCTTGCTCAAGAAACACGACCAGCACCAATAATCCGTAGCGATGCACCTACCCTCATTTTAAATCATGGTCCGCGTTGCACCATTCCCCATCAAACCGATAAACTCAAAAAAGAGGACTACCCCTAATGCCTAAAGTGTCTCGACGCGATGTCGTGAAAGCGGCCGGCGCGGCTGCGGCAGCCTCTGCTGCACGCCGATTGCAAGGCGCTCCGGCGATTCAGAGAGTCAAGGCCGCCAATAACCAGGTTCAATTTGCCTTGATCGGTACTGGTGGGCGCGGACGATATCATCTGGAGCATGCTAATGGCGTCGACTCCGGCCGTTGTGTCGCCGTCTGCGACATCAACGATGAGAACTTAAAGAAGGGGATTGAGGCATCCAAGGACAAGCCGCAGGGTTTCAAAGATTATCGCGAGTTACTGGCGCGTAAAGAGATCGAAGCGGTCATCATCGCCACGCCTTTGTACGTCCATTTCCCGGTTACCCGCGACGCGCTGCTGGCCGGCAAGCATGTCTTTTGCGAAAAGAGTCTTGTCTTCAGGCCTGAAGAGGTGCACGCTCTGCGCGCCCTCAGTAACGAGCGCCCCAAGCAGGTTTTGCAGGTCGGGCTTCAGCGCCGCTACAGCGAGTTCTACCAGACCGCGAAGGCGATGATCGACAAAGGAATGCTCGGTCAGGTCACTCATGCGTACGCACAGTGGCATCGTAACGGTGGCTGGCGCATGGCGAAGGATAAGCCGCGCGAGGCCAGTTGGCGCCTCTTTCGTGAGTTCTCCGGTGGCCTGACCGCCGAGCTCGCTTCGCATCAGATCGATGTCGCCGACTGGATGTTCGGTTCGACGCCGGAGTTTGTCACCGGCGTTGGGAGCCTCGACCTGATGAAAGACGGCCGCGACATCTACGACAATATCTCGCTCATTTTCAAATACCCCAAGGGTCAGAAGCTGATGTACAGCTCAATGAGCACGAACAAGCACTCGCCGCTGTTCTACTCGCAGCGCACCGAATTCGGCGAAATGATTATGGGCACTGAGGGGACGATCCATATCACGGTCGGCACGGATAACGAGCCTGCCACTGCGATATGGTTCCCCGAGCCTCCGAAGCCCACGGCGGCGCCGGCCCAAAGCAAATCCACCACGGCTTCAGCGACCCTCGCGTCGACTGGTCTCGGGGGCAAGGGTCTTCCAGTCCTGCTTTCGAAGGACCAAGTCTCAAAAGACGACGGTTTCCTGTCCAAGGAGCTTAAGTTCGCTCGCCGGTGGCTGTACTCGAAAGGCGTCATGGTTCCCGAAGAGACTCGTAACCCCGTCGACGTGCAACTCGAATCCTTCTTCGACTGTGTCCGGACGGGCGCGCGCCCGAAGGCGGATCTTGAAGTGGGACTCGCCGATTCAATCGCCGTCATGCTGTCCAATCTCGCCATGGACGAGGGACGTCGCGTCTACATGAACGAGATCGACAAGATGGGCCGCGGCGGCGAGCCCAAAGCGACTCGCGCTTGAAGCGACTGGGGCTGAGATCGGTCTGGCCCGAGATCCGGGAACTGATCGGCCCCCGTCGTGCGCTCCTCGCAACCGGGTTTGTATTGATGCTGATTAACCGGGCTTCCGGCCTGGTTTTGCCTGCTTCGACGAAATTTCTAATTGACGATGTCTTAGGTAAGCGTGACGTTGAACTGCTCAAGCCTCTGCTGCTGGCTGTTTTCACGGCCACGACGATTCAGGGGATCACTTCGTTCGCGCTGACGCAGCTTCTCTCAAAGGGCGCGCAGCGGCTCATCGCGGAATTGCGCCAGAAAGTGCAGAGGCACGTCGGCCGCCTGCCGGTCGCCTATTACGACTCGAATAAGTCCGGGGCCCTGGTGTCACGGATCATGAACGACGTTGAGGGAATCCGCAACCTCATCGGCACCGGGCTGGTCGAATTCGTGGGTGGGATTCTCACAGCTCTGATCGCACTTGTCGTGTTAATCCGCATCAGCCCGCTACTCACCGGTCTGTCGCTCGCGTTCATCACCGTCTTTGGTCTCGCCCTTCAGAAGGCGTTCACGAAGATCCGGCCCATCTTCAAGGAGCGCGGAAAAATCTATGCCGAAGTCAGTGGACGACTGACCGAATCGCTCGGCGGAGTTCGAGTGGTAAAAGGCTATCACGCTGAGGAGAGAGAGGCCGGAGTTTTCTCGGCCGGTGTGGCGCGACTCCTCGACAATGTTTTGAGGACTCTCAACGCGATGGCGCTGATGGGGCTCTCGGCGACATTTCTGCTTGGCACTGTGGGCGCTCTGGTGATGTATGTCGGAGCCCAACAGATCCTCAGCGGTCAGCTTACACTCGGCGGATTCGTGACGTTCACGGCTTTTCTTGCATTTCTCACGGCCCCGGTTTTCCAGGTTGTCGGCATCGGCACGCAGCTCACAGAGGCGTTCGCTGGGATCGAGCGCACGCGTGAAGTGCTACACGAGCAGCCCGAGGACGAGGACCCGCGTCGCGCTCTCGACCTGCCTGGCATCAACGGCGAAATCGTCTTCGACAATGTCGGCTTCGCCTACGAGGCAGGCAAGCCGGTGCTCAATCAGGTTTCATTTACCGCGACTCCGGGAACCGTTACCGCGCTGGTGGGTCCGTCGGGATCCGGCAAATCAACGATCATCAGCCTGATCGCAGCGTTCCATATTCCGAACGAGGGAACAATCCGCGTCGATGGCCTGGATCTCTCTACGGTGCGACTTTCCTCTTATCGGAGGCTTCTCGGCGTTGTCTTGCAGGAGACCTTTCTCTTCGATGGCACGATTCGCGAGAATGTCGCTTTCGGCCGTCCCGATGCGACCGAGCAGCAGATTCTAGAAGCCTGCCGCATCGCGCGGGTCGATGAGTTCGCCGAACGCTTTGAAAAGAAGTACGACACGGTTGTCGGCGAGCGTGGAGTCAAGCTGTCGGGTGGTCAGAAGCAGCGCGTGTCGATCGCCCGGGCGATCCTCGCCGATCCCAGAATTCTCATTCTCGACGAAGCGACCTCGAGTCTCGATTCCGAATCCGAGCAGATGATCCAGGAGGGCCTGGCGTACCTGATGAAAGGGCGCACGACGTTCGTGATTGCGCACCGCCTCTCGACGATCCGACGCGCCGATCAGATTCTGGTCGTCGAGGCAGGCTCTATAGTCGAGCGTGGAACGCACGATTCCTTGTATGCCGCTCGCGGACGCTATTGGGAACTGTATACCCGGCAGCACGGAATTGAGGCGAATTTATTCATGCCGGATGTGCCTGAGGAAGATCGTGCCGCACCCGCTGCGGCGCCGTCCGGAGGCCGTGCGAACCCACTCGGCGAGGCGCTCCGCATTCTGCGGGGTTAGGCTGCCGATGCGGTGTTATACTCGGGGCGAGTCATGGAAAGAGAAGTTCGCGAAAACTTTGATCGAGTGGATGCCGAAATAAAGCAGATCATCCAGGCTCATCGGGCCGCCATCGCCCGCATGGATCGGCAGGATGAGCGCGCCGATCGCGCCGAGGAGCGCGCTGCACGTAACGAAGCACGCTTCGAGAAGCGCATGAAGGGATTCGAGAAGCTAGTGATGATCGGAAGGAAGGAACTGGTTTCCCTCCGGCGCATTCAGGCTGCCGCTGCCAAGGAGACGACGGAAAAAATGAACGCGCTGATCGATTCGCAGCAACGCACCGATGCGAAGCTGAGGGCGTTTATCGACTCACTGAATAAAGGGCGAAACGGACGATAGCCATGCGCACCATTCTCCATTCCGTCAGTTATGCCGGCGTCTGGCCAGGTCAGGCGCGACTCACGCTCGACCAGATCATCGATAAGGGCGCGATCCTGGGATTCGACGGACTCATGCTGATGGCCAAGCGCCCCCATCTGTCGGTTCTCGACTACGGCGAGCGCGCCTGCCACGATCTGCGCGACAAGATCGAAAAGAAGGGACTGCGGTGTCACCTCATCGCCGGTTACAATAATTTCACCGCTGACCTTGAGCACGTCGACGTCCCCCACCGCGAGATTCAAATACAGCATGTCACCGAGCTCGCGCGGATTGCGCATTGGCTCGGCGCGCCGATCGTGCGCATCTTCACTGGATACGAGCACCCGGCCCAGTCTTACAACGCCGTCTGGAATCTCACGGTGGATGCCATCCGCGAATGCGCTCGCCGCGCCGCGGAATACGGAGTCACCATCGGTGTGCAGAATCATCACGACATCGCGGCGCATTGGGAGAGCCAGCGTGACCTCATCGAAGCGGTCAACGAGCCCAACTGTCGTGCCATCTTCGATGCGTGGGCGCCCGCGCTGCACAAGACCGATATCGTCGAGGCTGCGCGGGCCATGGCCCGGATGACTTGCCACACCACTGCCGCCGATTATCAGCTTCGGCCTCGCATGCTGTACCGTCCGCCGCTTGTCAATTACGAAGCGCAGACTCCGTGGACTCAAGCGGTCCCCATGGGTGAGGGCTTCATCGACTATGCCGGCTTCCTGCAGGCGTTGACGAGCAACGACTATACCGGCGCGATCGCCTATGAGATGTGCTCGCCGCTGATGGGTGGTGGATCCGAGGAGAATCTCGACCGCTACGCGCGTCGATTCCTCGAATTCGTCGACCGCGTTGTTACCCGGGAATCTGTCGTACCTAAGATCGTGGCCAAATCCCCCGCGGCCTAGGGTTTAATGGCGCAAGAACAAGAAAGGCTTTTCCCGCAAGCCTAAGCTTAGGCAGCTACTTACGAGCTGGCCGTGCGCATGCATACCCTAGCCACTTTAAGGGGGAAGCATGAGCGCCACAATTTCGGTCGAGCCAAAGCAGTTCACCGGCATTCGTTCGACAGTCGACGGTTCGGGAGCGGTGGTGTGGGTCGAATCTCACATCGTGCAGGCTGCGGTCGCATACCCGATCACGCCCTCGACTCCGATGGGTGACGGCTTCGCGGCCGAATATGCCAACGGAAAAAAGAATCTGTGGGGCGAGTCGCTCCAGTTCCTGGAGACCGAATCGGAGCATTCCTCCGCGTCGGCGTGCGAAGGGTTCGCGCTGGCGGGCGGCCGGGTAACCAATTTCACCTCGGGCCAGGGACTCATCCTGATGAAGGAAGTTCTCTACGTGATCGCCGGCAAGCGCCTTCCGGTCGTGTTCCATATCGGCGCTCGCGCGCTGACTTCCCAATCGCTGAACATTCATTGCGGGCACGACGACGTGATGGGCGTCGCCGACTGCGGCTGGGGCATGGTGTTCGGACGAAACGCTCAGGAGGCTGCCGACCTGGCATTGATTTCGCGCCGGGCAGCGGAATATTCCGAGACACCGTTCTTCAATATCCAGGACGGATTCCTGACGACGCATACTCTCGAAAGCGTCGTGTTGGCTCATCCGGAAATGATGCGTGCCTATATCGATCCGCCGCAGAAGCGCCTTCGCAACCTGTTCGATCCGTCGCACCCTGTCCTGAGTGGCTCGGTCCAGAACCAGGACAGCTACATGAAAGGCAAAGTTGCGCAGCGGTTCTTCTACGAGCGTGTGAAACCGGCGCTGAGCGCGGCCATGGACGAGTTCCGCCATCTGACCGGCCGAAGTTACGACATGATTCGGCCGTACCGCATGGAGGATGCCGAATACGCCTTTGTCGGAATGGGCACTATGATGGAGACGGCCGAGGCAACGGTCGACTATCTGCGCGCCAAGGGAATGCGGATCGGCGCGGTTTCGATCACCGCCTTCCGGCCATTCCCGGCCATCGAACTGATCGAAGCGCTGCATCGTTGCCGAGCGATTTCAGTCATCGAGCGAATGGACAATCCGCTGGCCGCCGCCAATCCCCTGACTCTCGAATTGAAGGCGGTGCTCTCCGACGCGCCGTCCCGGCCCGAGGTTTACTCGGGTGTCGCTGGACTGGGCGGTCGCGATGTACGTCCGGGACACTTTATCGCCGCGTCCGACAACATGGTTCGCGACGGCTTTCGATCGTTCGTTCTCGGTGTGTCGCATCCCGATGCTCTCGAGATCACCGAGGATCCAGATGTTCGCCCCACGGGAGCGTTCTCCCTTCGTGGGCATTCAGTCGGCGGTTTCGGCTCGGTTACCACCAACAAGGTAATCGCGTCGGTAGCCGCCGACCTTTTCAAGTTGAACGTACAGGCTTTTTCAAAGTATGGCTCTGAGAAGAAAGGCCTGCCGACAAATTATTACTTGACGCTGGCCCCCGAACCGGTGCGCTTGCACGCGGAGCCGAGCCGTGTCGATTTCGTCGCCATTCAGAATCCGCAGGCTTTTTCGCTCGGTGACCCCCTCGCCGGGCTGGCCCCGGGCGGCGTGATTTACCTGCAGTCGGAGCTTTTTCCCGCGCGTGTCTGGGACACCCTCCCAACCGCGGCCCGCAAATCGATTCGTGAGCGCAACCTGCACCTTTGGGTGCTCGATGGCGCGCGCATCGCCCGCGAGGCTGCCAGTCGCGCCGAACTACAGATCCGCATGCAGGGAATCGCGCTGCTCGGCGCCTTCTTACGCCTCACTCCGTTCCAGGAGCGGGCCAAGTTGAGCGAAGACCAATTGTTCGGCTCTCTCGAAGGCGTGCTGCGCAAGTATTTCGGCAAGCAAGGCGACCGCGTCATCGCCGACAACATAGCCGTCGCGCGCCGTGGCTATCACGAAGCAGTTGAGATCGTACCTCCTGAACGCGAATCAGCAGTTTTCGAGATCGAACAACCTGGACAGGTGTGGGAGTCGGGCTGCGTATCGGATGGCTGCCTGATCTCGGCGGATTTCTGCCAGACGACCGTGACCACCTACAACCGGGGCCGCGAGAATGAGCTCGAGGCTGACGAGTACAGCGCGCGCAGCTTGATGCCTCCAGCGACATCGGCGCTGCGAAGCTTCCGTCACTTGGCGCCGGAAATTCCGGTCCTGAAAGCGGAGGCCTGTGTCGGCTGCATGGAGTGCGTCAACCAATGTCCGGATACCGCGATCCTGGCGCGCGTGGTCGAAACTCCGCAGCTAGAAGAGCAACTGTCGGAGATCTCCAATGCGAGGACTCGCGCATACGTGAAGCAGCAGTTCGCTTTTACGAATAAGTATCACGACCTGTTCGTCAAAAGAGGCGAAACAGGCGGCGCGTTCGGCATTTTCATCGATGCGGACAAATGCAAGGGCTGTGGTGAATGCGTCACGGCGTGCGGAACACATGAAGCGCTCAACATGGTCGCAAAGACGACCATAGAGCTCTCGGATTACGACGCGGGGATGGATTTTCTGGGTCGCATCCCCGGCACGCCGTCGCGGTTTATCAACGAGAAGGCGCTGGGCGATATGATGCTCGCTGAGCGATCGCAGTTGTTTGTCGGCGGCGCCGGCTCGTGCAACGGCTGCGGAGAAGGCACTGCGATACGGCTAATGCTTGCCGCGACTGGCTTCGTCTACGGTTCGGACAAGGTCGGCATCGTCGCTGCCACTGGCTGCAACACGGTTTTCGGCGCGACCTATCCGTTCAATCCGTTCAAGGTGCCGTGGACCAATTCATTGTTTGAGAACGCGCCGGCCGACGCGATGGGCATCCGCCTGGCTTGGGATCTGCAGGGGCACTCGGATCGGCGCCTTTGGGTGATCGGCGGCGACGGCGCCATGTACGATATCGGATTCCAGTCGCTTTCGCGAATGCTGATGTCCGGTCTCGACATCAAAGTACTGGTTCTCGACACTCAGGTCTATTCCAACACCGGCGGTCAAAGCTCCACCGCGACGTTCACCGGTCAGAGCGCAAAAATGGCCATGTTCGGCAAAGCGCAGCCGGGCAAGAGGGAGCACCGGAAAGAGCTCGCCACGATCGCGATGATGCACCCCGGTGTGTTCGTCGCTCAGACCACCGCCGCCCATCTGAATCATTTCTACAAGGCCGTCATGGCCGCTAACGAATATCCGGGGCCCGCGGTCGTCATCTGCTATGCACCGTGCATGCCGGAGCATGGCATCGCCGACGATCGCGCTGTCGCTCAAGCCAAACTCGCCGCCGAAAGCCGCACGTTCCCTCTGATCATGTTCGATCCGCGAAAAGGCAGCCGGATGAGCGAGTGCCTCAGCCTGCAAGGGAATCCCGCGATGAAGGAAGATTGGTACAAGAATCCGAAAACAGGCGAGGCTGTCGACCTGGTCACGTTCGCGAGGACCGAGGGCCGCTTCGCGCGACACTTCAATGCCGAAGGTCAACCAGACGAATTCCTGTTGAAAGCACAGCAAGACCGCCTCGACAATTGGTGGCGCCTTCAGGAACTGGCCGGGTTGAGGTAGCGTCGTGCCGATTCGACGGAATCCAAAAGAACCGCGACGGGCGATGCCGATGCTGGCTGTTGAGGAACGCACCTCGGGCTGCGTGGAGGTGGCGCTTGGCCTGTCACTCGAGGATGCGCTGGTCGAGGCCCGGCGTTGCCTCGATTGCAAGGATCCGAAGTGTATCGACGCCTGCCCACTGCATATCGACATCAAAGGCTTCATTGCGCTGCTGGTTGAAAACAACCTCGAAGGCGCGCTGGAAAAGCTCTCGGAGAGGAGTGCATTTCCGTCGATCTGCGGCCGTGTCTGCCAGCACGAGATGTACTGCGAGAAAGCGTGCCTGCTGGGCAAGAAACTCGAGCCTGTCGGAATTGGCAACCTGGAGCGCTTCGTCGCCGACTTTGGTTGGTTCGACCGACCCATGCAGCGACAGGCCGCGAATGGCCGCAGTGTCGCAATGATTGGGAGTGGTCCGGCCTCGCTGATTGCGGCACACGATCTTGCGCTCAAAGGCTACCGGGTCGTGGTCTTTGAGGCGTTGCACGAGCTGGGCGGCGTGCTGGCTTACGGAATTCCCCCATTCCGCTTGCCGCGCGCCGTCCTTCACGCGCAGATCGACAGGCTGCTCGGCTCCGGCGTCGAGTTCCACACGGGCGTCATCGTGGGCAAGACGATCTCGCTTCAGGATCTACTCGACCAGGGCTTCTCGGCCGTCTTCGTCGGTACCGGCGCTGGACTGCCGCATATGATGAAGATCCCCGGCGAGAACCTGACCGGAGTGTATACCGCGAACGAATTTCTGACACGGTTGAACCTGATGCAGGCTGACCGGTTCCCAAAAACCGATACACCGATCCACGTGGGCCTGCGCACCGTCGTGGTAGGCGGTGGGAATTCTGCCATGGACGCGGCTCGGTGGGCCCGCCGTATGGGAAGCGAGACGACGGTTCTGTTCCGTCGCGGACGGTCCGAAATGCGCGCTCGAGAAGAAGAGATCGATCATGCAGGCGATGAGGGCGTGCGGTTCCAATTCCTCGCTGCTCCCATCCGCTTGATCGGTAACGAGGACGGAGCTGTTCGCGCCATCGAATGCGTCCGCATGGAACTCGGGGAGCCTGACGAAAGCGGTCGTCCCGCGCCTGTTCCTATTTTCGGCTCCGAGTTTCTGATCGAATGCAACACTGTGGTTGCCGCGGTCGGCCAGAGTCCTAATCCAGTTCTAACCCGAGTCACTCCCGGCCTGAAGACCGAGCGTGGAAAAGTGGTCATCACCGAAGACTCACAGACAAGTATGCCGCTGGTTTTTGCCGGCGGCGACGCCGTGCGCGGCGGGTCAACGGTCATTCTTGCAATGAGTGACGGACGCGCGGCCGCAGAAGCCATCGACCGCGTCCTTCAAGATCGAGCATGTTCGACGGCAGCCGCCTTTGAACCGGCATCCAACCGGGTCGCCGATCGTCGATCTCTTGCGACCGACATCACGTGGCTCGAGCTCGAAGCGCCGGATATTGCGCGCCGATGGAAGCCTGGCCAATTTCTGATTCTTCAACCAAGCCGTGAAAGCGAGCGAATTCCCATCACGATACTCGACGGCGATGCCAATTCGGGGACCATCCAGGTTGTCGTTCAGGCGCTCGGCAAAACGAGCCGCGTAGCTTCATCGAAAGAACCAGGTGAGCGCTTTTATGCCGTCACCGGGCCGCTCGGCGAGCCGGCCGAGGTCGAGCGCGTTGGACACGTCGTCTGCATCGGCGGCGGCGTTGGAGTAGCCGAGTTGCTGCCTTTGGCACGAGCGTTACGAGCGGCGGGCAACCGCGTGACTGCGCTGTGCGGCGCGCGCAATCGTTCGCTGATTGTGCTGGCCGATGAAATTAAGGCCGTGTGCGATGAAGTGCTGTGGGCGACCGACGACGGAAGCTCGGGATTCGCCGGCAACGTCGGTGAACTGCTGCGAGCGTGGCGCGAGACGCTGGACAAAGCCCCGGACCAGGTTCGCGTGATCGGCCCTCTTCCCATGATGCGGGCCATCGCTGAAATTACCCGTGGCTGGGGCATTCGCACCCTGGCCAGCTTGAATCCGATAATGGTCGACGGCACGGGTATGTGTGGCGGATGCCGTGTCAGCATTGAGGGTAAAGCCCGGTTTGCGTGCGTTGAAGGCCCCGAATTCGATGCCCATCGGGTCGACTTTAACGAGCTCTCCCGACGTAATCAAACCTATCGGGAGATGGAAAAAATATCACTTCGGCTGCATGAAACCGAAGTCAACCCCTGACCTGCTATAGTAACCTTCGCAATGCTCTTGGGAATACTCGGCGGAGGTGTTGCCGCGAGCCTCATGACGTGGGCCGTGCGTGGACGCGCTTCTGAAGTGTTCGGTCCCTCGGTCTGGCGCGGCAATCCCCGCCGTCGCGCCATAGCGCTGACGTTCGACGATGGACCGAGCGAGTCGACCCCGGAACTTCTCGAAATCCTCGATCGCCATCAAGCGCGGTCGACTTTTTTTCAGTGCGGAGCCAATGTCGAGCGTCTGCCCGAAATCGCGAGCCAGGTATCGCGGGCCGGACACGAAATTGGCAATCATACCTTCTCTCACCAGCGGCTTGATTTCCGCCGTCCCGCGTTTATCTTCGACGAGCTTGCGCGGACACAGTCGATCATTGAGCAAGCGACCGGCGTGAAACCCCGGCTGTTCCGCGCTCCATATGGGGTCCGCTGGTTCGGGCTGCGTGAAGCGCAACGCCGCCTCGGCCTGCTCGGGGTCATGTGGACAGCGATCGCGCAGGACTGGCGACTCCCTGCCGAAGATGTGATTCCACGTTTGCTCAACGCCTGTACGCCCGGTGCGATTCTCTGCCTGCACGATGGCCGTGAGATGCGGCGAAGTCCCGATATCCGTGCTACCCTCGACGCTATAGGCCATTTGGTCCCGGAAATGGCGGCCCGCGGGTTTATTTTCGAAACGGTGTCTCAAATTTTATGTCGTCAGAACTAGTCCCCCGCATTATTTCAGTCATATCTCACACACAGCATATTCCAGCCGAGACGATTTCGGCCGACAGCACATTCGAACAGCTGAATATCGACTCGCTCGATGGCATCAACATTCTGTTCGCTCTCGAAAACGAATTTAATATCAACATTCCCGACGAGGCAGCCCAAGGGCTGAAGAGCGTGCGTGACATCGCCACCGGAATCGCGAAGCTGCTCGAGGGTAATACGGCAGGGGCGACGGCGGCCGGCTAACGATGTCTGATCGCCGCGTGGCCATCACTGGCCTGGGCGTGATCTGCGCCCTCGGTCGAAGTATCTCTGAGTTTTGGACGGCAATGTCCGAAGGCCGTTCCGCAATCCGCCCGATCACGTTGGTCGATGTTTCGACCTTCCGTTTTCGAAATGGCGCAGAGGTTCCGGGCTACCGACCGACGGACTATTTCGACGAAAAAGAACTTACGCTGCTTGACCGGTTCGCGCAACTCGCGTTGGTCGCGGCCGCGGAAGCCGTTACGGATTCCGGCATTGAGTGGACGCCAGGGCTGCGCCAGCGCTCAGCCGTGATCACCGGCTGTTCTGGTGGTGGCAAGTCAACCGAAGACTCTGGGTTCTACGACCTTTATGCCGAGAAACGGCCAAGAGTGAATCCAATGACGATCCCGCGCTGCATGCCGAACGCCGGGACCAGTCAAATCTCCATGAAATACGGTCTCACAGGACCAGCCTGGGCCGTGTCGACGGCATGCTCGTCGGCCAATCATGCGATCGGACAGGCGCTATGGCTATTACGGTCCGGCGCTGCCGATCTCGCGATCGCCGGCGGCTGCGAGGCGCCCTTCAGTACGGGTTTTCTCAAGGCTTGGGAAGCGATGCGAGTGGTGAGTCCCGATACCTGCCGGCCGTTTTCGAAAGACCGCAAGGGCATGATCCTCGGCGAGGGCGCGGGCATGCTGGTTCTCGAGCCACTAGAGTCCGCCCGGGCTCGAGGCGCAAAGATCTATGCCGAACTGGCCGGTTTTGGAATGTCCTCGGACGCGCATCACATCACCCAGCCCTCGCTCGACGGTCCGGGGTCAGCCATGCGCGGAGCCCTGGAAGACGGCGGAATCGATCGAGAGGCAGTTGGCTATATCAATGCCCACGGGACCGCGACTCCTGCGAATGATGTCACCGAGGCGGGTGCGATTCGTGCGGTCTTCGGACATCACACGAGCCGAATTGCAGTCAGCTCCACGAAATCAATGCACGGACACGCACTCGGCGCAGCCGGGGCGATCGAAGCGGTCGCGACCGCTCTGGGTATCCATCATGGGCTCATCCCGCCCACGGCGAATTTCAACGAGCCAGATCCGCAGTGCGATCTCGACGTGGTCCCAAACGAAACCCGGCGTATGCAGGTCGACTGCGCGATCTCCAATTCGTTCGCCTTCGGCGGCCTCAACGCGGTGCTCGCTTTTCGGAGGCTCTAAATCCCCAGCCGTTCCTTGAGGACCTTCACGCGATCGCGGGCGACGCTCAGTTCCGTGCGCTTGCCGTCCTTCAGTCGCACCAGAAGACGCCCGGCGAACCAGCCGTAGATTTCCTGGATGCAATCCAGGTTAATCATCGACGACCGGTGGATTCGGACCCATCGGCGCGGGTCGAGTTTCCTTTCCAGCTCGACGATCGTGAAGTCGACGGGATAGTTCTTCGTGGCGGTCGCGGCGAAGGTCAGCTTGTCCTGTGCGTAGAAGTGCGTGACCTGGGACAGATCGACAAACTCGAGTCGCTCGCCGGTGCGCGATGCGAGCCGAGTCGGCGTGCCCGTCTGGAGCGCGGCCGTCATTTGGTCCAACACGCGGCTTAGATCCGGCCGTGGCTCCATACCGCGCCGCATCCGCTCGATCTTGTCGAGCGCCTTGATCAGGCGGGCGGCTCGATCGGCTTCAAAAGATAGTCGGCCGAATTGTGCTCGAAAGCGTCGAGCGCGTATTGATCGTAGGCCGTGGTGAACACAGTGAGCGGCTGTTGTTTCAGCCGGGCGATGAGCTGCAGCCCGGTCATGGATGGCATCTGGATGTCGAGAAACACCACGTCGATTTCGTGAGTCGAGAGCCAGGCGAGGGCTTCCACAGGATCGGTCGATGACCCGGCAATTTCGACGCGTGCGGTGTCTTTGAGCAGGCGGGTGAGGCGCTTCAGCGCCAGCGGCTCGTCGTCGACCAGATAAGCGCGAAGCAAAGCCTAACCCCGGCCGGCCGGTTGAAAAACAGACACGGTCGAACCGCTCACGCTTAACCCCGCATCGGATCCGAAAACAGCCGCTAGCCGGGTGCGCAGATTGTCCAGCCCATGTCCCGAGGAGATGGCGGAGGGCTCGAATCCCGGTCCATCGTCGAAGACCTCGATCTGCAAACGGTCCGCTGATTTCCGCACTGAAATCCGGACCTCGCCGCCCTCCCGTCGCGGTGCGATCGCATGCTTGACGCTGTTCTCGACCAAGGTCTGGACACTGAATGGCGGCACCTCGATCGATCCGGCGCCGTCGGATACGTCGATCGAGTATCGCAAGCGGTCCCCAAAGCGGGTCTTCTCGATTTCAAGATAATCGACGGCGATCTTCAGCTCGCTATGCAGCGGCACCAGAACACCTTCACGCGCGTCGAGCGAGTATCGGAGCAGCGCCGCGATGCGCTCGACCATGCGCTCGGCCTTCTCTGGATCGTCACGAATCAGCGACGAAATCGAATTCAGGGTGTTGAACAGGAAATGCGGATGAATGCGCGACTCGAGAGATGCCAATCGCGCCTCGGTGGCCAACGTGAGTGCGCGCTCCCGCTCCTGTTCTCGACGCCGTAACTCCCGGTTGCTTTCATCCAGACGCCACTTGAGTTCCTCATAAACGGCCACTCCGATTCCGAAGGTAAAACTGATGGCGAGCGCGCCCTTGAACCCTCGAAGGAACGTTGTCCAGTAGGATTCAGACGGCATGCCGAGAGCCATGAAAATGAGCCCCGCTATCAAACAGCCGGCAGCGGTAACGACCACCAGCATGACTCCGTAGAGCAGCCAGTGCAGGCCGTAGCGCAGCCGGCGTGCACAGGGCCATCCCGTCGAAAAAATGATAGAAGCGAGACTCCCAATGCAATTGGAATAGATGATGGTCCCGAGAATAGTCCATTTGAGCTCTTCGGCCTTGGCGTCTTTGTATAGACCGAAACCGAAGTAGATCAGTAGAACGCCCAGAGCGATGACGAAGTTGATCGCGAGAATATGCCGGAGTCGCCGCGCCATCGCCTGAGCCATTATTCTCTCCTACTTCCCCGTGTGGCAGCCGATACAGCCGGTCTGGTTCGCGGGCAGACTTTTTGTCGCCAGCCACGTTGCGGCACGCTTGGCATACGCCGATTCTGGCAGCTCTTTCTGCATCCGTTCGAAGTAGCTGCGCGCCTTCTCCTCGTCGCCGAGCCGGGCGTAGCCGTCGGCGAGACCAAAAAGGAGTTCGCCGCGCGGATGTGTGCCGAGCTGCTCGAAATATGCCTTCTGCATGTCTTCAACATGAGAATAGTCAGAAACGGCATTCTCGATCAGTGGACGCGCGACTTGCGGCGGCATGTTCCGGGTCGCCGTGAAATAGGCAGCGCCCCTCGGAATACGGACGCCAATGCTGTCGGGCTCTAGCGCGGCAGCCTCGTCCATTTCCTTCATGCCCCGTTGGGCGAGTTCCATTCCCTTTTCGCGGTCCCCTGACCTGAAGGCGTGGCCGGCACTGAAATACGTTCCTGCACCGTGCCACACCAACGCCTCGGCATGTTTCGGATTGACGGCGAGAATCTCTTCGCACTTTTTCATCCCACGTTCCAAGGCCTCTTTGTTACCCGAGAATCCGGCAAAAAAATCGGTACGCACCTCATGGTCGAAGCGTTCGCGCTGAGCCGACAGCAGGCCGGCGGTGAAGGCACAGACTGCCGTGATCGATAGAATTGCATTTCTGGATTTCATAGATTTCCCTCCTAGGATGACTGTACGGCGTGACCGCGACGATGTAACGGGCCAACCGACGAGCGGCGGTGATTAACCGACGAACGGCAGGGTAAGATGGACGACTTGTCTCGGATCAGCGCACTCAAGCTGTGGATTCCCGCCATTTCGATGATGTTGGTCTCGCTCATCAGCTACATCGACCGGAATACACTAGCGCTGCTGGCTCCCACGATCCTCGCCGAGACGCGGCTCAGCGCGGAACAGTACGGTTGGATCGTCTCTGCCTTTTCGATTCTGTACATGCTCGGCAATTTTGTCTGGGGCCGGTGGCTTGATCGTTTCGGACTGCGCTTTGGCATGCTCGCCGCCGTCGGATTCTGGACGCTCGCCTCCGTATCGCACGCCTTTGCCGTGGGATTTTGGAGCTTCGCACTCGCGCGTGCGGCGCTCGGATTCGGCGAGGGCGCGACTTTTCCCGGCGGCCTGCGCGCGGCGATGCAAACCTTGCCCGCGCACTTGCGAGCCCGCGGAATCGCGGTCGCCTACAGTGGAGGCTCGCTCGGAGCGATCATTACGCCGATCATGGTGACTCCGATCGCGGTTCTTTGGGGTTGGCGTGGAGCTTTTTGGTTCACAGGACTGGTCGGTTTCCTCTGGATCGTGCACTGGCTGATGGTCGGCCGACGTCCCGAATTAACTCAGGCCAGCTACGTGTCGAAAAGGACCGAAACGCTTCCTCACCCGACCTGGGGCGATCCGCGACTTTGGAGCTACATCGCCGCCTATGCCTTCGGCGCGCTGCCGCTCGGTTTCATTCTTTATAACACGTCGCTGTATCTAAGCCGGGCTCTGAGCAAATCGCAGGTGGAAATCGGTCACGTGCTATGGATACCGCCGGCCGGATGGGAAGTCGGCTACTTTTTCTGGGGTTGGGTAATCGATCGCGCCTTCAACAGGGGCGAGCAGACGATTGAAGGCTACCGGCGACTCTTCGGCATTCTGACGTTGTTGTCCCTTCCGCTCGCCGCAGCGCCGTTCATCACGAGTTATTGGCTGCTGATGACCAATCTGTTTGTGGAAATGTTTGTCACAGCCGGTTTTGTGATGATCGCGGTCGCATACGCGACATTTATTTACTCATCGCGTCACTCCGGATTCATCGCCGGGGTCGGAGCCGGGTCATGGTCCGCTGTCGTCGGGATGGTCATGCCTATGGTGGGTCGATTGTTCGACCAGCAACAATACCGAACCGCGTTCGTTGTGGCGACCTGCTTCCCGGTCCTGGGATATTCCGCGTGGCTGTGGCTCAACAGGCGAGATCACGCAGCGTAGCTACTCCTTCGGCCCGATTCCAAGCGCCTTCATTTTCCGGTACAGATTGCTACGCTCGAGCCCAAGTAACTCCGCTGTTCGGGTGACATTGCCCTGCGTCTCATCCAGCTTCTTGAGGATGTAATCGCGCTCGACGGCCTCCCGCACTTCTTGCAGACTCCCGAAATGCTGCATCGGCTTCTCGAAAACGGCTCGACGCTGCGGACTAAGCGGGATGTGTCGGGCATCGACCCGTACCTGCGGATTCATGATGACGATCCGCTCCATGAGATTCCGCAGTTCGCGCACGTTGCCTGGCCACGAGTATTCCTGAAGCACGCGATAGGCCTCCGCCGTCAACTCCTTCTGCTTGCGCCCGTACGCGGTAGTGAAGTCTTTCAGGAAGTAATCCGCCAGTAGCACGATATCCTCGACACGCTCGCGAAGAGGAGGGACGTGAAACGGAATTACGTTCAACCGGTAAAAGAGATCCTCTCGAAAATTGCCGCGTTCGATTTCATCTTCGAGGTTCTTGTTCGTGGACGCGACGACACGAACATCCACCTTGATCTGTTCGGAGGCGCCGACCGGTTCGAAGCGGCCTTCGTCGAAGGCTCGAAGCACCTTGGCCTGCGTCTTGAGGCTCATGTCGCCGACTTCATCCAGGAAGAGTGTTCCACTATCGGCCTTTTGGAACTTCCCGATCTTGTCGTCGTGAGCTCCGGCGAAACTACCCTTTCGATGTCCGAACAGCTCGCTCTCGATCATTTCCTCGGGAATCGCAGCACAGTTCACTTCGACGAACGGCTCTGCGGAGCGCGTGCTTTGCAAATGAATCGCGTGAGCGATGAGTTCCTTGCCCGTTCCCGATTCCCCGTAGATCAAGACGCGGCCGTTGGTCGCCGCCATCAATTGCAACTGCTGGCGAAGCGCCTTCATCGATACGCTGTCCCCGATGATCTTCGGCTTGCCGTCTGTCTCGGTCAGCCTCTGGACTTCAGTCTCAAGCCGGCGTTGTTGCGCCGCGTTCTTCACAACGACGAGCACCTTCTCAACCGTCAGCGGTTTTTCGAGAAAATCGAAAGCGCCGAGCTTTGTCGCTCTAACGGCGGTTTCGATATTCCCGTGACCGGAGATCATGATGACGATCGGCCGATCCGACGGAGGAATCTCCTCGATCCGGGAGAGCGCCTCCATGCCATCCATACCCGGAAGCCAAATGTCGAGCAGGATCACCTCATACGTCTGCCGGCGCAACTCCTCCAGGCATTGCTCGGCGGACTCAACAGCATGCGTCTGATAACCTTCATCCTCGAGTACTCCGCAAAGCGACTGGCGAATCGCAGGCTCGTCGTCTACGACCAGCACGCGCGGACACTTCATACCCGAGCCTCCGCGGACTGTGGTTCTTGTACCGCGGCAGCGGGAATCTCGATGATGAATCGCGCGCCCACCGGCCGGTTCTCGACCACGCGGATATTCGCCTGATGCTCCGAGAGGATGTGGTTGACAATCGCCAGGCCGAGACCCGTACCGCGGTTCTTTGTCGAGAAGTACGGCAGGAAGAGCTTTTCCCGATCCTCCGGGGAGATGCCGCTGCCCGAGTCCGCCACAACCAGTTCGACCGCTTCACCGGCCGGGCGCGTGCCGATATACAGCGCCTTGACGAGAGATTCCTGCATGGCTTCAGCCGCGTTATCCACCAGATTCACAATGACGCGGCGGAATTGCTCGCGGTCGATGCTCACCAGCGGAAGGTTCGGCGTAAAATCCTTTTGAACGGTAATCCCGTCAAGGCGCCCCGAAAAAACAGCCAGAGCGCTCTCGGCGATCTCATTCAGGTCACTGAGCACCGGTTGCGCGGCTGGGAATCGGGCGAATTGCGAGAATTCATCCACCAGCGCCTTGACTGACTGTACTTCACCCGCGATGGTCGAGGCGCACTCTTCGATAACGCGCTCGAATTCAACGCCGCGAGCCGGACGGCGCAGTTGCGCGGAGATGCGATCTGCCGATAGCGCAATCGGAGTCAGCGGATTCTTGATTTCATGAGCGATCCTCCGCGCCACTTCATGCCATGCGGTGGCCTTTTGTGCACGCAGTAGCTCGCTCGTATCCTCGAGAACGACGACGAAGCCTGAGCCGATTCGCCCTTCGAGCGCCGCGACGGTGGCGGCAAGATGCAACGTGTGACCATTGCGTTTCAGCTCGAACTGCCGGGACGCTTGCCCGGTACGGCGCGCGCGCTTCATCATGTATCGGAGCTCCGCCGCGTCCTCGCGCGTGAGTAAATCTTCCAGGCGAGTCGCCTGCGCGACTTGTTCATCCGGGAAAATCTGACGGAGCGCGCGATTGACCATCTGAATTCGCCCATCCGCGCCGATCGAGATCACTCCTGTCGGAATGCTTTCCAGGATGGCTTCGATGAACCGCCTGCGATTTTCCAACTCGCTGCGGTTCTCTTCCAAGCCCTGGCTCATTTGATTGAACGCCCGCACCAGGGAAGCCAGCTCATCGATGGCGTCGGTCTTGACGCGATAGTTCAGGTTCCCTTTGCCGATCTCCGCCGCCGCCTGTAATAGTGCGGAAATGGGTACGCTGATCTGCCGGGCGAGGAACAACGCCAACCATGTCGCGACAAACAAGATGAACAGCGTGATCAGGGACAGCAATTGCAGGTAAAGAGTTCGCGCTTCCTTGCGGTTCTCCGCCAGCAGGTCGTACTGCCTGATGTAATTTTGCAGTTCGTCTCGTTTTGCGCTCAGGTCGAGAGCCATGCGGGCTTTCACGACTACGATGCGATCGCCGTACACGACGCGCTCGGTCAATACGGCACGGTGGTCGGCGGACTTGCCCGGCGATGCGCAAATTGCAGTGCGGCGGCCTGCGGATTCGATCCACGCCTCCTCCACGTCATAAGCGGCACAAGCACGCGCCGCATCCCGGCTGCCCGGCGGCTGCGTCGACAGCCAGCGGGCCAGTATCTGCGCTTTCCCGCGGGACTCCTTTTCCATGCCGTCAACGATTTGTGCCAGGTTGAGCTTCACTCCTTCGGCCGGCCTGGTGAACCATCTTGCGAGATTGAAGTTGAGAATCGATACGCTCCACAGAACGAGGAAGAAGACCGGAAGGAAGGTAAGCGCAAGTGCGCTGAGTACCAGCTTGGTTTTGATACGCGAGCCTTCGCGATTGCCACGGCGCTCGATGTATAGCTTGGCACCCGTCCGGAACAACATGAATCCGAGGATGACGGTGAGGAGGAAAACGAGCGTGGAGAGTCCCCAGAACACCGGAACCTGCTCCGGGCTCGAAGGACCGTAATCGCCAAAGCTGAACGACCCTTGCCAGACCACGAGGCTGACCAGAATCGCCAGCAACACGAGGCCCGAGCCGTACAGCACGCGCTTTCGCATGAGCCTCCTCCGATTATAAGGTTCGTGGCGCGCCGCGTCCGCATAGCCTGCCATACCCCCTTGCATTCGCCGATCATCGCCGGTAAACTGGCGCACGGATCGGTATCCCGCACTCCGCGTGGAGAGTGCCAAGGGGGGAGCGACATGTCACGTGAAGAGTTCGAACAAGCGATCGTGAAGGTTCCCGAGCCAGGCAACCCGGGTGAAGTCATTTTCGACTTCCGCACGATTTCCAATGGGCCGTGCCAGGAATTTCGTCACGTCACGGTCTTCGAATGGGCCGAAGATGGCGCGGCTTTGGAAGAATGCTGGCAGGCTTATCTGAACGAGGTCGAAGCCGACTGGAGCGAGTAACGCTTCGTCACTACCCGACGGCCGATACCTGCAGAAATTCCATCGACTGCTCGCAGATCGTGGGCAGAACATCGAGTAGCTCGTGATCTGACTCCACTAGCCGTAGCTCGGCATTGGCGTGACCTGAGACGAACTCCGTTGAGTACTCGGGCAGCACCACTGTATCCGCCGCGCCGTGGAAGATCAACGCCGGCTGGCGGAAATCCGGATAGTCGGGGTATTGGGAACCATCCTCGATCAATTGATAGCCGATTGAACGCAGTGCCTTATCGCCGTAGTGATAGAGATCGAGCCGACCGGTGTGCCGCCAATGCTCCAGCCGCTCGGCGCCGAAACTGGACGGCCATCGGCGCATGAACCCGAACGCCGGAGCGAGAAGCACCAGTCGCTCGACCTCCGCGTGCCGCGACGCGTACAGCGCTGCCAGGTAACCACCCATACTCGATCCGATCAGTGCAATGGCGCCCTCAACGGCAGACCTCTCGACGACGCCAAGCTGTCCGGTAATGGTCAGCCCCTCGAAGTTGCCTTCATCTAAAGCGGGAATCTCGAGTGTCACGCCGCGCCCCGCGAAGCGTTCTCGAAAATACTGCGCTTTGCGCGAATGAGGGCTCGACGCGAAGCCGTGCAGATAGACATACTGCATCTATTTAGGCGGCTCCTGCGCTTCGAACTTGATCTCCGCCTCGGCGCCGAACTTCTTGAACGCTGAGTATTGGAACAGGTTCTCGACCACCAGGAGACTCCCTGAATATTGGCGATGCACCACTGAGGCGGGCACCACGAATCCGTGCGGGCTCATGGTGTAGTCGACATCTGCCTCGTCGAACAGCACTCTGTCGTCAACCTTCCGTTGAGTGGTCAGCCGAATCCTGAGCGGGACGCCGTCGGACTGCCGAACCCAAATCTCGCCAGTGAGCCGTTGACGAAGGGCGGAACGTTCCTCAAAAATCGTCAGCGCTTGCGGTCCTTCGCGTTGGGCGAACGCGTAAACGGCAGCCGTCTCTGCGCCGAGCCTCTGCTCACCGGTCCGGCGGAACTCGAATTGGCCGAGTGACCGACCGCGGAACAGTAGAATCAGTTGGCCAAAATCCGTCGCGGCGCCCTGAAGCCCGTACTTCTCGAAATCCCGCAGCAGCTTCTTCTTCAGCCGATCGTCGTCGGATTTGACTCCCATCGTCAGCGTTTCGCGCGCTTTCTCGGCGCGTTCCACAACCCGCCCGTCCACCGCCGTCACGCGACGGAACTCGTGCAGGCGGTCAGGAGCTTCATGGAGCGCCGAGAAGCCATACTCCGACACGATTTCGCGCGCTTGGTAATGCGGCTCGAATTTTTCCTGAACCACACGTGGCCGGAATCGCGGAGGCGCCTTGAGGGCCCGCTGACGGAGCGTTTCGGTAGCCAGCAGTTTTGACGCCTGTTGGGCGAAGACATCAGCTTCCTCACCGGTTCTCCGCAGCGCATCGGCTGATCCCGCGGATTGCAAAAGCAGCAGCGCGACCCCAACGGTCATCTCTTTTGAGTGTGACACATGCTAGTCTCTGGAGATGGCGCTAGGTCATTGCGCAGCGACGCTCCGGTTTTACGCGGGACTAAACGATCATCTGCCGCCGCTCCTCCGGCAGCGCGACATGACATACCGCTTCGACTCGCGTGCGACGGTGCGAGACGGCATCGACGCGCTGGGAGTGCCGCCTGCCGATGTGGCACTCATCATGGTGAACGGGAATCCCGCCGATCTTGAACGCGTGCTCGAAGACGGTGACCGTGTGGCCGTCTATCCTGAGTTCCAGTCGTCAGTGCTGATTTCGTAATGGAAATCTCGAAGATCAATGAGACCCGCGTGCGGGTTCGTTATGCGGAGACCGATCAGATGGGCGTCGTCTATCACGCCAACTACCTGGTATGGATGGAGGTCGGTCGAGTCGAACTGTGCCGCTCGCTCGGCATCCGCTATCGAGACCTCGAGTCGGCGGGCGTGCTGCTCGCCGTCGTGGAGGCACACTGCCGATTTCACGCGCCCGCGCGCTACGACGAGGAAGTGATCGTCCGGACGTTGATCGCTGAGTCGAACGCGCGACTCGTCGTTTTCGACTACGAAATGAAGGAAGCGGAACAGGGGCGCCTTCTGGCCACCGGTCATACGAAACACATGTTTCTTTCCCCTGCCATGAAGCCGATCAAGCTGCCTTCGAAATACCGGCCTTTGTTCGCTCGTTGAAACCACGTCAGTAACCGAGACTCTCTCATCGCGTCTAATAAGTGAAGCCTGGGGGATAGGAAGTAATACCGGGTCGTGGAAACATGATCCAGTTCCTCCAGGTTTTTTGTTTTCGGTGCAAGATGAGAAGGCGACGACTACTAATTATCGTTCTGTTTGCTGCGATTGCGGCGCTGGTTTCGATCTCATATGTCGTCTCAACGACCAAACAGTTCGAGGCGGATTCCGACCGCTTCCTCCGGGAGGAGCACCGGCACATTGCGCTCCGTCACGCACAAACTGGCGCGCTTGTCGGCAGTCTTCTCATTCCGCGTCTCAATACGCAGACTGCGATCATCGAGGGCACCGATAGACAGGAGTTGGACCGGGCACCTGGACATCTGACTGGTAGTCCGCTCCCGGGCCAACCAGGGAATGCGGTGATTGCCGGTCATCGCGACACGCATTTTCGCAACCTCCGGCAACTACGTCGGGGTGACTTAGTCCTCGTGGAGACTGGTGGCGACATTCATTTCTATCGAGTGGTCGACCAGACGATTGTCTTCCCGACCGACACGAGCGTACTCGATCCCACGCCGCGACCTACACTCACCTTGGTCACGTGTTATCCATTTTTCTTTGTCGGGCACGCGCCCAAGCGCTACATCCTGCGGGCAGAACTTGTCTCATAGCAACTATCGTGGCGCAGATCATCCGAGAGATGAGTCTTGGCATTTTGCGCTCTCTCGTCCACGGCGAAGTACAGGAACCGATACTCCGGCGCTAACCGGATCCCTCTTCGGCTGAGGTCGCTCTGTTAGAGTTCGCGCAGTGCTTCAACCGGTGACACGAGTGATGCTCTCCGCGCGGGCAGCCACGCGGCCAAAAGGGCCGCAAACGTAAGCGAAAGCACGGCGACAGCCAGCGGCAGCGGCGCCATTGGCTTTACTCCATAAAGCAAGCCTTCGATCAACCTCGCGCACGCCGCCGCGCCGCAAAGCCCAATCACGACCCCGGCAACGGTCCACCATCCCGCCTGCCGCAGCACCATCACGCGGATGTCACCCGTGGTTGCGCCTAATGCAATTCGCACGCCGATCTCGCCGGTCCGCTGCGCGGTCAGTAAAGCCATCACACCGTACAATCCCACCGCCGCCAGAACCAGCCCTGCAACGGCGAATCCGCCGAGTAGCATCGATTGAAACCGCGGGCGAGCACGCATGTTCCGGACACGGTCGTCGAGCGCTTCGAACTGTATCGTCAATCGTGGATCCAGTTCGCGGAACGTCTCGCGGACGAACGGCATCACGCGTGTATCCGCGCGCAACAGCACGTACTGGCGCGGACGTTCGCGGTTGCTGAGCAGGTAGATCTCCGGATCGGAATTCTCCGTCAACCCGCCATTGCGAACGTCGCCAACGATGCCGGTCACTTCAAGTGTGGCCTCGCCGGAAAGCACGAGGTGACGGCCGAGGGCGGTCTCACCGGGAAACATTCGCGCCGCCATCCGCTCGCTCAGGACGATCGCCTGTTTCTCGCCCTCGAGGAACAAGCGCCCTTTCCGCACCGGAATGCGAAGCATCGGGAAGTAGGAAGGCGACACTTCCCGGACCGTGACCATTCCGCCGGTCGGCCGGCCTTCATGCCGCGGCCGTCCATCCACATGAATGCTTGAGAATATCCTGCCCTGCGCGCGACCTTGCGGCGGCAGCGAATCCGCGATGCCGATTGACTCGACTCCCGGTACCGCCGTGAGACGCTCCGACAACGATTTCCAGAATGCCGCGCGCTGCGCCGGTTGCGGATAGCGGCCTCCAGGCAACTGTGCGTATGCCGAAATCAGCGAGGATGTTTCCATCCCCAGCGGGGCGTTCGCCATGTTACGCAGGCTTTCCATCAACAGCGCCGCGCCGCACAGCAGGATTAGAGAAAGGGCGATCTGCAGAGCGACCAGTGCCGGCCGCAACCACTCGCGGCGTCTCCCCGTGACTCGCCCGCCCGTCAGAGTCTCGGGGGAGGGACTGCGCATCGCCGGCGCAAGCCCGAACAACATCGACGCCGCAATCGTCGCGAGCAATGAGAATCCGGCGATCCGCCAATCGACCACGGCTTCATCCAATCGCGCTATTCCCGCCGGCGCCAACTCGCGGAATACGCGCAGCAATCCCGCCGCAAATAGCAATCCGCTCGCGCCCCCAACAACCCCCAACGACAGACTCTCCGTCAACGTCTGCCGGGCCAGTCGAGTCTTGGCCGCACCGATCGCCGCCCGGACCGCCATTTCGCGCCGCCGCGCGGCCGCGCGGGCGAGCAACAGGTTAGCGACATTGGCCACCGCGATCAACAACACCAACGAAACTGCACCCAGCAACAGCAGCGCCGCGCGCGCGCTGTCCCGCACTTGCCGGTCGCGCAACGGGTTGATCACCAACCGCACTTCTTTCTGAAATCCGCGTGGAACTGATTTCAAGGCGTCTTGAAAAAATGGTTCCATACGCGTTCGCGCTTCCACGAGAGTCATGCCCGGCCGCAGGCGCGCAAACGCCGTCAACAGCAATGACGGCGCCGAATCCGGCTTGTTCTCCTGCAACTGCAAAACCTGAAGCACGTCGACGTGGGCGAGGGACGGTGTCTCGAAATTCTCCGGGAGTACGCCGATCACCATCGTTCTGTTCCCATCGATCTCCAGTGCCTTGCCCGAAAGATCGCCTCCGCCAAAGCGCTCCTTCCAGACCGCCCGCGAAATCAACGCCGTCTGTGGCGCGCCTAGGCGCGCGTCTTGGTCACTGAAGTCGCGCCCCACTAGCGGCCGGTATCCGAACACCGAAAGATAGTTCGCGCCCACACGTGAGCACAGCATCCGCACGGGATTCATATCCGAAAGATTGCAATCATTCACGCCGGCAGTCACCGTGATGGCCGAAAACGGCGTTTGCTGCTTTCGCCAAGCCATATAGTTCTGTTCAAGGACAAACTCGGTAGCCCCGCTGATCGGCGCCGTCATCCCGAACCACACCAGTTCGTGCTCGTTCGCGTACGGCAATGGCCGGAACAAAATTCGGTCGACAAAACTGAACACCGCTGTCGATGTTCCTATACCCACCGTCAGCGCCGCTACGGCCGTTAGCGTGAAGCCGGGCGAACGGGCGAACCCGCGCGCCGCGTAACGTAGATCCTGTGCCAACTGGTCGAGCCAAACCGGAACGCTCACCGCTCTCACATCCTCGCCAATCAGTCCTCGATTCCCAAACGCCCGTTCAGCCGCGCGCCGCGCTTCGGCCGGCTGCATGCCAGCGCGCTCGTTCATCTCCGCGCGCATCGCAATATGCGACTCCAACTCCTCATGCCAACTCAAGCAAACCTCAAAAGCCGAGCCATGCCTCTCGCTACTGCCGCCCATTTCTCCTGTGCCTTGGCGAGGCGCTTCCGCCCCGCCGGTGTCAGCCGGTACAATCGCGCGCGCCGACCCGCGGCCGTCGTACTCCACTCCGCTGCCAACGCCCCGTCTTTCTCCAGACGATGTAGGGCGGGATACAACGATCCTTCCTCAATATCGAGCAATCCGCCGGATGCCTCCTGGACACGCAGGGTAATGCCAAAGCCATGATTCGGCCCCGCGTCCAAAGACTTTAGGATGAGAAGTTCGAGTGGCGCCATCTCTAACTTACTACCCTAGACACCTAGGGAAGAGATGTCAAGCTTCTCATGACGAATGAGCGGGACGGAAGCGCGCGTCAACAAGAAGGAGCGCTTCGCTAAAGTAATGAAGAGTATGGGAACGCGGAGCAGCAGCAGACATAGCGACGGGAAGGTCGTCTATGTACTGGGCGCGGGCTTCTCCAAGCCTGCCGGAGCGCCAAGCCAGTCCGGAATCCTTGACGAGATTTTCCGTCTGGCTGATGACGGCTCCAGCGTTACCAAAGCCAGGCAGTCGCTTCGTGACTTTCTCGAAAACGACTTGCGCATCAGATCGGAGAATCGCGCGCAAGTTGCCTTGGAAGACATCTATACGCCTATTGACCGCTGCATTGGCGACGGCACCTCGCTGAAGAGCTGGACCGCGTTGGAATTGGTGGAGTTGCGGGGCCGGTTGGAATACCTGATTTCACGGGCGATTAGCACTGCGATCTCCCGCTACCTGGATCAACACCCCGGTGCCAGCGAGTACATTGATCGGTTTGCCGCTTACATCGTCGCAAGGGCGTCGGGCCGCGCGAAGCTGTCGGCGAATACGGAAGACTCCGGTCCGTCCACGCAGTACGACCCGCTGGCAATCATTTCGCTCAACTGGGACATCCTCCTCGACAACGCTCTCCATTTGGCTTTGCATGATGATTGTCCGTTGACCGGCGATTACGATCCGTTCGGCGTTGTTGATTACTGTTGTTATGTCAGCTCGCTCGAGGCGGGCGATGTGCGTGTTCGCGCGGGATTGTTTAGCCTCGGCTGTCGAGGCTATAACGTTAAGCTCCTGAAGCTTCACGGCTCGATGAACTGGCTCCAGTGCCCGAATTGTCAAAGGCTCTATGTGAAGTTCGGCAACAAACCGGACATCCTGGAAGGCGTCGGTACGACCCTCTGCCGCCATTGCAGCCGTTGCGGGAATGAGAACCGGCTGAGAGGATCGCTGGTGATGCCAACCTTCCTCAAAGATCTGAGCAATTTCCAGTTGAAGCTCGTTTGGCAAAATGCCGGAGTCGAAATCATGGAAGCGGAGCGACTCGTTTTTATCGGTTATTCGTTGCCGCACGCCGATTTCGAGTTTCGACAACTTGTATCCAGGATGGTCCGGCGCGATGCGTCGGTGGAGGTGGTTTTGTACAAGGGTGTCTCTAAGGAGGACCGGCGGCGCTATGACGGAGAAGTCGAGCGGTACCGTCAGTTCTTCGGAGCGCGCGACATTCTCTTTCATGATTCGGGCGTGGAGGATTACGTTAGTGCTCTTTATGTCGCCGCCCGCGACTTTGAAAGGCACCACACCCGCCGAACTGAATGAAGGAGACGAGTTCGTTGTGCTCCCGCCTGTCGAGTGCGCATCGACGCTTTCGAGCGCAACGTCAGCGATTGGCGATCTTCACCCGGAAGTACGGCTTCGACTTCTCAGCTTCATCCATCGCGTAGATCTGCTCGGTCTTCGATGGGTCGTAGTCGCGCCACAACCAGGTCAGAGACTCGGGAGCCTCGGAGTTGGGCTGAGCCCCGTTATGCGCGCCATTTCCGAACGAGAGGTGGAAATCGTACTCTCGCATCTTCAGTGAGTTCGCCATCTGGATGTTCTGTAGCGGCCAGCTACCGTGATTATTCTCCAGATCCTCGGAGCCGTCCTGAAGCCAAACGCGAATGTTCCGTTTAGGCTCCTTGCGGATCTTGAACGGGTAGACATTTCCGCCGTCGATCTCGCCCGGATGCCACTGAATGCTGGTAAAGCTGCCGATGCGCGACAGCACCCGGCTGAACTGCTCGGGCTGAAACCATGCCACGTTGAACGAGCAGATACCGCCGGACGAATTCCCCGCGATCCCGCGGCTGTACGCGTCACGGCGGATGTTGTACTTGGCCTGAACCTCGGCCAGAACCTCATCGCGAAGGAAGCGTGCATAGGCGTCGCTCACGGTGTCGTACTCGATGCTTCGCATACGACGCTCGCCGATCAGTCCCGGCGAGATGAAGACCTGGATCATCACCGGAATGCGCTTCTGATGAATCAGATTGTCGATTGTGTTGAGCGTCCGGGCACCGCCGTTGCGATTGACATGACCCTCGCCGTCCTGCCAGACCATCAGCGCCGCGGGCTTCGACGCGTCGTATTGAGCAGGCACATAGATCCAGTAGTCGCTCTTCATGCCGTCGTAAATCTTGCTGGTGTGGGTCAGCTTCTCCGATAACTTCCCTTGCGGGACCCCCGGATGCTCAAAGGCGTCTGGGCCGAAAGCAGCGACATCGACTCGCTGCGTGATCGGATTGCCGGCGACGAACATCTGAAATGCATGACCGCGGCCAGTGGTAAGAGTCCCCGTGTGAAACCACAGATTCGTATTGCCCACTCGCCGCATCGCGCCCTTCGACTCGTCATTGATATGAATTTCCGGCGGCTCCGCGGACTCGATGGCGGTTAGGTATCGCTCACCTTCCCAGTCGACCGCAATGGTCTTTCTCGCTTTGCCATCGGCCACGAGTTTCTCCACCCGCTCGCGAATCCCTACCGATCCTCCTTGCGCTAAAAGTAGAGCAGGGAGCGTCAGAACGAAAAGAGTCCTCATGTCTTTTTCCTCACCGCTGGTTTAGGTGCGTCACGAAAGTAGGGTTCCGGTTCGGGCACCGCCGCGCCGTCTTTGCGGGGTGACGATCCCGCATACTTGACCTTCGTCCTGGCATCGAAAAGGATGGCCTGTCCCCCGCCCATATATCCGGAGTAATCGCCTCGAACATTGACGATGTGTCCCTTCGACTCCAGGGCCTCGATGGTCTTTGCGCCGACGCGCGATTCGATCATCACATCGCATCCGGTTCCGCTCATCCGCGTAAAGCGAGGCGCTTCGAGCGCCATCTGAATGTTCATGCCGTGGTCGACGACATTAGACACGAACTGCGCATGGGCCAGTGCCTGGTTCGATCCACGCATGATCCCGAAGCCGATATGCAGATCGTCTTTTTCCATGAGCGCTGGAATGATGGTATGAAATGGTCGCTTGCGCGGCGCCAGCACGTTGGGATGCCCTCGATCGGTCACAAAATGACCGCCGCGGTCGTGGAGGTGAAAGCCCATATCGTCGACGACCACGCCCGAGCCCCACATGTCCGAGATGCTCTGAATCCACGAGACAATCGTCCCGTCTCGATCGATGGTCGCCAGATAGGTCGTGTTGCCGGAAGTGGCGGGTGGGTTGCCCGGCGATGCGTCACACCGCGCGCGGGCCAGATCGATTTCCGCGGCGCGCTCAGCCGCGTATTTTTTCGAAATCATTCCCATGTAAGGCACGGCGACCGCTTTGGGATCCGCGTTGTATCGCCGCAAATCGAGATAGGCGAGTTTCTGCGCCTCGATCTTTACGTGAAAAGCCTCCGGGCTCGTTTGCGCATGGCTTGAAAGTAGAAACTTCTCCATCAGGTTCAACATTTCAAGCACGGCGACGCCTTGGCCGTTCGGTGGCATCTCGTAAACACGCCAGCCACGGTAGTCGGTGGAGATCGGCTCTTCCCATGCGGAGGTGAACTCGGCGAGATCGCTCTCATCCATGACGCCGCCGAGCCGCTTCGACGTCTTGAGCAACGCTTTGCCGATGGGACCTCGATAAAAGGCATCGGGCCCGCCTTCGGCGATCAGCTTCAGCGCGCGCGCCAGTTGCGGGTTCTTGAAGATCTCACCGACTTTCGGAGGCTGGCCGTCGCGTAGAAACACACGTCGCGCGTTGTCATCCGCGGACAACTTGGCCAGGGTATTTTCCCAGTCGAACTGGATGATTTCGGTAACCGGAAATCCGTTCTCGGCGAAATAAATCGCGGGCTGGAATAACTCCGCCCACGGCCGCCGTCCGAATTTTTGATGTAGCTTCCACCAGCCGTCGACGCACCCGGGGACGGACACCGAATGGATGCCCGAAGTCGGCATCGAGTAGTAGTTGAGTTCCCTGAGCTTCTCGATAGTCAGAGCTTTCGGCGCCCAGCCGCTGGCATTGATGCCCGTGAGTTTTCCGGTTTTCCCGTCGCGAATGATGGCGAACAGGTCGCCGCCGATACCGTTCATCATCGGTTCGACGACGCTCAAAACCGCGTTGGCGGTAATCGCCGCATCCACGGCCGACCCGCCGCGGGCCAGGATCTGGGCGCCCGCCTGCGACGCTAATGTCTGGCTGGTGGCGACGATGCCGCCCTGGGTGATCACCATCGACCGCGCCTGTGCACGCTCCTGCGCGTTTGTGAAGCTGGAGAATAGCTGACTCATGAGAAGAATCGCGAGGACACAACCACTGGCCCGCATGAAGTATTTCATTCTATCCCACACCCCGGTTGAACTGTGATAACTTCGGATGTATCGAAGGAGGGATGATGGACCGGCGCCATTTTTTGCGTACCAGCGCGGCTGCCACTGCGGCCGTTTCGCTCGAATCGTTCCCCTATCCGCTGTTCGCTGCCAACAGCAAGAAACACGCTACTGACCGGATCAAGCTCGGGCCAATGCAAGTCGAGTTGAGCCGGCTGGCCTTCGGGACGGGTACTAACGGCTCGGGCGGAAGTTCGAATCAGACCAAGAAACTCGGCGTTGCCGGTCTCGCCGATCTGTTCCGCGCGGGCTTCGACCAGGGACTCACCTTCTGGGACGCCGCCGATCAATACGGCACGCATCCCCATCTGAAGGAAGCGCTGAAGACCGTGCCCCGCGAGAAGGTCACGATCTTGTCGAAGACTCACTCTTCGACCGAAAAAGAGATGAAGGCCGATCTGGATCGTTTCCGGCGGGAGTTGGGGACGGACTACATCGACATCCTGCTGCTCCATTGCATGCTGGACGGCGACTGGCCCGAACGGAAAAAAGGGGCGATGGCGGTGATCTCCGAGGCACGCGAGAAGGGAATCGTGCGCACGCACGGCGTCTCCTGCCACACTCTGGAGGCATTGAAGACTGCGTCGCGCACGCCGTGGGTACAAGTCGACCTGGCGCGTATCAATCCCGCGGGCGTGGCCATGGATGCGGATCCGAACACGGTCATCAGCGTCCTTCGCGAGATGAAGGCCGCGGGCAAAGGTGTCATCGGAATGAAGATCCTGGGCGCAGGCCAACTGCGTAACCGTGCCGACGAGTGCCTACAGTTCGCTCTCGCTCTCGATTGTGTCGATTGCTTCACGATCGGCTCCGAGAGTCGCGCCGAAATGGAAGATCTATTGAGAAAGATCCCAGCCGCAAGCGTTCGCGGCTAGATTAAACTTGCGAGGAGACAACATGAGGTTGATCCTTACCTCGGCCGCTGTTATCGCGGCCGCCGCCGTTTTGACAACAGTGGCCGTTGCGCAGACGGAATATAAAGTCCCGTCAGTCCCGGGTTACCAGGACATGCCGATTCCGGCCGATAACAAAATGACCAAAGAGAAGGTCGAGCTGGGCAAGCAGCTTTTCTTCGACAAGCGCCTGTCCGGTGACGGCTCACGTTCCTGCTATTCCTGTCATTTGAGGGAAAACGGTCTCACCGATGGCAAGCCCACCGCGATCGGCGCCTACGATGCCAAGCTTCCTCGAGCCAGCCCGACACTCTGGAACATCGGGTACCACAAGGAATACTACTGGGACGGGCGGAGCGCCTCACTCGAAAAGCAGGGGATGGCCGCCTGGACGGGCGGCAACATGGGCGTATCCGGTAAGGAAGGGCGTCCTTCGACGGCCGATATCGCTACCAAGATCAACGCCATTCCAGGCTATAGCAAGCAGTTCCAAAAGGTATTTGGCGGACCAGCCACGCCTGAGAATATGATTCAAGCGATCTCGGCTTTCGAACGGACGATCGTGAGCGAGCGGGGAGCTTGGTTGCGTTTCCGGCGCGGCGCCAACCCGAGCGCGTTGCCGCCAGCCGCCCGGCGCGGTTGGAAGATATTCGACGAGAAGGCGAAGTGTACCAACTGTCACGACGGGCTCTTGCTGACCGACCTGCAGTATCACAACGTCGGCGTCGGCATGGACGCGCCGAAACCAGATGGCGGTCGCGCAAACTTCACCAAGAAGGAAGAGGACACGGGCGCCTTCAAGACGCCGACGCTTCTGGATATCGCAAAATCGGCGCCGTACTTCCACGATGGCAGCGCCAAGACATTGGAGGACGCGGTCGAGCAGATGGTCAGCGGCGGAAAGAAGAATAAGTTTCTCGACACCACCAATTTGAAGCCGGTTACATTAACGGCGGCGGAAAAAGCCGACCTGCTCGCCTTCCTGCGATCGCTCAACGTCGATTCGCCGTTCCCTGAACCGAAGCTTCCCTGATGAAACGCGCTCAGGCGCTCATCCTGCTGCTCCTGTTTCTTCTTCCGGCTTGCAACCGGGAGAAGAAACGCGTGATTGCTGTCGTTCCCAAAGGGCGAGCGCACCTGTTCTGGCAATCGGTACACGCCGGAGCGGTGGCTGCGGCACGCGAGACCGGCGTAGAGATCGAGTGGAACGGTCCCGCGACCGAGACCGCCTTCAATGAGCAGATTCAGATCATCGACGCCATGATCAACCGTCACGTCGATGCCATCGCGCTGGCTCCAATTGACAAGAAGGCAATGATCAGCGTCGTCGAGCGGGCCGCGAAGGCGAACATTCCCGTGGTGATCTTCGATTCGGCCGTCGATACTGATCTGTTCGTCTCCCAGGTCGCGACGGATAACTATGCCGCCGGCGTGATGGCTGCCGAGCGCATGGGGAGTATCATCGGCGCCAGGGGGAAAGTTATTGTGGTTGCGGTACAGCCCGGCGCTGCTTCGACGATGGCTCGTGAGCAGGGTTTCGAAGACACAATCGCCAAGAAGTTTCCAGCGATTCAGATCGTCGATAAGCGTTACGGCATGGCCGATTTCGCGAAGTCGCTGGCGGTCGCCGAGAATATGTTGACCGCGCACTCGGACGCAGCCGGGTTGTTTGCTTCGAATGAGTCCAGCGCCGTTGGCGCGGCGCAAGCGGTCAAGGGACGCAAGAGCGGCATCAAAATGGTGGGATTCGACTGGAGTCCGACGTTACTTGATGACGTAAAGGCGGGCGTAATCGATTCGCTGGTGGTTCAGCACCCATTCAAAATGGGCTATGAATCGGTGATGGCTGCCGTTAAAAAGTTGAATGGCGGGACGCCCCCCAAGATCAATGATCTGGCGCCCCGCCTCATCACCCGCGAGAACCTCAACGATCCGGACGTGCAAGCCCAGATCAACCCCGACTTGAAGAAGTACCTTTAAGGCACCTGTCCAAGAAAGCCGACGACCCTCGAGAAAATCGCGCTGATGCTCGGCGCAATAGAGCTGGGAAAGACAGCCGCGACCGCGACTGCCACAAACCCAGCCAACAGTGCGTATTCAATGAGATCCTGGGCTCGTTTGTCCCGCCCGAGCCGTATGACGCCCGCGATAATGGTCCATCCGCATTGTAGTGACATCCGCTTCGAGCTCCTTGACCTTTTTTATGCTGCCAGCAAAACGCGCGCGGGACTGTCCCTGCCCGCCCGATAAATGCTGTCCTCTTACAAACGCCTGCTATCATATTGAAGTAGTTGGTCGTTGCTTACAAGAATCGAATGGGCGTAGGACTATGGAGAAAACCCCTTAGTACGTCGATACATAGTTTGGTCTATGGCTTATCAGTTTGGAACTCCTGAAAAACTGTTTTGAAGCGATTTTCAGCGAATTCGAGTCTTATTTGATGAGTCCCAAAGCGTCGCAAAAATAGCCCAAATTTGGACCAATTAGGCGTAAGATGTTTGACAGCTTGTTGATTTCTATTCATAGCGGCTGGAGAGGCAGACTATCTCTTTTGGTAGGAATTATTGCCTCGACTGTCCAAGCGGCCATGGGGATGTCCATTACCCTCGTATCTTCAGTGGGTTCCACTGCTTTGGTCGGGGAGCGGGTAACCTGGAGGGCCGCCCCGACAGAGGAAGTACCTGGCAGGCTCGAGTACCGGTTTCGAGCTCGTCTGGCAGGCGAGCGATACAGGATTATCCGGGATTATGCACCCGTTAACTCGCTCGACTGGACTGCCAGTGAACATGAAGGACAGTACGAAATCGAGGTGTCGGTGCGGAACGTCGACACCAACGAAATCGCTCAAACCACGGCTACATTCGATATGACCTCCAGGGTTACGGGTGATACCCCGGTGATTAGCCCCACTGCGCATCCGCTGGTCTTCCTGTATAGCGCTCCGGCCTGCTCGCCCGGAAACCGGATGCGAGTTTGGTTCATCTCGCCCGATGGGGTCACTCAGACGACACAATTCAAGCCCTGCCGTGAAGGCTTGAGTATGAATTTCTACCTCGCTGGGATGCGGACTGCCACTGATTACTTCGTGGAACACACCATTGAAAAGGACACCATTCTTTCAGAGGGACCGGGGATGTCCTTGACCAACGGCGATATTATTCCCGACACGCCGGGCCACACACTTCTGGCCCTGCCTTCGAGCGATGGAACTCTTCTTTTTTCCGGCGGCAGTATTTTCCCGTATTCGACGGATCTCTATGGAAATCTCACCTGGTATTACCCCGACTATATTTCTTTGACCCGTCCTACTCGGGCTGGACGATTCGTCGGAGTCATCCAGAATCAGGGCCTGGACCGGTCGTATCAAGTCGTCCGAGAATTCGATGTTGCCGGCTACACGATACAGGAGACCAATGCTGCGCGCGTAAGCGAGCAGTTGATCGCGATGGGTAGAAGCCCGGTCACGGCATTCCACCACGAAGCCGCCCGGTTTCCCGACGGAAAGCTGGTAGTCCTGGCCGCATCGGAGCGAATTCTAAGGGATGTACAGGGACCCGGCGACGTCAACGTGATCGGAGACATGATCGTCGTCCTCGACCGCGATCTCAACGTGGTGTGGGCGTGGGACGCTTTCGATCATCTCGACGTCAACCGGAAAGCGATTCTCAATGAGACATGCGCACCTGGCGCCGCAGGATGCCCGGTGTACTACTTGACCTCCCGCGCGAACGATTGGACACACAGCAACTCGGTTCAGCCGACTCCGGACGGCAACCTGATCATTTCCATGCGTCACCAGGATTGGGTCATCAAGATCGACTATGCCAACGGCAAGGGGAGCGGCGACATCATCTGGCGGCTGGGGAAAGACGGTGATTTCCAGTACGACTCCGGCGAGCCTTATCCCTGGTTTTCACATCAGCATGACGCCCGGTTCCTGCCCGGCGACAGCTCGACCATGATCCTTTTCGACAATGGCAATACGCGTCACTTTTTCGATGATTCCGAAAACAGCCGGGGCCAGGTGATCCAGTTGGACGAAGAGAAGCGCACCGCCCGTCTGGTTCTCAATGCGAACCTGGGTTCCTATGCAGCGGCGCTGGGGTCCGCGCAGCAGCTCTCCGCCGGAAAGTATCACTTCAACCTGGGGACCGTCTCCGGGACATCGACATCGGTGGAAGTGGATGCGTGGGGCAACTTGATTTACGCCCTCCAAACCGCGGGAACGTCCTACCGCACGTTCCGCATGGAGACCCTCTACACTTCGCGTTGATCGTCGTACAAGCGGGCGCGGTACGATAAGGATGCATGTTGGGCCTGGACCCGCGCGCCGCGCGGGTGGCGTGGACTGTCTTTTTCGTTGCGCTGCTGATCACTGTCGTCTATCTGATCCGCAGGACGCTGCTGATCTTCACCGCCGCGCTCCTGTTCGCCTACCTGTTGTCTCCGCTGGTCGACATGGTCGATCGCTTCACACCGCGCCGATTCTCACGCACCCTCTCGCTGGGCGTCGTCTACCTGCTGTTGCTCGCGATCCTCGGCACTGCGGGCGCGCTGATCGGCTCCCGCATTCTCGATGAAGCTTCGGCCCTGGCCGGCCGGCTTCCTCAGTATGTTCAGAATCGCGAACTGCTGACGCAATTCCCCGTTCCCTCGTGGCTGGAGCCTTACCGCGAACAGTTGATCGCCGCCATGCGCAAGCAGGTTCAGGAAAATGCGGGCGAGATTGTGCCGTTCCTGCAGCGCCTCGGAGGGCACCTGGTCTCGCTGATCGGTAACCTCGGATTCGTGATTCTAGTTCCGATCCTGAGCTTCTTCTTCCTGAAAGACGCCAGCGCATTCCGGTCTACCCTGCTCGATCAGATCGACGGCGCACGGCGCGCGTTCATTGATAGCATCATGGCCGACTTGCATATCCTCCTCGCGCTGTTCATGCGTGCGCTGGTGATCCTTTCTCTGGCGACGTTCATGTTCTACGCGACATTCTTACAAATCGTTGGCGTCCCTTATGCCGTGTTGTTATCGGGCGTCGCCGCGGTGCTCGAATTCATCCCGGTAGTCGGCCCTCTCGTCGGGTCGGCGTCGATTCTTCTGGTGGCGGCCTTTACAGGGTATCCCCACCTGCTCTGGATACTGATCTTCCTGGCCGTTTACCGGCTCTTCCAGGATTATGTGTTGCAACCCTATCTGATGAGCTCAGGAGTCGAACTGCCTCCGATCATCGTGATCTTCGGCGTTCTGGCCGGCGAGCAGATCGCGGGCATCCCGGGTATGTTCCTTTCGATACCGGTGCTCGCGACGCTTCGGGTGATCTACGTTCGAATTCAGAAGCGCCGCCAAACATCCGAGCTGCAACTCGACCGCGCATGAAAACGGCCGCGTGCATCTGCGTAGTCGCCATGACCGTGCCCGCGGGCGCCCACATGGTCAGCATCTCGACAGGTGAAGCGCGTCTCGAAGGCCGCAAACTTCATTACGAGCTGCGCATGCCGCTTTATGAAGTGGCGCATGTGAGGAATCCGGAGAACATCCTGCTCGACTACATTCGCTTCGAGGGAGCCCAGCTCCGCCAAAAGAATTGCCGCGCCGAGCCTGATACCTACGTCTGCACGGCCGACTATGAATTCGAGGCGGAACCGGAACGACTTAAGGTCGAGTGCAAGTTCTATACCGTGACCGTCCCGAACCACGTTCATCTTCTGCGCGCCTCGCATGGCGACCGATCGGACCAGGCGGTGCTCGATCTCTCGTTCCCGCGCAGCGAGATCCGGTTTCGCCCGCCCTCCGGGTGGGAAACGATGATGTCACAAATCGGCGGAGGGATGATGCGCTCGCTCGGCGGCGCCGCACAGCTCTTGTTTCTCGCCAGTCTTGTGCTGGCGGCTCGCAGCCTCCGGGAGTTGATGGCTCTCACCGGGTGTTTTCTACTGGGACAGGCGCTGAGTTGCGCGATCGTTCCGAGTCTCCAGTGGCAGCCGGCTCCCCGATTCGTCGAAGCCGCTGCCGCGCTGACCATCGCGTATCTGGCGGTTGAGATCCTGGTGCTGCCGGCGGCAGGACAACGCTGGGCTGTGGTCGCGGTCCTCGGCTTATTCCATGGTCTTGGTCTTGCCCTATTCGTTCGAAGCACGGACTACTCGCCGGCCCTGGTGCTCAGCGGAGCCGCATTGGCGGAGGTGCCGGTGATCGCCGCCTTTGCATGGTTGTTTCACAAGATCACCCGGGCAGCTCCCGCCATCCGCCTGGTTCGGGTATGCGCCTCCGCGCTGGTTGCCGTCGGCTTGGTATGGTTCTTCGTGCGCCTGCGGTCATAATGGAAACAGACATGTCGGTCTACGAAGAACGCAAAGCTGAGCTGGAGAAGTACGAATTCATGATGGGAGAGGCGCGCGGGCGGCTGGCCATGACTATGGATCTGCTCACTGACGCGCTCGTACTTGTCGGCCAGCACGGCGTCTACTGTGCGAGTACGCGGAATCCCGGCAAACCCGCGATGGACATTCAACTCATCAGCAAAGGGATCACTGACGCCAAGGACCTCGTCCGCGACGTTATGGACGGGCTCAAGCGGAAACCGCAGGAGTAGGCTTCGCACGGCACCGTGCGACTGCCGACCGCCAGCCGGAATAGAGCGACTCTCGCTGGTCGGCTGACATTTTTGGATCGAAGACCCGGTCGACCTGCCAGAAGCTCTCCACCTCGGACTGATTTTTCCAGAAGCCTGTGGCGAGTCCGGCCAGGTAGGCAGCGCCCAGTGCGGTTGTCTCCGTATCGGCGGGCCGCACGATGCGCCGCCCGAGAATGTCGGCTTGAAACTGCATCAGGAAATTATTAGCCACCGCGCCACCGTCGACCCGCAGCTCCTGAAGGCTCTCACCGCTGTCGGCTTCCATCGCCTCGACGAGTTCGCGTGTCTGGTACGCGATGCTCTCCAGGGCCGCGCGGACGATGTGGGCCCGCGTGCTGCCCAGCGTGAGTCCGGTGATCATGCCGCGAGCTTCGGCGTCCCAGTGCGGTGCACCAAGTCCGACGAATGCAGGGACGATGTACACGCCGTCCGCATCCGGAATTGAGTTCGCGACTCCTTCCGATTCGGCGGCCGTCGAGATCAGGCCAAGTTTGTCGCGCAGCCACTGAACGGCGGCTCCCGCGATGAAGATGCTGCCTTCGATGGCGTACTGCGCTCGGTTGTCCAGCGAGGCAGCGCGTGTGGCCAGCAGCTTGTTCCTGGACACTGGCAACCGGCCGCCCGTGTGCATCAGTGCGAAACAGCCGGTCCCATAGGTGTTCTTCGACAGACCGGGACGGAAGCACGCCTGACCGGCGAGCGCCGCCTGCTGGTCGCCTGCAATCCCGGCGATCGGTATCTCCGCGCTCAGCGCCGTGGCTGTGCCCGCGACCGCACTCGAGGGCACGATCTTCGGCAACATGATGCGCGGGACGTCGAAGATCGACAGCAACTCATCGTCCCAATTGCCCGTGGCTAGATTCATCAGCATCGTGCGCGACGCATTCGACGGATCGGTGGCGTGCACCTTGCCGCCGGTGAGTTGCCAGATCAGCCACGTGTCGATATTGCCGAACAGCGCCTCCCCGTCGCGGGCGCGGGCCCGCACGCCAGGGACGTTCTCGAGAATCCAGCGAATCTTGCTGGCCGAGAAGTAGGCATCGACGACGAGTCCCGTCTTGCCGGTAATGACACCCGCCACACCAGACTCACGCAGCCCGTTGCAATAGTCGGCGGTGCGACGGCACTGCCAGACAATCGCGGGAGCAACAGGCTGGCCAGTCTTTCGATCCCACACCACTGTCGTCTCTCGCTGATTGGTGATCCCGACGGCGGCGATCTGCTCGGCGGTCAGCTTGGCCCGCTCGAGCGTGCGGCGCGTCGCGTTGAGCTGCGCCCGCCAGATGTGATTCGCATCCTGCTCGACCCAGCCGGGATGAGGATGGACGCTGTCGATGGGATCCGATTCCATCGCGACGCGGCGGCCCGTCTGATCGTAGATCGCGGCGCGCGCACTGGTGGTGCCCTCGTCGAGCGAGAGGATGTATGGCATTCACGAATTATAATGAGGGTGTATGTTCTTCCGCAGGGAGAAGCCGCACATCTCGACCTTTCAAGAGCGACTCGACGCGCTCCGGCGTGCCGGTTTCGCCGTCGAGCAGGAAGGTCCAGGCCGCGTTCGCGTCAGTCGCAATGGTTGCGCCGCCGTAATCGACGATGTGCCGGTCAAGCCGAAAGTAGAGAGCGCCGGAGTCTTGGTCGGAGGCAAAATCGCGGAGTGCGAGCACGGCGGGTACCAGATGTTCTTTCGCACTTCGGATGGCAAGCGCGTGCCGGCTCTGGCCGAACAACTGAAGGCGCTCCATGCATTCGAAGAAGACTTGCGTGAGGCCCTAGGTCTGACGAGCCTATACAACACATCGCTCGGGACCACCTGTGACCGTCATATGTACGACCGCGTCGAGGATCGCGATCGGGGCGTTCCTCACCGGCCCTGGCAGGATTAATTCAACGGAATCAGCTTGAGCTGAAGAGTCTCGCGAGCGCTCTCGGCAAGCTTCAGTGTTTGCCCGTTTGACTCCTGAGCACGCATGAAGTCCGGCTCATACCAGATGCCGCTGTCGATATCGTCCCAGGCAAAGATCTTATAGTCACCCGGTGGAACACCCTGCATCGAGAAGCGGCCCAGATGATCTGTCGTCGCGGTGCGGTAGAGGGAGAGTCGATTACGCCGGGATTCGTCCGGCACAAGAACAACCGTAGCACCTGCCGCCCCCTTTGTATCCGCAGTGAACACGACGCCCTGCAATTGCGCGGCGGCGGGACTCAGCACGATCTCGAGAGCGTCAACAGCCTGGGACTGGCTGAGATCGAGTCCATTGGCGAGCACATCCACATCGCCCGTTTTGATTGACTTCACATAGGTGCCCGGCGGCAACGAGCTGACGTTCACCTGATAACGCGCCGGAGCAACATTGGCAACCGAAAAACGCCCGTCCACTTGCGTGCGCGCGTTCTGCATCCCCAGCGCCGGCAGATCTTCCGGCGTCAGTGAGACATAGACCCGCGCGGCCAGTGGGGAATCGCCTTCCATCTTGATGCCGCCCTTCAGCTCCATGCCCGATCCCACGGCTAACTCGACGTCCGTGATGTTCCCCGAGGCTACCTGGACAATGCGGGAGGTTCCGTGCGTGCGTCCATTCTCCGCGGAACGAGCGGTCACGGCATATGAACCCGGCAGTACGCCGCGGATCTCGAAGTTGCCTTCGCTGTCGACGGTAGATGCGCGCTCACCGGGGCTGAAGCGCGCAAATGAACCGGTCGAAGGCATCAGCGTCACTGCGACACGACGTCCCGATGAACCCGTCACCCGACCGCGGATTCGACCGGTCTGTACGCGGCGCAGCATGAAATCAGCACCGCTGTGGATTCCTCCGGGATTAAGTTCGATCGGAGTAGCAGAGGCTGGATCGAGCGCGCCTGGAAAATATAAGGGTGGATAACCTTCATCGGAGCGGACGCGATTGACCCGATTCGTTGCAATCAAGAAATATCGTCCCGGCGCGAGTCCATGAAGCCGATATTCACCCAGGTCGTTCGTCGTCGCAGCACCAGTGGGAACCCACTCACTCCGCCCGCGCGAATAAACCTGGCGCACGGTTTGAACCGAAATACTGGAGAGCGGCTCTCCATCCTCGTCGACGACCCGGCCCATGATCACCGACTGGGGTGTAAGAGCGAGCTTGACGTCGCGTACGATCTCGCCCGCGGATAACACAACTGGCGCCCCGGCCCGCCCTGGACGCTTCGCGCCGAGTTCCTGGCGGACAAAGCCGTTGCGCTCCGCAGACAGGCGATAGCTCGCCGCCTCCACAGAAAAGGTGAAGCGGCCAGAAGCATCGGTGGCTATGGCGGCACCGGGCCTATTACTTCCGGTGCGGTTGAGCGACACTTGAGCTTTGCGCAACGGCTCCCCAGTGGTCGCGTGTACGACGATTCCTTCGACGGTCGCCTTGGCCGCTGGAGCCGGTTGTGCGGCCGCCGGGGCTTGTTGTAACGCGAGCGCATAAACCAGGGCTGCGATCATTGCAGCTTCGCCTTGAGCTCGACAACTCGTGGGTAGGTGAGCCATAGAAGTGCTGGCTCCGCGGTGCCTTGAGGCAGCGGCCACAGCCGAAGGACGTCCTTCGCCTCACGCAAGTTCCCACTTTCGAACAGCGCCCAAGCTAGCAGGACACGCACCTGAGCATCAGAGGCGGGCCCTGTCTTGCTATAGACTTCGCTCAAAGGCCGGACGGCTTCCTTGAAGTGACGATCAAGAATCAACGCATAGCCCAGAGCATTCTCGCGCATTAGCGATTGCGCGGGTGCCGGCAGTGCACGCTCAGCCCGCGCAGTCCACTCGGCGGCGGACGCGGGCGGCTGAGAGAGGAAAAGACAAAAAGCAGCAAGATTACGAATCCCCGGATTCTGAGCCTGCATGGCTGCGGTCGCTTGCTCACGAGCGGCGGCCCGGACTCCCTGTTCCAGCGACCAGACGGCCAACTGGCTCCGTGCGAGAGATGCCAGATCGGCCGACTGGGTCGAAGCGAGCTTCTCCAGACGCGCCGCTGCTTCCTTGCCCCTTCCAGTGAGATACTCGGCCTGAGCCATCCGGAACTCCGCGGTCGGATCTTTCGCCTTGCGCCGCTCTTCCACATGCTTTTCGAACAACTCCCGGGCACCGGCGAGGTCACGCCTCATCAGACGCGCCCAAGCTGCTTTGGCGAGAGCACCACCAGCCATGAAGTTGGGATTCTTCGCGTGAGCTTCCAGAAAATACTTCTCGGCCTCGGCAAATCGGCCGAGGTGATAATGAACCTCGGCGAGCGAGTCGAGTGGATTGGGATCGTTCGGCGCGAGCCTCTGATACTCCCGGAGGCTCTTCACCGCACCGTCGAGATCACCGGAATACGCCTGAGCATACCCGAGAGAATTCCAGAAAGCCTGATTCTGGGGCTGCATCTCTGTGGCTCGTCGCAGCGATTGGATGGCATCGCCGAACTTTCGCGCCGACAACAGAGCCTCGGCGAGCGAAACTTGCGCCCCCGCATCCTGAGGATTAGAACTTGCGACCTCAGCGAGCGCTTTGAGCTGGGCGCCTGTATCTCCCGTAATGGTGGCGTCGAGCAAATCGAGCCGCGTGCGATCGGGAGGCTCCAGGCGATTCTCTCGAGCTCGCGCGATGATCTGCCGCGCGCCCGCTGCATCGCCGCGCGCAAAGGCGTGTTGCGCCCATCCAACCCAGGCGCTCCCGAACGACGGGTCGGCCTTGACGGCGGCTTCGAAGGAATTGGCAGCCGCAGCCCGGTCGGCGGATTGGAGCGCCTCCTCGTACCGCTGGAATGCTTCGCCGTTGCGGGTTGCCGGGGGGCGGGCCCCGGGCTGGATTTTGTGGGCAAGCGCATCTATCAGCGGCAACGGGCCGCTGGAAACTGGTCCATCGAGACGAATGAGATCGACGGTCTTATTGAGGCCTGCATCCTGAAGGTACGCCGTGAGCCGGAGTGTGTTCGACTGCCGCGAGAAGTAACCATACAAAATCTGCGTGGCGCGAACAGCCGCGGCGTCGCGGGCATTCTCGACGGCGGCCGTTTGAAGACGGCCGATGCCACCAGCCTGAGATGCGAGTGCGCGTGGCACTGCGTGACCGAGCCAGGCGAGCGATTCATCAGATGACAAATTCTCAAAAGGCAGCAGGGCGAGCCGTTGCGGTCCCGGAGATTGTCGTGAGCATCCGGCCGCCAGCAGCAGGACTAAGCCGGCAACGCGCGGACTAGAGCACACGAGGTTGTAGCGCCATCAACTGCTGGAACTCGGGTAGTTCCTGCAAGGTGGCGAACTCCGGATCTCCAGTGAATTTCTCGCGCTCCTTGAATCCCTCTTCGATGGCTTTCCGAATGTAGAGCAATGCGCGCTCTGTCTGTCCGGCCTTGGCATACGTCTTGGCCAGATAGAAGTGAAACTTGGCGCGCTCCTCGACGCTGCGCTCTTGCAGGAGGACACCATGACTGCTTCGGTGCTCAAAGACCTCAGGATCCAGTTCGAGCGCTTTCTCATACGCGACCATCGCTTCTTTATATCTTTTCCGGGCGAACTGCGCCGTGCCCAGGTTGCTGTAGATGGAAGCCGAATTCGGCGTCTGGATCAGAGCGCGCCTGTACCAACCGATTGCGCGCCGATAGTTCTTTCGGGCGTAAAACACGGTTCCAAGATTGTTGATGGCCTCGGCATACTTCGGATTAGCTTTGAGCGCGCGCTCATAATATCGTCGAGCTTGGTCGAGATCCGCCATCTGGTGATGGGCGATGCCGAGCTTGTTGAGGACGACAGCGGAATCCTGAGGCGCGGTTCGATACATGTCGACCGCTTCGCGGTACATCTTGCGAGCCATGAAGATGTCGCCACGCATCTCGGGCGCCAGCGACGACGGGTTAGCCGCGGGATCTCCTCGGGTAACTAAGCCGGTGGTCCGCGTATCGGCGCGCCACGTGGTGGCCTCCGGTGACGTGGGTACCGGGGAAGGAACGGGCTGGGCTGCCAGCGGAACCGCCAGCGCTCCAATAGCGATAAATCGGGAACTCATCGAAACGCCGCTCGCCCCGTCTCAGGCTGCCTGTACGAGGTCGGAACGCTCCTATCTAAATATATCGCGAATGCGGCCAAAGAAACCCCGCTTTTCTTTCGGCTTTTCAGCCTTAGCAGGGGTGGGCTCCTGCTGTCGAGATTGAGGGGGCGGCTGGATACGTATAGTTTGGGGCGATGCGGTGGCTCCCGGTGAGTTGGAGGCTACCAGGGATCCATCAGCGGACGATGGCTCCCAACCCGCGACCTGCATGCGGCCACCGCCGTGGATGCGGCACAGGTCCACGGGCTGCGTGCCGGCCACAAAGACCTCGCTGCGGACATTCGGACACCCGGGACTCGCAAGCTGCCCGGAGGCCGGATCGACTTCGACGGACACGATTCCGTCCGGAGCCTCGAATGGCCGTACGTTGCGATACTCACGATAGGTGTGCGCCCGCTTCATGAACTCTGTCCAGACAGGCAGAGCCGACTTGGCGCCTTCCAGTTTCAATTCACGGCTGCCTTCGTCGTACCCGACCCATACAATGCAGATCAGCTTGCTTGTGAATCCGGCAAACCAGCCGTCATGGGAGGTGCCCGTCTTACCCGCTGCCGGCAGCGTGAATCCTCGCGACCGCACACTCGCGCCCGTCCCTGTCCGCAGCACCTCTTCCAGGAGGTTGACCATCAGGTAGGAGACCCGGGGGTCGAGGGCTTCCCGTCGCAGCGGCTTGTACTCGTAAATCGGCGTGCCTTTTTCATCGCGAATATGCTTGATCCAACTCGGCCGGACGTAAGTTCCCTTGTTGGTATAAATCGTGTACGAACCGGCGATCTCGACCGGAGTCACTTCGTAGGCGCCCAAGGCTACCGCCGGAGTGGGACGGATCTCGAGGTTCATTCCCGCCTTGCGCGCGAGATCGACAACCTTGTCATACCCGACGGCCTCGGCAATCTTGACCGTCGGAATGTTCATCGACTTGGCCAGCGCCTGGCGCAGCGTGACCACACCATGAAACTCGCTCTTGTAGTTGTTGGGCTCGTAGGGTTTGTTGTCGTACCAGAAGGTTGTCGGCTCATCCATTACCGAGGTGACCGGCGTCAGCGCGACCGGCGTGTCATGCAGCGACGCTTGCAGTGCCGCGGCGTAAACGAAGGGCTTAAACGCCGAGCCCGGCTGCCGTTTGGCAAGCGCCCGATTTAACTGGCTGAGCCCGTAGTTGCGTCCACCCACGAGCGCCTTTACCTCGCCGGTTTGAGAATCGAGCGCGACCAGCGCCACCTGGGGCTCCGGCCCGGTATATCCACGCGGCCGCCGCCGCCGCAACTGCTCGTCGACCTCCTGCATCCCGAGGCGCACCGCATCCACTGCTTCGCGCTGTAGGTTGAGATCGAGCGTCGTATAGACGCGGTAACTGGACTCCTGAAAATCGTGATCCTGGAAATGGTCCTGCAATTCATCGTTGACCAGATCGACGAAGTAAGGGGCGTCAGTGACGTCGCCGCCCCCCCGAGCCATCGTCAACGGAGTCTCAACCGCCACCGCATAATCGCGATCGTTGATATAGCCGTTCTCTCGCATCAGGCTGAGCACGACGTTCCGGCGCGTCTTTGCGCGATCCGGCCAGCGGAGGGGATTCGTATAACTGGGGCGTTGAGCCAAGCCGGCCAGGGTGGCTGCCTCGGCCAGTGAAAGCTGTTTGATGTCTTTGCCGAAATAGGCTTGGGCCGCCTCACCAAATCCGCGGATGCTGAAGCTGCCCCTGCGGCCGAGATCGATCTGGTTTGCGTAGTATTCGAAGATCTCTTCCTTGGTGAGCTTGTGCTCGAGCTGAAGAGTGAGCAGCGTCTCGGCGAACTTGCGAGTCCAATTCTTTTCGGCCGTCAGGAAGAACATGCGCGCGAGCTGCATGCTCAGAGTTGAAGCGCCTTGGTCCTTGCGGCCTGCTCTTACGTCGACGTAAGCGGCTTTCAGTATGCGGAGAGGATCGAATCCCGAGTGCTGAAAGAAACGCTTGTCCTCGACCGAAACGACCGCATGAACCAGGATCTTGGGGATGTCGTCATACTTCACCAGCCGTCGCTTTTCCCGTTTACGGTCGAACAGATTGGTGATAAGTTCCGGCTCAAGCTGATACTCGGTGCGCTCAGTGTTGTCGCGCAGGGAGATGATTTGCGACACTCGCGTTCCCGCGAATCGGATCACGCCCGCTTCCTGCAAAAAGTAAGAGTCCGGACCCGGGAAGATACCCACTTCGCTGGGCTTCACATAGTAATAGCCCATGCGGTTGCTCTGCTGTTCGGTGTAGTTGCTTCGGCGGAGCTGGTTGACAATTTCGCTGATTGTGGTTTCGTCGCCCACCGCCACCGTTTTGGGCGCAGCAAACAACAGGGACGTATTGGGAAATGGACCTCCAGCGAGCTTTTCCTCAAGCATCCTGGCGTACTTTACGTAAATGAAAGTAAAGGTCAGGAGGCCGGCAACGACAACAGCGATGCCGGAACCGAGCAGGATCTTGCCTGCGAGCTTTGAAATCGGCTTACCCGCAGGACGTTTGCTGGAGGCAGACTTCCGAGGTTGGCGTTCAGGCGGCGGAGCAGCCATTTTTTCCATTCTCTCACGATCCGGCGATCGGCCGAAAATGCAGATCGACCGTATAGAGCGTCAGATCCACCCGAACTATATAACGTGCCTCAACCCGCAAGCGTTCCTGAGATCTCCTGATGTCGATCTGGTCCTGACGCAAGGGGAGCCCTAAACGGCTGGCTTCATTGAGGATCTGGACGCGCAGCAGGTCCGATGAAAGCGTTCGAGAATCAGGCTGGCTCACCACCCGTTCGAGATAGCGTTGAAACTGCAGATTTTCAAGGTAAGGAGGGACAAGGCTCGCAGCCAAGGCCAAGCCCAAGAGAACGAGAATCCCGGCCGTCCATAAGCGCCAGCGTGATGTCACGTCAGTAAACGTCTATTTTTGTGCTGCTTCGAGCTCTTCCAGTTCCTTCCAGATATCCCGGTGGGGTTCCCAGTCCGGCAATTCCATGCCCGAGATCTGGAGTTCGGGCACTTTCAGCGTGCCATGGCCGTAAAAACAAATGTATTCTGTCTTGGGCGGTCCGAAAAACGTAATTCTGGCCCATGATCCGGTCTGTACCGGCATCCGAAGCCGCCGCAGGCAGCTACGGCACCGATACCGCTGATCGAGAATCGCTATGTAGACTAAGGCGACCGCGAACAGCGCAAAAATGAAGATCGACAGCGTCCACGGCAGGTCCTGACCGAATCGGGCAAACCGATAACCGGAAAAAAGCTGTGGTTCCGGCAGCCAGCGCACCAAGCCGAGCCAAAGGCCATACAGGACCGCACTGGCGGCCGCCAGCTTGGCGATGAAAAACCCCCAATATTTCATACTTGCTTGGATTCCTCAGCAGACCCGGAAGTTCCAGCGCGTGGCCCGAATTGGCACATTGCGCGAATCTTCCTCATCCTGCTTATACTATATCGGCAACGCTACGTCGGAAGTTCAGGCCTCCCATTATTTCTTTAAGACGAAACAATCCCGGATTCGTTCGCGATATTACTCGTCAGATTCCTGCTCTTCTGGTGGGCTGGCGTGCCTCTAAAGGCTGTCGAAATGTCCCGCATCCAGCAACGTTGGCTCCTGTCCTGCCGCTGGCGACGCCCCTGAGTGTTCGTTCACCGCTGAAAACGACGGCGACAGCGATATCCCAACTCCTGGGTTCTCTCCCGGAACCACTGTGGTGTCTTCTGTCTGCCTTCGAGCAGCGTTTCCCATCACGCTCCGCCCTTCTATCGCGGATGCGGGATACATCAGCGATAGTGCGCGATCGCTGCCGCCGAAATCCTGGCGATGATCGCGGCGCGGTCGGCAGAACTGGCCCTCGAGTCCGCAACGAACACGGCGATCGAAAGTTGAGATCCATCAGGAGCCGTCAGAATGCCCACATCGTTTGTCGCGGCTGTCAAGCCTTTCCAAGATCCGCTGGTCCCCGTCTTGTGCGCTACCCTCCAACCCGGTTTGGCTCCGGCCTTTAGGCGATCGGGAAACGTCGCGCACTCTTCCATCGCCCGCAAGGCAAAGGCGGTCGAGGATTTCGAAACCAGCTTGCCGCCTCGCAGCAGGCTGAGGAAACGCGTCATGCCTTGGGGCGTCGCGGTATCACGGGGATCCTTCAGATACGCGGTATAGGCACGTTCCCTGGTCGTCTCCGGGACCGCATCGATGGCTTTCCTAAGTACGGGCGCATCGACAAATTCCGGCCGCCATGTCAGTCCGATGATTTCCGTCTGCAGATGGCGCTCATCACGATCCAGTCGAACACCAGAGATTTTCAACCGGTTCAACGCTCGCTGGACTGCCGCGGGTCCACCCAGTTCCGCGATCAGGACGTCGGTAGCCGCGCTGTCGCTTTGAATGATCGCGCGCCGAATCAGATCGCCGATAGTGGTCGTGAAGCCCGCCGGTCCAACCAGCTCAGCCAACGGCTGCACGTAGAGACTCAGATCCTCCTTGCGAATCGTTACGGGTTCCTCTAACTGCCAAACATTTCGATCCACCGCTTCCAGAACCACGACACCAACCAGAAGCTTGATGACACTCTGCATTGAAAATCGTTGACCGCCCTGAATGCATGCCGTGGCTTTGTCGTCTTCGATGCAAGCCCCCACACGCCCATCGAAGCGATCGGCAATCGTCGTTAGTTGCTTTTCCAATGCGGGAACATCCAATGCAGCGGCTTGAAGTGTAAAAAAAAGCAATGACAGAGAGCTAGAAAGTAGGCGGCAGCCCATTGAATCAGATTACCTCTGGCCTTGTCGCCATGGATACAATTCGATTGTGCCGAACCGTACAACATTGCTCGAAGCGTTGGGCGGCGAAGCGGGTTGCAGGCGGCTGTCGATGGAATTTTACGCGCGTATTGGCAAGGAACCGGTCCTGCGTCCTCTTTTCCCGGGGAAGAGTCTCAAATGCGCCATCGAAGAGTTCGCTGCCTTTCTCATTCAGTTCCTAGGCGGAGATGAGGACCAAACCCAACGGCGCTGGTGGCTGAGTTTGCGGGAATCGCACGCTCGGTTCAGGATTGGTCCGGGCGAGCGGCGCGCATGGTTGAAGCATATGCGGGCGACGCTGGACGCATCCCCGCTTGATAAGCCAACGCGAAAAGCCCTTTGGCAATTCTTCGAGCACAGTTCAGCCTATGTCGTCAACAAAGAGACTGCCCGTCCAGAACATGACGAACTGGCTGCGCGTTGGGACGAGCAACGTGTTTTGGATAACGCCATCGCTGCGATTGCGGCCGGCCGCGATCATGAAGCGATCGTTTTGGCGCCCCGGTTTCTTTCCCGGCCGGCGGTGTTCGTTGGACTCCTGGCGCGCATGGTCCAATCCAGTCGACCGGATCTGATCGGCTTTGTGCTCGAGGCACTAGAGCGTGACCCATCCCTTGGATCGCGCCGCTTCGGGGGACGCGCGCTACTCCATTACGCAGCGGGCACCGGTTGCCTCGAGGTGGTGGCGCCGCTGCTCCGCCTCGGCACGGATCCCGACATACAACAAGGCGGAGGCCACACGCCGCTTTACTGCGTGGCGAACGAATGCGCGTCAGAAACGGGACCGGAGCTAGTGCGCGCTCTCGTGCGAGCGGGTGCTGACGTGAACGCGTGCGGCGGTGTCACGCGCGCGACTGCGCTTCATATGGCAGCGCGGCGGGGCTATGTGGAGACCGCGCGGGCGTTGCTGGACTGCGGGGCGGCGATTGGGGCGCGGGACAGCAAGGGCGATACGCCTCTGCAGCGAGCGGTCAACTGCCGAAGGGATGCAGTCGTGCAGTTACTGCTGGAGCGTGGGGCCGCGCGAATTACTCGGCCACGCTGACTGCATAGCGGAAATCTCAATCCTGCCGCGGAAGTACACGCGACCTCCAGGTATGCCTATTGCAATAAGCCGCTATGAGGGGTAGGGACGTTTTGGCGCCTAACTGTGCGGAGCATCGGCCGAGAGAGCCTACGGCCCCAGTGAGTACCGCGATCAGGGAGCCACACGCAGAAGGCCAAGACACGCACGTTCGGGCGGTTCCCGGCTCACTCTCGAGCTCATTTGATCGCTCCCTTGAGGCTTATGGCTTCGCGCGCTGGGCAACGTTTGCTCGAACATCACTCTCCTCGCAACGCCCGTACGGGATCGACTGAAGCGGCGCGCACCGCGGGAATCATTCCCGCCATCAACGCAACTACAGTTAGTACGGTCGCCGTCCCGATCAATGAGACTGGATCGAACGCGGAAACGCCGTACAGCAGGTTTTGCACAAAGCGTGAGGCAAAAGCAAGCGCGATTCCGCCCAACAGAAGGCCCGCTCCAAACAGGCGAACCGCTTCAGCGAGGATCAACCGCAGCACACGCCCACGCGGCGACCCCAAGGCGATTCGCACACCGATTTCAGCGGTACGTTGCGCCACGCTCGACGATAGGGTGCCATATAACCCGAGAGCGCTCAGGAGCAGAGCAAATCCTCCGAAGAAGTTGCATAACATCGTGATCACCTTCTGACTCCCGAGCGCCGCGTCCATCTGCTCGCGCAAGGTGACGAAGATGACCAGCGGGACCGAAGGGGCGATCTCAGCCAAGGCGGCCCGGTAGGCTTCGATTGCCTGAGCTTTGGTTTGAGAATGGATTAAGAAGACGAGGTTTCCGGCCCTGCCGATGGTATTCCTCGTCACGGGGAAGTAGATGGTGGGAGGCGGGGGTTCGCGTAAGCTCGAGAACTTCGCATCCTCAGCCAGACCAATTACACGACATGTCACAGTTTGCGCAAGCTTCACAGGATCCGCTGTTCTCACGTATCGATCGAGGACCTGCTGGCGCGGAAACAACTGACTGGCGGCGGACTGATTCAAGACACAGACATCCCGTTCGCGCTCGCGCTTTTCGAATTCACGGCCGTCGAGGATCCTCGTCCGCATGGTTCGGAAATAACCAGGGCCGACGTCGTTATATGCCAACACAGAACCATCCGTGGATCCTGAGCCGTCCGTCAAAGGCTGAAAGTTTGCGGCTGGGGCCGGGACGCCGGTCATGGGTGTGTGCCACGTCACTGCCGCGGATTGGATTCCGGCGGACTGGTCGAGCCGATCCACCATGCGTTGATAGAGGTCGAGCCTGGCGTCACCTTCCTGGGGCAGAAGATTAAACCGGGCAGTCTGGATTGTGACATGGTCGAGGTCGAACCCGGTTGATTCACCTTGCAACCGAACAAGACTCTGGGATAGCAGCGTCGCGAATGCAACCAGCACGACGGACAGGGATGCCTGGATAGGCACAAAAGCGCGTGCCGCCAGGTTCCCGGTTGCGCCGGTGGCTCCATGAGACTTTAAGAGAATGCCAGGGTCGGACTGACTCGCTTTCAGAGCGGGAAGAGCGCCGAAAATGAGCGTCGTCAGAACAGCGCAAGCCCCGGTGATGACGAGGATCGTATGATCGGGCCGAATAGATAAGGACTCCCCCATCATCGGATCGCGGAAGAATTGGAGGGTGGCGGAAACGCCGTACCATGCGATCACTGCGCCCAATCCTGCTCCTCCGAGGGCGATGACAAAGCTCTCGGTGAGATACTGTCGAACCAGTCGCCACTGCGTTGCACCGATGGCCGTGCGTACGGCAAACTCGCGCCTGCGCGCATACTGCCTGGACATCATCAGCCCGCCGACATTCACGCAGCATAACAGCAGCGCGATCGCGACCAGCCCCTGCATGAGCAATAACGGCTGTGAGTAAACCCTCCCTACATACGTAGGCAAACCTGCGCGCGCCGAAATTACCTGCAACAAGAACTTATTGAAGAAAGGCTGGCTCTGAAATTGTGCGGGTGTCGTCTCGCGGAGCAATGTCGTTTGATAGGCTGCGATTTCGGCGTTCGCGCTCTGTAGGGAGGCCTCCGGCCGCAAACGTCCGATTGCCCAACATGCGAACATCCTTCCCGGAGCATTGAGGAGATCGCCGGGAAACAGGACGGAGGCGAATTGCAAGGGCAAGTACAACTTAATGTTCATCCCAGGCCAGAGGCCCCGGAATTCGGCCGGCATTATCCCGACAACTGTTACATTGGTGTTCGATAGCCTGATCCTCTCGCCAATGATCTGCGTATTCCCGCCGAACTGATCCTTCCAAACGCCATAACTTAGGACCACTGGCCAGCCTTCAGCAGGACCGCCGCGAACGTCATCAGTTGGACTGATGAGCCTTCCGAGATACGGTTTGACGCCGAGAACTTCGAAGGCATTGCCGCTGGCCAAGCCAGCCACGTTAACGCGAAGGCTGCCTTGTTTATCCTCCATCACGGTTTCGTTGATGCTCCAGGCCGACACATCGGCGAATGACCGCTGCTGGCGTCGCAGTTGCAGGTAGGTCTGATACGGAATAGCCCCTGCAATTCCGTCCGGGGAATTCGGTCTCAGCATGCCCACCCGGACGATGCTCTGGGGCGAAGGCACGGGCAGGCTGCGCAGGAGGAGCCCATAAAGCAGAGTGAAAATGATCGTGTTCGCGCCGATTCCAAGCGCAAGCGTCAGGATGGCGGTAAAACAGAATGCAGGACTCTTCCGCAGGGCTCTGACTCCGAGAACCAGATCGCGATACCAGCTTTCGAGCATCGTAAGAAACTCCTGATCCCGCACATTCTCGATCACGGCCTGGCTGCTTCCGAGTTTGAGCCGCGCGCGCCTCCGCGCTTCTTCGGTCGAAATGCCGGGACCGGCGGAATCCTCCGTCTGCAGCTCGAGATGAGCTTGGAGTTCGGCCTGCAAATCCGCGTCGTCGCGAAGGTGGCGGAACGGCTCCCTGGCCTTCGCTAGCCATTTACTCATTTGGTTGCCGGCCATGTCTGTTCTCCTGGAATGATGTCCAGCACTTGAATCGCGGGAAACGCATGTTTCCAAAAGATCGCCAGGAAAGGCTTGTGCTGCTCCAGGAACAAATCCTGACGGAAGAGATACCACGGACTGTGCGAACGCAACATCGATTCTTCCTCCCCGGGCCCCTCATGCCCAAACGCCTGCAAGTCGCTGCCGATGCCTCTCTTTAACTCGATCGTGCGCTCGAAAGGAGCGCGATCGCGCAGCCTCTCATCTCGGTCGATTGTGCGCACCAGCTCCCGCATCGTGGGCGCCGCGCGAACCCCCGACAGCGCCCGCACCCTGTACTGCGCGAGGGCCAGCGATCCACGAAAGGCCGTCAGGCACTGGCTGCCTTCCTCGCCGTCAGCCTGGAGGCAGAACTGGCGATTGGAGTTCCGCTCCCGAAACCAAAAGCCCCTACTGGTGTATCCATCGTGGTATTCGACAGTCATCTCGATATCGAAATCGGGCGTGCGGAATCGGTGAGCTTCCTGCCTGTTTCCGGCAACCAAAGGTACGACGCCGGCCGCGACGGCACCACGGAGCAACATGCGCCGGCTCAGATTAGTCATGGGTGACAGGCCTCATAGTAGGTGATCTACCTATAGGACGTCCACTAAGCCATTATGTTATCGTAAAAGTGCCGCATATGGGGAAGAAGCCGGGCGAGAAACTGGAACTATTGCAAGGCACGTTGGATATGATGGTGCTGCAGACGCTGTCCATCGGACCGGCCAATGGGTATGAAATCGCCAGGGCGATCGAACGTCTGTCGGATGATGTGCTTGCTATCGACCACGGCTCTCTCTACCCAGCGTTACAGCGCCTCGAAAGAAGCGGTGTGATCAACGGCAAATGGGAGACGTCCTCCACCAATCGACGTGCCAGGTATTACCGTCTCACGGCGGCTGGACGCAAACGTCTCGCGGTCGAGCAGTCGAAGTGGGAGCAAATGGCCGCCGCAATTACGCGCGTCATGCGGCCAGCCTAGTGCGATCGGTAATAGTAGATCAGATCGGTGACCGGCGGCTTGTGGCCGAGTTGCCGAATCATGCCGACCACTTGGCCGCGATGCAATGTCCCGTGGTTGACCACATGCAGCAGGATCTGCCAGACGGGTGTGCGCATGGCCGTGCCATCGAGGGTCACGTAGTCGACCATGTTCGTGACACCGGCATCGTCGAGCGATTCCACCGATGCGATCAGACGCTCGAGCAGTGGCGGCCAATCGCGGGCGAGCCCTCCGACAGTGAGGTCGTCAACCGGATCGGACATAGATCGGCGGGACTCTCCGCTCAGTCGCGACAGCCATACGCGGTCGGCAAGATAGATGTGCGCCAGAGTTCCTGAAATGCTGTTGTGCGAACACCCAAAGTCGCGACTCTGTTCCGCAGGATCCAGCGATAAGACCGCGTCGATCAGTTTCCGAGAAGCCCAGGCCGTATATCGCAAATGCTGAACGAGCTGGTCGCGAGTTATCATCGTCGCGGACGCGGACCGAAGGCCCTGACGAGAAAGTCGACGATCTCCCGCCGGTCCTGCCCTCTGGCGGGAGCACCCCAGTTGATCATCTTGTCGACTTCGCGTTCCCATTGAGCTTGAGTCAGCCGTTGCTGTTCGATGATGTCGGCTTCGTGACAACTGAGACACGCGGAGCGAAATTTCGGCGAGTACGTCGGCTTGGCGGGCGGAGTGGGTGTCGCCGCCGGCGCTGTTCCGTTGACCGAGACGTGCACCGTGTGAACCATGCCGTTCAAGTAGCCCGACGGATTCCACTCTTGTTCTAGCGGTTGGGAATTCCCGGCGGCATCGCGTGCTCGCGACATGATGGTTTGATAGCCGTCGCGCTGCGGATTCCACGTATGTTCCCAAAGACGCCAGCCGAAGCGGCTTTTATTCGTGTCGAGCTTTGCAGCCTGCCAAGTGCGGCCGCGATCGGTTGAAACCTCGACGCTCGCCACTGGAGATTCGCCGGACCATGCGGCGCCTGCGATGCGCACGGCATTCCGCGGCAGAATCGCGCCCTCGACCGGCGTCGCAATGACCGACTTGGTTCGTAGAGCGGTGACTGGACTCATCTGGGCTGGATCGACGGCCGTGCCTGGAGCGACCGATTGGTTCGGATAGCGATAGGCCGTCTTCATGAAGAAGCCGTCGAACTCTTTGTCGAGAACACGAATGTGGGTTACCCACTTGACCCAGGAGTCGCCGGCCCAGCCGGGCACAACCAGCCGCAACGGAAATCCATGCGATACCGGCAGCGCTTCGCCGTTCATTTCGTAAGCGAGCAGCGTATTCGGATCGAGCGCCTTCGTCAGCGGAACCGTGCGTTGAAACTCGGGCATCGAGCCGACCGGAATATCGGCGCCATCGAACAGGACCTCCCGGCTCGACGATTTGACGCCGGCGCGCTTCAACACGTCGGCGAGCCTCACGCCCATCCAGCGACCGTTTCCGACCGCGCCATATTCCCATTGCGTACCAATCACCGGCGGGTCGTAGAGTCCGCGACCGTTGCCGGCGCACTCCAGGACACTGACAACCTCCGCGCGCGGCAATTTCTTCAGCTCTTCGAATGTGAGCGTGACTGGCCGCTCGACCTCGCCGTCGACCTGCAGCTTCCAGTCCGCCAGCGTGACGCTGGGACTGTAATGATGACTGCGCACGAAGAATCGGTCGGTGGGCGTAATCCAGTCGGTGAAGCCATCCATCGGCATCTCGAAATCCTCGGGCCGCTGCGATCGGACGATCATGTTTCGCTTAGGACGGTCGGCCGCGAATAGAGCACCGGATGCCGCCAGCAAGTGGAAGAGCCGTCTGCGGGAAAGAAATGGTGCGCTCATGGATTCCGTTGAAGCTCGACATTCAATGTGGCTGTACGACCGTCACGAACGTCGACGTCCCCTTCATCTCGAGGGAACCCCTCCTTCACGATCGCGATCTTGTACTTGCCCACGGCCAGGGGGATCATGGCCGGAGTCTTCTGCGGATGCTCCTGACCGTTGATGAAAATCGTGGCGCCAGGCGGCGTCGAAGTGACCGTCAGCAAGCCCGCCTCCTTCTCCAGAACCAAATTCATAGACGGCTGCTGAGGCAGTTCGAAGATGCGACGTGCGACGCGAAAACCCTGGACGGTCGCCTGAATGGTGTGACGTCCCGGCAGGAGCGCGAATGCGCACGGGCTGGTGCAGGTGAGCGACGGATTGCCGTCAAAAACGATCGCTGCGCCAGAAGGAGTGGTCGTGATTTCGACGAACTTTTCTGTTGGCGCAGACTGACGCCGCTCGACGGGCGGCTTCGGCGTTTCGACCGCGGGCTGCGCAATTTCCGTGGGCGTCGATTGCGGTGGTTCTACGGGCGTGGACGCCGGGGAAGGCCGCGCGATAGGAGGGGGCGCCGGTGTGGCCGGTGCGCCTTCGACTGGCGACTTTTCGATTGTCTGCGTAGCCTGAGCCGCGGTCTTGTCTTGGGGAACGAAGAAATTGCGGGCCAGACCGAGAATCGCACCGACGGCCACCAATCCAAGCACCAACCCAAGCGCGATCTTCCATCCCTTGCGGCCCGGCTCGTCACCAGCCTCGGAGTTGGCCGCAGCCGCAAACGCCGGAGCGGGAATGGTAGTTTCATGGGCGACCACCGGCTTTGGTACAGGTGGAGGCGGTAGCGGAATTACCTTGCGATCCTCTTCGTCGTCTTCGAGCCTTTTCGGTTTGCGTGGGGCCGGCCGCTGGACGGCGATCGCAGGCTCAGGCTGCGGAGCGACGAGCTCCTCAGCGGTCTTCGCCACGGTCGGCATGTTTTGACTTTGTCCGGTTGAGAGCGGCTTCCAATCCGGCTTGATTGCGCAAGCTTCTTCCAGTGAAAGGATAAATTCTGAACAAGTCGAGTATCGATCCTCGGGTTTCTTTCCGAGGCCTTTTCTCAAGACCGCTTCGACTTCGGCTGCCAGAGTCGGATTCAATCGCTGAGGAGCGGCTGGCTCTTCGGCGACCAACTTATACAACAAAGTTGGAAGATACTCGGCGACGAAGGGCTTCTCACCGGTGAGCATCTCATAGGCAATGACAGCGAGCGCGAACTGATCAGCGCGTCCATCGACTGGTTTGCCCTGTACCTGCTCGGGTGACATATAACTCGGCGTTCCCATCATTGTGCCCGCCTGGGTCATGTTCTGGGACACGATCTTGGCGATGCCGAAGTCCGTGATTTTCGCGGTACCGTCCTCATGCAGCATGATGTTCGCGGGCTTGATGTCGCGATGGACGATTCCCTTTTTGTGCGCGTAATCGAGAGCGGCGGCCGTTTGTCGCCAGACACTGATGATGGCTTCTCTGGCGGGAGGCTTAGGCTCGCTGAGGATCTTATCCAGCGACGGGCCGTTGACGAACTCCATGAAAATATACGCCAGGTGTCCGTCTTCGGCGATATCGTAGATGGTCACGATTCCGGGATGCGAGAGAATGCCGGCCGATTGAGCTTCACGAAACAGGCGGTCTTTCAAGCGATCGCGCTCGGCCGGATCGGTGAAATCAGAGAGGCGAATCGTTTTGATCGCCACTGTGCGGCCGATGGCCGGGTCTTGCGCCCGGTAAACGACACCCATGGCACCGCGACCGAGCTCGCCGATAACGGCGTATCGCCCGATTTTTTCCATGCTGTGTTGTCAATTGTAACCCACCCGCCTGGTTTCAGGCGTCGTTGTACCATAACAAGTCTGTGAGATGGAGCATTCCATTTTGGTATTGCCTTTGCGTCTGGGCCGGGCCCGAGGAATTCGGGAGAGCGGAGATCGACCGAGCTCTCGCGGCGCGTGGTCTAAAGCCGGGGCAAGTCCGGTTTGTCACCGACGTGTCGGCCGAGGACCGGCCGGAGTCGTATCGAATCCTGCCGGGGAGTATCTCCGGAGGCGATCTGCGCGGACTGATGTACGGCATGTTCGAGGCGGCCGATCAGATTCGTCAATACGGCCGATTGATTCAGGCTCGCGGAGAGCCTGCCACGCCCATCCGCGGTATCCGATATTTTGTGCACAACGCCGACCTCGAAAAGTCCTGGTATTTTTCGCACGAGTATTGGACCGCTTTTTTCCAGATGCTCGCGCGGAATCGATTTAACCGGTTCAACCTCGTTTTCGCGCATCAGACCGAATACCTCGCGCCGCCTTATCCATTTTGGGTTACGGTCGATGAATTTCCGGAAGTGAAGGCACGTGGAGTGAGCGTAGCCGAACGTGAGCGCAATCTCGACATGCTGCGTTTCATTTCTCAAACGGCGGCCGAATATGCCATCGACTTCACACTCGGCATTTGGGAGCACAACATTCAGGCGGGAATGACGCCGAGCGTGGACGGACTGACGTCTGAGAATATCGGTCCGTATAGTTATGCCGCGCTCAAGAAGGTGCTCGCCCGGTGTCCGGCGGTCCGCAGCGTCCAGATGCGAACCAATTCGGAGTCCGGAATCCCGAGCGAGCGGCAAGTCGATTTCTACAGCAAGTGGATCTATCGCGCGCTGAGTGAGGGCGGGCGGAGAGTCGTATTGGATCTGCGGGGCTGGGCCATGCAGCCGGAAATGCTGAAAGCCGCGACCGGCGCCGGAGTTCCGGTCCGATTGTCGTCAAAATATTGGGCCGAGGACCTGGGACGTCCATATCAGCCCGCGGAGACGTTCCCTGGGTATAGCTACCTGAACTTTCTCGACAAGCCGAGAGCGTACGATTTCTATTGGGAGCTATGGGGACTGGGATCGAATCGCCTGTTATTGTGGGGCGACCCGGATTACGTTCGTCGGGCTGTCCCCACGTTCGCTCTATCCGGATCGAGCGGATTTGAGATCGATCCACCCCTGGCGCAAAAAGGCTTCGGCAACCGGCCCGGAGAATGGAGCGTGTTCGCGCCCGATCAAAAGAATCGGATATTCTGGCGGCACGAGTTTGAACGGTACTGGCTCTTCTATCTGCTGTGGGGTCGTCTCAGTTATGATCCGAAAACTTCGGATCGCGTATGGAAGGCGGAGTTGGAACGGCGTTTCGGTCCGGCGGCGGGCGATGTGCTCGAAGCGTATAAGCAGTCGAGTCGTGTGCTTCCGGAAATCGTCGCAACCCATCTGGCTGACCCCAACATGTATGTATGGCCGGAGATTAATCCTGGCGGTCTGATCGACGCATATAAGGAGGTACGCCCCAGCGACTGGCGTTTTGTCGCGACCATCGCCGAGGGCGTGGAGAACCGCCTCGAGGGCATCGCATCGGCGAAGCAGACAGCGGCTCAGACCGCGGCGCGACTGCGTGAGTTGAGTGCGAAGGTGGAAGACGCGATTGCATCGATTCGGAAAAAGCTGCGCGAGCAGACCGCGGAATGGCGTTCCTCCGAGTCCGACTTCCTGGTGCTTGCGCACCTTGCCCGGTATCATGCGCAGAAGCAAATCGCGGCGGATCAGCTCACCTGGTTCTATCGAACCGGTGACGTCGATGGCTTGCATTCCGCACGGCGGGAACTGAGGGACGCCGTGGGAACGTGGGAGAGCCTGGTGAAGCTTACGGATCGAGTCTATCCCGAACAGATGGCCTTCGGACCGCACGACATCGGGCATTGGAAAGATAAGCTGCCATGGGTGCGGCATGATGTCGAAGTCGTTGAGGAGCGGGCACGCATCTGGGAGCAATTTGGGCGATTCCAATACGGCTTCGATTTTGGCGCGAGGGTCTCAGAGCCGCGCGACGTTCTCTATCGTCGTGATCCTTATCTTTGGAGCTACAGCGTGGAACCCAGGTTCAAGTCCGTGGATCCCGAGACCAGTTACACCGAAGCGACCGGGTTCGGCTGGGCGACGGCAGGCGAGCGTGAGGCGATACCGCTTCCGGCCGTCGCCTATCGAGACTTGCGAGCGACTCTTCGGACGCCTGGTCAACTTCCGAGGAATGCTCTGTTCGGCGATGCGATCCGAGGGCGCGGTCCACAGACGTTTCGAGTCAAGACCGGGGCGGGAACGTTCCAGGTATCGATGCTGCGGCCGGACGGCTCGGCCGATTCTCAACCGCTGGCTGCACAGAACGGTGTCCTCGACATCGTGATGAAGGAAGGCGAATGGACTGTCAGCGGCTTGGTGATCCGGGGAAAAGAGCAACCGGCGCCCAAAGCCTCTGTACCTCAGGCACTGCCACGGCCTCAGATCGATCACACACCGCCGAAGGGAGTCATTGCAGGGCAGCCCCTCGAGCTGACGCTCAGGATCTCGCCGATCAAAGGCGTGACACATGTGCGGCTGCACTATCGCGCGGTCAACCAGCTCTCGAAGTTCGTGACACTCGACTCGCCGATATCCAAACCGTCGTTTGTCATTCGGGGCGAGGACATCTCTTCACGCTGGGATCTGATGTACTACTTTGAAATACTCAATGCGGGAAAAGGAGGATGGTTTGAGCCAGACCCGGGAGTCGCAACGCCATACTTTGTGGTGAAAGTTGAACCGCAGCCGGCTCGTTAACTCGCCGCAGCCTTCGCTGTAGTGATGTTCTCAAGTTGGCGAATGGTCGCGTCGATGTGATTCTCCATCTCCCGGCGCGCCGCTTCCGCGTCGCGAGTGCGCAACACTTCGTAAAGCTTCGCGTGCAGGCGGTACTCAGTTTCAGCGAGTTCCTCGGCCGAGCCGCGCGCCTGGGCGAGTTCGCCAATCGAGGCCATCATCCTGTTGAGCGAATCGACCAGTCGAACCAGCATTGAGTTGTGAGTCGCGCGCGCTACGGCGACGTGAAATTCGGGAGTCATCGTATGGACAGGCTTGCCGCGCCCCGCCGCGTGTTGGATCTGAGACAAAACCTCTTCGATTGCGTCGAAGTCCTGTTCAGTGCCGACCTGTGCAGCTAATCGCGCGACACCGCCCTCGATCACCTTGGCGGCCTGAGCGACCTCGACCAACTGCGGCACTGCCAGGAGCGAGCCGATCACTGACGCCGGCGCCATAAGGTCGGCGTCAACTGGCTTCACGAAACAGCCGCGACCGGGCTGAACCTCAATCAAGTTCATGCCCACCAGAGCTTGGAGAGCCTCACGGACGACCGTGCGGCTGACGTCAAGCTTTACTGTCAACTCGTTCACCGATGGCAACTGGCTGCCGACCGGATATTGCCCTTCCCGAATCCACTGCAGGATTGTTTGCTGGGCGGTCTCGGTAAGACTCTTAAAACGAGGCTGCACTGTTTCGGTAGCACCAGTGTTCATAGAATTTTCAACTATAGCATACGGACCTAAATATGACCGGTGTGATTCCAATAGATATCGGGCATGCGATTCCGCCGCGTTGCTACAATCACGCAATGAAGCTGCCGCTGCTCATTTTAGCCGCTTTCGTACTTGCCGCCGCGGAGCCCGATCGGCCGCGCATCACCGGCCTTGCGCACGTGGCGCTGTATGTGAAAGACATCGAGAAGTCCCGTGCATTTTATAAGGATTTCCTTGGTTATGCGGAGCCATTCTCGCTGAACAAACCGGACGGATCGCTGGCGTTGACCTTCATCAAGATCAACGACCGTCAGTACGTCGAGCTATTCCCGGAGACCGAATCGGGCGGCGATCGCCTGAATCACATCTCGATTGAGACCGACGACGCGGAAGCCATGCGCAGGTACCTGTCATCGAGAGGCATCGTCGTTCCGGAGCGGGTTCCGAAAGGACGCATCGGAAATTCGAACTTTAATGTGAAGGATCCCGACGGGCATACCGTCGAAATCGTCCAGTACGAGCCGGACGGCTGGTCGGCGCGCGAATACAAGAAGTTTCTGCCTGCGGCTCGCATTTCGACGCGAATGCTGCACTTGGGAATTCTAGTGGGGGACGTGGATCGAGCGATGCGGTTCTATCGAGACGTTCTCGGATTCCGGGAAATCTGGCGTGGAAGCCGCTCGGGACAAACGCTCGACTGGATCAACATGCAGGTGCCGGACGGAACGGACTATATCGAGTTCATGTTGTACAGTTCGATGCCGACGCCGGACCGCCGCGGAGTTCAACATCACATTTGTCTGGAGACCCCGGATCTTGCGGCCAGCGTGAAGGATCTTGAGTCGCGGCCCTCGCGGAAGCAATACGAGCGAACGATTGAGCCTCGCGTCGGAACCAACCGGAAGCGGCAGGCAAACTTGTTTGATCCAGACGGCACGCGCATTGAGCTGATGGAGCCGCGGACGGTTGACGGGACACCCACGCCAGCTTCGACGGCGCCTCCTCCTGACCATGCAAGATAGACGTTCAAATTCTATTTTCGAGCCGCAGCCGAGGAGACTCTAGGGAGCGGACAAGCCATTCAGCTGGTTACGGATCTCCGTTCCGGAAATCCAGCGTCCGTTCAACATGACGCCGGCGGGGTCGCGCAATTGACCAGGGTCCTTCAGCGGGTTACCGCGTAACAGAACCAGATCGGCACGCCGACCAACTTCAACGGTACCGAATTCGTTTGTGGCATCGAAATACGCGGCGGCATTGCGAGTGCCCGAGCGGAGAATCTGGTACGGAGTCATGCCGGATGCGGTCAACCACGGAATCTCACGGTGGATGGAAAAGCCGGGCACACTGAAAACCTGCGGAGAGTCGGTGCCGAACATGATGCCGACGCCGGCTTCATTGAGTGCGCGCAACATCTTCTTCCGAATGTCTCGCAGGCGCTCGCCCGCCTGAGGATTGCCCGCCGCTGCTGCCTTGGTCTTCTGAGCGGTCCATTGGTCGACCCACTGTTTCGGCACGAACTTCAGCTCGGACCAACCGCTGAAATCTTTCGGCTGAGCCGGCCCTTGCAGATTATCCCAAAGCGCCATCGTCGGCACGATCCAGGCTCCGGACTCACGAGTACGCCGCGCTAGGATGGGAATCTTCGATTCGTCGACATGGAGTGGCAAATCCCGCGCTCGTGTCTGCGGGTCAGCGTTCCGAATCGCCGAATTGTTCGCCTCAAGTGCTTCGAGGTAATTATCCATGTGATCGATGCTGGATTGACGTGCCTCGAGTACATTCAACAAACCGACTTCATTCGGGACGTGACCGCCGAAACGGATATTCACCGCGCGCGCGGTTTTCACCAGCGAGTCGTAGACTTCGGGCTTGAGACCCTCCTGGACTTTAATCAGGTCGTAGCCGGCAAGTTTCTGTTCCCGTACCATCTTTTCGGCGATCTCCGGAGTTTGCGCGGTGGCACCGCTGAGCGCCGGCCCTGCGAGATACAGATTCGGACCTGTCAGTTCGCCCTTGCGGATGCGCGCTCGTATCTCCAGTTGCCGCGGATGCCCGAGCATGCCGCGCACGGTGGTGACGCCGTTTGCAACGTAAAGAAACAAGACGCGCGCGATTTCTTCTTCGCTCGCGCTGGCGGCCGGCAGATGACCGTGCATCTCCGCGAAGCCCGGCATGAGAAACTGTCCCGCTCCGTTAATGCGGGTGGCGCCGTCCGGGATTTTTACTGAACGAGTGGCACCGATTTCGGCGATCCGGCCGTCGCGAACGATTACCGTCTGACGATCGAGCGTACGCTCGCGATCCATCGGGATCACGCTTACATTCTCAATCGCGAAGATTGCCGCCAATCCGAGTAGCAGTGTCATCGCGTCCTCCGCGACATGGCTACGCTGGCCGTGACGGTGGGATTTCTAAGTTTCATCCGTCTAGAGTGGTCCGCAACTTGTCGATTCGGTGTTGCTTGGATTGCTAAGAATACCACTAAACGCACGACGCATTCGCCGACATTGCCCGACTATTGAGAGGGTCCGGTCGTTCAACGCCAATGTCCTCATAATTTTGGAGGGGCGATCGGGAATCTCACAGGATACACCTCACACAACGACCATCAGCCAAAAACAGACCGTTGATCGAGTGGGCGAAGGGAGAAGAATGAGAATGCAATTTCATGGCGGCAAACATGGCGATGATAGACTGATTAGCGGATTCGGGGACCAAAACACTGGCCAATGACGCCCGAGCAGTTGCGACAGATTGAAGAACTCTACCACGCACTGCACGGGCTTCCGAGCGCCGAACGCGCGGCTTTATTGAACGCTGCCCCGGAGGAAATTCGGGCCGAAGTGGAATCCCTGCTCGAAAGCTCTACCCAATCGCTTCCGGATCTTGCGCTCAGTGTTGCATCGAAGGTGAGGCTCGAGTTCGGAACGATGCTGGGCAGTTACAGGCTCCAGGAGCAATTGGGAGAAGGTGGCATGGGCGTGGTCTACAAAGCGATGGACACCAGACTCAACCGTCCGGTGGCTATCAAGTTCTTATCGGAGGATATCGCCGATGCCACAGCCCGCCGCCGCTTTCAGCGGGAAGCACAGATGGCGTCATCGCTAAATCACCCGCACATTGTCACCGTCCATGACGCCGGTGAAGTAGAGGGGAAACAATATCTCGTAACGGAGTTCGTTGACGGCGGAATGCTGAAGGATTGGAGCAAGCAAAACAAACGCTCGTGGCGTGAGATAGTCGAGCTACTGATCGGAGTGGCGGAGGGACTCGCTGCCGCGCACGCCGCCAACATCCTGCATCGCGACGTCGCGATTGGAGCGTCGCGGCGATTAATCGATTCGCCCTGGATGCCCGTGGTCCTCGGCTCAAATCTCGGACGGAGCTTTTCCAAGATTGCTCCAGAGGAAATGGCGGTGAGGGTGGGATTCGAACCCACGGAACCCGCAAAGGTTCAACGGTTTTCGAGACCGCCCGATTCAACCACTCTCGCACCTCACCGTACTTTCTACCGTACCGTGTTTTGACTGGGGTCGCAAGATTCCTTCCCGCTATCATTCTGGTCGTGCGAGGAATGGAGATTCTAACTCAATGTCACTCACCGGATTAGGGATGGTTTGGATTATTGCCGGGTGATCGTACGAAAGACCCGCAGTAGGTTTTCACCCAGAAACTTGCGGATTCGCTGTTCGGACCAGCCCCGCTCCAGCATCGCTTCTGTCAACATCGGAAGGTCGCTGATATCCCGCATGCCTCTCGGCGGCGTCGGTCCCCCGTCGAAGTCGCTTCCGAGCGATACGTGATCCTCGCCAGCCAGTTCAATCGCGTGCTCCACCACGCTGAGCCACTCCTTGGGTGTGAACTTGATCTCTTCAGGCATGCCCACTCCAACCATGGGAAACTGCGGCGCGACTTTGCGATCGATTTCCTCAATCGTCATCGGAGTGGTCCGTCGCGCGATTTCCGAGGTGTCCCAGAATGGCTTGCCCGCATGCTTGGTCCGCCAGTCGAAGGCCTTGACGTTGTGAAATTCATTGCCGATTTGAAAGCCGATCACGCCGCCTTTTGCAGCCAGTTTCTTCACCAGATGATCCGGCATCGTCCGAGGGATATTGTTGAAGCTGCGCAGTCCGTGATGCGTGGCCACCACCGGAGCCGTGCTCAAGTCGATGGTCTGCTCCAGCGTTTCATCCGAGGCGTGGGAGACGTTGATCACCATTCCCAGCCGGTTCATTTCGCGCACGACCGCGCGCCCGCGATCGTTCAGGCCATGGAATTTCGGCGGTGAGCAGCAGGAATCGGCGAAGTTGTTCGCCCAGTTGTGCGCCGTCAATTGAGCGGAACGCATACCGAGACGATACAGGTTGCGCAGGACCCCGAGATCGCCGTCCAGATCGAAGCCGCCTTCCAAATCCAGCACTGCAGCGATCTTACCGGTACGATGAATGCGTTCGATATCCGATGCGGTGCGCGCCAGTTCAATCGTGTCGCGATTCTTCTCGAGTTGCGTCAACGCCAGATCCACCAGCCGAAGAGTCTGCTTCACTTCCATCCGCTGCGGATAATAATCCTCGGTCACGAAGATCGAAAAGAACATGGCGTCGACCCCGCCCTGTTTTGCGCGGGGCAGGTCGACTTGGCCATCGCTGACACGCTCCCCGATATCACCTCCGTGATAGAACTGCCGGTCGATCACATGAACGTGGCCATCGAATACCAAAGCGCGCTCGTGCATCTGCTTGGCCTTGGTTGAGACCTCGCCCAAACCCGCCCCAACGGTCACTGCGATAAGAACAGCCATCCAACGCATTCGAAACTCCTGTATTTTGATTCTATGACCGTCGGCACTGCCGGAACCATTCGAACATGGTTCCTCCTATCGCTGGCGTCTTCCCTGCTCGCGCAACGGAATCTCATCCCGAGTGATTCCACGTCGACGGAAGCCGGCAAACAAATCTACCTGGGCTCGTGCTCGGGATGCCATGGCGCGACGGGCGAGGGGAGCCAGGGCCCTAGCTTGCTCTCCGGACGGGCCAGCCGGCTGCCCGACCGGACGCTGTTGGATTCGATCAAGAACGGACTGCCCGGAACCAGCATGCCGAATTTCCCGATGGCCGACGAGAAGATCGCTCAGGTCGCCGCGTTCGTCCGCTCACTGACTCTCCCCGCGATTGACACGCAAGTTCCCGGCGATCCCGAGCGCGGACAGCGTACGTTTTTCGGGACGGCCAAATGTTCTACGTGCCACATGATTTTGGGACGCGGCGGACATCCAGGGCCGGATCTCTCCAACATTGGCGCCGAGCGTACTGTGCCGCAACTTCGGGAATCGGTGATGAAACCCTCGGCCCGAATCGCGGACGGGTATCGAAGTATCACGGCGGTGCTGAAATCTGGGCGAACCATTCGCGGCGTCGCCAGGAACCACAACAATTATTCGGTGCAGATCCTGGACAATGCGGGCAAGCTACACTTGCTGAACCACGACGAGATCTTGAAGTTGGAGATGATGGATGGCTCGATGATGCCGGCGGTGTCCGATGAGACCGAGGCGCTTCACCTGATCGCCTTTCTCTCGCGGCAATCGACGCGCCAGAAAACCGGAGGAGACTCTCGATGAAATTCGCGTTTGTGTTGTGCGTCCCCTTGCTTGCCGCGGCTCAGGTTACTCCGGAAGCGATCGCCAAATCTCCGAATGCGGAATGGCTCACCTACCATGGCGATTATTCGGCCCGGCGGCATTCTTCGCTGAATCAGATTACACCGGCCAACGCGAAGTCGCTGGTGGCCAAATGGGTGTTTCATATCGACGGCGCGAAAAAGCTGGAAGCAACGCCGATCGTTTACGACGGTCTGATGTACATCTCGAACACGAATGAGCTGTACGCGCTCGATGCGCGCAACGGCCGCAAGGTTTGGCACTACCGCGCATCCAGGGCACAGGGAACGCGCGTCAATCGCGGTGCAGCCATTCTCGGCAATAAGGTTTACTTCGTTACCGCCGATTGCCACCTCATCGCTCTCGATCGCTCCACCGGGAATCTCAGCTTTGATGTGGAGTATGCATCGTTCGACGCCGGCTACACAACAACGATCGCTCCGCTGGCAATCCGCAACGCGATTCTGGTGGGTGTCGCGGGAGGCGGATCGGGACAGCGGGGCTTCGTCGCCGCCTTGCATCCGAACACCGGTAAAGAAGTTTGGCGTTTCTGGACCGTTCCTGCAAAAGGAGAGCCGGGCGCGGATACCTGGGGAGGTTTCCCCGCGGAGATGGGCGGCGCTCCGACGTGGACCACGGGCTCATATGACCCGGAGTTGAACATCGTGTACTGGCCCACCGGCAACCCGTGGCCCGATTTCTACGGCGGTCGAAGGCCGGGCGACAACCTGTACTCCGATTGCGTGCTCGCGCTCGATGCAACCACGGGAAAGCTCAAATGGTATTTTCAGTTCACGCCTCATGACGTATGGGATTGGGACGCCAATGAGAGTCCGGTTCTCCTCGATGCTGTGTTCCGTGACAAACCGCGCAAACTGATGGTCCAGGCGAATCGCAACGGCTTTTACTACATCCTCGATCGAGTGACCGGTGAGTTCTTGCACGCGAAACCGTTTGTGCGGAAAGTGGATTGGACCAACGGGCTGGATGACAAAGGCCGCCCGAAAGTAAATCCGGCAAAGATTCCTACGCCCGCCGGGACAAAGGTCTGCCCTTCGGTGAGAGGCGCCTCCAACTGGATGTCGCCCTCGTATAATCCCGCGACTGGATCTCTTTATGTAGTGACCCTCGAACAATGCGATCTCATCGTCGCCTCTGCCAAGGAGCCGCTACCGTCATCGGGCTTTCGAGGTACCGGCAGCGAAGGGATTCCCACCGAGCCCGGCAAATTTTTTCTGCGAGCGCTGGATGTGCTCAGCGGCGACCTCAAGTGGGAGTTTGCCATGCCCGGGCCAGGCGTCATGTGGGCGGGTACGGTCTCTACAGCGGGAGGCGTGGTGTTCACCGGCGATGACGACGGCAACCTCGTGGCAGTGGATGCCAAAACCGGCAAGGACTTATGGCACTTTTCGACCGGCCACAGCCTCTTTGCCTCACCGGCGACCTACATGGTGGACGGCAAGCAATTCGTTACGATCGCGGCTGAGAGCGATGTGTTCACCTTCGGGCTGTTTGAGACTCGGTGACTCTGCCATTGCCATCGCGCACAGCGACTGAATCAAGATCGTTAGGCGCAACTGGAAGCTGCCGTCCGCCGAATCGCAGCCGCAGGCGATGCGACGTGTGTGTTCCCGAGGAGCGAGAACTCAAAGGCACACTGCGACTGTTTACCTGCCCGGATCGGGCCGCCAAAGCCGACCGTGAGGAACTGACTCAGGTCCGGTCACCTGCTGCCGAAATCCGAATCATCCAAGCTTGCTTGTACTTCGCCTCCACCTCGACTACGATCACGCTCGCGGCCGGCTATCCTATCAGCGGATTGTCAGGCCATGCCTGCGCCTCAAAAACGTGTCGAATTGTCGAAATTGTCGAAATTGTCGAAATGCAAAACGAAGCCAACGCCCGACGTGATCCCCAACCGCGGCGCCAACCCCAGCATAGTCAATCAATTGCACAGGTGATAATTAACTTGCCATACCAAATGTGCTAGACTCGGGCGCATGCCCGACCTGCCTCCCATATACACTTCCGCATTGTTTGCTGACCGGATTCTGATAGAAAGAGACGATCGCGTGATGTCGGCAATCCGACTTGTCGATATCCACTTAGTCAATCCGCGGTCGGTACTCTCGGTCACTGGTGAAAAAATACAAGCAGGTTCCGAATCACCGACAGCGCTGATTGAAAACAATTTGCTCGTACTGTTCAAGTCAGAAGCGGCATGTGACTTCACTGCGACCATTTCAGTTTGGACTCCAGACGGGAAGCAGCTTATTAAACAAGACTATCCGGTACATGTCGGCGCTGGCGTAAACGGTCACGCAATAAAGATGGAAGTACGTCTAGCTATCAATATTGGCGGAGTTTTTTGGTTCGATGTTGAAATCAACGGACGAGTTGTACACCGTGTTCCGCTAGAGGTTAGGTTCCAGCCAGCGACACACTCTGAATCACAGACCCAGACGCCTTCACCGAGTGCGGACCCTTCCGCTTAACGCTTTCCGAGGACAGAAGGTGATCTTGTGGGATCGAACCAGAAATTTTCCGGGCCGTCTGCACGAAAGGGCGGATGGCGTTCGCCAACTCCTGCTTCGCGAGCGCATCTGGCATATCGGCAAAGCGCCATTCAGACAGAACCGCCTCGACGGACATCACCGCATCTATCACGCCACCGTCGGCCCACGAATGCATATTGCGCGATTCGCGTCGAATCCAGCGCTCGAATTCGTCAAGCGCAAGGCGACCGACACTCACGTCTGCTACCGCACCGGAGATTTGGTCAACAGTAAGCATGCCGCCGTCTCGCCTTCACGTCAATGATACCCCGACAGAAGTTGCCTTATGCAACTGGCACATGAGGCGCGTTTGCAGAGACGAGAAGTTGCTAGAAAAGTTGGAAACGGGCGAATTGACGATTGTGGTTAGCGATATAAACGAGCGCAGGAACCCATCCCCCAGCGGGCCTTCTCTAGCAGATGCTCCGTACAATAGGGAATTCATTGCTGCCGACTGGAATGGCAATGAAGTCTTGCGCTGCCACCAGTTCCTTAAAGCGGATCGGAAAACACCGGCCGCAAGCGGTCTACCGGACCCCAAGGAAATCAATTGGAAGGGATACAACTATCACCAAACCGGTAACCAACATCCAGACTGCGAGCATTGCAAAGCTGGCATCAGCACATTCTCCGACGCCGTAGAACGATAAGGACGATTTCCGTGCCATGATTGGGATATGAAGCCGCACGCTGAAATGATCGAAGGGCCGGAAGCGTTCACGCGGTTCCGCGAAGCAATGCAGGCCATCATCAAAGTTCCCAAGAGTGCCATGCCGCCAAGTCCATTCAAGAAGTGGATTCCGAAAAAGAAGCGGAAATCAACCCGCAAGGGCTAACCTTTCCGCTTACCGCGCTTCTGTCGAAGCGCTTCCTGCTTAGTTAACGCTCGTTTCAGGGTCCCCCTGCTTTCCGGTCAGTTGATTCCAGGTCAGGCGTTTCCCGACAACTTGAGACATTGCCAACTTGAAACGGTCGAAGTCATCCATGCCCTTGCGATTATTGAAGCGGAACATTTGCTCATCCAAATATCGGAACAGATGGAACGGTTCCACGCTGATATAGGTACCAGTCAATCCGCGCTTCAGGCATGACAAGAAGTTCTCAATGGTATTGGTGTGAACGTTTCCGTCCACGTACTTGTCGGCGTGCCTGATGACCTTGTGGGTATAGTCGGCGATACCGAGGTGATCGTAAGCAGCCGCTTCATCAGTGTAGACGGTTGATCCCGGTTCGACGTGCTCAACGACTCCGTCAAGCAGTGGCTTGTGTTTTCCCTGCCCAACTACGCGAGTGTGGACCTTTCCGCCGTGACGCTCAAGAAGTCCCTGGACGACGACCTTTCCGAAAGGGCCATTGGCCCGTGCTAACACCTTCGCTTTGCGATCCCGGTGCATATTGCGAGCGCGGCCACCAATCCAGGTCTCGTCTACCTCAACTTCGCCCGATAGCATCTTGTCGAACGATCCCTGATGCAGCGCGAAGCGAATTCTGTGCGCCATGTGCCACGCGGACTTTTGAGAGATTCCCAAGTCCCGCGCGATTTCGTAGCTACTGATTCCGTTCTTGCAGGTTACGATCAACCACACGGCAGGCAACCACTTCTCTAACTGAATCGGCGAATCCTCGAAAATAGTTCCGGTCTTCAGGGTGAAGGTCGGACGCTCGTGTTTCGCGTAGCACTTCCACACGCGAGCCTTCTCAAGCCAAGTCACCTTTTCGGCTCCACACCGGGGGCATTTCACCTTGCCATCCGGCCAGCGCAATTCGATCATGAACGCCTTGCAGTTGTTGAAATCAGAGTAGAACACGATTGCGTCTTGAAGAGTCTTTGGTTCGCGTGCCATGAACAGAGTATGCGCTAAAACGTTCGGTATGTCAAGTTAGTTGTTACCATTGCACAGTGCCTGTCACCACCGCGCCCGCTGGAACGGTCATCCAACGCCTTCCAAATTCCTGTATTTTGAATCTATGCACATATCGCGAAGGCAGCTTCTAGCTGGAGCCGCAGCGGCGCCATTTTCATTCGCCGCCGGGAGGCCCAGGATCGCCGGCGTCGTGACCGAGTATCGCAAGCACTCGCACGGGCAACATATTATCGACCGCTTTCTGGAAGGATACGGCTGGAACGGGGAGCATCATCACCCCGCCATGGACCTGGTGTCGTTGTTTGTGGATCAACACGGTAACGGCGACTTGACTCCCGATCGCGCGGCGCGATTTCCTTCGACAAAAGTATTTCCGACGATTGCCGAGGCTCTCACCATGGGCGGGAGCAAACTGGCTGTCGACGGAGTCATGCTTGTGGGCGAGCATGGCCGCTACCCGCGAAACGAAAAAGGCCAGACCAAATATCCGCGCTACGAATTCTTCAAGGAGATCGTGAAAGTCTACGAATCGAGCGGGCGCGCCGTGCCGCTGTTCAATGACAAGCACCTCTCCTGGAATTGGGATTGGGCGCGCGAGATGTACGATACGTCGAAGCGGCTGAACTTCCCGTTCATGGCCGGGTCGAGCCTCCCCGTGACCTGGCGCACACCGTCGCTCGAGATGCCGATGGGCGCGAAGGTTCGCGAAGCGATGTGCATCTGTTACGGCGGCGTGGACAGCTATGACTTCCATGGCTTGGAAACGATTCAGTGCATGGTGGAGCGCCGCAAGGGAGGCGAGAGCGGCGTCGACTGGCTACAGGCATATCGCGGCGAAAATTTCTGGACTGCCCACAAGGAGGGCGTCTGGCCGGCCGATCTGTTTGAAGCGGCGCTGTGCCGCAGTCACACGCTGGTTCCCGCCCGCGAAGGCTTCAACGACATCTTTCCGACGGTCGACGACATGCGCCGTATCGTTCGCAATCCGGTGGCCTACCGCTACAAACATTCCGATGGCTTGATGTGCACCATGCTGCTGATGGGAGGCCTGCTGCGGGATTTCAACTTCTCCGCGCGCCTGGAAGGATCGAGCGAGATCTTCTCGACTCAAATGTATCTGCCGATGCCCGATGGCCGGACTACTTTGGCCAATTTCTTCAGTCCACTCGTAAACAACGCTGAGAAGATGTACCTAACCGGAAAATCAACTTACCCCGTGGAGCGAACGCTGCTCACCACGGGCCTGACTGCGGCAGGCGTGGAAAGTCTGTTCCGCGAACAAAAACGATACGACACGCCGCACCTCGCGATTCCCTATCAACCGGCCAAAGAGCCCACCTTCTGGAGAACCTGAATGAAACGCATCGCGATCGTAACTACTATCTACCGGTATCTTTCGCACGCGCAGCATATCGGCGACCGTTTCCTGGTGGGATATCCGCTGAAGGGACGGTGGCACAAGCCCGACATGCAGGTGGTCTCGCTCTACGTCGACCAGAAACCTGACGGGGACCAAAGCGAGGCGCGGGCCAAGGAGTTCGGCTTCAAGGTGTATCCCACCATCGCCGAAACGTTACGGTGCGGAGGAGACAAACTGGCCGTGGATGCCGTGCTGATCATCGGCGAGCACGGCAACTATCCGCGCAACGACAAGGGACAGATTCTCTATCCGCGCTATGAATTCTTCAAGCAATGCGTGGACGTCTTTCAAAAAGACGTCCGCGCCGTGCCCGTTTACAACGACAAGCATCTCTCCTATAGCTTCGAGAAAGCCAAATGGATGGTGGATCAGTCGCACGGGATGAAGTTCCCGATGCTGGCTGGATCCTCCGTGCCCGTGACTTGGCGGCTGCCCGACATCGATCTGCCGCTCGGTTGCGAGATTCAGGATGCTCTCATGGTCGGGGTCGGCGGTTCCGATCCGATGGATTATCACGCGCTCGAGGGAATGCAGTGTATGATCGAGCGACGCAAAGGTGGCGAGAGCGGGGTCCGCGCGGTGCAGTTGATCGAAGGCGACGCCGTGTGGAAAGCCGGAGAGGAAGGGCGTTGGTCAAAGCAGTTATTGACCGCGGCGCTTTCCCGCAGCGACACTCCTCAGGGTCTCACTGTCAAAGACGGGCGTACTCAGGACATCCTCGCCAATGGCGACATTCGCAACCTGGTGAAGAATCCTGCCGCCTATTTCATCGAGCACAATGATGGTCTCAAGACCACGCTGCTGATGTTGAGCGGAGCTGTGCAGGATTTCAACTTCGCGGCGCGAGTGAAGGGCCACGGCATCCAGTCCACTCAGTTCCTTCTCACTCCTACGCCGAACGTGACCTACTCGGCTTGCCTGGTCAGCAAAATTGAAGAAATGTTTCAAAGCGGCCGCGCACCCTATCCGGTGGAGCGGACGCTCATCGTAAGCGGCATTCTCGAAAGTTGCCTGACATCCAAAATTCAGGATCATCAACGTCTCGAAACGCCTCATCTCGCCGTTCGCTATAAGGCTCCGGCTCAAAGCCAGCATAGCCGCGCCTGATCGCTCCGCAGAAGCAACGGCTAGCGTTTGTCGGCAGGTCCACTCCCGAAACAATAGAGTGCCGCGACGGTGCGGATATAGATGCGGCCGTCCGCGACGGCAGGTGTCGCGAAGATGTCTTCCTCCAGTCGATTGGTCGACAGCAGTTCCTGATCCGGACCTGCCTTGAGTACCGCCACCGTGCCGTCATGCGCGGCGATGAAGATCATGCCGTCCGCCGCTACCGGCGATGCATAGTAATTCGCCGACACACCGCGCAGCCGCGCCTGCTTGTGGACGCGACCACTGGCCGGGTCGAGTGTCGTGAGAACGCCCTGATCGTTGATCATGTAGAGCACGTCGCGGTACACAAGCACGGAAGGCAGTTGCGGCACGGAACGTTGAAACTTCCAGAGAAGATTTGCGGTGAGGTCGCCCTTGGGACCGAGACGATACGCGTACAGCCCGTTCTCCGCGGTCATCACCGCCACGAAGAGTTTCCATTCGGCGGCATCGAGGTTGCCGCTCTGGTCCAGATCGAGAAACATCCAATATTTCTTGGATCGCGGGTCGGCTTCGTCTTTCTCAATCAAGCCGTTCTTGTTGGTGTCGTTTTTCGCAAGCAGTTCGTCCCAGACCGGCAGCGTGACCAAACGGTCCGGGTCATTCTCGGGAGTGTTGTAGCCGCTGATATAGACGGTGCTGCCTTGCACGACTGGAACCGACTTCATCTCGCCGGGCAGGCCTCGGAGCCACCACACAGGCTCGCCGTCGGCGGCCGAATAGGCGTCCATCCGAAAACTCGATGGCGCCAGGATCAAAGACGGCAGGCCCGCGCGCTCGATAATCACAGGCGTCGATGATCCGCTCAGCGCTTCCGGCCGCGGGCGCCGCCACTTGATTCGGCCATCGCTCTTGCCGATGGCCACAATGAATGAATCTTTGCTCTGATCGATGACTACGATCACCTTGTCGTCCGCCAGAATCGGCGAGACACCGATGCCATAGACGTTGGAGAACGGTCCCATCGGCAGACGCCAACGCTCGCGTCCTTCCCAGTCAAATGACAAGAGCCCGAAATCGGGGAAGAACGCATACACGTTCTCGCCGTCGGTGACCGGAGTGGGGGAAGCAGGATGATTCAGCTTGTGCAGTTTCTCGCTGCGCGATCGGGGTGACGGGCTTTTCCACAGAATGCTGCCCGACTTCGCATCGAGCGCCACTGTGTAGAGACGTCCGTCTTCGGCGCACGTCAGGAGAATCCTTCCGCGGCTGATGACCGGTGAGGAATGTCCGGGTGGGAGCGCGGTTCTCCAGATCAGATTCTTGCCGGGGCCGAACTCCGCGGGAACGCCGCGAGTGTCGGATACGCCGTCGCCGTTGGGGCCGCGAAACCGGTCCCACTGGCCGGAGAGAGCAGTCACAGTCGCGATCGCCATCAGGATTCGGATCAGGTGTGTCAAGCAGAACCATTATCGCGTGCGGACCTATTCCGGGTATTCTTACTAACATTGCCATGATATTTGCTCTTCTAGCGCAGGCTGTCTTAGTTACGGGGTCCCCGGAATCGGTGGGGATGTCCCAGGCGCGTCTCGACTCCGCGGCCTCGATGCTTGGGGCGGAGGTGCAGCGCGGAATTCTAGGAGCGGGATCGATCATAGTCGCGCGGCGCGGAACGATCGTGCTGCACCGCGGTTTCGGAAAACTCACAAGGAAACCAGGGAGCGGAGCTGTGACAAAGGACACCGTCTTCCTGCTGGCGTCGATCACCAAACCGGTGACGGCATGCGCGCTGATGCTGCTCGTCGAGCGCGGCAGAGTATCGCTGAACGACCCGGTCTCGCGCTATCTGCCCGAGTTCACCGGCGGTGAACGGAGCAAAGTTCGCGTCCGGGATTTGATGTCCCATACATCGGGCTTGCCGGACATGCTGCCGGAGAATACCGAACTGCGGCGCGCCAATGCTCCACTGAGCGCGTTCGTCCAACATACTTACAAGACACCGCTACTCTACTCGCCGGGCACTAGTTTCCGCTACCAGAGCATGGGTGTTTTGCTCGCCGGTGAAATCGTCGAGAGGCTTACGGGCATGAGGCTGCGCGATTTCGAAAAAAAAGAGATCTTCGATCCGCTGGGCATGAATCGCAGCTCGCTGGGAATGGGATCGGTGCCTATTGCGGACACCGTAGAAGCGTGGAGTTCACCAAATGCCGATCCGAAGGACACCGAACGATTCGGAGCGAACAGCGGTTACTGGAGAGACATGGGGCATCCCTGGGGTGGAATGCACAGCACCACCGGCGACCTCGCCGTGCTGCTGCAGACATTTCTGAATGGCGGAGCGTATAACGGAAAGCGCGTTTTCAGCCCGTCGACGGTGAAGGCGATGACCTCCGATCAAAACACCCAGGTGCATGCGCCGTGGGGATTGGGCTGGGCACTCGGACGGTCGGGTGTGTGGAACTTCTTCGGCGATCTGGTTTCTGCATCCGCGTTCGGTCATGCAGGCGCGACGGGCACTGTCGCCTGGGCCGATCCGGAATCGGGGCTGATCTGCGTGATCCTGACCGATCGCCTGTTCGAAGAAGGACGGCTGCTGCGATTGATCTCGAACGCCGTGGCCGCGTCAGTCGAGAACTGATCTACCTCGGGAAGCCGGCTGCGGAAATCCCCGGGACGATTCGAAGCGCATTCTTGTAATAGAGCTTCTTGAGAACTTCGTCCGGCAAATCGAGCCCGTACATCTTCCAGAAGGCGTGACGCTTGCGGTAGTAATCGAAATACTCGTCGGCGGTCTCGAGCACGCGGAAATAGTAGTGATACTCGGAGGGCTCCCAAGTGTCCTTACCGAAGAGCACGCGATCCTGGTAGCGGATAAACCACTCGCGGGCGAAGCGTGGCTGCCGACCGAGCTCGGCCAGCACCGCGCCGATTTCAGTATTCATGTTGGGCAAACGGTCCATGAGGCGACCCAACTCGGCGAGGTTGCCGCCGAGCCATCCGAGATGCGCATTGATGAACACGGTCTTCGGATGTTTCTCGAAAACGTGATGCTGCTCACCCATGATGGTCGCCCAGCTTGGATAACGGTCGGGCGGACGCGCGCGACTCGGGATCTGCTTCAGCTCGAGCCAACGCTCGTTGTGGTTGTCGATGGGGTCGAAGAACTGCGCGGGCTCACCGGTGTGAATCAATACGGGGACCCTGTATTTCGCGCAGACTTCGAAGAGCTTGTCGAAGCGCGGATCGTCGGTGTGAACGCGTTGCCCTTTGGAGTCCTTCAAATCCATACCCAGATTCTTGAAGATCTTCAAACCCTGCGCACCGTTCTTGATGTCACGCTCCAACTGGGCGGCGGCGCGGTCGGAGTAGCCAGGCTCGTCGAGCCCGTTGAAATCGATGTTGGCGAACACGACGAAGCGGTCCGGATGACGGCCTTTCATCTGCTGAACCATGCGCTCGAGGCGCTCGCCATACCCGCCGCTGAGGTTCACCATCACACGCATGTTTAGCGCGTCCATGTCATGAACAAGAGCGTCGACGCGGTCGGGCGTCATGTTCCCCTGGTGATTGTGGACGTCGATGAACGGGACCTTCGCGCGAGTCAGAGGATGTCCGGGCACCACGAGCGAAGACTTCGGATCATATTCCTCGATCGACATCTGCGGGCCTTCGCCGGGCGGAGTCACCCCTCGACGCTGTGCGTAGAACAGCGGCACGAGTACGGCCAATATCGCGACGATTCTCTTCATATCTATTTCTTGACCGAGTAGGTGACGCTCACCGCCGAGCCGGCGTCGCCGGTGCCCAGCGAGATCATGATCTCGCGCTTAGATTGTTCGTTGCTGGCTTGCACGAATCCACCGGACGCCTTTCCATCGGAGCTGACGACATTGGTATTCACCTTGAAGCCCGATTTCTTGAGCGCGTCTTCGTACGTGCGGATGACCTTATCGGGAGCATCGGTGGTGTTAAATGTGAACATGCCGCTTTCGCCATCCTGATTGGTCGCGCTGAAAGTCGAGGCCTCGGCCTTGGCCCCCGGATAGGCGGGAATCCATTCCGGAACCTTACCGCCCGCACCGATCCGCGCGGTGCCCTCAGCGCTCTTCACTTCAATGGCGCCGGCTGTGTCGGTATTGACCGAAACCTTCTGGTTCTTTTCGTCGGTGAACTCCATGCGGCCGTTCTTGATGTCCTCGAAGTTGAGGGTCACGGTCTTTCCGGTCTTCTTCTCCCGGAGAGTCGCGACTCCCTTCCGTTCATCGATCGATACGAGGTCGACCTCCGGATTGGTGGCTGCGATGAGCTTGGTGATTGCGAGTCCCGGATTCGAGGCCATTAGCTCGGTATCGAGTCCGGCCTGCTTCACTTTGTGGACGATGAAAAAGCCGGTGGCAACCACGGCCAGTCCGATCATCACGAACAGTCCGGCGACGGCGACCAGAATCCATACGATCGGACTGATTTTCTTCTTAGGCGGCGGTGCTGGAGTCATTTGAGTTATGGTACCGCTCGGAAAGCAGCACCGTCGAGGGGGATCAAACCGACTGCGCGAGATTCGAAGGCCTTCGTTGGCGCACCGCCTGCTGAACGTCGGGCCGGCGCAATCCATCACGCTATACTCGGTAGTCTGTGTTCAACGAGCTTGAGAAACGCGTCCAGGATGCGATCAAGGCGCACGTAAACACCCGTTATGGCGCCGACGTCGAGGTTGCGCTGGAGCAGCCGAGGCAGGCGTCCTTCGGCGAGCTCGCAGTGCCGGTTGCGTTTCAGCTGGCGCGGCAACTGAAGAAAGCGCCGAAGGCGATCGCTGGTGAGATCGCCGCGGAGATGCCGCCGATTCCGGGCGTGGGCGCGCTCGAGGTCGCCGGCAATGGGTACCTGAACATTCGCTTCGACCGGGGCGATTTTGGCGACAGCTTATTGCGGCCCGGCGCCGGCGCCGGCGCAACACCTTCGGACAAGATCATCGTCGAGCATACCAACATCAATCCGAACAAGGCCGCGCACATCGGGCACCTGCGCAATGCCGTGCTCGGCGACACATTCGTACGGATGCACCGGGCGATGGGTCAGCAGGTCGAAGTCCAGAACTACATCGACAACACGGGCGTGCAGGTAGCCGATGTCGTCGTCGGCTTTCATTACCTGCAAAAGACCTCAATCGACGAGGTGCGCCGTCTGATCGCCGCACCGCGCTTCGACTACTACTGCTGGGATCTGTACGCGCGCGTTTCGTCGTACTATCAGGACCACCCGGAAGCGCGTGAGTGGCGTGCCGAAACTCTACATGCGATCGAAGCCGGCGAGGGAACGCAGGCCGAGCTGAGTCACCTGGTCGCCGACGCAATCGTCGATTGTCATCTGAATACGATGGAACGTCTGGGCGTCGTCTACGATGTCCTGCCGCGTGAGAGCGAAATTCTGCATCTCCAATTTTGGGCGAAGGCGTTCGAGCAGTTGAAAGAGAAGCAGGCGATTTATCTGGAAACCGAGGGTAAGAACAACGGTTGTTGGGTGATGCCCGGCTCGGCGTTCTCAGAAGACGCCGAGGTGGAGGACAGCAAGGTCATCGTTCGCTCGAACGGCACGGTAACTTATGTCGGCAAGGACATCGCGTATCAGCTCTGGAAATTCGGCCTGCTCGGCCGTGATTTTCACTACCGGCGGCTGCGCAAGTACCCGGACGGTCACACGGTGTGGGTAAGTACCGACGAGGCGCAGCCGGCGGACGCGCCACCCTTTGGCCGGGGGACGCGCGTGTACAACGTGATCGATTCGCGACAGTCGTACTTGCAGGACGTGGTGAAGGCAGGCCTGCTCGCGCTGGGCTACGATTCTCAGGCCGAGAACTCCATCCATTTCTCGTACGAAATGGTCGCGCTGTCGCCGCGCACCTGCGTCGAGTTGGGCATTGAGTTGTCCGAAGAAGACAGGCAGCGGCCGTACGTCGAGGTGTCGGGGCGCAAAGGCCTCGGGGTCAAGGCTGACGATCTGATCGATAAATTGATTGAAAAGGCGCTCGAGGAAGTGGATGCCCGGCATGCGGAAGCGCCGGCCGGTGAACGCAGAAAAGTCGCCGAACAAATCGCGATCGGAGCGCTGCGCTACTTCATGCTGAAGTTCACGCGGAATACGGTGATCGCCTTCGATCTGCAAGAGGCAATTAGCTTCGAGGGCGAAACCGGACCCTACGTGCAATATACGGCAGTGCGCTCGCGGAACATTCTGCGGAAGCTCACGGAACGCGGGGGAACATTGCCGGACTTCGGATCGATGCTAAGCCGGGAAGCGCTGTCCCGGCAACTCCAGAGCGAGGACTTCTGGCAACTCCTACTGGCTGCGGGTAAGACGGAATCGGCGCTGGAGCGCGCGATCACCGCCGGCGAGCCATCGCACCTGGCGCGCTATGCATTCCAGGTCGCTCAGGCATTCAACAACTTCTATCATGAGTATCACGTACTCACGGAAGAGAATGCAGAAAAGCGGACCTTCCTGCTGTGGATGACCGACTTCTTCCGGTCTCAACTCGAGCGGACGCTGACGGTTCTGGGCATCAGCGTCCCTGAATACATGTAGCGGCGATCAGAAGATCAATTTCAGACCGAACTGCACATTGCGCGGCAGATTATTCTGGCTGGTACTCTTTCCGAAATTCGAATTCGTCGGGTTCCGCTCCGGATCGTTGAACTGCGCGTGATTCATGGCGTTCAGGTACTCCCCGCGAAGCTGGAAGCGGACCGTTTCGGTGATGCTGAAATTCTTGATGATGGAGAGGTCCCACAGGTTGAGACCCTGCGCACGGACTCCAGGGAACTGGCGTGGCGCCGTTCTGTAATTGTTGGCGAGTTGCCGGTTCGTGTTCCGCTCAAAGTTGTCGGTGTTGAACCAGCGGTCGATCGAGCGCTGCTCGCCGGGGAGCGCCACGGAATTCATGTCGCCACGAAACAGATAATTCGAGTCGAAGTTGAGCGGGCCGCCAGTCTGGAGTTGTCCGATGCCGGTGATTTGCCAGCCACCGACGACGGAATCCACCGCGCGATGCCAGTTGGCGCCCCAGTGTCTGCCGCGCCCGAAGGGAAGTTCCCAGATCCCGCTGATCACCCAGCGATGGGCTCGGTCGGAGCCGTTGTACCGCTCTTCATAGTCCGTGTCCTGGTCGTTCAACAGGGTGACGCGCTCGAGGAATTTGGAGATGGTGTAGGACATCAACATCGTGTAACCATGCGAGAAGCGTTTTTCCACCTTGAACTGCGCGGAGTGGTAAATGCTGGTGCCGTCATATCGAGTAAGACCCATGCCTGTGTACTGCGGATACAGTCGTAGCAGTTGCTGCCGTTGCGTCGTGGCGCTGTTGAGACCAGTGCCCGGGATCAGATTCTCGAATGGATTCCGGACATTCGCGGTCAGGAAGTCGATGGTGGCTTGGTCGCGTTCCGCGGAAGTCGATAGATATTGCCGGAACGTCGCATCGAGATTGTTAATGCTGGATTGAAGAACGGGACCTGTGGTGAGGTCAAGACCTCGACTGCCGACATATCCCGCCTGCAAGAGCCACCGGCCTCGGATCTCGTGTTGGCCGCCGATCTCCCAACGCTGAGACAGCGGATTACGAGCGTCCACGGGAACCACGGATACTCCCCGCCCAAGGAAGGTCGCCAATCCCTGACTTGCTCCCGGAGGAGCATCGACCCCATTCGGGAACGGATTAGAGAGATTTGCCACGAACGTGAGGCCGGCGTTCAGCGTGGGAACGATATTCGTCGCCTGGCTGAAGCCCGCTTGGTTATTTCCGGAGATGATGAACGGAACCATATAGGTCCCCCATCCGCCGCGCAGCACCGTGCTCGAACTGACTCGATACGCCAAGCCAATGCGCGGTTGGAAATTGTTCGCATCGCCGTTCCAGATGCCGCGATCCTGCGCCGTGGTGAAGAGCATCCCACCTCGGACTTTGAAATCCGCTGGAGCAATTTGCGGAATCGGGTTCGCCGCGTAGGCGGCCTTGGCTGCGGCTTCGATGGGGTTGGCGCTGGTCAGATCGAATCCGCGGGTGTTCTGGTTGTAACGCTCGGTCATGCCGCCTTCGTACTCGTAGCGCAGGCCGAGGTTGAGAGTCAGCCGCTCATTGATCTTCCAATCGTCATGGAAGAACACTCCGTGATACATCGTCTGGTTCGCGCGCGAGGCGTTGCGATCGATCAGACCGCCGGTCGGCTGGCCGAGGATGAAGGAGGCGAGGTCCTGTCCGATCGGCGCCGCGGCGGAATTGTCGAACGGACCTCTGGTGTAGTTGGTGCCGAAGTCATACCGGCCGGCGGCATGTCCGGGACCAAAGCTATTCTCGCGATACGAACGGCCGTCGTAGCCGATACGCAACTGGTGACGTCCGCCCGCGACGATCTTGGTAACGGTCGGCTGGAACGAGTAGATGTTGTGCGTGGTGCCGCCGCCGATGCTGTCGCCGAGCACGGTCATGCCGCCAATCTCGAAGCGCGGGACGTATTGGTATCCGCTGAAATAAGAAACCGTTTGCGCAGGGAATCCCAAAGTCGCGGGATCGAAAAGACCCTCATGTTGCCGGATGTTCGGCTCGTTGAACCGCGAAAATCCCGCACGCCAGTTGAGGACGGTCGTCGGCGAGATCGTATAGACGTGATCAAAGGTCCCGGCGTTGTTGATCCGGAAAAGGAAGTTCCCCGTGGCGTGGATTCCCTGGGTGATTCCGGACCAGTTGCCACGCGACTCGCGCCGGTTGTTGTAGGTATAGCGGAAAAACATCCGCTGCTTTTCCGTGAGCTGGTGATCGAAGCGATAGGTCTGCGAATAGAAGTCGTCCCCTCGCACGTTGCCGGCGATGAAGTTGTTACGGCCCTCTCGATCGCCGGCTTGGTTGGGCAAGGGATAGAGGTTGAAATAATTCTTCGCGATCGTGCTAATCCGGTTGGTGGGGATCTGATTTCCCGCGAATGGAGTCCGCTGGATACGGCCGTTAGCGGCTGAGACCGCGGTCAACGGATCAAAGATCTGATATTGAGATCCGAGGCCAAGCAGGGCCGAAAAGTCCCCGCTACGCTCGGCAGCGGTGGGGACGGTATTCTGTGTGGGCTCGGGGAAACGATCTTTGATGCCCTCGTAGCCGTAGAAAAACCAGGTACGATTGCGCCCGTTATAGATTTTAGGAATCCAGACGGGGCCACCGACAGTTCCGCCGTAGAGGTTGTAGCGGAGCGTATCGCGAGGGCGGCCCGAGCGGTTCAGGAAGAAATCATTCGCCGATAGTTTGTCGTTGCGAAGGAACTCATAGAGTGTGCCGTGCACGTTATTGGTGCCGGCTTTGAGCGCGACGTTCACGGTGCCGCCGGCCGTGTGACCGTCCTGCGCGTCAAAGTTCGCGGTCTCGACCTTGAACTCTTCGACGACGTCGCGCGGGGGAACGAAAGCGACGCGCCGTCCACTGGCCATGTTCGGCGACCCGTCGAGCGTGAACTCATTACCGCCCGGCGCGCCATCGACGGTGATGGACGATGTGCCCGCATTGTCGAAGGGACGCGAAAACTTGAGATCGCCGGTATAGATCACGCCGGGGGCGAGCCGGTGCAGAACGAACGGATTTCCATCAGAAAGAGGCAAGTCCGAGATGCGGCGCTGGTCGATGACCTGCCCTGCCGATGCGGTCGCGGTCTCTAAGAGCTGCGCGTCGGCAGTCACGCTGACGGTCTCCTGCATGGCACCGACCTCGAGCGCGAGATCCAGGCTCAACTGGTCGGCCACTCGCACCTCAATGCCCTGCCGGACCAGCTTCTTGAATCCGGATGCTTCGACGGTCACGCTGTATTGGCCAGGCGCGAGATAAAGAACGGCATAGTTCCCGGTCTCGTCCGACTTACTGTGCGAGGCCGCGTTGGTGCCCGCATTCTTCACGGTTACGGCAGCGCCCGGCACGGCGGCTCCGGTTGGGTCAATGACACGGCCCGTGATCTGGCCGCGATAATCCTGGGCAGATAGCCCTAATCCCAGAGCCCCGAGACACAATACGACTGCAAATTGTTTCATGAACCCAATCCCCTTTCGGAGAGTATACATCGGCTCAGCCATGTCAAGAGAAAACACAGTGTTAAACTTCGTACTAGCCACCGTGAGCCGAGAGGAAATCCTGGGCCGGATCCGTGAAAGGATTGTCGGGTTTGCGGCATCTCGTATGCAGAGGGAAACTGCCGAAGACCTTGCGCAGGAGGTCCTGATAGTGCTCCACGAGAAATATCCGGAAGTGGAGCGTATTGAAGAGTTGCTGCCCCTGTCGCTGCAGATCGTACGATTCAAGATCATGAGTTTGCGGCGCAAAGTCGTGCGCCGTGGGGAAAACGCCCAAGTCTCCGTGGAAGACGTGCCCATCGCGGACACGGGCGACAATCCGGGCGACGCCTATGAGCGGAAGGAGATGACCGAGCGTCTGCGCGCTGCAATTACGCAGACAGGCGAGCGGTGCCGGGAATTGTTTCGCTACAAGCTGGAGGGACGGACGTTTCCGGAGATACAGACGCTGATGGGTGTGCGGAGCATTAACACGATTTACACATGGGACTCGCGCTGCCGCCAGCACCTGCTGGAACTGATGGGCGGAAGCTGGGAAAAGCCATGAATCGCGAAGATATCGAAAAGCTGCTGGGAGGCTTTGCTTCGGATACGCTGACCGCCGAAGAGCGGCGTCAGTTGTTCGCAGCGGCCCTTGACGATCAGAAGCTTTTCGATTCGCTCGCGGACGAACAAGTCCTACGCGAGGCTCTGTCCGACGATGCGATTCGCCGGGAGTTACTCGCGGCCGTACGTCCCGCCAGCCAGACACGATCGCGAAGCTGGATGTTCTCCCACGCTTTTCAGGCCGCGGCCGCCTGCGCAGGGCTTGCCGTAGTGGCGGTGTTCGTGATTCGCTGGAGTCAGCCCGTTCCGCTGAAGCAAGAGATAGCGATGGTGCGGACAGCAGAGACGCCAGTACCGCCTAGCCTAGATATCGTTGAGGCGCCGCGAGCAAAGCCCGCCGCGAGACTGGACGCGGATAGCGCGAAAGCGGACGCGCTTAGAGAGTCAAAGGCGAAGGCAAATGCAGCGGTGACATCCCAGGCTCTGGCAGACCCGGTCGCCGTGGCGCCTCCAGCGGCACCCGCTCCGGCCCCTTCAACGACGCCCGCCCCGGCCGAGCAGTCCGCTGCATTAAGGGCCCAACAGGCTCCGCCGATGCAACAGATGGCTGGATCGCCCTCTCAGGTTCAACTGGAGCGCGCCCAAGCTGCCAGAGGACGACTCGGCTCAGTCAGTGGCTTTCGGGCCGAACCGTTAGATGCGACCGCCGTATCGTCCGTCGATCAACGCCCGGCTGCGTTGGCGATCCGTCTCACGCGACGAACGGCGGATGGTTCTGAGCTGGAAATCGCATCGGGTGGAACGGTCGACCGATCCGAGCGCGTGCAGCTCCAACTGCGTGCTCCGGAGACAGGGCAGATCCAGGTAATCATGCACGATTCCTCGGGGGACCGCGTGATTCACGCTGCGCCTGTAAATGCCGGGCAATTGCTGGCAATTAACGTACCGCTGGAAGGTGCTGCGGGATCTCGCGAGCTGTCGATGGTGATCGCGCGGGAGCAGCGCAAAGATGAGCAGTTAACGATGGTTCGCGACCGCAGAACCATTCTGGTCCGGTTTGCCATTCGATGAAATAATCGTTTGGGCCCGGTGAGCGTCGATCCAGGAAATTGTTTGCTCGACTCCTGCAACTTTATTGGAGAGCAATGCCAGCGCGAGGTCGTGAGTGAGCATGTTATTGAACGGCGCTGTATAAGTCACGTTCTTCGTTTGCCCAGGCAGTTTGAGCACAAACGGGACGAGTTCTCCATTTCGATTTCCGGTCAGCTCAGCCTCCTCGCGCGACCAGTTCACCAGTTCGTCCTTCCACAGATCGCCACGGAAAGGGTGATCGGAAGTCACAAGCAGCGCTGTCTTGTCCCATAACCCGGCTCGCTCAATCGCGCGCCGTAGCCGCCCGAGAGAGCGATCCGCGAGTTCAAGATTGTCCAGATAATTCGCTCCGTCGCCCGCGCTGATCGAGTTGGTGAACCGGCTGTAAATACCCACCGGGTGAGGGATGGGAAGATGAATCACCACCAGCCCCAATAATGGATCAGCAGCCATGCGAACGGATTCACTGATCAACCGTTGATATTCGGCGACTTGTTCCTCTCGCATGATGGGAAGCTCAGCGCGCCGGAGGTGATCGATGAAATTAAGGCGCCGGATCAATGGCAGACGGTCAAGGTAGAGCAAGACTTGAGCGGCCATCCCAGAGGCGATTCCCAACGAACGAGCGTATCGATAGTGGGTCAGCGAAGTGATCGCATGACGGTGAGGTTCCCAGAAGCAACTGGTGAGCTGGTCTCCGATAACCCGGCAATAGGGATGGAACCAACCGGTCAGTCCGCTATTGACACCAAACGCGCGGACGCGGGAGAACACCGTTTGCTGCGTGCTCCAGGGCCGCCTGGTGCCGTCATCGAAGGTCAGTGTCAGATCGTTCGGGGCAGTTGGAAAGGTGGACTGCACGTGATTGCCGGTGAGAAGAGCCGGTATCGATGACCGTGTCCAATAATCCGGCGATCGCACATTCGTTGCGTAAATGGCTTCACTGCGCAGCCGATCGAGTTCGGGCAGCTCGATTGCCGGTGGACGCTCCGGAAAAACCAGGCGCTGGTCCATTTCATCGAAGATGATCCAAACCATACGAGTCGTGTTCAATGCTGTAACCCGTGCGGCGGGCTGGCGTGAGGCAAATGACTCCGGTGACGGCCGCCACAAAAGAAAAATACAAAACAGATTCACGGCGATCAGCGGCACAACAACCAGCGCGATCCCTCTACCGATAAGAAGCGCGATGCGAAGACGGAAAAAAACCAGCATGACGATGCCAGCCACAATCAACGCATCTATCGATCGTTGGATGATCAGGGCTGTCAACTCGTCAATGTGAGGTTTCACCCACCAGTTAACGATGTGGCGACTAGGCGCCATCAGCGCCATCAGAAAGGCACATTGGGCGATCGTCGTCAGCCAGGGGAGCGCCAGACGGCGGACGAGCCTTGCGCAGAACCACAACAGAATAGTCAGGAGAGCAACATCGAGAAGGACCGGGATCAACAAGCCGGTGTCAGGCGGGGCGAGACGGTAGTAGTTGACCGTTTTGCTGGAAAGCTGGAGCAGGTCGTCCCATCCGCCAATGAAAGAAAAATTAGCCAGCCAGAAGCAGATGCTCAGGTCACGCCAGGATTGAGCCTTATCGTCCGCAGCAGGCATATAACCACCGTGTAGCGCCACCCGGACGAACGCTGCGGAGGTCGTCGAAGCGGCGGTTTGATGGTTGTTGGAAATGGGTAAAGGGTTGGCCAACCAAGTTGTTCGCTGTTACCCGGAGAAGGATGCGTCCATCGCAATCAGTCAGCCTACAACGAGGATCTCGAAACGAGAGCGCGACGGACATTCTGGGACCTGGTCCGGATCAGTCCTTGCGACGACTGCGAAACCAGTCTGCCATCCGCCTTAGCGAAAACATGACCCCGACGAATGCCGCCACCAACATCTGCCATAGCAGCGCACCAGAGCCCGGATCAGTATAAGCACCTAAGCCCTGCGGAATGAGCAGTAGGCTTACTAACAACATGACACTGCAGGGAAAATTTTTCATGAATGCCTAATCTATGTCTATTTACCAAAGTATAGAACTCGGGCCCAACTTCTCAATTCCGTTGATCGCCTTAAACCGGCACGGGGTATAACCCTTACGAGTTTTGATTGAAATGCCACACATGGCTCCCGCACCGTTTATTTCACGAAATGAGATGTGTAAGCCATGGTACTCATTCGAGCCACTCAAAACAAGTGGGTGACTGACTAGTACCATTCAGCGCCTTCCTTAGTACCCCAGCAGCGGGGTCATTACAGTGCGGGATTTTAGGACTTCGTTGACCGCTTGCCGAATCGGCGCAGGCCGCGAACGCCACCCGACTCGTCACGAAGCAGGCAGGTGCCCAGGTATTGCTGCCGCGACCGGGCTGAAGCCAAGTCGTGGTATACGAAGGCGCCTTTGACGAAGAAATGGCAAACCACAGCCTTACGGGAGTGCTGTATGTTGCGCCGGACGGAACCGCCGTGAAGCAGGTTGGCGTGCCAGATCAGGACGTCGCCTTTGAGGGCATGGAAGTATGAGGGCTCGATTCCGTGTTTTGCAATCAGATCCTGGATGTAGGGCTCGTACTTCTCCTGATAGGACCGGTAACCTTCGCGCTGGAACTCGGACTGGGAAATGTTCACGTCTTTGCTGAACACGTACGGCAACCGATGACTGCCCGGATAGAACACCAGCGGTCCACTGTCGGGATGAATGTCTTCGACGGCAATCCAAGCGGCCGACAGGTATCCCAGGGGATAGGTGGTCATATGGATCGAATCCGAGTGCACTCCCTGCTGAGATCCCTTATGAGATGTAATGGTCTGCAGAGGTTTCGGTTCACGCTCCATCAGCAGACGGATCCAGTGCAACAGAAGCTGATGCTTCAGTATCCGGCAGAACGCTCCGACCTTCTTGTGGGGATTCAGACAGCGGCCGGGGTAGGGATCGTCGTCACAGGCTGGTTCGGCGGGCAGCGTGAGCTTGCCACTGCGAACAGTACGCTCGTAGGCGCCCCAGACGTCGTCGAGGATCTCGTCTGCGAACAACTGCTTCAAAATGATGTAGCCGTGCGACGACCATTCGTGGCATTGGCGGGCCTCTTCGGTGCTGATATCGCCTGCCTTCAACTTGTCGTCGATGCGCTCGAAGGCATCGGGACGGTCGAGCCATGGATAAGGGCCTGAATAGGGGAAATGTTCGGCCCTGAATGCCGGGAGCTTGGAAATGTTAACGGACCGATCCGCGAAAGAGCTCCGCAGCGCCATACGAACCAGGATAGCGCGGCTTTACGCGGCAGGAGAGCGAGAACCAGGCTCCGGTGGTCGTGGTGAGCGATGCTACGGCGAGCCGGTTCTGGCCGGGCGACGATCCGATTGGCAAGTCCATCACCGTCCAGAAAGCAACGGCCCGCTTCGTGGACAATCTCCCACAAATCACACAGGCGATCGTGGTCGGAGTGGCGAAGGACGTGACGAGCGGTTGGGTCACGGAGGGCAGAGATCCGGTGTGTCTCTACTTCCCGACGAGCGTGCTCAACATAACGGATTCGAGCTTGTTGGTGAGGGCTGGTAAGGGCCTACGGGAAGAGTTGGTGCGGCAATGGCCGGCGCTACCGATCCAGGCGGTGGCACTCGAGTCTGTGCTCAGGCTGCAGGTCTACCCGTTTCGAGCCGCGGCATGGATCGGCTCTGTGCTGGGCGCGATCGCGCTGCTGCTGACGGTTTCCGGTATGTACGGAGTCATGTCGTATCTTGTGGGCCAGCGGCGGCGCGAAATCGGGATCAGGATGGCGCTGGGATCGACGCCCGCGTTGGTGGTGCGGCTGATCATGAGCCACTCGATCGCGTTCACGGTAGTGGGCCTGTCGGTCGGCATCGCGATCGCGACCGCGCTCGGGATGCTAGTGAAGGCAGTGATTCCGGTGAAAGGGATCATCGCCGGCGGAGCACTGGACCTTCAGCTGGCTGCGGCGACAGTGACCGCCGCGGCTCTGCTTGCGGCATTCCTGCCGTCACGACGGGCTGCGCGCGTGGATCCAGCACTTGCTTTGCGGACCGATTAGCTCGCGTTTGCCACTAGTGGTGCCACAGGGCAGACATGGGCTCGACCCGGGCTGCCCGACGTGCCGGTAGAAAGCCGGCGAAGAATGCGACCGTCATCATCAACGCTGTGGCTGCGACGATGGTCAGGGGATCGGCAGGGCTAATGCCGAACAATCTGGCGGAGATGAGCCGGGTTGCCGCGAGCGTGACGGGTATGCCGATACTCAAGCCGGCCAGCACAAGCAACAGGCTCTCCTGCAGGATCATTACCAGCACCTCGCCGCGTGTCGCGCCGAGCGCCATGCGAATGCCAATCTCGCTCGTCCGCCGCGCAGTGTCATAAGACAAGACACCGTAAAGGCCAAGGCACGCGAGCAGGAGCGCCAGTGTACCAAAGAGGCTTGCGAGCAATGCGATGAAACGCTCCTGGAGAAGCGACTGATCGATCTGCTCCGCGATTGAATTCATCTTGAGCACCGGCAGGCTTTGATCGACGCTGCGGATTTCATCACGAATGCGAGCCGTAAGCGCGGGTGAGTTGCCGGCCGTTCGCGCCGCGATACACATCTCGAACAAATGCGCGATGTCCTGAGTGTACGGGATGTAGAACATGCGTCTGCTCTTGTCGCGCAGGGTGTTGTACTTCGCGCCGCTGACGACACCGACAATCTCGACCTGGCTCCTCCTGTACGTGAAGCGCTTCCCAATTGGGTTCTCGTCACCGAACAAACCGCGCGCCATGGCCTCATTGATCACGCCGACTGGAGGAGTAGTTCCGTTGTCGCGGGCAGTGAAGTCGCGTCCGTTGAGCATACGCATTCCGACAGTCTCGAAGAATCCAGGAGACACTATGTTCAAACTGGCGGGACCGCTTTCATCGGCATAAGCACCTTCCAGCGGTCCGATCAATGAAGCACTGGCCGAAATAACACCTGGGAGCGAAGAGATCCTCTGCGGTACCGCCGCGAAGAGAGAAGCCACTGAAGGCCCCCTGCGGCCAGCCTGGTCCGGCGCAGTCCAGATCAGCAGAAGATGCTCGCGTTCGAGCCCCAGATCCTGTGATTTCAAGTTGTGCAATGTTCGCACAAAGAGGCCGGCGCCAATCAACAGCATCAATGAGATAGACACCTGTAGAACCACCAGGAGTTGGCCTATGCGGAATCGCCCAGCCCAGTCGCTCGAGCCTGTCAGCGCAGGTAAGACGGCAACTCCGGAGAAACGGATTGCGGGTGCAAGTCCAAAGAGTAAGCCTGTCAGCAAAGACAGCGCGGCGGTAAACCCGAGCATCCTTGCATCAGGCTGCAACTCGAGCGAGAAGGATACCAGACCGGATGCGGCAAACTTCATAAGGGCGCTGGTTCCCCACACCGCGAAGGCCATTGCGAGTACACCGCCGAGCATCGCCAGCAAGACGCTCTCTGTAAGTAGCTGTCGTGCGATTCGTCCCCGCGTAGCGCCGAGCGCCAGCCGGATACCGATCTCGCGCTGCCTGCCAGCGGATCGCGCCAGGAGAAGATTGGCGACATTGGCGCATGCAATCAGCAGCACGAGGCCGGTCACGATCATGACGATCGTCAACGGTTGCGCAAATGCCTTTCGCTGTGACGCAAAACCCCTCGCCGCAGGCTCAAGTTCGACGCGCTTATGCAGCCAAGCTTCGCGAACGTCGGGCCTAACGTTATCCATTTCTCTGACCGTTCGCAGGTAGACCACTTGCGCCTCGGCTTGTGCCTGTTGCGATGACACCCCAGGCTTGATGCGTCCGAGAATATTCAGCCACGGCGCGCGACCGTCGGGCCGCTCGAGGAGTATCCGTGACTGCATGGCTAGCGGGAACCAGAGATCGACGGACTTGCCGGGGGTGTCGCCGTAGAATCCGCGCGGAGTCACGCCGACGATGTTGTAATAAACATCGTTGACGCTAACGGTTCGGCTCAGCACATCTGAGGCGAGCCCAAACCGACGCTCCCAGTAGCTGTAGCTGATCACCGTGACGGGTTGAGGTTCGAGATTCAGAGTCCCGACGGCACTCGCAAGGCCGAGCGTGGAAAAGTAGTCGCCCGAGACGAGTCCGGCATGAAGTGGCCTCGGCTCGACGTCGCCATTGACTGTGATGTTGGAACGATCGGTGAGAAAGATTGCGGAAAGTCCGGAGAAAGACCCACGAACGTTGCGCCATTGCTCGTACTGCGGATACGGGAAGCCAAACTCGGGCATGTTGGGATTGACGATCCGTACCAGGTGTTCAGGGTCCTGGATGGGCAACATCCTGAGCATCAGCGCATCGATTACGCTGAAGATGGCCGTATTGGCTCCGATCCCGAGCGCGAGCGAAATCACCGCAACAGCCGTAAGTATTGGGCTGCGTCGTAACATGCGGCTCGCGTATCGAAGGTCGTACCGGAGCTGCATATACTCTCTATGAGCTTTTGCGGCTGGAGTACTTGTTGAGCAATGAAAGAAGCCGGCCAGCCCCGCTCGGCGCGGCTCGATCGGTCAAGATGATGTCCCGGTTCTCGATCGCGCGGCCATAGAGGTCCTTATTCGTATCCTTGTCCTGGCGGAGCGTGGCGCCATTCAGAGCGACACCAGCGAAGGCGCCTCGCGACCGGGACCAGGTGAGGATCTCCGCGCGCAACGTGGCATCGGTCTCGGCTGTCGCGCTTCGTCCGACCGGTCCGGCTGCGACGGAAGCATCGGCGCCCAGGGTGAACTTGCTCGCCAGGAGCCGCTTGACGCCGCGCTCGTTCATGACCAGCATGATGACGTCGGTTTCCGAGCCGCCGATCTGAAATCCGAAACTCCCGCCTTCGACTCGCACAGCCGCCGGCGCAGACCAGCCCACACCGCCCTTCTTGCGGCAAGTGAAGAAACCGCGACCATATTTGGCGCCGACGATGAATGCACCTTTCTTCAACCCGGGTACGATCACGACGCAATCGGCTTTGTTCAGCAGGTCTTGCGGAATCGACTTATCCGGAGTGTCCATAACTTCCTCCAGAACCGCAGCCGATTCCTCGAGGCGTTTCAGATGATCATCCGCCGCGAGGGCCAGCGGAGTGAATGCAAGAGCGGCAACCAAAAGACGATGCATATCAGCCATGATAACGCGCCGCTGCTGTGTCGAGCCTCAAGTGTACGATGAACCTATGCGGAAGAGTCTTCTCATCGCACCGGCGGTCGCTCTTCTGCTCTGGCTGGCGGCGGATGGGCTGAATGCATACTTTACCGGCGATGACGGGATGAATCTGCATACGCTCCACGGCTATTGGACCAAGCCGTTTTGGCAGATCATCGGGTCGAACATACTCTTTTTCATTCCCGAATACCGCCCCATGGGCGGGGTGTTTTATCGATCGATGTTCGCCGTCTTCGGATACAATCCGATGGCGTTTCGTGCCGCGTGTTTTGTGCTCATGGTGGGCAATCTCGGGCTGACGTTCCTGCTGGCTCGGCGACTTTCGGGTTCGGCGGCGATTGCGGCGTTGACCGCGTTCATCGCCGCGTACCATCCCGCATTTCAGGATTTGTACTACAGCACCGGCACGGTTTATGACCTGCTGTGTTTCGTCTTCTACGCGGGATCGGTACTGTATTATGCGCGCGCGCGAGCCGGCGGCGATTTCAATTGGAAGCAGACCATCACCCTCTCGGCGCTGAATATCGAGGCACTCAACTCGAAAGAGATGGCGTTGACCCTGCCCGCGGCGCTACTCGCATATGAGTGGCTCTACATCGATAAGGCACAGCGGCGGTGGCGCGGCATTGCGGCATCCGCAGCGGTCACCGCTGTGTTCACGGCGGGAAAGCTGATGACGGCGAATATGGTCACAGCGAACGAGGCCTACCGTCCCGTGCTCACGCTCGAACGCCTGCTGGAGACGACTGGACACTACTACGACTTGCTCCTCTGTCGAAATCCGCGAGCCTGGCCCTTCGAACCGTTGGTGCTGATCGTGGCCGCTGCCTTGCTCGCTTGGCAGATCCCATTGCGCCATGTTCGCTGGGGACTGGCATTCGCTTTTCTCGCGATGGTGCCGATCCTATTCATCCCGGGCCGGTCCGGTTTTGTCCTCTATCTTCCTTACTTCGGATGGGCACTGGCGAGCGCGTCGCTGATCCTACACGTGAGCCGGCGCCTCCCGCCAGTGGTTCCGTGCCTGTTGGCGGCCGTGATTCTGATCCCGTGGCATGTGAAGAATCGAGGCTGGATGCATGTCGGGATCAAGGCGTTCAACGAAGAAACGCGAGCGACGGTCGAACAAGTCCGGGCACTGCATCCGCAGCTTCCTATCGGCTCGATTATCCTGTTAGTCAACGATCCGTTTCCACCCAACGACTGGGCACCGCTCTTTCTCTATCGATTGCGATACAACGATCCCTATCTCTGGGTCGATCGAGCCCAGACGATGGAGAATCGCCCCGCGAAAGCGGATTTGACACTATACGATTTCATCTTCTCGTTTCACGATAAGCAGGTGACGGAAGAATCGGCTCCGGGGCCTGGTCAGGCCGAGGATCGGGTAACAGTGCAGTTCTCTCCCGAGCGCGTCCGGCATGGTGAACAGTACGTCATCAATGTCCCGGCATTTGCGAAGCAGACGATTGACGTTGTTTATTCGATGACGTCAACCAACGGACCAATCGGAAGCGGCATGGTTCCGAAGTGGTGCCAGCTCGATGGTGCCGGTACCGCGCGGCTTACTACGCCTCCGGATCAGCCACTGGCGACAATACGGATCACCCGCATTCGGAGCAGCGGCGGCGAATGGAAGCTGGCGCGCGGGGCGATCACCGTGGTGCGCTGAGCTATCGTTTAAGCCGCCAATTCGGACGCGGGTGTTACAATCGACTCGAACCTATGGTATTTTCCGACAATTCACTGAGCATCGGGCGGACTCCGTTGGTGCGCCTCAACCGCATCCTCGACGGTGCGCCGGCGACGCTGCTCGCCAAGGTCGAGGGCCGTAATCCGGCGTACTCGGTGAAGTGCCGCATCGGCGCATCGATGGTGTGGGACGCGGAAAAGCGCGGCATTCTCAAGGCAGGCAAAGCGCTCATCGAACCGACCAGCGGTAACACGGGCATCGCCCTGGCATTCGTCGCCGCGGCGCGCGGCTATCCCATCACGTTGACGATGCCGGAGACGTTTTCAGTGGAGCGCCAGAAGATCCTTCGGGCGTTCGGCGCGAACCTGGTGCTCACAGAGGGGCGCGAGGGGATGAAGGGCGCGATCGAAAAAGCCGAGGAGATCGTCGCCTCCGATCCGGAGCGATGGGTGTTGCTTCAGCAGTTCAAAAATCCCGCGAATCCGGAAATTCATGTGAAGACGACTGGGCCTGAGATCTGGGAAGACACGGACGGGAAGATCGACGTGCTGGTCTCGGGAATCGGCACCGGCGGTACCATCACCGGCGTGTCACGGTACATCAAGCAGAACAAAGGAAGGCAAATTCTATCTGTCGGTGTCGAGCCGATATCGAGTCCGGTCATCACGCAGACGCTGCGGAACAAGCCGCTAAAGCCCGGCCCGCACAAGATCCAAGGGATCGGCGCGGGGTTCATCCCGGATACCCTCGATCTGTCTATGGTGGATCGCGTCGAACTGGTAACCAACGACGAATCCATCGAGATGGCGCGGCGCCTCGCGAAAGAAGAAGGCATTCTCAGCGGCATCTCCTGTGGCGCCGCCGCGGCTGCCGCCGCGCGACTCACCCATCTGCCGGAATTCAAGGGCAAGACGATCGTGGTGATCCTGCCTGATTCAGGGGAGCGTTACCTCTCGACGGCGCTGTACGACGGAGCGTCGGGCGACTGATCTATCGACGGACCTGGAACGGCAGAAGGTTCTCCCGGTCAAACGTGACTCCCAGGAAGACCAGGCACATTTCGTCCTGCGTGCCCTCGCCCCAGCCGACTTCTCTTAACGGGTTACTCGGATTCCGCGGATTGTCGGCGGTGTTATCGTACTGGCAGCTCAAGCGAACATTCGTGAAAGCGGGCAGGGCAATCTGATCCACATACGTGTAGAAGTTCTGCCAGTTGAAATCCCACTTGTCGACGTAGACGAGCTTCTCGGTGCCTTTGCGGGGGATGTCGGCTTCCACTTTGATTTCCTGGCCGAGCAAATGCATGTGTGGGCCGATGTTGATCAAATGGGCATCGAGAAATAACGGGACAGTGTAACGTGCAGTGACCTCGTAACCCTTTTCGCCCGGCGGAATCCTGAATGAGTCGTTGATCAGAGGCACATAGATCAACCGCCGCTCGATTGGTTTGGTCGAGAAGTACAGGCCGACACGCGTCTGATCGACCCCCGGCTTGCCCTCGGCGAAATAATGAACTTGCATGATGATGCGCGCGCTCTTCGGTACGGCAACGCCGATGCCGTCGGGAAGAGGAGCGGCACGCACGCCCGGCGCCCAGCCCCCGAGTCCACCGCCGATGCTCAGATTGACGCCAGGTCCGCCGAAGCACTTATAGCCGGGAGATCCATCCTGTCCGTCGAGCGCGGCGGATTCACCTTTCTCGTCGATGAACAGCAGTACGTGATGGACGATGCTCTTGTTACCTGGCGAAATCTGGTAGGCAGTGACGAACTTCTGAGCGTCGAAATTAGTCGGAAGAACGAAGCACCGATACAGATCCTTCATGTCCGGCACATTGAATTCCGGACCGGTGAGGATTGCATCCGGCTCGCCTAACTGCCATTCACCTGTCGATGCCACCGGCTCGGGCAAGTCAGCGGGATCGCCTTCGGGAGTCTCGGCGGCAACCCAGTCGAGGATCGTCTGGCGCTCTTCATCGCTGAGGCCGTAGGCATCGCGAAATTCGCCGTAACCGGGCACCGGCTTCCAGGGCGGCATGATGCGGTCGGTGATGACGCGCTTGATGTCCGCCGACCATGTGACTGCGGTCTGATAGTTGGTAAGCGAGAACGGAGCGATATCGCGTGGACGATGGCACCGCTCGCACTTGGACTGGAAAATCCTGGAGACTTCGCGGGAGTAGGTCGGTTGGCCGAGGGCGACGGACGCGAATAGGGCGGCGCAGAGGAGAGCCCGAAGCATGTCCTATTATACGGCGTTTGGTAGTAGTGCTTTAGTTGGTAGTCCGACACTTGTGTGTTGTTTGGTGGCCCTCGCATTGAGCGCGCCGACAGTGGATCACCAAATGCGACCACACGGATTACGATGCTGGCGGCCAACACAACGATGCAGCGAGCGCGGAATGTCGAGCCGGTTAAGGGTGAAGCATTCCTCTAGTCCTACCAACAGCGCCGCGGCTGCGTCGGGATGGCATACTTGCCATACGCACTATGCGAAGCATGCTTTTCTCTCTGTCTACGGCGGCGGTCCTTGCCGCGACACTTCCTAAGTTTGAAGACTATCCAGTCACATCAGTTCACAATGGGTCGCCCGCCGAACCCATTATCGACACGCCTGTGAAGAAACTGTATCGGACACGCATTCGACAAGGTGTTGCTAAGGGCTGGGGTGTGCGCCGCGATGGTTGGAACGGAGCGGAGCAGGCTGGGGTTAATTTCGCGGGGCACTATTTCGTCGTTACGTGGGGATGCGGTGTGCCGTGCATGATGATGGTCATTGTGGATTCCCTCACCGGTCGCGTGTACTTGCCACCTCTCTCGATTGGCAATTCTGGGAATGAAACAATCGGCCTGCCATTGTTGGGTGGGGGAAATGCTCAGTTCCAGTATCGGCTCAATAGTCGCCTGATGATCATGAAGACCAGCGGACAACTCTCGGACTCCACCTGCCACGAGCGGTACTATCTGTGGGAAGACAACCGATGGAGCTTGTTGCTCCAACATACAGTTCCGTGTCCATAGATTCTGAGATCCAAGGCTAGCGGCTCAGTCCGTGACGAGTGTCACGACGGCCTGCGCCTCCGCGGACTTGCCTTCGCCGACTGGGCCGACTCTTTCCAGCACAGTGGGATCCGAAGCTTGGAATTCACGTGACTTGAAGTCGCGGCC
>JADMIO011485803.1_pt1 | contig 108741 bp, 92 predicted proteins | sample 8958161 | NCBI WGS metagenome assembly JADMIO01 (sample SAMN16585339, study PRJNA669376) | soil metagenome | isolation source: Crop rotation soil | place: USA: Cullars Rotation, Alabama | collected 2011
CGCGACAACTTGTCCACGTGGAATTCTAAGCTTAGGATCCCAATGTGCTGGAAAGATTTTCAATGACGGCGCATTCGAAATATTTACTGAAAAAAGTACAAAGCCTGATGAGGTTTTATTTTTAGAACAAGGCAAGCCATTGATCTTTGGCGCCACGCAGAATAAAGGAATAAAACTGGATGGATTTAAACCCGTGATCGTGGACCTGGCAGCAGGAGGAAGTGTTGATGATCTTTGGGTACATGATGATAAAGATTTTTATAAAGCACAGATATTGATCCGCATGTTTGATGATCCAAATCTTGCAGGACATTTACCAAGGCCATTCGGCGTTTTTTATGAAACAGACAGGGCCTGCTACGAAGATGTAATGACCATGCAGATCGAAGATGTGATCGCAACAAAAGGAAAAGGGGATCTTGATAAATTATTGAAAGGAAGAGAAACCTGGACGATTGTATAAGACACCCCTCCACCCCCTAAAAGGGGGAACTGATCTACCGCTAGAATGCAGCAAAATAATTTGAAGAAAAAAATAGAGCCGTCAATTTTTGACGGCTCTTTAAATTATCATACTCCAAAGTTCCCCCTTTAGGGGGCGGAGGGGGTTGTTAGGTATTCCGCAATCTGCACCGCATTCGTTGCTGCTCCCTTTCTTAAATTATCACTCACGATCCAGCAGTTTAAAGTGTTTGGCTGTGTTTCATCCCTTCTTATCCTGCCAACAAAAGTATCATCCTTATCATGTGCAGTGAGCGGCATGGGATATAAAAATTCGGCAACATTATCCTGTACGATCACACCGGGCGCTTTTTCAAGGATCCTTCTTACTTCATCAAGATCAAAATCATTTTCGAATTCTATATTCACGGCTTCGCTATGTCCTCCCATTGTTGGAATGCGTACACAGGTAGCTGTTACTTTGATGGAATCATCACCCATGATCTTTTTTGTCTCATTCACCATTTTCATTTCCTCCTTTGTGTAACCATTATCAGTAAACACATCAATTTGAGGAATGGCATTCAGATCGATCGGGTATTTGTAGGCCATCTCTCCTTTAATCCCTTTTCTTTCATTCATGAGCTGGTCAACAGCTTTTACGCCGGTACCGGTCACGCTTTGATAAGTACTCACTACAACTCTTTTTATTTTATACCTGTCGTGCAATGGTTTTAATACAAGTACCATTTGAATGGTAGAGCAATTTGGGTTGGCAATGATCTTATCAGCTGCCGTCAAAACATGCGCATTAACTTCCGGGACCACTAATTTTTTTGTAGGGTCCATGCGCCAGGCACTTGAATTGTCAATAACAGTGATTCCTGCGGCTTCAAATTTTGGCGCCCATTCCAGCGATGTACCTCCACCTGCAGAAAATATGGCAATGGATGGTTTTGCAAGAATGGCATCCTGCATACTTACAATTTTATACTTATTGCCTTTGAATACGATCTCTTTCCCAACAGACCTTTCAGAAGCAACCGGTACAAGTTCAGTTACCGGGAAATTTCGCTGGGCAAGCACTTCCAGCATTTTTGTACCAACAAGGCCCGTGGCGCCCACAACTGCAATTTTCATCAAATAAATTTTGGCAAAAATAACGCTATTTGAAGATTTGAAAATGTGCTGATGAAAACAGGAATAAAGTTATGAGGTAAAAGGCCTTTCATCTTCAAATCAGCTAATTTTCAAATTAACCGTATCTTTAAAAGACAGTTAATTCCATATGAGAAAAAAACTACTCGTTAGCTTTATAGCAGTATTGTTCAGCCTGTGCAGCTTTGCACAATTCACCGAGGATTTTAGTGATGGAGATTTTACGAATAACCCTGTATGGGGTGGAGGAACTGCCGACTGGATCGTTAATGGCTCATTTCAACTGCAAAGCAATAATACTGTTTTAAACAGCACTTACTATCTCAGCACGGCAAGCACAAAAGCGACAACGGCTCAATGGGAATTTTTTACGTTGATCACTTTCAATCCTTCATCAGCAAATTATGTAGATATTTTTCTTACTGCAGATGCAAGCGATCTTACCCAAACTGCTACATCAGGTTATTTTGTAAGAATAGGTGGAACAGCAGATGAGATATGTTTATATAGAAAAGATGGCGGCACCAGCACAAAGATCATCGACGGTGCAGATGGCGTTTTAAATACAAGCAATAATGCCATTCAGATTAAAGTGATACGTGACGCAGCCAATCAATGGCAGCTTTCCAGGAACCTGAATGGCTCCGGCTTTATTACAGAAGGCAATGTTACAGATGCAACGTATCTCACTTCCGCCTTCTTTGGTGTACTTGTAAAGCAAAGTACCGCAAGCTTTTTTCAAAAACATTTTATTGACGATATTATAGTGGGTGATTTTGTACCAGACGTACTGCCACCTACGGTCCAAACGTTTACGGTTACCAGCGCAAATTCTTTGGACATCTTATTTAATGAACCTGTTGAACAGCTAAGCAGCGAACTGGTAACAAACTATCTTGTTGATCATAGTGTTGGTTCGCCTGTTACTGCTGTAAGGGATCTTTCAAATTCATCGCTTGTGCATTTGACATTTGGAAGCAATTTCCCGATCAATACCAATTTGCAGATCACCATCAATGCTGTAAATGATCTTTCTGCAAATGCAACCAATAATCTTATTGGTACATTTAGTTACTCAGTTCCGCAGCAATACGATGTGGTGATCGATGAACTGATGGCAGATCCTGACCCCCAGGTATCATTACCAAACCTCGAATGGCTGGAACTTAAAAACACTTCAGCTGCTGATATTGACCTGCTGGGATGGACACTGGTTAAACCAACCGGAGCAAGCGGCCCGATGCCATCTTATCTTTTAAAGAAAGATAGTTTTGTAATTGTATGCACAGGAAGCGCAGTGGCCGCATTATCAGTATATGGTAATGTAATTTCTGTTACAAGTTTTCCAAGCATTGGCAATGACGGCGATCTTATTTCTTTAACTTCTCCACAGGGAACCATTATTCATTCTGTGAATTATACAAGTGTATGGTACCAGAATCAATTAAAACAGGACGGCGGATGGACATTGGAAATGATCGATACACACAACCCATGTTCAGGTATATCAAACTGGAAAGCAAGTGAGGATCCTTCAGGTGGTACACCTGGGAGAAAGAATTCTGTTGATGCAGTAAATCCTGACCAGTCATCACCAAAATTATTGCGTGCATACGCTCCCGATAATTTACATGTTACACTTGTTTTTGATGAACCATTGGATGCAATAAAAGCAGCCATCAATACAAATTATACGATCAGTGATGGTATTGGTGTTCCCATTTCGGCCTCGCCTGTAAGCCCAGTATTTGACAGGGTGCAACTGGTTTTAAGTACGCCCTTACAGGCAAATAAAACCTATTTGGTAGTTGCCGCTTCTTCACTTACTGATTGTGGCAACAATGGCATATCTGCATTGAAAGATACAGCAAGGGTTGGCCTGGCAGCAACAACTGTTGATAGTTTCGATATTGTTATCAATGAAATATTATTTAATCCAACACCTGCAAGCAATGACTATGTAGAAATTTATAACAGGAGCAATAAGATACTCAATCTTAAAAATGTTTCTATTGCAAATGCTTCGGGATTTGAGCACCTGAGTACAGAAGATTATTTATTTTTCCCCGGCGACTTTATAGTGCTTACAGAAAGCAAGGACCTTGTATTGCATGATTATGTTGCGAATGACCTGTATGCTTTCATTGAAGTATCGATGCCGTCTTATAATGATGACGCCGGCGATGTACGCCTGTTGAACGAACAGGGAAAAATTGTTGATGAAGTACTATACTTAGATGACTGGCAGTTCCCATTGATCAGCAATGAGGAAGGCGTGGCGCTGGAAAGGATCGATTACAATGCGCCATCACAGAACGCAGCAAACTGGCACAGTGCAGCATCGAGTGTACATTTCGGGACACCTACTTATAAGAACTCACAATACAGGTTAGATGCTGCTGTGCAGGGAGAAATAAAAATTGATCCCGAAGTATTTAGCCCGGATAATGACGGCAGGGATGATTTTGCTACGATCAATTATAATTTTCCTGAACCGGGATATACAACCAACATTACCATTTTTGATGCTGTAGGACGGCGTGTAAGAAACCTTGAACGCAATGCATTGAGCGGCATAAAAGGTTATTATCGCTGGGATGGACTTGATGAAAAGAAAAATAAATTACCGGTAGGTATTTATATCATTTATACAGAAGTATTCAACCTGCAGGGAAAGACAAAGAAGTTCAAGAATACGATCGTGCTTGCGAGAAAACAATAATCTATCCATAAAATAATGATCATGCGAACAAAAACATTGTTGGCAATTGCCGCTTTTGCTTTGATCTATACTTGCTCAAAAGGACAAATAACAATGAAAAGAACTGCTTACCAATGGCCGGAAAATATTCCGACACCTGTTGCCGAAAAAAAAACTAAAGAACTTGTTGCACATGACGATGTGCGTATAGATAATTATTACTGGATGAATGATTTTTTTAAAAAGGGCCCGGACAGTACCAAAGCCGTGAATTACCTGGAAGCAGAAAATAAATATTATGGAACGATGATGGCAGGCACCAATGTTTTCCAGGATAAATTGTATGCGGAAATGAAAGCAAGAATAAAAGAGAAGGATGAAAGTGTGCCTGTATTTAAGAATGGATATTTTTATTATAGCAGGCAGGTGGAAGGGAAAGATTATTACCTGTACTGCCGCAAGAAAGAGAACCTTAATGCAAAAGAAGAAGTTTTACTGGATGCAAATGCAATGGCTGAGGGACATAATTATTTTGCTGCAAGTGGTTTTGCGATAAGCATCGATAATAAGCTCATGGCATATGGTATTGATCTTTTATCAAGAAGAGAATATAAAATTTATATTAAGAACCTTGAAACGGGGGAGATATACAACGACATGATACCTGAAACACAGGGAGATCCTGTTTGGGCAAATGATAATAAAACGATCTTTTATACAGCCAAGAATCCTGTTACCTTATTATCAGAAAAAATAAAAAAGCACGTACTTGGCACCGATGCAGCAACGGATGTGGTTGTATATGAAGAAAAAGATCCAACGAATTATATCGGTGTTGCGAAAACAAAATCTGATAAATTTATTTTGATCACTTCACAGGCAACGCTTTCATCTGAGGTAAGATTTATTGATGCAAATAAACCTGCTGATGCATTCACTGTTTTTCAGCCAAGGTTAAAGGAAGTGCTTTACCAGGTTGATCATGCCGGTTCCACTTTTTATATTCGAACCAATAAGGACGCAAAGAATTTTAAGATAATGACTGCAGCAGAAGATAAGACCGATGCTGCAAGCTGGAAAGAAATGATCGCACATGATGATAAAGTATTGATACAGGGCTTTGATCTTTTTAAAAATTTCTTAGCGGTATCTGAAAGACGTAATGGTTTAACACAAATTCATATTGTTGATCTTAAGAATAACCGTTCACACGATCTGGCTTTTGATGAAGCAACTTATACGGCAAGTATTGGCGCCAACCCTGATTATAATTCTGAAACACTCCGTTTTAATTATACTTCATTAACAACTCCTGCTTCGGTATATGACTACAATATGAACAGCACACAAAAGAAACTCATGAAGCGGCAGGAAGTGCTTGGAAAATTCAATGCTGACGATTATACAACAGAAAGATTGTTTGCCACCGCTATGGATGGAACAAAAATTCCTATGTCGGTGGTATTTAAAAAGGGAGTAAAAAAGGACGGAAATGCTCCATTGCTATTATATGGATATGGCTCCTATGGCGCCAGCATGGATGCATCTTTCAGTAGTGTAAGGTTAAGTTTACTAGACAGGGGCTTCATCTTTGTAATTGCACATATACGTGGGGGACAGGAGATGGGGCGTTACTGGTATGAGGATGGAAAAATGATGAAGAAGAAAAATACATTCACCGATTTTATTGATTGTGCAGAATATTTAATTGAGGCAAGATATACAAGTAAGGAGCACCTATACGCCAATGGCGGTAGTGCAGGCGGGTTATTAATGGGCGCTGTTATAAATATGCGTCCCGATCTATGGCATGGCGTAATTGCTGCTGTCCCTTATGTAGATGTTGTGACCACGATGAGTGATGCATCGATACCTTTAACAACGAACGAGTATGATGAATGGGGCAATCCTGCCAATAAAGAAAGTTATTTCTACATGAAATCATATTCACCTTATGATAATGTAGAGAGAAAAAATTATCCCAATATGTTGGTCACGACCGGCCTTCATGATAGCCAGGTACAATATTTTGAACCGTCAAAATGGGTGGCTAAACTTCGTGAAATGAAAACAGACCATAATAAACTCCTGCTATATACAAATATGGAAGCAGGACATGGTGGCGCTTCTGGAAGATTTAAGGCATTAAAGGATAAGGCGAGGGAGTATGCATTTTTATTTGCGCTGGAAGGAATTATTGAATAAGATCATTGGTTCTTACCAATATCATCTATCTCATCATTAAGATCCGAAGGCGTTTTATCTAACCTGCATTTAACTAGTAAGTATCCACCAAATGCGCATGCAAATGAGAATAAGGATAAGCCTGACAGGTTATCCATTTTGCCGGTAAGTATATTATTTATATTTACATGGAATAATTGTGCGCCAATTAAGAAACCTGCAACTTCAAATAGCAACCATATCAATACAAGCCTCAATTTCCATGGCCCTGGATTCAGCCCTTTTGCTTTAGCTTTTCTTCCAATGTGCAATACGAGGAAAATTAATACAATGATATCCATAGTAAAATTTATTCAAAAACTTTTTCTTCTCTTGATAATAAACCTTCCTTGTTTATTCCTTCAATGATCACCCGTATTTTTTTACAATTGTCGCTATTGTAAAATGGTATTTTGATCCGGCGGCTATCCTTATCCATTATTAAAAAAGGATTCCAGTACAAAGTGGTCCGGTAATCATTTGCCGGCGCATTGTTTGCTAATTTTTCATAATCAGGAGAATAGAATTCTTTCATGGCAGAATAACCATTCAGCTTCACAAAATCAAGTCCTTTAAACGTTTCCTTGTCTCCTCCCTTTTTTAAATAGATGGCAACCGCGCCACCAGCACCACCATCTGTAGAACTAAAGAATGGTGGACGAAAAACTTTTATCAAAGCCACGTCTCCCATAGATATACTTTGCACCTGGCCAAGATCTGTTGGCGTTTCATTTAAAAAGAAACTTGTTGCACTTTGTCGCCAGGAGGCTTTAGGTGGCGTTGACATGGTAATTTGCAGACCGGCCACCCTGGCTTGCAGGTAATTCAATACAGTTTGTGAAGCCCTGGCAAGCGGGTCGTCTTCAACATCAAAAATTTCAGCGTCCCCACCCGTAAAAAAACCTGATGCATATTTTTCATCTAGCAATTGTTCCTTTGTTTTCACTTTCGATTTTAAAACAATTGTCTGGAGTGACTTTACTTTTTTTCCTTCACTGAAATCTTCCAGTATAAGTTTTGTGTTCCTTTTATTTTTTCCTGCAGTAGCCGTGTCAGGTGCAATGGGTCCATACAAAGAATTTAAAAAAGAAACAGGCGCAGCCGCTGCATTGGTAAAATTTACTTTGAATGAAAAACTCGACATAGATGTTAACTTCCTTTCTCTATCCATGTTAACCTGGTAGTAAAGCCTTGCCGTATCAAAAAAAGAAATACCTGTTAGTTCAAACTTTCCATCTTTGTTGACAGGCATTATATAAAAATCATCACCACTCTTGGTTTTTAATATCCCTGTGATCTCTTTTCCTTTTAATAAATTTGGAGCAGGGCCATAAATATATCCATTGATAGAAATAAAATTTTCTGCCTGGTGACTTATAACAGGAAATTTCCCTTTTAGCAATTCTTCCCACTTAAATCTTCTCCAGCCGTTTGTAAGCATTACAAGATCAAGTTGCTGGGCCACCGAATCTTCTTCTGAAGAAAAATAATAAGCAGGATCATAAATATAACCCTTCAGATCGCTGCTCAATAAGATATTGGAAAAGATGTTATCGCGGCTTGATGGCGGAGCAGATAAACTCTCATCTGTAACAGAAACAGACATATTGGTAAGGATAGTACCGCCAACATCTACCTGTAATGTGTTGTGTTTGCGTTTGTTTAAATTCAATTCAACAGCATGAAGATCGGTATTGAAATAATAGTTGTTGTGATTGATAAAGAAAATACGCTCTGCTACAGGAATTTCATCAGCATTGAAAACGGTTAACTGTACGATACCTGTTCCCAGGCTATCTGTTGGAAATGCTGCAGTAACTTCTGTTTTAGCCGACAGGTTTATTTTAGCACTGTATACCATTTGCTGCTGCATCTGTGCGACCACAAAATAAGAAGTGAAAGCAGGTTCAGCATTTTCCAGGCGCTTCAGTGAATAACTTACATTGTTATTTACTTTGGTAATAGACAATGAAACGCCCTGGTTTTTTGCAACAGGAAGTAAAGTTTCATGCCCAACTCCCTTCTTATCTTTCCATACTGCTTTATAAGATTCATCTGCAGCAGGCTTGAATGAAAACGTTCCCATACCATTATGGGTAGCCGCAAATGCTAAAATTTTTTTTCCATTTTTATCTACAATGTTACCTGTTATATTAGCGGGATTACCCGATTGATCGGTTAGTTTAAATGCAACCAAAGATTCGATCCCATTTATAAGATCACCACCTTCAGGAAAAAAATTCAACGTATATGTTACTGCTGCAGGCGTTGTTTTTTTAGCTGCATTGCTGATAATACTAATGGGTTTTATATATAACAATGTAGAATCAAAATTCAACATCCATGCTGTATATGCCCGTACATAAACTGTGCTGGCGGCAAGGCTATCCGGCAGATCAAAAAATGAAGCAGCACCGGATTCTATAACAGGCATTATCTTTTTTTGGAGAACCGAGCCCTTATCATTGATCAGTTCCGCATACATCGTTTTACTGATCGTAGAAGGAATGTTATCAGAAAAAAGATATGCTTTGAACCAGATCGTTTCACCGGCGTTATAATAAGGCCGGTCATACTGAACATAAATTTTTTCCTGTGGAAATTTTGTATCGAGCTGATACATCAAAGAATCGAATCGTTGTGCCGATGAACAAAAGCCACAAACAATAAAAACAATTAACAGGGATGTAATTTTGAAGATCTTATGGTTCATCATTGAATTAGCCTGGTTTGAGCAACAAAATAAGTGAATGATAGCAAATGTAAATACTAAAGGAATGTGAAAGAAAACAAATCGGGAATCGGCAATCGTGAATCGGCAATGAGTGAATGATGAATAGTGAATGGTCAAATCTTCGAAGAATGTTTATCCCGAATCCAATATCTCGTATCTGGCATCTTCAAAAAAAAACCTGCGACTTTCGCCACAGGCCTTTCCTTGGGTTAATAATATTTTTAAACAAGGTCGATATCAAAGTTCACCAGTTGAACAAATTGACTTAAACGCTCATCGATATCCGCTTTTGTAATTTCTTTCAATCTTTCTGGTCCAAATTTTTCAACACAAAAACTTGCCATGGCGCTTCCAACGATAATAGCTGTTTTCATATTTTCAAAACTAATGTCTTTTGTTTTTGCAAGATGACCAATAAAGCCTCCTGCAAATGTATCACCTGCGCCGGTAGGATCAAAAACTTCTTCAAGCGGCAAAGCCGGTGCAAAGAAAACATGGTTCTCATGGAACAACAATGCGCCATGCTCCCCTTTTTTAATAATCAGGAACTTTGGTCCCATCTCCAGTATTTTATGAGCAGCCTTAACGATAGATACTTCGCCACTCAGCTGGCGTGCCTCAGCGTCATTCACCAATAATACATCTACTTTTTTCATTACTGCTTTCAGATCATCCAGTGCAATATCCATCCAGAAATTCATCGTATCCATTACGATCAGTTTCGGTCTCGTCTTTAATTGATCGATAACACTCATTTGCAGCTTAGGCATTAAATTTCCCAGCATTAAAAATTCAGCGCCCTGGTAACTATCAGGAACAATCGGATTGAAATCTGCAAGTACATTCAGGTCAGTGACCAATGTATCACGGGTATTCATATCAAGATGATATTTACCACTCCAGAAAAAAGATTTTTTATCAGGCACAACTTCCACGCCTTCTGTTTGTACACCGCGGGCTTTCAGTTCTGCCATTTCCTCTTTTGGAAAATCATAACCAACAATAGAAATTTGTTGAACGGGCTTAACAAAATTTCCTGCTGCATATGCAACATAAGTAGCGGAACCACCAACGATCTTATCTACTTTTCCAAATGGGGTTTCAATTGCATCAAAGGCCATCGTGCCTACTGTAATAACTGACATATGAATAATTGTTTTGATAATTTTTAAACGCTGCAAAAGTAGCGGAATAAATCCTGTTTTTTTTAGCAAAGGCACAATTTGTGTTAATTTGTAACTATGATGGTACAAATTCATCCGAAGGATCCGCAGCCAAGGCTCATAAAACAAATGGCCGAATGCCTTCGGGATGGCGGCGTTATTATATATCCTACGGATACGATCTATGGTTTGGGTTGTGATATATACCAGCCAAAAGCTGTTGAAAAAATTTGCCGGATCAAAAACATAGATCCACAAAAGGCCCAGCTATCCTTCATTTGCCGGGATCTCAGCACCCTGAGTGATTATACAAGGAGCATTGATACACCACTGTACAGGCTGTTAAAACAATATTTGCCGGGGCCATATACTTTTATATTGCCGGCAAGCAAACAGGTGCCTAAAATTCTGCAAAGCAAAAAATCAACGATCGGCCTTCGTATTCCTGATAACGAGATCTGCAGGCATATCCTTGATGCGCTTGAACACCCATTGCTCAGCGCTTCATTGCCAGGTGACATGGTAGAAGAATATACCGACCCTGAAGTAATAAATGAAAAATTCAATGGCCAGGTCGATTTTGTTATTGATGGCGGCATTGGTGGAATGATTCCTTCTACGATTGTTGACTGTACTACGGATGATTGGCAGGTGGTGAGGCAGGGGTTGGGAGAAATTGAATTGTAGGTGTAAGCTGTGAGCCATGAGCTGCGAGCCATGAGCAGGTACTTTATATTTTAAGGATACAAATATAACAGGCGGCTCAAAGCTGATAGCTCACAGCTCAAACAATGTTGGTTGTTCCGATAAGATATTAAAGCTCCTCCTGTGATACTTACACAGCCCTTCCTTCTCGATCGCCATCCGGTGTTCCAAAGTGCCATAACCTTTATTCTTATTCCAGCTGTAAGATGAATACTCCTGGTGTATCTGCTGCATGTATTCATCCCTGTAAGTTTTGGCAAGGATGCTTGCCGCAGCAATGGATGCATAGATACCATCTCCTTTTATGATACAGCGATGTTTAATTTCTTTATAAGGCCGGAAACGGTTTCCATCTATTAAAAGCAGGTCGGGGAGCTTATTTAATTTATCCAATGCAAGGTGCATGGCTTTAAAAGATGCCTGTAAAATATTGATGGAATCTATTTCATCATTGTCGACCGATGCAACCGCAAATGAGATCGCTTCTTTTTCAATGACAGGCCTTAGCTCATCTCTTTGCTTTTCGTTCAGTTGTTTACTATCGTTCAGCAATGGGTGAAAAAAATCTTTTGGAAGAATGACAGCTGCTGCAAATACAGGTCCGGCATAACATCCACGTCCTGCTTCATCAAGGCCGGCTTCAGTTTTTGTTTTATACAAGTAAGGTTGCAGCATATTAAGCAGCAAATATCTGCCAAAACAATAATCGCTTTATTAACTTTGCAGCAATTTTATTCACATGCGTGTTATAAAGAACTGGGCCATTGCCACATTTATACTTTGCTTTCTTGTTGTAATAGCAGGCGGCGTGGTACGCACCACACAAAGTGGTATGGGGTGCCCCGACTGGCCACGTTGTTTTGGTAAATGGATACCTCCAACCAATGCCTCGGAACTGCCACCCGATTTTGAAAAGTACTTACGCAAGCAGGATATTGATCATAGTTTTAATGCATTGCATACCTGGATCGAATACTTTAACCGGTTGTTTGGCGTATTGCTGGGTATGTTTGCGATCATTCAAATGTTCTTATTGTATAAAAAAAGAAGATCATTCTATACCGCCTGGAAATTATCATTATGGTTTTTAATTATTGTTGTACTCACTGGCCTGTTTGGAGCGGTTGTAGTAAAATTGAATCTTGCTCACCTTAGTATTTCTGTTCATTTGTTGTTTGCGGTATTGTTGATACAGGTACAGCTTGCATTGTTGCTTTCTACAGCTGATAAATTATCTGTGCTGGTTATTGATGATAAAATAAAAAAGACATTGGTTGCATTTTTAGTCATCCTGTTCATACAAAGTGTATTGGGAACAATGGTGCGTATGTATGTAGATGATGTCTCTAAAACACTTCACTATGAACAAAGGGAAACATGGCTTGCCAATACACCCGTGGCGTTTTTAATACACAGAAGCTTTTCATGGATCGTACTGGTTGGAGCGCTTTGGCTGGCATGGGCAGGAAGAATTTCAATCATTAATAATAAGTTATTTGTACTGGCGGGCATTATTTTATTAAGCATGATAACAGGGATCACGCTTTTTTATGCAGATGTACCTGCTGCTGCACAGCCCATTCATTTGTTGCTGGCAACATTAGCAATTACTCAAAGTGTTTCTATATTGTTGCAGGCAAAAGGCAATCGTAGCACTTAAGAAATGTTCAATAATTAATATTCAATAATCAATATTCATCGGAATTTCAAATATGAGGCATCATTGAACATTGAATATTGAGCGTTGAATATTGAATATTAACGGCGCCAATAAGAAGCACAATTTTCAGCCGTAACTCCGAATAGAATGCACACTATTTGCATCTTTACTACGTTTTTATAGTAATTTTAGTGAACTGCATATGAAGCCATTGCTTAAAAACATATTTTATTCTTTCCCGATACAGCTGTTCATTCTGCATTTCAGAAAATTCCAGATACTGCTTTTTTTCTGGTTCATACTTGCCAGTACCATCAATAGCGGCTTTTTAAAAAATTTTGGCGCAGATGCATTGTTCTTTTCTCCTGAATACCTGGGTAAGGTGAATTTATGGGGAGCTTTATTTACGGGCGTAGCATTGGGTGTGTTCATCATGAGCTGGAATGTGACCACGTTTATCCTGCATACAAAGCGATTTAAATTTTTAGCAACAACAGCAACTCCTTTTTTCAAATATTGTTTGAACAATGCAATACTGCCATTGCTGTTCATGATATTTTATTTTATAAAGCTTTACCAGTTTGATGATTACCGTGAGTTAATGAGCACCGGCGAAGTACTTACAGAACTTGCAGGAATATCGCTGGGATTGATCCTTTTGCTGGTTGTTTCATTCATTTATTTTTTCAGGGCTGAAAAAATGATCGTAAGAAGGATCGCACCCATCGTTGGCAACCCTGAATTATTTAAAAAAACATTTACCGGTAAACACCACTCGGATGAGTTTGGTTTAAAAGTAAGTTATTATATCAGCGGTCGCTTTCATGCCCGCAAAGTAAGAAGCGTAAATCATTACAGGCAGGATTTCATAGATCATATTTTTAAGCGTCATCATATTGCTGCTATTGCAAGCATGTTATTGTCGTTTGTTTTTTTAGTGCTGATCGGTTTTTTACTGGAGAATAAATATTTTGAAATGCCTGCTGCAGCCAGTGTGCTTGTCTTCTTTGCCATCATGATCGCTCTTATCGGGGCGCTTACTTATTTTCTTCAAAGCTGGAGCTTGCCTGCTGCCATACTTTTAATTATTATCCTGAATTTTTTGTATGAAAAAGAGATCATTGATCCACGCAATAAAGCCTATGGCCTGGACTATACAGCCAAAACAATAAAGCCCGCTTATAACAAACACTCACTGCAATCTTTGTGCAGTAATGAAAAGATAGCTGCTGATAAAGCAAATATGATCAGCATCCTCAATAAATGGAAAGCCAGGCAGGGACAGGAAAAGCCAGTGATGTTCTTTATAAATGTAAGCGGTGGCGGATTGCGCAGCGCTACTTTTGTAATGAATGCTTTGCAGAAACTTGATAGTCTTTCGAATGGAGAAATAACAAAACATACTTTCCTGATCAGTGGTGCGAGCGGTGGCATGCTGGCGGCTACTTATTACCGGGAGTTATTAAGATCAAAATTAAAGAACCCGGCAGTTGAGCTTAACAAAAAAGATTACACGGATAATATTGCCAGGGACCTGCTGAATCCTGTATTTACTTCAATGATCGCCCGGGACATATTTGCACCGGTACAAAAATTTCGTGTTGGTGATTTTGAATATGTAAAGGATCGCGGTTATGCTTTTGAAAAGAAACTGTCTGATAATACAGATGGGCTATTGAATGTGCAGTTAAAAGATATGGCTGCAGATGAACACAACGGCCTTGTTCCATTGATCATATTCAATTCGGTGATCAAGAGCGATGGGCGAAAAATGATCATCAGTTCGCAGCCATTGAGTTTTATGATGAAGCCTTCATTTTTACAACCGGATAGCACGGCCAATCCTGATGCAGTTGATTTTTGCGGCCTGTTCAATAAACAACAGCCGGGTAACCTGCGTGTGCTTACTGCGTTGCGGATGAATGCAACGTTCCCATACATATTGCCAAATGTTTGGCTGCCAAGCGACCCCGTTATTGATGTAATGGATGCCGGGTTGCGTGATAATTTCGGGCAGGAGACCACACTACGTTTTATTGATAATTTTAAAGACTGGATCAGTGAGAACACAGGTGGAGTTGTTATTCTCCAGCTTCGCGACAGGCTCAATGATAACTGGCTGCACCCTTTTGAGACGAATTCTATTAGCGATATGATGGTTACTCCTGCCACGATGTTGCAACACAACTGGTTCAAACTGCAGGATTATTTTCAAACAGATCAATACAACTATTATAAAGAACATGCCGATACAACTATAAAGCGTATAACAATTATGTATATGCCGAAAAACCTGGAAACAGGTGCAGCACTTAATTTCCATTTATCAGCAAGAGAAAAAAGAGATGTGGAGCAATCGTTCAATAGTGAAGTAAACAGTGGATCATTGAAGGAAGTAACGGATCTGCTGAAGGGAGTTGACAGGGTTAATAAGGCGGATAAGGTGGATAGTATCAAGGTGGGACATGATTAGCTTGGGTGGAAAAGTTAACAGGGTTAATAAAGTTGATGGGTTAACCAGTTAACTTTATCAACGATTCAACTTATCAACTACAAAGGTTGCAACAACCTGAAAGCCTTTTCAATAATATTTATTTCAAAAACCTTACTTGTTTCTGCTGGTTCTCCATCAATATGTAGTGGCGCCAACGATGGATTTTGGATAAGGATCTTTTTTGTTTGAATATACTGGATGCCTTTATTATCAAAATCTTTTCCTGATACATCCTGCAATTTACCGGCGCTTACCTGCCGTAACAGTGAATAAAGCATATTCATCTTACTCATTTTATTTACGATCACGAGATCGATCAGGCCATCGCCCAGGCTTGCTTTAGGAGCTATGGTCACATTATTGCCAAACTGGTTACTATTGGCAATGCTGATAAAAAATGCTTCTGTATTTATTTGAATATTATTTACGTCAATGATGAAAGGATAAGCAGGTGCACTGAAAAAATTTTTCATTGTCTGTTTGGCATACGTTGCAAGGCCCCTGCTTTTTTGTTTTGCAAAATCATGTGCAACCTGTGCATCAAATCCAATTCCGCAAAGCATGCAACTGAATTTTCCGTTGATGTAAAAACTATCAATGTAAGAAGCTTTGCCATTTATGATAATATCCAATGCTTTTGACGCATCTTTTGGGATACCTGCCGAAAAAGCCAATCCATTTCCCGAACCTAAAGGAATAATACCTGCATTTACATCTAGATTCATTAATGATGCGCTCACCTGGTTCACCGTTCCATCACCACCACAGATAATAATATCGGTTATGTTTTGTTCTTTGATCACTGCAGGAAGAAAATCATAATTGCCGTCTTTTCTTGTATCGAGGAATTGATAGGAAAAATTTTCTTTCTCCAGTCTTTTAGAAATAAGTGGTTTTAATGCAGCTTTATTTTTTGTGCCTGATATTGGATTGATAAAAACTATAAATTTTCTTTTCATCTTTTCTTGCTAAAAATAATTTTGCGAAGCTAAACAAGCATTTCTTTTTAACCACAGAGTTAAAAGAGTTTTTTCACGGAGTTTCACAGAGTGTTACCACCTTATCAATGCACTTCCCCATGTAAAACCACTTCCAAATGCTGCAAGACAAATAAGGTCGCCTTGTTTTATTTTACCCTGCTCCCAGGCTTCGCTCAATGCGATCGGTATGGATGCTGCCGTGGTGTTCCCGTATTTTTCTATATTATTAAATACCTGGTCGTCTTTCAACTGTAATTTTTGTTGCACAAATTGCGAGATACGAAGGTTGGCCTGGTGGGGGATGAGCAAATGGATATCTGTACTTCGTAGCCCGTTTGCCGTTAGTGCTTCGACAATTACTTCCGGAAATTTTACAACTGCTTTTTTAAATACTGCGGGCCCATCCATTCTTGGAAAATTCTGTGCCTTATCGATCATATCGTGACTCATGAACATATCGGCGATCGGTGCATCAGTAAAATCAGCAAGCTGTTCTTCCATCCAATGATTTGCATGTGTACCGGGATTGAACATCGCCAGCAATTCGGCACTCTCACCATCACTATGCAAATGTGTGCTTAATATGCCCTGGCCTTTTTCTTCTGTTGGCTGAACAACAACGGCCCCGGCCCCGTCTCCGAATATGACAGAGATATTGCGACCCCTTGTTGTAAAATCAAGCCCAAATGAATGTTTTTCACTGCCAACTACAAGTATATTTTTATACATACCTGTTTTAATGAACTGGTCGGCAATTGAAAGCGCATATACAAAGCCGCTACATTGGTTGCGGATGTCCAAAGCGCCGATCTCTTTCATCTTCATGGCACGCTGAAGCAATACGCCGCAACCGGGGAAATAATAATCGGGACTTAGTGTGGCAAAAATGATGAAATCAATATCCTGTGGAGTTGTTCCTGCTCTTTCAATTGCGATCTTTGCAGCTTCCACACCCATGGTTGTTGTGGTCTCATTTTTCCTACCGGCAAACCTTCTTTCTTTTATCCCAGTGCGTTCCTGTATCCACTCATCCGAGGTTTCCATGTATTGAAGCAGGTCATTGTTGGTAAATACATTGGCTGGAACGTAATGACCAATACCGGCAATTTTTGTTTGTGGCATGTTCGATCTTTTACAAAATGAAATACCAAATTACAATTTTAGAAAGCAAATCGTAAGAAGTGTTTTGATTTTAACAGCAGCAATAGGAATGGCTTATAAGATCAGGCAGAGGGGTGTAAACGAAACAACAACTTACTATGCGTCATTGCGAGGAACGAAGCAATCTTGCTTGTAAGGAACAGCATTTTTAAAGAGGCCAGATTGCTTCGCCACGGAAAACTATTTAAATCCAAATGTCTCCAGGTGGCTCGCAAAGACGACCTTATTTACTTTGCGTTTCATCAACCCTTGTCATTTGTTTAAAACAAAATTCATCATCGTACAGGGGATAGAGCCTTGTTTTGTAATGCAATTCAAGACTCTGTTTCAATTGAGAATCGCTTTTAACAAGCCTTGATGTAAAATGTTCATTTAAGGGGAGCAATGTGAGCCTGTCATTTTTGTACATAAATTCTACAATATAATACTGGCTCATTGCATAGATATTCAAAAAACGGCGGGATGATGCTTCACTTATAAACGCAGTAGCTTTAATGGTATCTTGTTTTGCTTTATACACAACTTCAGATAAAGCAACTTTCAATGGGCCAATAAAACTGAGATCATATTCATAGTCTGTCTTTTTATCAACGATCATTTTTACCGGAAACGAGGCTCCGTCAAATCTTGATGCCGTGGTTGTCCATTTGCCAACAAGACTTTCATCTACCAGTACTTTGGGCTCATCATCTAATTTATATGCTGAACGATACGGGCAGCCATACATGCTGAATACAATAGGTAAAATAAATAACCAGCCGCAGAAGTTTTTAATATTAGGGTTGTGTATATATTTTCTCATAGCTCATACAAAAGTATAGGCTACACAACTGTTTATACAGGTAAAGTAATTAACAACAGGCTTAATTGTGTTAATAAGATGTATGTTGTTAGATCATTTAGCTGTGTTTAATGAATCCCACAACATGTCTTTTAATTTAGGAAGATTGTAACCGGTTACTGATGAAATAAAAATATGAGGGATCTTTTTTGGAAGTTCTTTTTCTATTGCTTCCCGCAATTCATCGTCCAGCATATCGGCTTTACTAACGGCGATCACAAAATCTTTCTGCAGCATTTCGGGGTTATATTGTTCAAGTTCATTTTTCAGTATTTCAAATTCTTTTTTGTGATCCGTACTGTCTGCAGGAATTAAAAAAAGTAAAATTGAATTTCGCTCAATATGCCTCAGGAAGCGGTGTCCCAGGCCTTTTCCTTCTGCAGCGCCTTCAATGATACCAGGAAGATCAGCGATGCAAAAACTTCTTGAATCACGGTATTCAACCATGCCGAGTTGTGGTACCAGCGTGGTGAATGCATAGTCTGCAATTTTAGGTTTAGCAGCGGTTATGCTTGATAGTAATGTAGACTTCCCTGCATTGGGAAATCCTACCAATCCAACATCGGCAAGTATCTTTAGTTCTAATATCCTGATCCCTTCAACGCCAGCTTCTCCCGGTTGTGCGTACTCGGGAGCCTGGTTGGTCGATGTTGCAAAATTCGCATTACCCAACCCGCCGCGGCCACCTTTCATTAATATGGCTTCCTGTCCATGCTCCAGGATCTCAATTTCTTTTTCACCGGTTTCTTCATTGATGGCTATGGTGCCCAGGGGAACTTCTATAATAATATCTTTACCGCTTCGCCCGCTGGAATTATTGCCAGCACCATTTTTTCCATTTTCTGCCAATACATTTTTAAAATAGCGTAGATGTAATAAGGTCCATAGCTGCGAATTACCTTTTAATATGATATGTGCGCCCCTGCCACCATCGCCACCATCAGGGCCACCCATGGCCGTTAATTTATTGCGCATGAAATGTTTACTGCCTGCACCACCATGACCGCTGCGGCCAAAGATCTTTATTTGGTCTACAAAATTTGATTTTTCCATCGCTGCGAAGTTCAGCAATTTTTATCCATTATTTTTACGAACATTTGCAAAGTATATGAAAGCATCATTTTTTATTATAACCATTGTATTATTGAGCTGCAGCTCCTCAAAGAATAATAACAATGCAGCTGTTACCGGCCGGGAACAAGCAACATCAAGGGGAAATGATCAAAACCTGCCAACATGTATTCAAAAAATGATCGAACAATATCGAACAGAAGAAAAGCAAAATCCCCCCCGACAGATATATAGTTATTTATACAAAGGCAAAACAGTGTATTATGTTACGCCGCCATGCTGCGATTTTTTTTCTGACCTGTATGATAGCAGTTGTGTATTGATCGGGCATCCGGATGGAGGATTTACAGGTAAGGGAGATGGAACGATCAATGATTTTAAAGATAGCCGTTCAAACGAGAAATTGATCTGGAAGGATGATCGGAAATAGAAGCACGAATTTTTAAACACGAATTCGTGTTTTATTTCGTTTCGTTCCATGTTTTATAAGTGGCCTGTTGACTTTTCATATTTGCAGGAGCAGTTCTCAGCGGTTCACATGCTTCCCATCTTTCATGCATTTCTTTTGGTAGTTGCTGGTATAATTTTGTGCCTTCCGTTTTCCACGCCAGCATTTCATCCGTAACATCTTTTATTTTTTTTGCAGGATTGCCAACGATCACGGACCTGTTCTCAAAAACAGTATCTGCTTTTACAAAACTCAGTGACCCCACAACGGATTCATCACCAATCATCACATTGTCCATTATAACAGCGTTCATACCTACCAGGCAGTTCTTTCCAATGGTAGCGCCGTGTATGATTGCGCCGTGACCGATATGTGCGCCTTCTTTCAATAAAACAGTAACACCCGGAAACATGTGGATGGTACAACTCTCCTGTACATTACAACCATCTTCGATGATGATCTGTCCCCAATCTCCTCTTATTGCTGCACCGGGACCAACATAAACATTTTTTCCAATGATAACATTTCCCGTTACTGCAGCTTGTGGGTGAATGAATGATGATTCGTGAATGACTGGTATGTAGCCGTTGAATTTGTAGATCATCGTTGGCAGTTAATATAGTTAATACAGTTGAAAGGGTTAATAAGTTGTTTAATCTACCAATTTTTTATTTGTTCTAAAACAGGTTCCTTTAAACAGAGCAACTGTATGATCATTTTGATTTGTAATTGTAATATGATAAAGGCCGGTTGATTTTCCGTTATGTAATTCTTTTGCCTCCGCTGTTAAAGCATCACCAACATGAACAGGTTTTGTAAAATTAATAGAAGTATCCAATGCGACAGATAGAACGTTCCTGTTATTGCACGCAAAAGCAAAGGCGCTGTCGGCTAATGAAAATGCAATGCCGCCATGTACAATTCCAAATCCATTGATCATTTCTTTGCGTACTGTCATTTTAATTTTGCTGTAACCTTCCTTTACATCCAATACCTCAATGCCGAGCCACCGGCTAAAGAGATCGTGTTCCATCATATGCGCTACTACCTGTTGCGGTGTGGTGATCATTGCTTATTGCGGTTTATACTTTTAAGAAATATTCAATGTTCAATACTCAACGTTGAAAACAGATAATTGTATTTCATTGAACATTGAATATTGAACATTTATTTTACTTTCCTTTAAACACAGGTTTTCGTTTCTCTAAAAAGGATTGTACTCCTTCATTGTAATCGTAGGTAGCGGAAGCTTTTTGTTGCAATTCGTCTTCTTTTAATAATTGCGATTCAAGAGATGTATTTAATGTATGATTCAATGCTTCTTTTGTCAATGCCAATGCTTCTGTTGGCATTTGCGCCAGTGTGTTAGCGATCTTCATACTTTCTTCAGAAAATATTTCATCAGCAAAACATTTATAGATCATTCCCATTTTTTCGGCTTCCTCAGCAGATACTTTATCTGCAAGCATCATAATGGCACTTGCTTTTTGAAAGCCGATCAGTCTTGGTAAAAAATAAGTGCCACCACTATCCGGTATCAAACCAATTTTACTAAAAGCCTGTATGAATGATGACGAAGCCGCTGCTACAACAACATCGCAACACAATGCAATGTTTGCACCGGCACCAGCAGCAACACCGTTTATTGCAGCAGCGATGGGCTTGCGTAAATTTCTTATCCTGTTAATAATGGGATTATAATGTTCAGATAAAATGCGGTCAATGCCCATTGGCTCGTCACCTGTTACTTCACTGAGATCCTGGCCGGCGGAGAAAGCTTTTCCTGCACCTGTTATGTACACACAACGGATATCGGCTGAAGCAGCACAATCATCCAAATGTTTTTGCAACAACAATGACATTTCCCTGTTGAAGGAATTAAATTTCTCGGGGCGGTTGAGTGTAATGAATGCTATATTATTTTTTACTTCAAATAAAACAGACGGCATAATAAAATTTTAATAGAATGACCAGGGATAAAATTATACTTCAAAACTTTTCACCTCTTTGTGGCTTAACAGAAAATCATTGACGGAATCATAATTTCTATCAGGAGAGCTTATCCGGTAAAGATATACCGCATCATTATTATCTTTTATGATCTTCATACACCTGTAAGTAAGGTCATGAGAATTAAAGAATATCTCCAATTCATTCCTGAAATCTTTTCCAAGCTCGACGGTACGTATCTTATAATCTTTTACACGATGCAACTTGTTAATGAATCGTTGTACGGGTTCCAGGATAAATAATACAATAACAACCATGATGGATACAACGATCGCAAGTGGGTAATTATGATAACCGATGGCCATACCCAATGCAGCAGTTATCCAGATAAGCGCTGCAGTCGTTAGTCCATTTACCGTAATACCTTCTTTAAAAATCACACCTGCACCAATGAAGCCGATACCGGTAACAATATTACTTGCGATCCTGTCGGGTGAAGCACCGCCAGCTTCTTTGGAAAGAATCGTATATAAGCAAGAACCTACACAAATTAAGATCATAGTTCTAAAGCCTGCAGGTTTACTCCTGAACTCACGTTCCAAACCAATAACAGCACCTATAACAAATGCAACAGAAACCTGTGCAGCTTCTTCAAAATAAATTGTGATGTCCATAGTATCTCTTAAGCAATAATTAAAGATAAGGATATTTCATTTTGGTCTGACAGGTCAGACCGGATCGGTTCTATCAATGACATTTAAAATAATCAAAAGGTTCTTTACAATCATTGCATTGATATAATGCTTTGCAGGCGGTAGAACCAAACTGGCTTAATAACCTGGTATTGCCAGAGTGGCATTGCGGGCAAATGATGAGGTCAGACCGGTCAGACCTGGATGGGGGAGCAATGCCATATTCTTTTAATTTTCTTTTTCCATCTTCCGACATCCAGTCTGTTGTCCATGCAGGAGAAAGTACAGAAGTGATCTTTATTTTTTTATATCCGTGTTCAATTAATTTTAATTTGATATCAATGCTGATCGCATCCATGGCAGGGCAACCTGAATAAGTTGGTGTGATGATCACTTCCACTTCATCGTTATTTATTTTTACATCTCTTACTATACCGAGATCTAGAATGGTAAGTACAGGAACTTCCGGATCACAAACTGTTTCAAGGAGATGCCATATTTTTTTTATGGCAGTGTTGTCAATATTTTGTTCAGTGTTAATCATGTGTTAGCCCCTTTAGGGGTTGGGGGTGTTACCATTCTGCACCCGGGTATGTTCTTTGCAGCGATTGCATTTCTGCTAATATATATCCCAGGTGTTCTGTGTGATTTCCTGTTTTACCGCCTTGTTGCATGAAAGCATTTTCCGGAACATTCAAGCCGGCTTCTTCAAATACATCCTTTACTTTAGCAAACCATGCATCTTTTAATATTGATGGATCTGTTTCTTCGTAAGAAGCAGGAATAAAAAACTCACCCGTGTACATCCATAAAAAATCAATTGCTTTTTTCATGCGGCTATTGCTTTCTTCTGTACCATCACCCAAACGGATCACCCACTCACTGCTCCATTTTATATGATAGGTAATTTCTTTCAGCGATTTTTCAGCGATGGCTGCAAGTTGAGCATCCGTACTTTTCAATAGTTTGCTATATAACTCATATTGATAAACACTGAAAAAAAACTGGCGCAGTATTGTTTGTGCCCAATCACCATTTGGAAGTTCTGTTATTAAAAGATTTTTGAATTCTCTTTCTGTTCTTAAATACGCAAGGCTATCTTCTGTAGCATCGTTGCCAATAAGCGCAGCGGCATGCTGGTAAAAATTTCTTGCTTGTCCAAGCAGGTCAAGACTGATGTTGGTGATGGCAATATCCTGTTCGAGTATGGGGCCGTGTGCACACCATTCGCTGTTGCGTTGTGCAAGGATAAGGGTAGAATCTGCTAAGTGTAAGATATATTCTGAATTGTTACTCACTGCTAAAAAATTAAATGTTCAATATTCAACGTACAATGCTCAATGTTCAACGGGGTTACATATGTTTAATTTCGTCCGGCAGATCATAAAAACTCGGATGACGATAAACCTTATCTGCAGCGGGTTCATAAAAACTTTCTGCATCATCGGGATTGGATGCGTGAATGTATTTACTTTCTACAACCCAAAGGCTTACACCTTCCTGTCTTCTTGTGTAAACATCTCTTGCATTTTCAATGGCCATTGATGCATCGGCTGCGTGGAGGCTTCCTGCATGTTTATGATCAAGCCCTTGTTTGCTTCGAATAAATACTTCCCAAAGCGGCCATGCGGCTTCGTTAGTTTTTTGAGTAGAGGAAGTTGATCCTCCTGCATTTTCTTCGGGGATATCGCCGTAATAAAATTTTTTGATTTGAATATTCATAATAATTTAATTTAACCTGGTTTAAAACCAATTCTGGTTCTGTTTTTTAGATCCTGTTGTTGCTGTTTTTCTGTCAACAGGAAATCAAGTGCTTTGAATACTTCTTTAAAATTGCTGTTATACTTTTTTTCTAATTGTTTTATTTTCTTACTAAGCTCATCAAAACTCAATGCATATCTCCTTATCAAAACAAAAGTGCGGATGATGGCAATATTTACTTCAATGGCTTTCTCACTATTTAAAACACTTGATAACATTGCAACACCTTGTTCTGTAAAAGCGCTCGGCAAGTATCTTGTTCCTCCTCTTTTTGAGGTCGCAATTTGCGACCTCAAACGCTGAAACTCTTGCTGGGTAAGGAAAAACATAAAGTCGGCAGGAAAACGATTGATATTTCTTTTGACTGTTTCCTTTAATCTTTTTGTATCCACCTCATACATTAAAGCAAGATCAAAATCCAACATTACTTTTTGCCCTCGTATTTCATAGATCTTACTTTCAATTAAACTTATTTGCATAAAACCTGTTTTGAGGGAAAAGTTATAAATAAGCTTTTTCACTAAAAACGTTTTGCCATCAAAGATCTATGTTGCTTTTCTTCCAAAATCCTGTTTTTTTGAGGTCACAATTTGTGACCTCAAACGCTACAACCCTCATTAAGCTGCTTCCTGCTTTTTCCTCTTCGCCTTCTTCTCCGCATACGCCATCGCAGCTTCCCTTACCCACTTTCCTTCTTCATGCGCTTTACGCCTTGTTTCCAACCTTTGTTTATTACAAGGGCCATTTCCTTTTACTACGTTCCAGAATTCATCCCAGTTTATTTCTCCAAAATGATAATGTTTTTTTTCAGCATCAAATCTTAACTCAGGATCAGGAAGTGTCATGCCTAATAATTTTACCTGCTCTGCGATCATATCTACAAACTGCTGGCGCAATTCATCATTTGTTTTTCTTTTTATTTTCCATTTTACACTTTGATCACTGTTGGTGCTTTCACTGTCTTTGGGTCCAAACATCATGAGGCTTGGCCACCACCAACGATTGATCGCATCCTGGCACATTGCTTTTTGTTCATCAGTTCCCTTACTTAATATCAACAATGTTTCAAAACCCTGGCGTTGGTGAAAACTTTCTTCCTTACAGATACGCACATTCGCTCTTGAATAAGGGCCATATGATGTACGGCAAAGCATTACCTGGTTCAATATTGCAGCGCCATCCACCAGCCAGCCGATCGCACCCATATCGGCCCATGTTAATGTTGGATAATTAAAAATGGAAGAATATTTTGCTTTACCACTCAACAGGTCATCTATCATTTGTTCACGGCTTGAGCCAAGCGTTTCGGCAGCCGCATATAGATACAAACCATGGCCTGCTTCATCCTGTACTTTAGCAATGAGTATTGCTTTTCTTTTTAAAGAAGGAGCACGGGTTATCCAATTTCCTTCGGGCAACATGCCAATGATCTCGCTATGGGCATGTTGGCTGATCTGCCGGGTATTCGTTTTACGATAGGCATCCGGCATCCAATCCTTTGGTTCGATCTTTATCTCCCTGTCAATTTTATCCTGGAATATTTTTTCAAGATCCGCTAGTTGCATATTGAAATATTTAGGCTGTAAAATTAAATAAAAAAAACTAACAAGCGTTAGTTTTTTAGGGAAATAAATCGTCGTTGTCCTGTTTATACCCATTTATTTTTATGCGCCATAGAGATCACCTGTGCCTTGGAATTCACATGAAGTTTGTCGTATATATTAGCAATGTGTTTGCGAACGGTAAGCACACTCAAATTAAGTTCTGATGCAATGCGTTTTGCGTCCCAGCCATTTACCATAAGTTGTAATATTTCCTTCTCCCTGTCTGTGATGGCATGCGGTATCGTAGATGAAGAAGCATCGGATCCAGTTTCGGGCCGGGCCCCGGATACACTTAATAATTGCAACGCTTTTCTTGCGATGGCCGGGCTCATGGGTGCTCCGCCAAATTCAAGGATGGTTACAATGGCATCCTGTAAAACATCAGCAGGTTCGTGTTTTAATAAATAACCTGAAGCACCGGCTTTAATGGCTTCAAATATTTTTTCATCATCATCAAAAACAGTAAGAACAATAAAATGAATTTGCGGGTAAAGTGATTTTGCAAGTCTTATTGTTTCAATGCCATCCATTTCTGGCATTTCGAGATCCATAAAAATTACTTGCGGTAATTGCTGATGAGGTAAACCTTTTAGTTCTTCCAGGCACATGTTACCATTGTCCGCAGAAAAAACCAACGTAAGATTTGGAAACAATTTTATTTTTTGCATAAAAGTGTTCCTGTTGATCTTGTTGTCTTCTGTAAGTGCTACTAAAAAGTTCATACTATAAAATTCAGGTTAATTAAATAAAGAATGTATAATCAATTTGTAGTAGACCGGATCACTACATTGGTGCCTTTTGTTTCGTTTTGTAACCAGGCAATACTGTATCCTGCTTCCTTACAACGGTTCTGCATTGTAAGTAGTCCATGACCATCAGCAGTAAAATGACCTCCGTCAGGCATTCCTTTCCCATCGTCTGAGATGGTTATTTTCCATTGGGTCCCGCTTTCAACATACACACGAATATGCAGCGCCCCACTGTGTTTAAGTGCATTGATCAATCCTTCCTGTACTAACTGGTAAAGATGGAATGCTTTGGGGGCCAGCATGAGAATATCGGAACTGATGTTCTCGATCACATCTATTGTTACGTTTGGATAACCAGGCTGAATGCGTTTAATAAAGATCTTTATGCGATCGCTGATGGCAGTTAAAGAAAGATTGTCTTTTTTTAATACCCAAATAGTATCGATCAACTGCGACACAATTGACTGGGAATTGTTTCTCAGCTGCTGCAACACAATACTATCAGCATCATCTTTTTTATTTAAAGAAATATGATCAAGATTGGATGCGATGGATGCTGCGTATGCACCCAGGTTATCATGCAGGTCTGCGGCTATTCGTTTGCGTTCTGTTTCGCTTGCTTTCAAAACAGCCAGTACAGATTGCTGCTTTTCTTCTTCCTGCATTTGCTTTATTTTTATCTGCTGTCTTTTTTTATAAGCCCTGAATAAAAGCCATGTTGCCACAATTGAAAAAATAGCAAGCATCAACAACCCATAAAGAAAATAATGTTGCCGGGTTATTTCCAGTTTTTGAAGTATGATAAGATTTTCTTTTTTCTGCAGCTCATATTTTGTTTGTATCTCGGCCAGCGATTGTTCGGAATTTTTCTGGAAGACAGAATCTTTTAGTGTAATGATCTTTTCAAGTACTTCCCCGTATTTTATTTTATCGCCGGAAGTTTTATAATTTTCTCCAAGCGAACTATATAAGAAAAGCAATTTGCTATCCATCTTATATTGCTTAGCCAAAGCGATACCTTCATTACAAATAGCGATGCCTTTTTCCGGCATACCGTAATGCGCATAATACAAACCGAGTTGCGACATGTCAGAAACAATATAAAAAGGATCACCAATGAGTTTTCGGATCGCAACAACTTCTTCCAATAAAGCTTCAGCCGGCGCAGGTGTACCAACCCTTATATACAATTGCGATTTAATGGCGAGTGAATTTGATAAGGCAAAAAGGTTTTCATGTTTTCTTGAAACAGCTATAGCTTTATCTGCATAGTAAAAAGCAGAATCTTTTTTTCCAAGGTTTATATAGTTGAGTGCAAGATTTGCGAAGAGGATGCCATATTTCTCCAGCAATACACTGTCGGAAGTTGTATGCAATGCTTTTAAATGCCATGACAAAGCTTCATTGGTTTGTCCCATTTCAAGATGTGCCCAGCCAATAAGCGTTTTGCCTTTTATCTCTAATAATGTATTGCCTGTTTTTTCTGCACCAACGATCGTCTTATAACCCATTTCAATTGCTTCCTTGTATTGGTTCTTTCTCATAAAGCAACGTCCCATCTGGTTATAGATATTTGCAAGCAGGTCTGCATCATCAACCTTACCCGATAAAATGGCCGAACATTCAGCTGCGATCTTAAGAGAAGAATCTATTAATCCCTTTGTAGTATAAGCCATGCATTCATAATACATCGATCTTACTTCATCATGAAGATTGTGTTCGTTGATGGCAACAAGCTTTGCCATTTTTGCATAAGACAGTAAAGTATCAGGATGCATGTTGGATCCCTGTTCACATAACATGAAAATGGCAGCTTGTTTTTCTGAACTTGTTTTTGCGGCAGCAAGCTTGTTTTCAAGCGAAGCAATGATCCTTGTCTGTGCATGAGATCCTATTCCCACGAGTAAGAATAAAAAAGAAAAGATATTTTTTTTTGAGTGCAACAATATTGAAATCATTTTTTCAAAGCTAGCTGCTTATTGTATACGACTGGTACTACAAATTATGTATTGACCAGGATATGGAGATGGTTGATTTTTGCATGGATAACGACACACGCTAAAAAATATTCAAAGCAATGATACATCATTTTTTTTCACGATTGATCATTTTATCATCCTTTATACTGGTTATTGCCAGTTGTAAAAAAAGTAATGATACAACAACCACAACCCCTTCTGAAGTAACAGTGCCTCCTGCTTCTTTAGGACTTGATCCTTTTTATAAAAAATATGTTGATGCAGGTGGTATCCCGATCGTAAGTTCAGGCGACGTGGCAGACAAAGCATTGTTGAATGCACGTGATATTGTAAAAGATATGGTGAAGAACATGCCGGCTGTTGTAACGAAGATGCTGGAAAACCATTTACGAATTGGCGTGATCGGAATCAATGAAAGGCCAACACAAATGCCGGAATACAGGGACCTGTACACCGCATTTCCCGGAACAGACTGGGATAACCGTGCACGTGCCTATGGCGCTACGATCGAACGTCCATTAACAACAGACTGCGAAGAGAACCTGCTTTGCAAAACCGGCGACAGGTATTCCGGAGAAGAAATTCTTACGCATGAATTTTCTCATGCCATACAGGAACTTGGACTTCATTTTACAAACCCTTCATTCGATAACGACCTGCAGGCTGCATTTGATCATGCTATAAGTGCAGGTTTATGGACAAATACTTATGCCATCAGCAGCGTACGTGAGTATTGGGCAGAAGGCGTACAGGATTGGTATAACTGTAACAAAGAAGCGATACCAACAGATGGCGTGCACAACCAGGTAAATACAAGAGCGGAATTGCAGACCTATGATCCGATGCTATATGATCTTATACATACTTATTTTACAGAGAGTACTGTTGCACACGGTTGTTATTAAAAGCGGCTACACTTATAAGTAAGTCTGTAAAATATCGGTATTCAATAAATAACAAACGTAGTTTAATGCTCACAATATAGAGTGAAAAGAAGCCTGTCTATTCTTAGCGGGCTTTCTTTTTGAGGTAAGAGTTATGAATTATGAGTTTTGAGTTGGTGTAATATAATTTGTGAACTTATTATTGAAAGAATAAAAGAAATAAAAAGCGTTAGGCCTGGAATAGAGCTTAAATAATTTTGATCCAACTCATAACTCATAATTCAAAATTCATCACTCTACAGCAGTCCTTTTTCGTATGCAAGATGCAAAGCCTGCGCCCTGCTGTTCACATGAAGTTTACCGTAGATATTCATTACATGCTTCTTGGCGGTATTAGGACTGATGCTGAGTTTAGCACCGATCTCTTTATATAATAATCCCTGTACGAGTAACTGAAGTATCTCACTTTCTCTATCGGTAAGATCGAAGAAAGGTTTCTGAGTTTGAGCAACCTTTTTTTTACCTGGAAGATTCAATTCGTTGTTTTGTACCATTTGCAGGATCTTGTAAGCGATACCCGGTGATATTGGCCCCACAGCATTCTCATACATCTGCCAAAGTGTTTCTGTTATATTTTCTGCTGTTTCATCTTTTAAAAGATACCCATAGGCTCCTGCCTTTATTGCTTTGAATATTTTTTCTTCATCATCAAAGATCGTAAGCACAACAAATTTTATGGAAGGATATAAACAGGAACCAACAGCAATTGCATCCACGCCATCCATATTCGGCATTTCAAGATCCATGATCACAACATCGGGCAAACGGTCTACAGGCTGGCAAGCCATTTTAGTCATAAAATCTGTTCCATCTGTTGCAACCAAACAAACTTCAAAATGGCCATGGCGCAATAGTTTATCTTTTAAGATATTGCGGTTACTGGCTTTATCATCAACGATGGCGATCTTTACTGGCATAATCATGGATTTTTCCAAATATGCAAAAAAGGGAACAACAAAAAAATAATCTAAGTGGATTACATGAAGTTAAACAATTATCGTGATGGAAGTACCTGCGTTATTAGCTGAATGAATGCTGAAATCAAAGCCGGAGTCAAGTGCTCTTTGTTTCATATTATTTAACCCGTTTCCTTGCTGAAGTTCATTGGTGCCCTCATAATCAAAACCGGCACCGTTGTCTGATACGGTTAATTTCCATCTTTCATTTTCTACAGCACTTTTAATATTTATTTCAGAAGCACCTGCATGTTTTATCGAATTCGAAACAGCTTCCTGCACAATACGGACAAGATTAAGTGCCTTTGTATAATGCAGGATCATTGATGCAGGCGCTTCGCCATTCACTGAAAAGCGAATGTTGGGATAATACTTTATAAATGGCTGAATGAAATTCCGGATGCGTAATAAACATTCCTGTGCATCGTATTGTTCTTTTTTTAATGCCCATATCGTTTCACGCAAAGAAGTGATGATATCCTTGGAAGCAAACCTTAGATCATTCATCAGTTCATTTCGTTCACCATGTAAAGATTCTTTTTGTAGTAATTCTGTTTTATAAAGAACCGTACTTGCATAGGCACCAATATTATCATGAAGATCACGTGAGATACGTTCCCTTTCCAATTGTACTTTATGTTCACTTTCCAGTTCCGCAACTTTTTGCTGGTATTTATTCCTATTGTAACGGTTGATGCCGTATGCCAATGCAAGTACAAACAACAAAGACATAACTGTAATGAACCACCATGTTTTCCAGAATGGGGGATGTATCCATATCTGTATTTCTTTCATTGGTATTGCATCCTTATTAAAAACCCTTGAAGCATATATTTTGAAAGTATATTTTCCCGGGGGAAGAAAATAGTGCACTGTTTGCAGATCGTTGTTTTGTGTCCATTCATCATCAACACCATCCATTTTATATTGATAAATATATTGGCCGGGATTATTGTTGGCCATCGCAATAAAATCAAAAGCCAGGGAATTCTGATCGTATGCAAGATCGACCTCTTTTATATTCCACACAGCCGTGTCGCCAAACCTATCTTCATTATTTATTTTAATGCCTGTAAAAAAAAGGTTTAGTTTTTCCTTCGCCTCATTGATCGATCCCGGAAAAAAACTACTTACGCCATTTACACCTCCAAAAAAAAGCTCTCCATCTTCGCTCTTTGCAACAATGTTGGTATTGAATTCATTCTCCTGCAGGCCATCTTCTTTGGCAAGTTGCAGTATACTTTTGTTCTTATTGATCCTGCACACTCCTTTATTGGTGCTGCACCAGATATTTTCCTCCTGGTCGATCGCCATTGCATAAATACATTCATCGGGCAGGCCGGAACTTTTATCTATTTTCATCAATACATTATAGTTACTGTCTACTCTATAAATTCCTTTATTACTTCCGATATACAAACTGTTTTCCCCCGTTTTTAAAAAACATCTTACAGCGCCTGTACCTTTAAATGGAATTCGTTTTACTTCATTAAATGAAATAGTATCAAGTAAAGACAAATGTTCTCCAAAATGAGTTACAATATTTCCCCCGAATAAAATGCCACTCATATCACCACGTGTAGTGGATTGGTATTCCTGGATAGCATTGGTTTTCAGATCGATCTTATGAAAATTGAACTGGGATTTTATGGTAGCACTGTTGCCGGTACTTGAAATTAAATTTGCAAAATATCCCACACTTGCAAATTTTTTATTCTCAAACGGCGTAATAGGTAATGGTTTTAAGGAAGAAAGGTCTTTGCTTAATAACCACATTTTTGTCCCACTTACGGATAAGATATAATCACCGTTGGGTTTTTTAAGAATACAGTTTACAATAAATCCTTTTTCTTCTCCAGGCAATAGTTTAATGTGTTTGATCAGCCGCTGAAGTGTATCAAATATCAATACACCGCTGCCAAATGTACCTGCAATGATCCTGTTGTTTTCCTTATCCGGTAAAATACTAATTGTGTAGTTTTCTTCTTTTTTTTCTGTTCCATAATATTTTATGGGATAAGAATTACGGATAATTTTCCTGAATCCATCATTGATGGTTTGAAGATACAGGTTACCGTTATTGTCTTCAATTATTTTTACTATTCCAGCATTGCCTGCAATAGGTTTATTTTGAAAATCTACCAGCTCATACAAAAGACTGTCGAGTTTATCATTCGTTTTATAAAGGTGATTGTTATATGAAATGATCTTTTCGCCCTTCCAATTATATATCCTGCTTCGAAACGCAATTACTGACGGAGCTGAATTCCCTGTTAATGTTTGTGAGATCCCGGAACTAAAATCATACCGTTCGAGTACCAGTATGTTCTGGTCATTGTATTTGTAATACAATGCCTGTTCACTGCTTTCCATCCATAAAAAATAACTATAAATACCAGGAACGCTAACCGGGCTGTACTTCAACTTTCTTTCTTCCAGGTTTACACAGTATAATTTGCTGCCAACTTTCAAAACAACCTTATGATCAATGATATTCTGGCTGATCGTTGGCCTGAGATCCATGTTGTTTGCGTAACCGGGAATACCGGTTATTATTTCGCAAACCTTATTGTAATTGCCGCAGGAAAATCCTATTATATTGCCTTGTTCGGTATAGCAATAAAAAACGCTTTCATCTTCCCCGATAAACGGCATTGGCGTCATTACTGTTGAAATGTTCCTGTAAAGTATAACGAACTTATTGCTTTTAATGTCATACTTGCTTAAACCAAATGAATGACTAATAATAAGGTCGCCATTTTTGCACCTGAAAAAATAGATCCATTTATTATCGGGTAAACCTTCCTGTACCGGTACATCAATGAATCTTTTGCCGTCAAATTTTTGAATGCCATTTGGAAACGAAAGCCAGCAAAAATTATTGCTGTCGAAATTGATGTCCGACATCGTGCTTTGCAGCAACCCCTCGTTTACTGTATACTTAAAACTGTTGTAACGTTGAATGACCTGCCCATCAACCACCAAAGATGCTCCTATAATGATAAGTGCCAAAAAGAAACGGGTAATATGTTTCGTAAGCTTCAAAGTATTAGTTATGATAAAACCTTGTCTGTTTGGATTTATCAAATTACGCAATAACTATTTAATAAGCTTATTATCCAAAAGGATTATAGGACAGGGCTTATTTATTTTTTTCATTTGAATAAAATTACCAGGCTGTTTATAGGAACCCCGGGCGCTTCACTTCCTATCAAACAAATGTCTAACCTCTACACCTGACAGAAAAGATCAAGGAGTCATTTTATAATGGATCCGCTTTAATCATCTCAATCTAAATTTTTACAAAATGAAAAAGATTATCCTCCTGCTAAGCATTCTGCTAAGTGTTTTTTTTGTTCAGGCCCAGACATGGGATGGAAGTGCAAGTACAAATTGGAATGATCCTCAAAACTGGACGCCGGCCACTGTTCCTTTGGCAACAGGAAATGTAACTATTAATAGTGCACCCTATGTGCCGGCACTTCCAGCCACTACTACAGTAAATAACTTTAGTATGAATGTGGGAAGTTCAATCAACTTCAATGGATTCTCTCTTATAACCAACGGAAATATCGACATTGATGGGGCCACTTTAACCAACAGCAATGGAGCCACAGATATTACTGTAACAACCAATGGTACCGGGTCGCAATACATACGCAATTCCATATTCAACGACCATTTTATATTGAATCACGCCGGCACGGGTACACTTTATGAAGCATACCAGGGTGGAAATACTTATAATGCGAATGTAACATTCAATCATACTTCCGGTGCAGCATCACATATTTGTTACCAAAACAAATCAACATTCAATGGGAATCTAACGGTTAACCGTACTGTAGCCGGGAGTACAGAAATTTTTGAGGATGGTTTCACACAGGTTAGCGGCAATTTTTCTTATACGAACAATGCTGGTGGTATCAGTTATATCAATGGAAGTGGTATTGCTTCAGGAACTATAGGTGGAACAGTAAACTTTACATTGAGCGGTGGCGGAAATTTCAGTTTGCGTGGGATCAAGAATTTAACTGGTGGCGGATCGATCTCAGTGCAGGATCCAACGTTGGCTTATGTGAAGAATGATACACTTTTATTAAACACATTCAATATAACCGGTATTACAGCTTCGGCAACAGATGATTTTGATCAAAACCAGATCAATGCAACGGTAAACATAGCTGATGCCGGTACAAATACAGGCCCTTTTTATTTTCGGAATACTGTTGTAAACGGCAATACAACTTTTACTGTAAATGCTGATTTTTTCGAAGCTTACCAGGGAGGTAATACGTTCAATGGAAATTCCACATTCAATTTTGTTAGTGCAAATCCAGTTCACATTTGTTACCAGAACAAATCAGCATTCAATGGAAATGTAACGGTTAGCCGGACTGTTGCGGGAAGTACAGAAATTTTTGAGGGTGGTTTCATTACACTGGCAGGCAATTTTTCTTATACGAACAATGCTGGTGGTATCAGTTATATAAATGGAAGTGGTATTGCGAGTGGACCTGTTGGTGGGACCGTGAACATTTTATTAAGTGGAGGCGGAAATTTCAGTTTGCGTGGGATCAAGAATTTAACAGGCGGCGGATCAATATCAGTACAGGATCCAACATTGGCTTATGTTAAGAATGATACGCTTTTATTAAACACATTCAATATTACCGGTATTACAGCTTCTGGCACAGATGATTTTGATCAGAACCAGATCAATGCAACGGTAAATATTGCTGATGCCGGTACAAATACGGGGTCTTTTTATTTCCGGAATTCTGTCATAAATGGCAATACAACTTTTACAATAAATGCTGCTTTTTACGAAGCCTACCAGGGAGGTAATACATTTAATGGAAATTCCACATTCAATTTTATTAGCGCAAATCAAGTTCATATTTGTTACCAGAACAAATCAGCATTCAATGGAAATGTAACGGTTAGCCGTACTGTTGCGGGAAGTACGGAAATTTTTGAGGGAGGTTTCATTACACTGGCAGGCAATTTTTCTTATACGAACAATGCCGGTGGTATCAGTTATATAAATGGAAGCGGGATTGCAAGTGGACCTGTTGGTGGAACCCTGAACATTTTATTAAGTGGGGGAGGTAATTTTAGTCTTCGTGGAATTAAAAATAATACGCCTGGAGGATCGATCTCTGTTCAGGATCCGACGCTGGCTTATGTTTACAATGATACTTTGCTGTTAAATACTTTCAGCATCACAGGTATTACAGGAGGTCCAACCGATGATTTTAACCAGAACCACATAACGGGAGCGGTTAATGTTTCTACTGCCGCTGGCAATACAGGTTCTACTTATTTTAGGGGAAACCTTTTTGAGAACGACTTTACATTTACCAATAATGGGAGCGCAAATGTATACGAATCCTATACTCAAACAAACGAATATCTTGGCAATGCAAGTTTTGTTCAGAATCAGCCATCAAATATTTTGTATATCGCTTACGGAGCTCCAACATTGTTTCACCGCAACCTGACAGTGAATTCCAGCAACAATATTTTCTCAGTTGATTCATTAAAATTTGTTGGCAATACCAATACTGTTTTTGATCAATTGGGTACACAGGTATTTGTATTTACAAAATCAGTGATCAACAAAACTGGTGGCGCTACTGTCACCTTAAACGATAGGGTACTGGCTTCAGGACATATGCGTTTCCAGGATGGATATTTTGTAACAACCCAGGCAGCGCCTATTTGCTTTACAGATGGTGCTACCCATGCAGGGGCGGGAAATGCGAGCCATGTGAACGGCGTAGTGCAGAAGATCGGTAATGACGCATTTACTTTCCCGGTGGGTGATGGGACTACGTTAAAAACAGTTTCAATGACAGCTCCCGATGTTGTTACAGATCGATTCAGTGTACAATATTTTAATGATAATCCTTCTCTTGCGGGATACGATACCAGCGCACACGCAGGAACGTTATTACGCGTAAGTGGTTATGAATATTGGGATCTAAGAAGGGACTTAGGGACAAGCAATGAAAGCTTTACTTTCAGTTATACCGATCCGGGTAATAACCAGTACATAACAAATCCGGCAAATGCACGCATTGCACATTGGACAGGAAGTACGTGGGCAGATAATGGCAATACAGCAAGTACTGGAACAACCAGCGGCACGGTAACAGCGGCGATATCTAATTTTACACAAACATTCTTCACTTTCGGTTCAACCAATCTTACAGACAATCCATTACTGGATGTAATTATCTATACTTATTATGCAGATACAGACAATGATAATTTTGGTGATCTCAATAATACAACTACATCCACTTCACAAACAGCACCTGCAGGTTATGTAGCAGATAATACAGATTGCAACGATGCTGATAATACGATCTATCCGGGTGCTCCTGAATTGTGTGACAATAAAGACAATGATTGTGATGGAACGATTGATGACGGTGTAGTGCCTCCAACATTCTATCGTGATTTTGATAATGATGGTTTTGGTGATGCAGCAAATACACAACAGGCTTGTACAGTACCTGTAGGTTATGTAAGCAATGATGATGATTGTGACGATACAGATAATACAGTTTATCCAAATGCACCAGAGTTATGTGATGGAAAGGATAATGATTGCGATGGAACAACTGATGAAGGAGTTGGATCCCCATTCTATCGCGACTTTGATAATGATGGATTTGGTGACGCAAACAATTCACAGGTTGCATGTAGCGCACCAGTGGGTTATGTAGCGAATGATGATGATTGTGACGATACAGATAATACAGTTTATCCAAATGCACCAGAGTTGTGTGATGGAAAAGATAACGATTGCGATGGAACAATAGATGACGGTGCAGGTACCACGCCTTACTACGCAGATGCAGACGGAGATGGATTCGGCGATCCGAATGTAAGTGTTACCGGTTGCACGATACCTCCTGGTTATGTAAGCAATGATGATGATTGCGATGATACAAACAATGCTGTTTTCCCGGGAGCACCTGAATTATGCGACGGCAAAGACAACAACTGTGATGGAAACATCGATGAAGGTGTTCAGACCGTTTTCTTTGCCGATGCAGATGGCGATGGTTTTGGAAACATTAACGATACGTTGCACAGGTGTTCTGCTCCTGCCGGTTATGTTTTAGATAATAGTGATTGCGATGATAATGATAATACGGTTTATCCGGGAGCGCCTGAGTTATGTGATGCTAAAGACAATGATTGCGATGGATCCGTTGATGAAGGTGTTCAAACTGTTTTCTATGCAGATGATGATGGTGATGGTTATGGAAATCTTAATGACACATTGCACAGGTGTGTTGCTCCTGCAGGCTATGTTTTAGATAATACGGATTGTGATGATACTGAGGGCAGTGTTAATCCCGGGGCCACAGAAATTGTTGATGGCATTGATAACGATTGCGATGGCTTGATCGATGAAGGCGTGTTATTTACCTTCTATCTTGATAGTGATAATGATGGTTTTGGTGATATCAATAACAGTGTATCGGCAGCTACTGCGCCTCCGGGTTATGTACCAGACAACACAGATTGTGATGATACAGATAATACAGTTTATCCAGGTGCACCGGAAATATGTGATGGAAAGGATAATGACTGTGATGGTACCATTGACGTTGCTGTTAGCACACCAATTGTGATCGGGCCAACTAATATGTGCCCTTATGAAGGAACAGGACAACAGGTAGTATTCACAATTGATCTCTTACCCGGTGTAACAGGTTATCAATGGACTGTTCCGTCAACTATAAATATTGTATCCGGGCAGAATACAAACACACTAACGGTTACGATACAGGCAGGATTTGCTACTAATGCCAATAAACAAATAAGGGTAACAACAACATCCATATGCGGAACAAGTCCCATTGGTATTCATTACCTGCTTGCGCAATTCCCGTCTACGCCAGGATTTATAACCGGGCCTGTAGAAGCTTGTTCTTTTGTTGGAACAACTAATGAAGCAGTATATAAAATAAATAAAGTAGTGGGCGCAACTTCATATATATGGACAGTATCAGCAGGTATGACCATCAATAGCCATCCTGGTGGAAACGGAGTAAATGATACAATAATAAATGTGCTTTATGCTCCAACATTTACTGGTGGAACCATAACAGTTCGGGCTGCAAATAATTGCGGTACAAGTGTAAATGTCCGCCAATTAAGTATTGTAAATGGAATTACAGCAACACCCGGTTTGATACAAGGCCCTGCAAATGCATGCTTATATATGCCATCAACAGCAATACCTGCAGGTGTGCCGGCTACATATACGATTCGTAAAGTGCTAAATGCTACATCTTATACATGGTCAGTTCCTGCAGGAGCTACAGCAACCCATCCCGAAGGTGCAGGGGTGAATGACACGGTAATTGTTGTTACTTACAGCAATACCTTTGCAGGAGGTAATATAACAGTATCGGCTAATGGTAGTTGTGCGTCGAGTAGCGTACGTTCGCTTGTTATCCAGGTAAATTTAAAACCCGGAACAATTGCGGCTATAAGTGCCAATGAAACACAGTCATGTCCAAATCGCCAGGTTACTTATAGTATTGTCCTTCCTTCAAGTACGAGCTGGATAGAATGGACCGTGCCAGCAGGTGCAGCTATCCTTAGCGGCCAGGGAACCGCCAGTATCATTGTATCCTATCCTTCAGCAAGCAATGGATCAGTAACGGCAACTTCGTCTAACGGATGTGGTATTGGCAAAACAAGAAGCCTGCAGGTCAGTACACTGGCTTGCCGCCCTGTAACAAATTTTGCAAAAGGCACGGTTATACAACCAGCACTTCAGCCGGTACCATTTGATGTGCAGGTTTATCCTAATCCTGCACAATCTGAATTCAATGTAGCAATTACTGGAAGATCAAATGAGAAGATAAAGATCAGGATATATGATGTTAACGGTAAACAATACCTGCCGGAAATTACAGGTCCAAATACGACCTCTCATTTTGGAAATAACCTGAAACCTGGTATCTATATGGTAGAAGTAATACAAGGGGATAATAAAAAAGTTACCAGGGTGATTAAACTCTGATAACAAGGTTTTGATGAGAATGGGCCTGCAATATTGCGGGCCCGTTTTTATTTTATATCGAAATCAACAGATATCTTTTCTGTTTTTGGATGTGACTGGCAGGTAAGTATAAAACCCTGTTCGATCTCTTCTGGTTCCAATGCATAATTAACATCCATACTAACTTCGCCATGCACAAGTTTGGCTCTGCATGTTGCACATACACCGCCTTTGCATGCGTAGGGAAGATCTGCACCCTGTTGTAAAGCACCATCAAGAATGCTTTGCCCGTTATATGGCAGGGCAAAGCCAAAAGAACGACCATCCAGTTTTATAGTAACATTACTTTTAGGTCCCTTATCTTCCTGTTCAATTTTCTCAGTGCTTTTTTTCTGCTGTAATTGACCAGGGCTACTGAATAATTCAAAATGAATGTTCTTTTTATCAATGCCTTTTTTCTGTAAAAAATCATTGGCGGAAAAGATCATTGATTCCGGGCCACAGATGTAGATCTCATCAAATGAATTGTATGGTACAAGTTTATCAAGTGCGGCTAATTTTTGTTCATCGATCCTACCATAAAAGATCTCGGCATCTGTTCTTTCCCGGCTTAAAACATTTATAAAATTGAACCTGCGGATGTACTTATTTTTTATTGCTTCCAGTTCCTCAAAAAAGATGATCGAGTTCCTGTTCCTGTTACTATACACAAGTGTAAAGTTGCTGTTCGGCTGTGTTTGAAGTGTATGTTTTATGATGGAAATAATGGGGGTTATACCGCTTCCTGCAGCAATTGCAAGATAATTGCCGGTTTTATTGTTAGCAAGGCGAGCATTGAATTTACCTGTAGGAGGAAGCACTTCCAGTTCATCACCGGCTTTTAAATGATCGTTGGCAAATTTTGAAAATAAACCGCCATCTACTTTTTTAATGGCAACCCTTAATTGATTTTCGTGAGGAGCCATACAAATAGAATAGGAACGTCTTACTTCTTCATCACCGATCTGCTTTTTTAAAGTAATATTTTGTCCTTCCCTGAATTGAAATTCAGTTGATAGATTATCCGGTATATCGAAACAAACCGATACACAATCGGGGGTTTCTTTTCTTACCTCCCTGATCTTTAGTGAATGAAAATGTACTGCCATTTTATTTTGTTAATCCGTTTAAAAGATGATTTACCATATCGTTTTCCAGGTGCTCAGCAGGTACATTTTTTTTGTTCCTGTGCCAAAACTCAAGTCCCCTTACAGCCGATAAAATAGTAAGGACGGCTACATATGGATGTATATTTTTAAGTTCTTCTTTTTTTATTCCGCTGTTCACAATTTCGATCATGGCATTTTCATACAGTTTTCGCTGTGCCAGGAAATTACTTAAATGAGGTTCTTCCAATTGTTTCCATTCATGGTTTGCAACAAAAACCTCATCAAAAGAGTCCTGCATCATTCGTATGTGAAAACGAATGAGGTTTTCCAGCTTGTCAAGTGTTGTCGATCCTGATAATGATACCTCCTGTAAATGCATATTAAAGTCATCAGCTATCTTAAAACAGATCGTTTGTAAAAGCTCACTTTTTGACCCGATATGATTATACAGGCTTGACGCCTCAACGCCAATGCTATCTGCCAATTCACGCATCGAGCTTGAAGCAAATCCTTTCTTCCGGAAAAGTGCTGCTGCCTTTTTTGTTATGGTATCTTTTTTACTTCCGTTGCCAGGTGCTTTTATCTTGGCCATATTCGACTTTATACAAAACTAACGCTTATTAGTTTTTGTACGGATTTTGGAGGTAAATAAGTTAAATTAAAAGCCTGGATATGGTTTTTTGAGGGCTGGGTTAGCAAATTTTTCAAAAAATCATAAAATAAGGGGGTTTATGCTGAAAATCAAGCCTGTGGCTGGTTCTGTCGAAAAAAAATCAACTGTAATTTTTCGCCGAACAAAAAAAATGAGCAAATAGGGACATATTTTAAAAAAAAATTATGATAATTCAGGAAAAGTATTAATTTTACGTCCTGCCCCCAAAGAAGTCCTCTCCAATACTATCTTATTTAAAGCTCGCTTGATGAATTGCATATCCTGCAACAAACTAATCTATTTAAAAAATTAACCAGCATACAGCAATTAGCTATTAATATAATTTAAAACTGCCTCAAAAATTTTTTCTTGTGGTTTCAGAGGTAAGCAAGGCCGGTGATTTTTATCACTGGCCATATTTTTTTAGGGATTTATTCATCTATAAAAAGGCTGTTATTACCGATAGATATTCAAAATACCCCACGGAATATCGTTCTTTGGGACATGAAAAGGACCCGGGGTTATGTCATAGCGGTTCATTGCATATGCTGGCTTATATTTCTAAGTCTCCCTGCTGTTTTTGTTGCGGGACGTTCTGGAAACACCGGCATTCATAGTTTATTAAAGTCACCAGCCTGGTTGTACTTTTCAATATATGTGTTCATCTTTTACATACATACCAATTTTTTATTTCCCCGCCTCTATTTTGCAAAAAAATACTTTTTCTATTTTCTCAGTATTTTCCTGCTGACCACGGCCGTTTTTTATTTACGTCCTTTCGACAGGTTGGTGCACAAGGAGCGACGGGCGGGTAATTGGCTTGTTCCGCAAAACGAAAGATTGTTAGCGCTTGAAAAACAAGGTTCGGACGAATCAATATTAGGAAAAACCCAAAACGAACTTAACGAACATGAAAAAAAGGAACATGGCAACACAGGTCCAAAGCTTGATATTGTTAGCATGGTGCTTTTTTTTCTGATAATCGCTTTAAGTATTACAATTGTTGTAATAAAACGCTGGCGCATAGCGGTAGACCAAACCGAACGGGCGGAAGCAGAAAGAGTAAATGCCGAACTTACTATGCTAAAGGCACAGATCAACCCTCATTTTTTATTTAATACGCTTAATAATATTTATTCAATGGCGGTCATGCGGGATGAAAAAACACCTGAAAGCATTATGAAGCTGTCTAACATCATGCGGTATGTAACCGATGAGGCCACCGAAAATTTTGTACCATTAGCAAACGAAGCTAATTTTATAAGTGATTATGTGGAATTGCAACGCTTACGGTTAGGGTCTAAAATAACGCTTGATTTTGCCATCAATGGTAAGCTGGCTGATAAAGTAATTGCACCATTGCTACTGATAACATTTATTGAAAATGTTTTTAAATATGGGATCAGTAATAATGAACCTTCTACCATTACAATTGACCTGCGTGCCTATAACGATAGTATTGGTTTCTTTTGCCGCAACAAAGCATTCCCGGTAAAACATCAATTGGAAAGCACCGGTATCGGAATTAAAAACACAAGAAAAAGACTGGAACATTTATACCAGGGAAGACACACGTTGACAATTAAAGAAGAAGAAGGTTATTTTTCAGTTCATTTAATATTACAATCCTAAAATTAAAACCCGGATGGCTGAGTTACTTAAATGCATTGCAATTGATGATGAACCATTAGCGCTACAACTGGTACAGCAATACGTATCACGCATACCCGATATTGAATTGGTAAACACATTTGATGATGCTGTTTCGGGAGCGGAATTCCTTCGCAACAATAAAGTAGATATCTTATTCCTTGATATCAATATGCCTGATATTTCAGGTATTGATCTTGCACGATCACTGGAACACAAGCCATTTATAATTTTTACTACGGCATACAAAAAATTTGCCTACGAAGGATTTGAACTGGAAGCCGTTGATTATTTGTTAAAACCTATTGAATACAACCGTTTTCTAAAAGCCGTACAGAAAGCGATCGCATTGCACCAGCAGGGTGTTTCAATAAAGAACCCTGAAAATGAATTTCTATTTGTACGGTCAGAATACAGGATGCTTAAAATTGATATCAATACCATTGAGTATATTGAAGGACTTGAAGATTATATAAAGATCCACATCACAAATGCAAAACCAATATTAACCCTGATGACAATGAAGGGCGTAATTGAAAAACTTCCTTCCTCAAAATTTAAAAGGATCCACAGGAGTTATATAATATCAACAGCTAAAGTTGTATCGATCCTGAATAAAAAAGTAACACTTTCTTCTTCTAAAGAACTTCCTGTAAGTGATTCTTACATTGATTTTATTAATGAGTGGACACAAGGTTCTCACTAACATTTTTTAGTCGGCACATTTTCCTTATCCAGCGGTTTTATTTCTCATTGTATGTTTAGAAAATTAGCTTTACTACATTAAAATTCAATCATGGAACGTAAAGTTTTTTTAAGAAACGCCGTTGGTTTATTTGGTGCGGCAACATTATTGGATGCATGTAAAAAAGATGATGACCAAACAACCAACAACAATAATACAGGTGGTTGTATTGCTTCACCAACAGAAGTAGAGGGCCCTTACCCATATATGTTGGCGGAGAAATAACAAACCCTCTGAACAGGGTAGATATTACTGAAGGGCAAACAGGTGTTCCTTTCTCTTTAACGCTGAAAGTTGTGAATTCAAATAATAATTGTTCTGTAGTTGAAAATGCAAGAGTAGATATCTGGTATTGCAATAAAGATGGGTACTATTCTGGATATGGAAATCAAACAGGCGGAGCACTTGGAGGTACACAAAGCTATGTTGGAGAAACATGGTTAAGAGGGTACCAGCTCACAGATGCAAGTGGCCAGGTTCATTTTACATGCATCTACCCGGGCTGGTACCAGGGCAGGGCAACACATATTCACTTTGAAGTTTTTATAAATAGTGTTCTTAAAAAAACAGGACAGATCGCTTTTAACGAAGCAGTGTCTGATGTTGTTCATGTTTCATCTTTATATGCCGCACATGGAATAAATACTACCAGAAATTCTGCAGATGGTATATTCAATAATTCATCAACAGATCTTGAAAATGAAACCGTAACGCCGACTGGAGATACCACTAGCGGGTATGCTGCTACATATACAATTGGAGTTCCGCTTTAAAATCCAAAAAAGGCTGCCGTCCTCCAGCCTTTTTTTAACAAAAATTCTTTTATGTCAAAAGCATTAATAAAAATTGCATACAGGCAGGTAATGGATGCGTCTACTCAAAATAGTTTTGAGAAGAACGTATTGCAATTTTCTTATGAAGAGTTTAAAATGAAATCGCAGGTATATAATCCAGAGGGAAAATTCAAAACTTTTTCTGAGCTAAAAGCAAATGATGGAAGAGCAAATTCATTGCACTATAAAAGCGGGTTTGCCGTTATTGGTTTTATTGATACACTGAATAAACAGATACCTTACTTAAGAGACACAATGGGGCAAACTGTTTTATTTAATAGCTACAAATTTGAAGTGATAGAATCCGACATAACCAATAAGTTATTGCACAAGGTTGCTATCACTTATTATAGCGATTCTCTTGTGCTATTTGAAATAATTGGTGATTGTTTACTACTGGCTCCTGCAGATAAAGTAATGGAAGGAGAAAATGAAAGCATTGAAACTTTTATGATAAAAATGCAGCAGGGACTTTCTATCTCTCATTATAAAGAGAATAAAGAACCTGTTAGGTGGGGCTAGAATTGAACATTGAATATTGAGCGTTGAGTATTGAATATTATTATTGAAGTCTTCATGGCGAGGAAATGTTCAATACTCAACGCTCAATATTCAATGTTCAAGGAAAAGCAACAACCGTTTTTTAATCTATCCCCATATTCAAAAAAGCAACAACCGGGTAAGCTGCCTCAAGTACTTTCACAACATTTTTTATAAACCCTTTATCTAAAATTTCTTCATCCGTAATCGGGTGTCTTATTACAAAACTTTTTAGTTTCAGGAATGCTATTGCAGGATTGTCTTCAGCATAGCCTTTGGGTGGCCTGGCAAGTATATTAGAAACATCGAGACCCTTTGCGAAATTTTTTTTGAAAGAAGTATTGGTGAATATTTTTTTCCAATCACCAAGATTGTAATCGATCTCCTGTCTTATTTTGGCAAGATCAGCAGGCTCGGGTTGCCAGATACCTGCAGCAGCAAAACTTTTTCCTGGTTCTATGTGTAGATAATAACCGGCGCCATTTCCCTTTTTACCTGCTTTATTAAAATAAGCAGCCATATTGTTTTTGTACGGGCTCTTGTTTTGACTAAACCTCACGTCCCTGTTTATACGAAATATACAATTCTTTGCAAGCTGGTCTGCGATCGTTGCATCAAAACCTGCAATACCAGGGATCAATTTTTCAACCATAGAAAGAAAATCGGCTTTTGCTTCTTCATAAACATTGCGATTTTTCTCGAACCATGCTTTATTATTATTTTTTTGTAAGCTCTTGAGAAATTTTAGAGTAGAAGGCTGTAGCATATCTGTTTTTAATTTGGGAAACGAATTTACCAATAAAAAAAGAACCGGCGATTAGCCGGTTCCAATATTCAAAGTGTTTTAATTTTATTTAATTCTACCCCAGTTCTCACCGCTTTTAATTCTATACAGTGTCATTTCACTTACACCATATTTTTCTGCCATTTGTTTGTAGGTCAATTTCCTTTTCGGATTTTTTATAGAATCCTTTATTGTTTTAACCTGTGTAGCCGTTAGCTTTAAGCCTACAGTTCGGTTTGCCTGGCGTTTTTTATAAGCGATCTTTTGTGGGCTTCCCTGTTGGTGATCGGCTACTTCTTCCAATGTTGCCCATTTCAGGTTCTTTGAAAGATTATCCGTTTTCTTATGGTTCGTGTGAATTACATATTTATGTTTCGGCGATTTCTTTTTGCAAAATAATTTTGCAACTTCCCGGTGAATGTAAATAGTACCATTGCCATCTTCTACATGAAGATTCAAAGTACGGTAACCGGACGTTAGTGATCCATTCAATAGTTTACCGTCTTTAGCTATGCCTTCTGCATAACTTGCCGCACGGCCCTGGTTAGAAACTGCATATTTTTTTCTCAATTGTTTGTACCCGGTGAATTGCATTTGTTTCCAAATTTCTCCCGGAATTTTCTTAATCATGTTAGTATGATTTAGTTGGTGGGGTTTAGTATTTAAATACCAAACAATAGTTTTGATTTGCGATCCGTGTTAAATATAATAAATATAATTTTACAAAAACAACTAACGGGGTAGCAATTTTAAAAATTCTTCCTCTGTGATAATTTTTATACCAGGGATTTTTTTTGCCTTTTCAAGCTTACTGCCTGCATCTTCTCCTACCACAAGATAATTGAGTTTAGAACTAACGCCACTCAAGATCGTGCCTCCATTGTTTTCAACGGATTCCTCTGCCGCACTGCGTTTCAGCTGCATGAGGGTTCCTGTAAATAAAAACGTTTGTCCGCTAAGGTTGCCTCCGCTTATAACAGTCTCCTGCTTATGTGTTTGTACCCCAAGCGCTTCTAGTTTTTTTAGCATTTGCAGGTTGTCTTTGTTCTGGAAAAACTCGTGAATACTTCCTGCAACCTTTACCCCAACATCGTTTAGCTGTTGCAGTTGTTCAAGACTGTATTGGCTGAAATCGAAAATATTCTTAACGGATTGTGCCAGTGTTTTAGCTGTTGTTTCCCCTACATACCTAATGCCCAGGGCATATATAAGCCTGTGCAGTGGCTGGGTTTTACTGTTTTCTATAGCCTGCCTCAGGTTACTGATGGATCTTTCACCAAAACCTTCCAGCTTTCCCAATGCTTCCATATCCAATGTATAAATACCGGGAATATCTTTAAAGAGGCCCATCTCATAAAATTTCCTCACATTAGCCTCTCCAAAACTTCGGATATCCATCGCATCTTTACTCACAAAATGAATGATGCGTTCAACCACCTGTGCCTCGCAGCTTACATTGATGCAACGCCAAACAGCTTCATCTTCTGTTTTGAATAATTTATCATGGCAAACAGGGCAGTTCACGGGGAATTTGATCTTTGTTTGACTGCCATCTCTTAATTCTGGTAAAGATTTTACGATCTGGGGGATAACATCCCCGCTTCTCTCTATTAATATAGCATCTCCCAGCTGTAAATTTTTTTCCTTTATGTAATCTTCGTTGTGAATGGAGATACTGCTAACGGTTACACCACCTACATGTACCGGTTCTATTTTAGCAACAGGAGTTACAGCGCCTGTTCTTCCTACCTGGAAACTAACGGATAATAACCTGCTTGTAGCCTGTCTTGCCTTGAACTTGAATGCAATAGCCCAACGAGGATGGTGTGAGGTCATTCCCAGTTTTTCCTGCAGCTGTATATCATTTACTTTTATTACCATCCCGTCAATTTCATAGGGAAGGTTGTCTCGCTTTGCTTCAAATGCCTGTACATTTTCTATGACCGCATTGATCCCTTTAACTACTTTCATTTCGTTTTTTGGGCTCCGGAAACCTAATTGCCAAAGCATTTCCAGCAAACCGGAATGGGTTTGGGGTTCACTTGTATCATTATTCTTTAGCCCATGGATATAACTAACATGATATAAGAAACCCTCCAGGTTCCTGCGGCTAACCTCTGCAGTATCTTTAATGCGCAGCGACCCGGCAGCAGAATTACGAGGATTGGCCAGTGGGGGCAGCCCCTCCTGTATCAACGCATCATTGTATTTTTTGAAATTACTTTTGTTCATTAAGACTTCGCCCCTGATCTCGATCTGCTGAATACCATATTTACTGAATGAGGCTGATAGCGGGATCGATCTTATTTGTTTGATATTCGGTGTAATGTCATCACCCGTTTCACCATCACCCCTTGTAATGCCGCGTGCCAGCATATCATCTTCATATACCAATGAAACGCTTGCACCATCAAACTTTGGTTCTACACAATATTCAATTTCGGGTAAGCCGGATAATTCTTTTGCCTTGCGGTCCCAATCCAAAAGGTCATCGGCATTGTAAGAGTTCTCTAATGAAAGCATGGGCACCAGGTGCTGCACTTTTGGAAAATCTTTGATGAGGCCCTTACCAACTCTTTGTGTTGGAGAATCAACAGTTATTGAAGAAGGGTTATCTTTTTCAAATTTTTCCAGTTGTTTATATAAGAGATCGTATTCGGTATCACTTATCAAAGGATCATTCTGAACATAATAACGGTATTCGTGAAAACGAAGTACATCTCTCAGGTCGTTTATAGACGAGGCCTTTATGTCTTTACCCGTTTTCTTAAAACTATCTGTAAGTTTTTGTAATGCTATTACCTGTTTGGGATCGTACATGCTGTTCTGTTATTCTTTGTAAAGTTACAAGACGTATTTTTGAAAAATAAATTTACATCATGTTTAAAAAACAGCAGCTTACTTTCTCATTCATTATTTCTTATTTCTTATTCCTTATTTGCTTTAGCTCCTGCACATCAAAATTACAGGCAGATCTTATTATTCACCATGCAAAAATATATACGGTTGATTCCGCTTTTTCTGTGGTGGAAGCCATGGCAATAAAAGATAAAAAGATAGTAGCTACCGGAAGAAGTTCGGATATTTTGAAAAAATACGAATCCGCTCAAACAATTGATGCAGCTGGAAAAACGATCTTTCCCGGATTCATAGATGCCCATTGTCATTTTACCGGTTTTGCTACAGATATGTGGAAATGCAATCTTGTTGGGACTGGTTCTTTTGAAGAGATCATTGAAAAACTCAAAACCTATAGCAAAAACGCCCCAATGGAATGGATCTATGGCCGAGGTTGGGACCAGAATGATTGGGCTATAAAAGAATATCCTGATAAAAGAATACTTGATAGTTTATTTCCCGACAGGCCAGTGTTTTTAAAGCGTATTGATGGCCATGCTGCATTGGTAAATCAAAAAGCATTGGATCTTACAGGAGTAACCTCAGCAACCAAAGTGAATGGTGGAAGTTTAGAAATAAAAGACGGCAAACTAACGGGTATTCTAATCGACAATGCTATGGACCTGGTTGATGTAAAGATCCCTTTGATCAGCGATAGCCTTGCAAAAAAATATTTTGGTGAAGCACAGGATATGTGTTTTTCATACGGACTAACGGGTGTGCATGACTGTGGCATCAGTGAACATACCCTTGACATGGTGGATGCTGAACAAAAAGCAGGCAGGTTAAAAATGAAAATATTCGCACTGTTAAGCGATAGTTCACAATACTATGATAAATGGATAAAGAGCGGCCCATATATAACAGAACGATTGCACATGGGCGGATTTAAAGTGTATGCTGATGGTGCACTGGGTTCAAGAGGGGCGTGCCTGTTAAAAGATTACAGTGATAAGCCCGGGTGGAAAGGATTTTTATTAAGTGATCCGGCATATTTCCTAAAAGTAGCAACAGCGCTTGCCAATTCAAAACTGCAAATGTGTACACACGCAATAGGGGATAGTGGCAATAGGGAAATACTTGATATTTACGCAACAGTTTTAAAAGGGAAGAATGATCGCCGCTGGCGCATTGAACATGCACAGGTTGTGAATGAAAATGATTTTCATTTGTTTGGTGATTTTAATATCATTCCTTCGGTACAACCTACGCATGCTACCAGCGATATGTATTGGGCCGAAACAAGGCTTGGTAAACAAAGAACCAGAAACGCCTACGCTTACCAGCAGTTACTGAAACAAAACGGATGGATACCCCTTGGTACAGATTTTCCTGTTGAGTATATAGACCCACTCAAAACTTTTTATGCAGCCGTTGTTCGCAAAGATGCAAAAGGATTTCCTGCTGGTGGATTTCAAATAGAAAATGCTTTGACAAGAGAACAGGCAATAAGAGGCATGACGATATGGGCGGCGAAAGCCGCATTTGAAGAAAAAGAAAAGGGAAGTTTGGAGGTTGGAAAAGCCGCCGATTTTATAATGTTGGACCAGGACCTCATGAAATGCCCGGAAACTGAGATACTGAAAACATCTATACTGACCACATATATATATGGTGAAAAGGTTTTTTCTAAATAAATTTTTGAGTTGACATCTCCTGAGTTGACATCTCTCCGAGAGATGTCAACTCAGATTTTATTGGACAATGAAAATATAGCAACAAAAAATTTACTGATTATCAGTTGTTTACAAAAGGAGTGTAAAAATTACTCTCCTTTTTCTTTGGAACTTAACCCTCATTCCTCCTACCTTCGCCGTCCAAATTAAAAAGCCTGCGGGGATGGCTGCGGGTTCATCTAAAAAAAAGAACAATGAGCAAATTACATTTTACAACCAAACATGCGAACGAGGCTACCGTAAAACACGACTGGTACGTTGTGGACGGTACTAATCAAACCGTAGGTCGTATGTGCGCAAAGATCGCTGCTATTCTTCGTGGTAAGAATAAGGCGTATTACACACCACACGTAGATTGTGGAGACTTTATCATCGTAACCAACGCTTCAAAAGTTGTGTTCTCTGGTAATAAAGGTGAAGACAAAGAGTATTTAACTTTTAGCGGGTATCCCGGAGGTCAGAAAGGAGAAACAGCGAATCATTTGCTGCGTCGTCGTCCTGAAGCAGTTATCGAAAGAGCTGTAAAAGGTATGTTGCCTAAGAATCGCCTTGGTCGCCAGATGTACAAAAAACTATTTGTATACCCAGGTGCAGAACATCCTCACGGTGCACAACAACCGAAATCATTAAAATTTGATAAAATAAAATAATTAGCTAACAGCTAACAGCTAATAGCTAGTAGCTCAAAACAAAATAAATGGAAAAGCAAAAAAACGCAGTCGGCCGTAGAAAAGAAGCTGTAACACGTGTTTTCCTTTCAAAAGGAGATGGCAAGATTACAGTGAACGGTAAAGACTATAAAGTATACTTTCCCCTGGTATATCTTCAAAACCAGGTAGAAGCTCCGTTAAAAATAGTTGAACTAACAGACAAGTATGATATCGTGATCAATGCTACCGGTGGTGGTGTTAAGGGACAGGCAGAAGCTGCCAAGCTTGGTATCTCACGTGCTTTACTTGAAGTAAGCGCTGATTATCGCCCTGCTTTGAAAGCAGCCGGTCTATTAAAACGTGATCCACGTTCTGTAGAGCGTAAGATCCCTGGACGTAAGAAAGCAAGGAAGAGCTTCCAGTTCAGCAAACGTTAATACAATGTTCAGCGTTTATAGTTTGGTGTTATGTGCATAACACAACGCCAAACACCAAACAATTAAACAACAATTAAAGCAATTAATTTAAATGGAAAATAATACATCATTACAACAGCAACTCCTCGAAGCAGGCGTTCATTTTGGACACTTAAGAAAAAAATGGAACCCAAAAATGCTTCCTTACATTTTTGCAGAAAAAAAAGGGATTCACATTATCGACCTTAATAAAACTGTAGAAGGTTTGCAGGAAGCTGCGGCAGCAATGAAAGCAATTGCACGCAGTGGAAAAAAGATCATGTTTGTCGCTACCAAAAAACAAGCAAAAGAAATCGTTCAGGAAAGCGCAAAAAGAGTGAACATGCCTTTTGTTACAGAACGTTGGTTGGGTGGCATGCTTACAAACTTTAATACAGTTCGTAAGAGCGTGAAAAAAATGCAGAGCATCGAAAAATTATTGGGCGATGGAAGCGCAGAGAATCTTACTAAAAAAGAAAGACTTACGCTTACACGTGATAAAGATAAAATGGAAAAAGTGTTGGGTGGTATCGCACAGATCAGCCGTGTACCTGCAGCTTTGTTTATGGTGGATATAGGCCACGAACACATTGCATTGGCTGAAGCAAAACGCTTAAACATCAGCACATTTGGTATGGTAGATACCAATTGCGATCCTAATAAAGTTGACTTTGCAATTCCTGCAAACGATGATGCTACAAAATCAATTTCGATCATTGTAAGTTATATCACAGCTGCTATTGCAGAAGGTTTACAGGAACGCCAGGCAGATAAGGACAGTGATGATGATCACAGCGATCACGAAGAAAGCGCTGAAGCAAAAGCAGCACGCTTTGAACAAAAAGCTGATGGCGGTGATGATAGAGGAAAACGCGGCGGCGGTGGCAACAGGGGCGGTGGTCCAACCAAACGTCGTGTTCCAGGTCCGGGTGCAGGTGGCAGAAGGCCGGCAGGTGGCGGTGCGCCAGGTGGGGCAAGGTAAAACCCCCTAACCCCCTAAAGGGGGAATTGATTGTGGAGTAGATGAGTGAGCAGATATTGTTTCATGATTATTATGTACCAAACAGTAGTAATTCTATTCATCATCGTTGTGTCACTCACTTCAACTATTAGTTAATTATTCAAAAATTTAAAACAATGAGTGTTACTATAACAGCAGCAGACATAAATAAATTACGCCAGGCTACAGGAGCCGGCATGTTGGATTGCCGTAAAGCATTAACTGAAAGCAACGGTGATTTTGAAGGAGCCATTGACTGGTTGCGTAAGCAAGGCCAGAAAGTTGCCGCAAAGCGTAGCGATCGTGAAGCGAAAGAAGGCGTGGTATTGGCAAAAACGACCGCAGATAATAAAGCAGGAATCGTTCTTTGTATCAGTTGCGAAACAGATTTCGTAAGTAAGAATGCAGATTTTGTTGCTTTTGCTCAAAGTATTGCTGATGCAGCTATACAGCACAATGTAAAATCTGCAGATGAATTAAATGAAGTAGCTATCAACGGCGCAAAAGTGTCGGATATGATCAATGATAAACTTGCTGCGATCGGTGAAAAAATTGCCGTTTCAAAGTTTGAAAGAATTGATGCTCCTTATGTAGCCAGTTATATTCATGGTGCAAACCGTATGGGTGTATTGGTTGGATTTACTAAAGATGCAGGAGATGCAGGTAAAGACATTGCTATGCAGATCGCAGCGATGAACCCATTGGCAGTTGACGAAAATTCTATTCCTGCCGATGTTGTTGCCCGTGAAAAAGCAATTGCAATTGATGTAGTAAAAGCAGAAGGCAAACCAGCTGAAATGGCAGAAAAGATCGCCATGGGTAAGCTGAACAAATTCTTTAAGGATAACACGTTACTGGCGCAGGCTTTTGTAAAAGACGGCAACAAATCTGTAGCTGAATTCCTGAAGAGCATTGATGCAGACCTGAAAGTGATAGAGTTCAGGAGAGTAGCTTTGGGTTAATCCTGGCTTTTCCGATAAAATAATAAATGAGGCCCTGTTCGCAAAAGCGAACGGGGCCTCATCATTTTACAAATATTCACGCATGTTGTATTAGGGATCGAATCATTATTGTTCAGTATCTTTTTTGCATAGATGGTCTTATCATCTGCCCTGGTGAACTAATATCTTTTTATTGGTATAGAAATCTATATTTGCTTCTGTGAGAATCCTGCTTTTAATAAACTTCATACTCGGATTTGCTTTCAATTCAATAGCTCAGCAAAGGGAATTGGAATTTCAAAATTTTACACAGGGAAACGGTCTGCCCAGCAATGAATGCTATTTTATATACAGGGATAGTAAAAATTTTTTGTGGATCGCTACGGACCAGGGAGTGGTAAGGTATAACGGAAATAATATGGAGCGCTTTGAATTGCCGGACAATGTCGTTTTTAAAATAAGAGAGGATGATAAAGGTAGAATATGGTTTTTTTCACATACAGGAAGACTATCGTATTTTTTTAATGGAACGGTTTATCCGTATAAATTCAATAACCTCATCTCAGCAATTTTTAAAAGTATATTGATCATAGATGGTTATGTCGATAACAATGACAATGTTGTATTAGCGGGTAAGTATAAGTATCAGAATTGTAGAATATCTGGTTCGGGAAAAATAGAAATAACACAAAACACTGTAAATGCTTACAAAGACTCAATGATCTACCTGGTTAGCCCATTTCCAAAGGACAATCTTTTTACACAGCAAACAGGTTTTAGTTTAATTAAACCCGATACGGTTTTTATAAAATTTAAAACCGGCAATGAAGAAATGCTATATTCCATTCCTTGTAAAACAGGTGCAACCAATCAATTTGGTTGTATAACAATGAATAAAAAAGATCTTTTTTTCTTTACCAATGATAAAATAATAAAGATCTGTGCTGACGGATCTTATAAAGTAAAACAGTTTCCTGCAAATATTTTATGCCTTAGCGCAGGGAAGGACAATAAAATGTGGGTCGGTATGATAAAGCACGGCTGTATTTTATTAAATACTGATCTGGAAGAAATTCAAAATACGCAGTTACTGGAAGATAAAAGTATAAGTTCAATAACTTCCGATTATGAAGGAGGCACGTGGTTTTCTACCTTAGAGAAAGGGGTTTATTATCTTAAGAGTATTCATGTATATAATTTAAATGGGGATAGTATTTTAAACCAACCTGTTTTCCGTTTGTGTAACCTTGCAGACAGCGCTTTCTTATTTGCGAACAAGGAGGGAGTTTATAAATTTTCAAATAACACCTCGTCTGCTGTTTATAAAATGAAAAACGAAAGGATCATCGATCTTTTTACAGATGATGATAATAATATTTACTTCGCAGGCAAATTGTCTATAAAGCCTGTTTACCTCGGTGAAATAAGAAGGCAAAACGACAACCCCGGAAAAAAAATAGCAATAATGCATACTTCAACCGAAGTAGCGATGTTGTCAAAAAATAAATATCTCTTCGGCCAGGGAGTTATGTTAGATAGAGCTGATTTTACCAACACGAGCATTAACAATATAAATAATGATTTTTTGCACGCGGATGTTACAATTCTTAATATCAATCCGGGTATAATATTCTGCGATCTTAAAAAGCAGGCATGGATGGGCTCTATTAGCGGCTTATATAAATTGAATGAAAAACATGATATCTTAATTCCTTTTAAAGACACATCAACTTTTTTCCAAAAAGGGATATCTGCCATGCGTCAAATGGAAAATGGACTTTATACAATTGGAATCCGGTTTGGTGGAATTGTTTTAATGGAAGATTCTGTTATCATTGGTAATATCACTGAATCAAATGGTTTGCTCAGCAATTCAATTAAATACCTGATGCCATTAAAAGACCAGTTATGGGCTGCAACAGCAAAAGGGATTTCGGTTGTACAATTTCGATCTTATCACCCGCTTAAATATACAATTACCAATATTGGCAATAACGAGGGCTTTTATAATAATATCATCTACCAGCTTATGCCTTTCCAGGAAAACATCCTGGCGGCTACTAGTAACGGTATTTATGTATTTGAAGATCCTGCACAATTTCTAAATCGTATTCAACCTCCAATCCCTTTGTATATCAACTCCGTTAATTATTACAAGGGGGATACCACTAATATCAGTGACATAACTGTTCCATTTAAAAACAACAGGCTAAAAATAAAATACAGTGCTATATCTTATAATTCAGGCGATGAAATAAAATATTATTACAGGCTTGATGATAATGGTTCATGGCATACGATCAACGCAACTGAATTGTTACTCGAAAATCTTTCTCCCGGAAAATATCACCTTGAATTAAAAGCGGACATACCATCTCAACAAAGATTTTCTGATATTCAAAAGTTAACGATAACGATCGAAAAACCATGGTGGCAAAATAACTGGTTAAGATTTGGCGCATTACTTTTCGTTGCACTGCTTACATACACTTTATACAGGAACAGGTTAATTAAAATTAAAAAAAGAGAACGCCAGAAAGCCATTGACCGTACCACTATGATCGAATTGGAACAAACAGCATTGCGTTCACAAATGAATCCTCATTTTATTTTTAACTGTCTTACATCCATACAACAATTGATCGTAACAGGAAAATCCACACAAGCAAACGAATACCTTGTCCGGTTTGCCAGGCTGATCCGAAAAACGCTGGAACTTTCCACACGACCTTATATTAAAATCGCAGACGAAAAAGATTACCTCACAGAATATTTGATCCTGGAAGAATTGCGTATCACTGACCAGTTTAATTTTAGTATAGAAATGGACAATAACATAGATATTCATAAAACAGAGATACCAAATATGATGCTTCAGCCGATAGTGGAAAATGCGATCAGGCATGGTATTAAACATCTTGAAAACAAAAAGGGGAACATCATTATTTCCTTTAAACGGTCAGAAGGATATATCATTTGTTCTGTAACAGATAATGGAGTTGGTAGGAATGAAATAAAAGACAGTAAAAATTTATTTTCAGAACAAAAAAGTTTTGGAATGGAAATTATCCGGAAAAGGCTGGAACTTCAGCCAGGAAATAAAGAAGGAGATTTTTTCATTGAGATAAAAGACCTGCAGGATAGTGAGGGCAACGTTTTAGGAACCCAGGTTATCATTCAGTTACCTTATAAATCAACCTAACATGATCAGGGCTGTACATATTGAAGATGAACCCAGGAATATTGAACTCCTGGAATGCCTTGTTAAAACACATTGCGCCTCCATGGTTACACTTGAAGGAAATGCCAGGAACATCAGGGATGCAGTAACATTGATAAAAAATAAAAAACCAGAATTGGTTTTCCTGGATATAGAACTAAACAACGGTAATGCTTTTGAATTATTAGATGAACTCAAAGGTTATGTTTTTGAAATCATTTTTGTAACTGCTTTTAATCAACATGCCATTAAAGCATTTAGATGCAATGCGGTTGATTATCTTTTAAAACCAATAGATATTAATGAGCTAAAAGAAGCAATTGTCAAAGTAGCTGATAAAATAAATCATTCAACAGGACTGAATGAGAATTTTATAAAGATGTTGGAGCAGATGAGAGCGGATATGGTACCTGCTAAAATAAGTATACCAGTAGTTGATGGGGTGCTTTTTTTCAAATGTGAGGATATAATACGCATTGAAGCAAAAGGCAGTTATAGTATCATTCACCTGGTGAATAAAAAAAGCGTGACCTGTTCAAAGAATTTAAAATTCCTGGAACAGCTTTTACCGGGATCCATTTTTTTCAGGGTGCATCATTCCTGGATCATTAATTTAAAATATTTAAAAAAATACTACAGCGGCAGAAGTGGATATATGGAGATGGAGGATGGAAGTACGGTACTTGTTTCCGCAAGAAAAAAAGGAAAATTTCTCAACTTTTTTCCTGAATAAATATTGGCATGGCCTGTCTATTTTTTTATATAAGCAGGTTGCCAAATGCCTCCCATTTGATTTTCTGCTGTTTCTATTAATCCTTTATCTTCGCAAAAAATTACACTTTATATGCTTCCCAAATACAAACGCGTCCTCTTAAAACTTTCCGGTGAATCTTTAATGGGCGATAAGAACTTTGGGATGGATTCCAACGTGATCGCACAGTATGCCCAGGATATTAAACAGATCACCGATATGGGCGTACAGGTAGCACTCGTAATTGGTGGCGGTAATATTTACCGTGGTATGAATGAAGCCGAAACAGGAATTGAAAGGGCCCAGGGAGATTATATGGGCATGCTGGCAACCGTTATAAATGGGATGGCCGTACAAAGCGGGCTGGAAAAAGCCGGTGTGTATACACGTTTACAAAGTGCAATTAAAATGGAACAGATCGCAGAGCCATATATCCGCAGGCGTGCCATGCGCCACCTGGAAAAAGGCCGCGTAGTTATTTTCGGTGCCGGTACCGGTAATCCTTATTTTACAACAGATACAGCTGGTTCATTAAGGGCCATCGAAATAAAAGCCGATGTAATATTAAAAGGTACAAGGGTAGATGGTATTTACACTGCTGATCCTGAAAAAGACCCTAAGGCAACAAAATATGAAAGAATAAGCTTTGCTGAGTGCATCTCAAAAAAACTCAGTGTAATGGATATGACCGCATTCACCCTTTGCATGGAAAACAATTTACCGATCATTGTTTTTGATATGAACAAACCCGGGAACCTGATGAGTGTAGTTACAGGCGAAAAGGTTGGAACTTTAGTTAGTTAATCATCGAAAAAAGGGCCTCGCAACTTTTCATTATTATCCTCAACACCCATACATTAAATTGCCCACTTTAAAGTGGGCAATTAGGTGAAAAAACAAAAGCTGTCTACCAGAACAGCCTTTGTTTCACCCTCATATAATAAGCATTTTTTAAACCTGCCTATATACAATTAATAACTAGATACCCTTGTTTTATTTTTTGTTGCCTGAATTCTGTAAAATTTCTGAATTTTTAAAAATCCATTCTTAGCCCCAGCCTTAGGCCCGCGGTCGTATATTTTTGTTTAAGTGTTATATCTGATTTATTGGCAGCTGAAAAATTATACCTGAAATAGGGTTCAGCCAAAAAATGCAGCTTGCCGGTCAACCGGTAATAGAAGGAAATACCCCCGGTAACACCGATGCCAGCATTTGTTTTAAACTGGTAAGGGGAGCTTGCTTTACCAGTTGTTATACTTACCGGCTGGTAAGCAGTATCCAATACATCGCCCTTTTGCCAGCTATAAATATTTACCATCAGGCCCAAATTAATATTTGCAGCAAATCTTCCTTTACTGAGCTCATATCCTACCTGTAGCGGTATGTCTAAGGTCCTATACCTGTTATGGGTGGTCTTATAACGGCTTCCTGTAGTGGCATAGCTTCCTGTAGTATCTCCATTAGCGTCGATGATATAGATCATTTGAACGATATGCCCCTGCTCAAATTTGAATCTTTCATTAACCTGGCTAAAGTTGATACCGGTTCGGATGCTGAGCGAATTATTAAATACCCTGGTATAACGCACCCCAAAACTATATGCGGAACTAAGATGTGTACTTTCTTTTCTTTTTTGTAAGTAAGTAGAATTAGCGGTATCACTAAGTATCCTGAATGCATAATCAGGGCCACCATATACTTCAAAATATCTTTTCCCGGTTCTGTAAGATCCCGGGCATGGGATCTTTAAAATCGACAAGCTGGTATTTTTCATAGCGAGAGAAGATTCTTTTTCAGCCAGCTTTGTATCCAGGGTCAAATAATAATTCTTCATGAAGAAATCATTGTTATTCACCGCAACGGTTGTTACAGGTGTTGCCATTTTTTCTTCTGTGGCAGCAGTTTTTACATCTGCAGCAGGTTCTTTGATATCTGCGGCAGCTGTTTTCACATCTACAGTAGATTCAGCACCTGGATTTTGTGTAACCATAGAAGTTCTGCCGGCGGAACGGTTTGTTTTCTTTTTATTTTTTACAGAAGCCTGGTCAGTTGTTGCGGCATCGGTATTTACAACATCGCCTGCCTGGTTCTGAACCGTTTTGTTTTTTACATCTTTGCTAATTGTATTTTTAACTAAAAAGCCACCCAGGTTTTTGCTTATTCCGCCACGAACCACTTTCCTTTTTGCATCATTGGGGTTTATGCTTCCAACTAAAGAAGTATTATCATTATTTTTTGTATTCGCTGCATCAGCCTTGTTGTGTGCAGGATCTTTTACACCGGAAGCAGTTGAAGAACCAGCTGCTATCTTATCAGCAGCGACAGTATTTGTTTTATCATTTCCACTTGTTTCGTTATTTGTACCGGCTGTATTGGCTGGGCTTATATTTTGTGATTGTGAAGCTTCGGTGTTACTATTTATAACTGTTTCATTTTTGCTTGCTTCATTTTTATTTTCAGTAGTTACATTTTTTGAAATATGCTTTTGATCTTTCGTGTTTGGTTGATCAGTTTCCGCCTGCCCGCCGGCAGCGATCATTTTCTTGTGATCAGCTTTATAAATATTGTTAACCAATAGGGCACCTGCAGCTACTCCCAAAAGCACCAGTGAAATAAAAATAAATTTATTGTTGCGCAGGAAAAAGAAGAAGCCGGCTGGTTTTTCTTTTTCTTTTTCAGCCATGATATTTTCCCAGATATGCGGCGGCACTTCAGGCTGGTAATTACCAAACTGCTTTTTTATGTGGTCATCAAATGGAGAGTTGTTTGTCATACTGCTACCTTTTGTAATTGTAAAATTTGTTTCTGCAACATCGTCCTTGCTTTTACAAGCTGGCTTCTGCTGGTGCCGGGTTGAATACCAAGCATGTCGGCAATCTCATCATGCTGGTAACCTTCAAGTACATAGAGGTTAAAAATTAACCTGTATCCATCAGGAAGATTGTTTATTAGCCCCATCAGGTCCTTTTCTGTAAGGTGACTATAAGCAACCGGTGCTGCTGTGGGCTGTATACTGTCATTTACTTCGTAACCGGTGATCTCCTTGTTATACCTGGTGAGGGAGTATTTTTTTATAGCGGTGTTCACAACGATCTTCCTGATCCAGCCTTCGAAAGACCCTTCAGATTTGAATTGCTTTATTTTACCGAAAACCTTTATAAAAGAGTCCTGTAAAATGTCTTCAGCATCTGCACTGTTTCGGGCATAGCGGTGACATACACCAAGCATACGACTGGCGTACCGGTCAAAAACCTCCTTTTGGCAGGCGGCCTCATCCCTTATACATCCCTTTATTAATTCATCTTCGGTCAAGGTTGGTTAAACGGATTTATATTATATGAGTGCATCTTGAAGATGCCATTTAGGCAAAATACGTTGCCCGTAAATGGCCCAAACGGGTAATAAATGTAAAAAAGATTGGCGTACTTACCGATTAAATTCTTACATTTAAAAACACCTGTATTTAATATGCTTTCCGATAATCTTTTACAACAATTAAAAAGTGAGAATGAGTTGCTGCAGATACAGTTGCAGGACGTGAATGAAATGATCAAAGTACGGGAAGAAGAGCTTGAGATACTTCGAAAAACTGCCGCTCACGCAGTAGAATTACAAAGCCGCCTGGATATAAACCTCGATGAATTTTACGCAATGCAGGACCATATTGGCAACCAGCAACAATACGCCGAAGGGGCAGCAAGAAGGGAAGCATCATTGGAATCAGAATTATTGCAGTCGCTGGAAATGGAGACCCAGCTCTATAACATGAAGGACGAACTTACCAGTACAAAGACAGCGCTTGCGGATATCAATAAGGAAATGGACAAAATGCCAGCCATGTATAAAGAGATCGCGATCCTGAAAGCAAAACTAGTCGAACTGGAAAGCAGCCAGGAGATCGCTGTTCTGGAAAATGGGTTCTTAAAAGAAGAAGTTGAAAAATACCGACAGGAAGAAGAACTTAGGAAAAACAAATAAATCAATCAACCGTGTAGTTTCAACACAGATAATTAATGAACAGTTTAAGCAATAGTAAAAAAGTTGACACGGTTGATAAGGTTGATAAAGTTGACGAGGGTAGACCTCTATTAACCTTATCAACCGTGTTAACTTTATCAACCTAATTAAATAGTATGAAAAATATCGCTGATATCAGGAAGGAGTATAAACTTGAAACTTTGGATGAAACGGATACCGAACAGGATCCATTAAAACAATTTGAAAAATGGTGGAACCAGGCAACTGCGAGTAATATTGATGAAGTAAATGCAATGACGCTTTCTACTGTTGATAAAAATAATAAGCCATCTTCCCGCATCGTTTTGCTTAAAGGTTTTAATGAGCAGGGTTTTATTTTTTATACAAATTATCAAAGTCATAAGGCCACGGATATGGAACAGAATCCAAATGTGAGCCTTGTATTTTTCTGGAAAGAACTGCAACGCCAGGTAAGGATCGATGGAACGGCTAATAAAGTGGATGCAGCGGAAAGCGATCGTTATTTTAATTCAAGGCCCGATGGGAGTAAGATCGGTGCATGGGCATCACCTCAAAGCAGTGTGATCTTTTCAAGGGAAGTACTTGAAAAAAAAGAAGCAGAGTATACATTAAAATTTTCCGGAACAACAATTCCAAGGCCTCCTCATTGGGGCGGCTATATCATAAAGCCTACGACAATAGAATTCTGGCAGGGAAGGCCGAGCAGGCTCCACGACAGGATATGTTATTCTCTCACCGGAAACAGTAATTGGAAAAAAGAGCGATTGGCTCCTTAATATGAAGTTGAGGTAATAAGAAAAAAGTTGACAGGGTTGATAAGGTTGATAAAGTTAATGAGTGTAGGCCGTTATCAACCTTATCAACCCTGTTAACTTTATCAACTTTTAAACGAACAACTTATTTCCCTTTTTTAGCAGCCGCTTTCTTCACAGTAGCTGCTACAGCTGCAACAGGTTTTGCTTTTTTAGCTGGCCTTAGTTTACCAAAGCTGCCGGCAAAAATTTTTCCTCTCTTGGTTTTAATATCTCCACGTCCCATAATAAATTTATTTTTTTTGTTTAATCAAAAGTATAACAAAAAAAGCAAGACACAGAGCGCCTTGCTTCTTTATGCATTAAGTGCAAATTACATTTTTGCTGATAACTCTTTACCTGCTTTAAAACGGGCAACTTTTTTTGCTTTGATTTTAATGACAGCTCCTGTTTGAGGGTTACGTCCGTTACGTGCTGCTCTTTTTGAAACTGAAAAAGTTCCAAATCCAACTAAAGTAACTTTGCCACCACCCTTTAATGTTTTTGTAACCGCTTCAATAAATGAATCTAAAGTAGCGTTAGCTTGTGTTTTTGTGATGCCAGCATCTTCAGAAATTTTTGCAATTAATTCTGCTTTGTTCATAATAAAGTTTTTGAGAATTTTAAGAGGGACAAATATAGAAGCTTTTTAATTGCAACAAAATTTTTTTTATAAAAATTAATACACGTAAAAAGCCAGCAAAACCGCAATCAGCCCGCATTTTAGCATGTATTGATTTTTTTTAATTGAACTGAGTAGAACTACTCAGTTGCTGAAACCCTTACTGGGACTGCGTTTCAGCAAGGGTGTCCTTAAATGCCCTCCCCATGCGGCTTTGCGGGGATTGTAAACAGGAAAAATTCTCTTTTAAAAATCTTTTTACACGATCTATTCGATTAGTTGATTATCTCCATCACGGAACGAATGGCAATGAATTTATCTCCCCATTTATCAAAACTTTTTTGACGCATGATGCCTGCAAATTTTTCTATATATCTGTCGTACTCCGATCTGTCTTCAGCAAAATATTGAATGGCATAAGTGGGCCCTTCGCTGTCATCCACATCAAGCAATCTTAAAATAGTAGCTTTTATAAAACAGTTTGTTGCTAATACTTCCGGTACGTGTTCTTCTTTTAACCAATGTATCCATACCTGATGAATAGACTCGTGTGTTTTTATTGTTACGTTGTATATGATCATGGATGCAAATTATGATTTTGATTTGTTCATGTCGGTGATTAGTTTGTAGGTGAAGAAGCCGAGGACTAAAACTGCAATAATTATGAGTAACCATATCATCCATTTATTGCTTTTTATTGGAGAGGTAGAAATAATACTTTGTTGAATTGAAGTAATTGCACCTGTTCCAGCAACAGGAAATTCTTTTATTGGAAAAAGATCTCTCAGTTGAAGATCATAATTAGGTGTATTAGCATCAGGCTTATTAAGCAATATTGAATAATGTTTCCCTTTTTCCAGCCACGCTGTTGCTACCCTGTAACCTATATAAGTTTTTACATCTTCTACTTTCAATGCAGGGTTATCTTCATTGTGAATAACGATACAAAACATTTTTGCTTTTGTTACAGGTAAGCGAAATTTCAATGTACTGTTGTTTGATATTTCAAATGAACTTACTAATTGTCCCAAATTTGAAAAATTATTTCCTACTGCTGAAAATGTATATAGATTCGCATTTCGTAAATAATATTTTGCGCCACTTACTTTTAATCGGATTTCATTAAACTGAAATGAATCTGTTTGTATAACATTAATGTAAGAATTTTTGCCACTATCTTTTTGTGAAATGATACTCTTTGGATTTTCGAGTGGTGGATGATCTACTCTACCTTTAGCTAGTAAAGTTTCCGGTATGGCTTTGTTATTATATAACTTAAGAATATCAAACGGTTCTTTTCCTTCATTGGTAATGTGAATTCTTATATATTTATAATTAACAGGAGGAAATTCTATTTTAAAACGACTATTATTATCAAAGTCATTTTTTATTGGACTAATAACAATGCTGTCATTAATGATAAACCAGTTTACCTGATCATCGCTTCCAGTTAAATTGCAATACCTTTTCGCATCAGTATTTCTAATCTCAAGAATTAAATTGGAAGTAACAGTATCAAAAGTTTTTATTACAAAGTCAGAGCTGGATTTGTTGCTTTTTTTGGTAATAATATTAAGTGTCCAATCTACTGCATGGTTTATAAATTCTGAATTTGGTATTCGCAATACATGCGGTACCCATTTACCAGAATCATTCACAATACGAAAATCATGGCATCCTATTTTCAAATACGCATTTATTTCAGGCGTTAATACAACATTATAAAACCCTGAACTGTCAATCTCATTAAGATTAGCCCGGTAATGATAACCCGTTGTTTGCCCCACAACAAACAACCTCATCACTAAAAAAACAAACAACAGTTTATATTGTTTTACTCTCATCGTCAATGATTATCTTTTTTAACCGCTGGTACATGAATGATATTACCAGTAATAAAATACCAAGCATGATGAATGCTGCGATCTTTCCACCAGCAGAAATATTGGTAATGTCGAATAAAAATAGTTTTAATAATGCAACACTGAAAATACTGAGGGAAATTATTCTTAATGTTTTGTATTTATGTTTCATACCAAGCCACATAAGTACAAAGGAGAACAACGCCCATACAATAGTAAGCCCGGCTTTTAAATATTGAGACGTAAAAATAGCTATGCTACCCGTTCCGGCTAAGAGTGAAACATATACATGCTTGCATTCAATGCTAAAAAACATGAACAGCAAAATGCTTATGAACCATGCAAAGCTTCTTCCAAGGGTTTCAATATTTCTTCTCGTTATACCGATGAGCTGATAAAGCAGGTACAACAAACAAATATCAGCCAGCCAATGTACCAGTGAATGGATGAATGGGTATTCGTGATCAATAACACCTATGATAAGATCATTGGCCCTCACAAAACTAACGATGTAAAAGAAAAATCCTGTGATCAACAAAGGAATTGTGATCCGAAAATGATCACCGGTCTTTCGTCTTTGTATCAGCAATACGATCACAGCAATGAAAATATAAGTGATTAGCTGGTGATAGGCATTGGGTATATTATACGTTTGTTCTTTTACAAAATAAAGATTGATGCCAAAGATGCATGTCAGGTAGAGTACCATTGTGGCACAAACGATCATAATAAGTGAGAAGGACCTGTTTTTTATTTCCAATATATAATCTTCACCGGGTTCTTTTTTCAAAAGCCATGCATAAAGACTCAAGGAAATGATCGCAACGATATTTGTTACGATCCCACGCCAGTTATTAAAAATGATCAGCAGGTTATCATGGTTCCTGTTACTTGCCAATGACCAATCAATAAACAAGCTAACAGACATCGATACGAGTATGATGAAAGAAGCATATTTAAATGTCTTCATTCCACTTCGCTGGAACAACCAGAATAACAAAACAGTTTCTGCACTCCAAAACAAGGTAATGCTGTGGCCATGCAATTGCACGGGAGCGGCGAGTGAAATAAATGTTACAGTAAGCCCGATCAGCAGGTACAATAAGTTTTTATCCCCGATATGTTTTTTATAAAGATACCAGGCAAGTCCAAGGTTGATGATACCGAGTGCAATGGTGAATATTCCCTGGTATGCGCCATTATTCCATGAATGTAATGCAACCATTCCTGCTGCATAATAACTTGCAGTGATCATGATCATCAATGAAAAATCAAAAGCAGTAAATGGCTTTTGTTTCCTGAGATTATGGATCAAAGCAGTCATTAAGAAGATAATATAGAAGCCTGAAGCAAACAGCAATGTTTTGTCATCAGTTGCTATTTTATTATGACGATTGAAACCATATTCACCCAACATCCATCCGCCAAATATTAATAAAGTAAAAAAGAAAGAGAGTACATGCAGCAGGGGCCATTTTTTGAAATACGCGATAATGAGTATGCCGGTATTTAAGATCAGCAGGTACGTAAATAAAGCAACATAATTATTACTGCCGTTGCTTACTAAGAATGGCGCTAAAAATCCACCAACAACTGCAATTACTGCCAACTCAAGTTTATCGTACAACAATGCAAGTGCTACAGCAAATGCAGTGATGACAACCATGATAATAAATGCAGTTGTTTGAGAAAATAACTGGTACTCATGAAAAGCGAATGCAATGGTAAAATAAAAAACGGCGATACCACCCCCTGCCATGACAGAACTAAATGAGCGATATGAATTGCGTAACCGGTGTGCGATACCGATCATGATGATACCACAGACAATACCAATACAAACCCTTCCAATTTCATTTATCCAGTTTTGATCGATCGCATATTTTACAAAGAAGCCAATACCCAATACCAGTACGGCGATACCGATCTTGTTAATGAGATTTTCACCAATGAATTTTTCAAGATCAGGATTATTGCGAACCCATTTGTCCCACAAGCTTTCCGTAACGGGTTCCGGCACACGCTCTTTTATTATAGGCGGAGGTGGAATTATTTTTTCTTCTATTGGTTTTTCAACTTCTTTTATTTCTTCCTTCGGTGCTGTAATTTTTTCAACAGGTTCAGGCGCTTTATATGGCCTCCATTGTACAACGCTTTCGTCTGTTGCTTTTAATGGTGTTTCTTCTTTTGCTGAGTTGGTGGCGCCCCGTTTTTTTAATTCAGCCAATTCATTTTTTAAGGAGAGATAATTTTTTTGATCTCGTTCAGCGATTTCATTTTGACGGGATCTTATGTGAATTAATAGAAGAACGATTACTACGAGGATGAGAACTATAAAAGCTTCCATGCAGATTTTTGTTGGTTGGTTGCGGAAAGATACAGTGGGAAGGATTAATGGAGCTATATAATTTGTTAAAACAAAAATGCTACAAATATAACTGCCACTGATTCAGTGATTTTGTCTGTACTATGATTTAAATGATTTTATGATAGTCTATGATTTTAATACTCAACAGTCATTGAATACAACCAATCATAGTTTTCATTTAATCAAACGAATCATGGTTCAGACAATAAATAGAAGAGAAGTAACAAAGGGCACAGGTTAGAGACCTGCGCCAGTAATAGTCTGAACTATGATTAAATGATTTTGTGATGGGCTGTGATTTTTAATACTCAACAGTTATTAATTATAACCAATCATAGTTTTCATTTGATCAAACGAATCATGGTTCAGACAAAATCAGTGGTAAAAATCATTTTTTAATTTCCAAAAAGATCGGGCAATGATCACTATGTTTTACATCATGATAAATGTCTGCATTCAGCAATTGTTTTTTTAATGGTTCTGTTACTGTAAAATAATCAATGCGCCATCCTTTATTGTTAAGCCTTACACTTGGAAAACGCTGGCTCCACCAACTGTAACGATGAGGCTCTTCATGAAACATCCTGAAAGTATCTATCCATCCTGCTCCAAGGAATTTTTCCATCCATGCTCTTTCTTCCGGTAAAAAGCCGGAAGAATTTTTATTTCCTTTTGGATCATGAATATCAATTTCCTTGTGAGCAATATTATAATCACCGCATAAAATGATCTTTGGATGTTTCTTTTTCATCTTTTCAAGGTACCCATGAAATTCATCGAGCCATTGGTATTTATAAGTTTGTCTTTCATCACCGGAAGTACCGGAAGGAAAATATGCATTGATCAGTTTTATATCACCAAACTGTAGTTCGATCACACGTCCTTCGAAGTCGCTCATCTCAAATCCACTTCCTATCTTGATCTTATCAGGTTTTATTTTTGTAAATACTGCAACACCGCTGTATCCTTTTTTTTGTGCACTGAACCAATGATGTTCAAATCCAAGATCCTCCAGCAACTTCACATCAATATCAGTATTTGATGCTTTTGTTTCCTGTAGGCAAATAATATCTGCAGGATCTGTTTTTAACCAATCAATAAATCCTTTTTTTATGGCAGCACGTATGCCATTTACATTATAAGAGATGATGCGCATAGTTTTATATTTATTGTTGTAAAAATAGTTAAGACTGGTGAAATATGATCAAACAGGAGACGTAGAGGTTCATTTAACTTCAATTCGTCATTGCGAGGAACGAAGCAATCTCGTTGGTAAAATTAAGATTGCTTCGTTCCTCGCAATGACGGTTATTGATGGAACACTTTCCTGAATAAATTTTACACAATGAATGGGGACGATGCCTGTACTATCAGGATGATCATTCAAGTATTGGCCTTAACCATCTTGTCGCATCTTCTATGCTCATTCCTTTTCTCTTTGCATAATCTTCCAATTGATCTTTTGCAATTTTGCCCACACCGAAATATTTGCTATCCGGGTTTGCAAAATACCAACCACATACTGATGCAGCAGGATACATAGCAAGCGATTCTGTAAGATGAATGCCTGTAGCTTCTTCTCCGCCAAGCAGATCAAACAATTTATATTTTTCGGTATGATCAGGACATGCAGGATAACCAGGCGCAGGACGAATACCCTGGTATTCTTCTTTGATCATTTGTTCATTGGTAAGATGCTCGTCTTTTACATAACCCCAATATTCAGTACGGGTTTTTGCATGAAGCAATTCTGCAAATGCTTCTGCTAAACGATCTGCGAGCGCTTGTAAAATTATTTTGTTGTAATCATCAAGATTTTTTTCAAAACGTTTGATGTGTTCTTCTATGCCCTGGATGGTTACGCTAAAGGCGCCGAGGTAGTCGGTCCCGGAAGGCCTGATAAAATCAGATAAAGACAAATTGGGTTGGCCTGCTGCTTTTTTTGTTTGTTGCCTGAGGAATTCCAATGTAAGATCTTTCTTTCCTGTTTTCAATGTAACTGTATCAGCAGCGGTTTTATTTGCGTTCCAAAAACCAACACAACCTTTTGCAGTTAACCATTTTTCATCAACAACCTGTTTCAATAATTTTTTTGCATCGTTGTAAAGATTGGTTGCTTCTTTGCCAATGATAGGATCAGTTAATATAGCTGGAAATTTTCCATGCATTTCCCATGCAATAAAAAATGGCTGCCAGTCGATATATTCAACAATTTCAGCAAGATCGTAATTGTCTAAAATTTTTGTGCCGGTAAATGTAGGCGTTACGGGCATATAATTTTTCCAGTCGATAACAGCACCATTGTTTTGTGCTTCTTCAAAAGGCAATAGTTGCTTTGCAGATTTTTTGTTTCCAAAATCTGTTGCAAGTTTATCGTACTCTGTTTTTATTTCTTTTAGAAAAGCAGGTTTCAATTCTTTATTCAATAAACTACCCGCAACGGTTACACTGCGGCTTGCATCCAGCACATGTACAACACCATTACCATATTCAGGTGCGATCTTTACGGCTGTATGCATACGGCTTGTTGTAGCGCCGCCGATCAATAAAGGAAGATCCATTTGCTGGCGGGTCATCTCTCTTCCTATATGTACCATCTCATCAAGCGAAGGAGTGATCAGTCCACTTAAACCAATGATATCTACATTGTGTTTTTTTGCTTCTGATAAAATTTTATCTGCGGGAACCATCACGCCAAGATCAATGATATCATAACCATTACAACCAAGTACAACACCAACAATGTTTTTTCCAATATCATGTACATCGCCTTTTACTGTTGCCAATAATATTTTTGCAGCGCCACCTGATTCGTCATTCACTGTTCCTGCTGCAATGTGTGCAAGGCGCTTGTCTTCTTTTTCCTGTTCAATATAAGGAGTAAGTACAGCAACAGCTTTTTTCATCACACGTGCACTTTTTACAACCTGTGGTAAAAACATTTTACCTGCGCCAAAAAGATCACCCACGATATTCATTCCATCCATCAGCGGGCCTTCAATTACATCAAGTGGTTTTGGATATTTCTGTCTCGCTTCTTCTGTATCCTGTTCAATATAATCTGTGATACCATTTACCAATGAATGCGACATGCGTTTTTCCACTGTATCATTTCTCCAGCTTTCATCTTTAACCGTTTCCTTTCCTTTTGATTTTACTGTTTCGGCAAACTGGATCAGTTTTTCGGTCGCTTCATTGTTATCATTGTTCCTGTTAAGGATCACATCTTCACATAACGCTTTTAGTTGCGGTTCAATCTCATCATATACGACCAGCTGCCCGGCATTTACAATGCCCATATCCATACCTGCTTCAATAGCATAATAAAGAAAAACACTGTGAATTGCTTCACGAACATGATCATTGCCACGAAAAGAAAAAGAAACATTGCTTACACCGCCACTCACTTTTGTAAGCGGCATTAGTTTTTTTATTTCTCTTGTTGCTTCTATAAAATCAACGGCATAATTGTTATGCTCTTCAATACCGGTTGCAATAGCAAATATGTTTGGATCAAAAATAATATCCTGGGGATCGTAGCCAACCTGTTCTGTAAGTATCTTATAAGCACGATGGCAAATCTCTACTTTGCGAACCTTTGTATCAGCTTGACCTACTTCATCAAATGCCATTACAATAACGGATGCACCAAAGCTTTTGCAGATAAAAGCCTGTTCAATAAACTTTGCTTCTCCTTCTTTCATCGAGATGGAGTTTACAATACATTTACCCTGTACACATTTTAATCCTGCTTCAATGATCTCGAATTTACTGCTGTCGATCATGATGGGAATGCGTGCAATATCAGGTTCGGCCTGTACTAAATTTAAAAATGTACGCATTGCTTCAACGCCTTCCAGCATGGCGTCATCCATGTTCACGTCAATTACCTGTGCGCCACTTTCCACCTGCTGGCGTGCAACGGACAATGCTTCTTCGTATTGGCCATCACGGATGAGTCGTGCAAACTTCTTACTGCCGGTTACGTTTGTACGTTCACCAACATTCACAAAATTTGTTTCCGGGCGAACGGTTAAAGGTTCGAGGCCGCTTAGTCTTAAGAAAGGTTTAATATTTTTCGCTTCGCTCATAATATTTTTTTTAAACCACAGAGGAAAAGGAGTTAAGAAATGGAGTTTAACAGAGTTATAGCCTGATTCTTTTTATTCCATTTTTTAAACTTGAGGTTTTGAAGTTTAGCTGTAAACCAATTTTACAACCTGAAAGTTTCAAATAAGTAATAACTTGGGCTGTGTGAACATCATTTATGCACTCAGCACATTTAATTTCTACTATAACTTTATTTTCAACAATCAAATCCACTCTATATCCTATTTCCATTTTTACTTCTTCATAATATAATGGCATTGCTTTTTCTTTTTCAGCGAGAATGCCATTTTTATTTAGCTCATAATATAAACATTCTTTGTAGGAAGATTCTAATAAACCAGGTCCTAACTGAGTATGTATCTTAAAAGCATATTTTAAAATACTTTCGGTAATTGTGTTTACGTCTTCCATTTTTTAACCACAGAGTTTATAGAGTTTTAAAATTGAGTTTCACGGAGTGTCTACAAATTATATTAAAAACTCTGTGTAACTCCAGTTAAAAACTACTTTTCCTCTGTGGTTAAAAACAAATCTTCCTGTTTAAACCAACTCTTTTTCCACCACTGGTAATTCCCTTGGCTTATACTTCGCCACTTCATCCGCAATATGCTTTATATGATCCGGTGTTGTACCACAACATCCACCCACAATATTCAGCCAGCCGTTGGCCGCCCACTCTTCAATGATGTGCGCTGTTTGATGAGGCTGTTCATCGTACTCACCGAAAGCATTTGGCAAACCTGCATTTGGATAAGCGGATGTATAACACGCAGCGATCTCACTCAATTCTTCAATATGTGCCCGCATTTCAGAGGCACCCAATGCACAATTCAATCCAATACTTATGGGCTTTGCATGCATAACAGAAACATAGAACGCTTCCAGTGTTTGCCCGCTCAATGTGCGGCCACTCGCATCCGTAATGGTGCCAGATATCATGATCGGTAATTCAGGAATATTTAATTTTCTGAAATAATTTTTGGCAGCATAGATAGCCGCTTTTGCATTCAATGTATCAAAGATGGTCTCTATTAATAAGATATCAACGCCGCCATCAACAAGCCCTCTTATTTGTTCGGAATATGCTTCTGCCACTTCATCAAATGTTACGGCCCTGAAACCAGGGTTGTTTACATCCGGTGATAATGACAATGTTTTATTCAATGGCCCGATAGCGCCTGCAACAAACCTTGGTTTAGCGGGGTTCTTTGCTGTGAATCTATCAGCAGCATTGCGTGCACATTTTGCAGAGGCAACGTTTAATTCATATGCCAGTGATTGCATATCATAATCTGCCTGCGCTATGGAAGTACTGCTGAATGTATTTGTTTCAATAATATCTGCACCCGCTTCCAGGTATTCGCTGTGTATACCTTCAATGATCTGCGGTTGGGTGATGCTCAACAGGTCGTTATTCCCTTTTACATCAGTATGCCAGTCTTTGAAACGTTCACCGCGGTAATCTGCTTCTTCTAATTTATGGCGCTGGATCATAGTGCCCATTGCACCATCGATGATGAGGATCCGTTCTTTTAAAATGTCTTTTAAATTTTTCATAACTGCTTATTTTGATTATTAGTTCAAATGTTCATTGCTGTCAGCTGAATAAAGCGTTGCCGTACTAGGAGGTCCCGGATATCCCGGGATTGACATAACACAACGATGATGAGTTCAGCTGTTACAGTTGATCAAATAAAAAAAATCAAGAATGATAAACGATTGTCAAATCCGGCGTGGAGTATTTTGGAGATGCGTTCGTTTATTAGTTCAATTTTTTCTACAATAGCAGGGGTTGAACAATAAACAAATCCGCACCTGCTACGGTGCAAAGTTATAATAAGAAAGTGGTAAATGCAAAATGTTGTTAGGGGAAGTTGATAAAGTTAATAGGGGTGGCCCCTTATCAGCTTTCGTCATTGCGAGTAACGAAGCAATCTTTTATGTTAGGGAGATTGCTTCGTTCCTCGCAATGACGCTTATGGATTACTTTTTCTTCCCCCCAATATTAAATACCCTCGATATATTGAACCCAAATAGTATATCACCCTTGCCCCAGGTACCTTTTGTTTGGGTAATAAATGAATGCTCCGACATGCCGGGAGCATTGGTGAAGTGAAGTTGAAATACGTGGCCACCTGTTTCTATATCAAAGCCAAATGAAAGAGCGTCTTTGGTATCTGCCAGTCTTTTGCCGATAACGGGGTAATATTCTGCATTGATGCTTACCCGCTTGCTTATTTTTTGGCGAGCGCCAATGCCCAATGCAAACATATTATTGGGATCCGTAGCAAGCATCACAAGATTCTGGTGAACATAAGTTGGCATTATTTGCAATGATGTCCCTGCAGAGAACTTTCTTCCAATGATCAGCTGGTGCGTATAAAATATGCGGTTTGATGCCTTATTGCTTATTTTAGAATCTTCGGCAAATTTTAATGTGCGCAACTCAACGGTTGGAACATAAGAAAGGGTAATGGGCATTTTATGTTTGCCAGTTGATTGGCGCAATAATTTTATTTTGACAAAGCCATCAAATGTTTTTTCAAATGTGCTCCTGCCAACGCCGATCATGATACTGTTGGTAATGCCATAATCAAAACCAAAACGCATGGTGGCATTGTCAAGTCCCCAAAGCTCATATCCGCCTTCATTTAAATTGCCAAACCTGTGAGAGATCTTTACATCCAAAACACCTTTGCCGGTATTCTCTACCGTATGGCCATTGATGAGGCGGGTTGTTTTAAAAGCTCCCTTCGTGTAAACAGTTTCAGGAGCTGTTTCTTTTTCCAGTTGAGACATTAGATCAGCTGTATCTTTTGCATTTCCAGGTTTAGTCGTGTCTTGTGCAGATAAACCAACACAAATAAAAAAATTCACAATAGTAATTAGTATTATTTTTTTCATGTCAAATAGATTAATGTTTTTACATTTTTTTATCGTAAACACAGGAGACCGTAACATCAACGGTTTTGGCAATATTATCTTTTACAATAGCTGGAATAGAAATTTTATAATCAGCAAGTGTTATTTTAAAACTTGATGTTGCAGATGCAATCCCATCTTTAACAGTAATGGTCCCTGTTGCAGTTATGTTTTTTGTTACACCGTGTATCATCATATCGCCTGAAACATTTACGTTGTAGTTGCCATCCTTACTAAGATCAATCTTCTCCTGTACATTTCCTTTGAATGTGGCTTTTGGAAACTTATCACTCTCCATGTAATCCTCGTTAAAATGTTGTTCCATCAGGCTTTTTTTAAAATGGAAGGCTTTTATTAAAACAGAGAATTGTAACTGGCCCGACTGAATATCAAGCGTACTCATCACCTGGCCATTATCTGCGGAAATATTTTCAATAGATGCTTTTGAATAAAATGAAATGCTGCCATTTTTTGTATAACATTTTTGCGCATGGAGTGCAATGCTGCATATCATTAAAAAAGAAAAAAGAAAAATGCGTTGCATGTTTAATTGAATTTAGAATTGCTGATTAATTATTTGGTGCACCATCTGCGATCCATTTCCTTATTTTACCAATGGTACAAACGCTTAACTGGTCCGCATCTTTTGGCATGGGTGTAAACCCAGGTGAATGCGTAAGTGCGCCGATCATATGCCCGCTTAATGCAACGGCACTTGCATCCGCATACGAATCAAGATGAAAAGGCGCTACTGTTTGGTTACCCGCATGGCACTTATAACAATTATTCCTTAATATCGGCAAAATGGTCCCACTGTACGTTACATTTACTGAATCACAGGGATCGGGAGGATACAGCAATTCAGCTTTATCATTTTTACAGCTTGTTAAACTGCAACAGATGATCATAATGCCCAATAATAAACTTGCTATTTGTTTCATCGTGTGTATTTTTATTCTGTTTGTTTTTTATTTCACCAGGTAACATCTTGTCAAATAAACATCTCCTTTTATACCAAGATCAGCATCTCCTTCCCCGATCCCACTGCAAATGCCCTGTATGTTTACTTTATCAGTTACATGAATATTTTCGATATTCTCTTCCATGGTGCAATTGATATAGGCACCATCTGTATTACCCTTTAATAATATTATTTTCTTTTTTTGCAGGTTGCTGGAAATATCATGCACTTCGCCGGAAACCAATAAGATCTTATCCGTATATTTTTTTTGAGCAGCAGATGAATCTGAAATATAAGCCTGGTAAAGATCACCCGCAGTTATATTAATAGCATTGCTGCCCTGCACATTAACCGGCCCCTTATTAAATAAATAATAACCGATGCCTGCTCCTGTGAGTGCTAATAACAAAACGATAAGGAAGATATTCCTGGCCCTTTTTTTCATTTTTTGGATATTAAATCAATACTTTATATCATACTATACGTAGTTGGGGGACGGAGGGTTGTTTTTCGAAGGTTTTTTTTATTAGCGGTTAATCACTACGCTTAGCCGCTTTTCCAATACTGAAATATAGGAATAAAGGAAAGAAAGTAAAAATGGTAATACTATACTGCCTTTCCAGCATAGACTCATTCAGGCTGTAAGCTAACAATAAAGTGACCACGAAAAACAACTCACGGCTCCTTTTTTTAACGACCAGTTGTATAATGGCAATACAGATAAGGACAAAAGCAGCCAGTCCAATTACACCTGATTGTAAGAGTGCTTCAAGAAATGTGTTGTGTGTATTATATCCGAGATAACCATGATCGGTGTCTGTGCCATTTCCCTGGTACATGTGGGTATCAACATATTTTTTATCTAGGAGTATTTGTGCATCATCTGAAACACCGGTGAGCCAGGCATTTCTTTCCGTTAGAATTTCCTTTACAAACCGCCATTGTAATAACCTGAACTGTAGCCCGTCGAAATAAATTCCGGGATCAAAACTTTTTTGCTGAACAAGATCCATATTGGTATGAATGATCTCGTTGAATCTTTTGCTTACCTGGTTCTTTGTTGTCAATAGCAATACCATCAGCAGCAAACCGGTAACTAAAGTGACAAATACCGGCAGGCGCAATGTTGTTTTTTTAAAACTTACCAACAAATAATATAAACAACATAATGCCGTAAAAACAATGACAAGCTTCGACGACAGCAATACAATGAATCCCATGAAATAGAATACAAATAAAAAATGCAGCAACCTGTTTTGCAGGTAAATTCCTTTCCGGGCATTTTCCAATAAATAAATAATACCAATGAATATAAGGATGGAAACCTGTATGGCATGTTGTTTAAATGGAAGAACCAATGCATGATAAAAGAAAACACTGCTGCCGGTATGTAAGAAATAATATTTATGAAACGCTGTCAATAGGCAAAAAAGCATTGCAGCAGCAATGATCCAGACATAATATCTCATCAATCGCTGGTAAAATGCATCATTAAAATAATTACCTGAACATACAGCAAGCGGAACAAATACAATAGCAGCTTTTAATTCAATATGCCTCGCCATCATATCGTGGTTATGTGAGTTGATAATTAAAACAACCTGTACCAGGTAATAAATACAACATGTAATAAGGAGGTTATTCTTTAGATTGGGACTGAAAATAGAACCAGTATCCATTCTGTTTTTTACAAGGCCTGCCAATAATATCAAAGCAATACTAATACTCGTGATCGCACGGAAGGAACAAACCGTACTTATAAAAAAAATTGCGTAAAGAAGGTAAAGCAGCGAATGCAACCCAGAAGCCGTGAGCCATGAGCTGCGAGCCATGAGCCTATTCGAATGTACTGAAGAACTTTTCAAGTAAACAAATTCTTGATTTAGTAATAATTCTTTCTGTAATAATACTCAGCTCATAGCTCGCAGCTCATGGCTCACGGCTTGCTATCTCCTGGCTCTAAGTTTCTTCCTCACATGTACATACATTGCCAATACGTACCCAACAGCAAACCCCCCAATAAAACCAAGCACGATCAATTTTATTAATTTTGGTGCAACGGGTTTTTGAAATTTTTCAAACTTATGTAATACCTGTACGGCATTCATAAATTTCAATTGCTCCTCGTAATTCAATAGCTTCTCATTTAAATTGATCATTTGAGTATTGATCCCAGACACATCGAGTATATATGAAGAAGGATGTTGTGTATTGCTGCTGACATTACTTTCAATGGTTTTCTTTGTTGAATCAAGCTTGCTCATTTCGCTTTTTACCTTTTCAATGAGTTCGATAAAATTAGAACGCTTGGTTGCTAATCTTTCTTTCATATACTCACTGTGCTCAAGCCCGTATATGATACCCTGTTGTAATGAGTCCAGAATAGTATTGTCTTTTACCAGCACTTCCACATTAAAACCATTGGGATTATTTTCACTATATAATTTTATTATTTCTGCTGCTGATATATCCGTCACCTTACTTACGAGTGAAGGAGAGCAATGAAGCCTTTCACCTAAGGTTTCATATTCTTTGCCTTCCAGCAATTCGTTCCAGTTCTCGATGATATTGATCTGTTCAGTATTGGTAAGTGTAAAAGAATGCAGCAGGAGGGAAGAACCATATTGTTTAGGCAACACTTTATATAATGTAAAGCCAAGCCCTGCTCCAATGGCGGCGCATATTGCGATCAATGAAAAATAGCTCCTGAAAAAGCGGGAGATCCTTTCAAACAGGTTCAGCAGGTCCAAATCGTCTCCTTTATTTTCTGGTCGATCTTCTGTCATAAATACCGGGATTATTTTAAAGTAAGCAATATACAAAATGCTTAAACAAAATCACCAAACGTTGTGTGTATATAAAAGGTTGCTTTAAAAGAACCTATTTTCTTTCTGATGTTATACCTATTTTTATAGCTAAAACTTTGTTGGCCCCGGAATGATATGAATAAAAATTATTACACAGTAAAAGATGCCGGTTATTTTGCAAATGTGCGCATGGACATTATCAGCATGATACCTGCTGACCCAAATCAAAAGATACTGGAGATCGGCGCTGGCTCGGGGAATACGTTATTATATATCAAGGAGAAAAAAATGGCAGCTGAAGTAATGGGTGTTGAATTGATCAATATCCCCGCATCGAACCAGCAGCATCCTTCTATTGATCGTTTCCAGGTGGCCAATATAGAAACAGAAGCCATTGCTGCATCTGAAAATTATTTTGATACCATCATTTGTGCCGATGTGTTGGAACACCTTGCTGATCCATGGGCCGCCATTGATAAAATAACACGCCACTTAAAACCAAACGGGATGCTGATCGTTAGCATACCCAACATCAGGGAAATAAAAACCATTTTCAAAATATTATTAAAAGCTGATTTCAGGTATGAGCCCGCAGGCGGTATCATGGATAAAACACATTTGCGTTTTTTTTGTAAGAAGAATATACGTGAGTTGCTTACCACAGAAACACTTTCACCGGTTTATTGTACGCCGAATTTTATGCTTAAAGTTGTTGCTGATGGAAGAAAAAGACGTATCATTAATTTATTGACATTGGGATTGATCAAAGATCTTTTAACCGTACAGTATATTTTTATTGCAAAGAAAAAACAATAGTATGCCGCGTGTGTATGTGATAATCTTAAATTATAAAAAATGGATGGATGTTTCCGAATGCCTGGGAACACTGTTGCGTTCGGACCATAAAAATTACACGGCGATCGTTGTTGATAATGATTCTCAAAATAATTCACTGGAGAACCTGGTTGCTTGGGCCGGAAGCAATGCCGGTCCGTTAAACATTACGGGGTATAAATATTTATCCGCAAATGCATTGAACAACGAGATAAACCCGGCTGCATTCCCACAGCTTATTTTTATTCAAAACGACGAGAACAAAGGTTTTGCCGGGGGAATAAATACAATATTAAAATGGCTGTTACAGGAAGATGCTTATATATGGTTGCTGAACCCGGATATGACTGTTGATGTTTCGGCACTTTCTGAGCTCGTAAAATTTGCAGGTACCAGTTCACGTAAGTCAATTGTTGGAACGGTAATAAACTATCATGCCAACCCGGGTAAAGTTCATCTGTATGCCGGCGGTCGTATCAATTTTAATTCAGCCACCGTTAAAATGATCACAGATAAAAATGACATTGCAAAACTGGATTATATTTCCGGCGGTTCTTTTTTTACGTATGCAGGTAACTTTAATGAACTTGGTTTGTTGCCTGAAGAATATTTTTTATACTGGGAAGAAACGGATTGTTGTTACCGTGCAAAAAAAGAAGGCTATCAATTATTGCTATGTGAAACGGCTACCTGTTATGATAAGGTGAGCACGAGCATTGGTAAAAGTTTTTTATCGGATTATTATTATACACGCAATGGCTTATTCTTTTTATCAAAATATAAAAAAGGAAAAATTCCCATCGCCATCTTTTTTACCATTTTCCGTTTGCTGAAAAGAATTTTCGCAGCACGCTTCGACAGGGCAAAGGGAATGTATCGTGGATTGGTATCATTCTTAAAACACGATAAGCATGCGTATAAATAAATACCTCCCTTTTGCGCTGGTTTATTTTTTCATAAACTCACTGGCACTGCCCTTTGGTTTAACCTATACGGCCCTGTTGAGCCCATTGCTTTATTGGTGGGTGGTAACAGAAAGAAAAACAGAAATATTATTTCCGTTCTTTGTTTGCCTTTCGCCATTCTTTATCATTCATTTGATATTGGGTGTTGATGTAAAAACATACCTGGTATCCATACTCAATTATACGTTTGTATATATTTTTTGCCAGGCATTCTATACTTTTTTGAAAGTAGCAGCCGACAAAGAAAAAATATTCAAAACATTACTGAAGATAAATTTCATCCTTTGTGTCATTGCCATACCCATTTATTTTACTTCATTCAATACCATTGTGTGGATGCAGGAAAATATAACAGAAGGACTTGACAATTTTCTTCGCTTGAAATTATTTACTTACGAAGCTTCCTATTATGCGATGTTGTTTACGCCCTTGTTCTTATTCTTTTTTACGCAGGTTTTGCTCAATCAAAATAAGATAAAGAGTTGGATGCTGTTGCCGATGTTGTTATTGCCATACTTACTTTCTTTTTCGATCGGCACCATTGGCTGCATGATGATCGCTTTTATAGCAGTATATCTTTTTCACTTTAGAAGACTTACAAAGAAAAGATCTGTATTGAACATTGTTATGCTTAGCAGTATGGGATTGATTGTAACATTGGTCATCTTATGGTTATTCATTCCAGGGAACAGCCTCTTCTTAAGACTGGAAAATATCCTTTCAGGAAAAGATACTTCCGGCAACGGAAGGACATCAGAAGCTTTTATTTTAGCTACACGGATCATTGATCTGAAGAGCCATGTTTTTGGTGTTGGCGCAGGGCAGATAAAAGTAATTGGCGCAGAGATCATCAAATTTTTTTACTTCTATCCAATGGATTACACAGATATTGCTATTCCCAACGCCGCTGCTGAAACGCTTGCTATCTTTGGGTGGCTTGGTTTTTCATTGCGGTTATTGATCGAATTGTTCCTTTTCTTTTATACAAAGGTTTGGACGAATTATTTCAGGTTCCTGTTGTTTGTTTTCATTTTTGTTTACCAGTTCACCGGGAGTTTTGTAACGAATATTGCGGAGTATGTGATTTGGATATTGGCGTTTACGAATGTGTTTAGGGAGTTTGACGCCGAGAAGCAAGCTGTGAGCCATGAACTGTGAGCTATGAGTTTACTCACGCTTTGAGAGTGTATTTTTTTTAGCTACCTTAAAATTGTTTAAATAAAACTATTGATCAAATCAATAAATAAAATAACCACAAATTAGAGTAAACTAAAAGCTCATAGCTCACAGCTGATAGCTCATAGCTTGCTCTAAATTACATAGCCGCATGATAAGAGTCGCAATGATAGTACGTTCCACCCTCTACACGGTACGAGGCGGCGATACCGTACAGGTAGTACAAACTGCGTCCAACCTTGTTGCACAAAATATTCCTGTTGATATAAAACTTACCAGTGAGAAGATCGATTATAAAAAATATGACCTCTTGCATTTCTTCAATATTACCAGGCCGGCAGATATACTGTATCATATAAAAAGATCGGGCAAGCCCTATGTTGTATCAACGATATTGATCGATTACAGCGAATACGATAAGCAACACAGGAAAGGATTTACAGGTATGCTTTTCCGTTTTTTCAGCCATAATGGTATAGAGTATATTAAAACAATATCACGTTGGTTATTGGGGAAAGACAAGCTAATGAGCTTTGCTTATATATGGAAGGGCCAGCGTAAGTCTGTTACTCAAATATTGAACGGTGCAAAAATGTTATTGCCCAATTCGCATTCAGAATACAATCGTCTTCGTAAACTATATCATTGCAATACGGATTATGTGGTTGTTACAAATGCTGTTGAATCCAACCTGTTTAAGTTTGATGAAACAATAAAAAAAGACCCGGATCTTGTTCTTTGCGTAGCAAGGATCGAGGGCATTAAAAACCAGTTGAATCTTATAAAAGCGCTTAACAACAGCCGTTTTAAACTTTTGATCATTGGGGCTGCATCGCCCAACCAGCGCAGTTATTATGAAGCCTGCCGCAGTATAGCAGCGCCGAATATTAGTTTTATAGACCATTTGCCACAGGAGGAACTTGTAAATTATTATCAAAAAGCAACTGTGCATGTGTTGCCAAGCTGGTTTGAAACCACGGGCCTCAGTTCATTGGAAGCGGCTGTGATGGGCTGTAACATTGTAATTACTGATAAGGGTGACACAAAGGAATATTTTGAAGACAACGCTGTTTATTGCGACCCATCGTCAGCAAAAAATATTTTTGCTGCTGTGGAAAAAGCTTCTTTACTTACAGTCAATCACTCATTTCAAAAGAAGGTTCTTACCCTTTATTCATGGGAACAGGCAACCATCCATACGATGGAAGCGTATGAACGGATAAAAAATATATGGGATTAAAAATAGGCATACTTGGCACAAGGGGTATCCCCAATCAATACGGCGGCTTCGAGCAGGTAGCTGAACACCTTTCTATCGGCTTAATAAAGAAAGGGCACGACGTAATGGTTTATAATTCCCATAAACATCCTTACCAGGAAAAAACATGGAACGGCGTTCCCATCATTCATTGTTTTGATCCGGAATATTTATTGGGTACAGCAGGGCAGTTCATTTATGACCTGAATTGTATCATGGATGCACGCAAACGGAATTTTGATATTATCCTCATGCTTGGTTATACAAGTAGTTCTGTATGGAAGCTATTGTATCCTAAAAAAGCGATCATCATTTCAAACATGGATGGACTTGAATGGAACCGTGCCAAATATTCAAAACCAGTAAAACGTTTTTTGAAATATGCTGAAAAGCTAGCCGTGTCCGGTAGCCACCACCATGTAGCAGATTCACCCGTCATTAAAACATACCTCGACGAGAAATACAATATCAACTCCAAATACATTGCATATGGCGCCGACCTTACCGAGACTGTTGGCATGAACGGGCTCATAGAATACGGGCTTACCAAGAAAGAATATTTTTTATTGATGGCCCGCATGGAACCTGAGAACAATATTGAAATGTTGCTCGACGGATTTCACATGAGCAAGTCAACAAAAAAATTCATTGTTATTGGCAATACTGGAAATGCTTTTGGTACCACGCTGGTCAATAAATATAAAGCTGATAAAAGGATCGTCTTCCTTGGCGCTATATTCGACCAGACCAAACTCATCGGTATTGTAAAATATTCAGCTGTTTATTTTCATGGCCACAGTGTTGGTGGCACCAATCCATCTTTACTGGAAGCAATGGCCGATGGTGCATTCATCGCTGCACATTCCAATGCATTCAACAGAAGTATACTTAATGAAAATGCGTTATACTTTAACGATTCAAAGGAAGTATGTGCCATCATTGAGCAGCATGAAAAATTATACAATGAAGATTTCATCCGCAACAATTACGAAAGAATTAAGAATGATTATACCTGGGAAAAGATCATTGGTCAGTATGACCATTTTTTCCGGGAATGCTACCAGCTAAAACACGCCGGGCGTTATACAACACCGGTTCAATTGGAAAAACAATTGGTAGAAGTAGAATAAGGCCAGGCAACCATTACCGTAGTTCATCGTTTTAATTTAGGGTAAGAAAATATTTATTAAAACGATGTCAACTTTCAGAAAAAAGAAAAACTTGTGTATTAAAAAAGACATATTATCAACACTGGCTTATTTTGATATGTTTGACTATCCCTTAAAAAAGAGGGAGCTGTTTACTTTTTTACAACATCCTGCTGACAACCGTGAATTTGAAGCTACACTTGATTTCCTGATCAATGAATCTGTTATTTTTAAGTTGAATGATTTTTACAGCCTGAACAATAATTTTTTATTGGTAGAGCGGCGCTTTAAAGGAAATGCCCGTGCAGAAGCACTTTTGAAAAAAGCAGGAGCAGGAACAAGGCTGTTATCCAAATTTCCATACGTTAGAGGTGTTGCTATTTCAGGTTCGCTTTCAAAGAATTTTGCAGATGAATCTGCCGATGTGGATTATTTTATCATAGCTGCAGAGAATAGGTTGTGGATCGCCAGGAGTTTTTTACACATCTTTAAAAAATTTACTTTTCTTTTTAATAGGCAACACCTGTACTGCATGAATTATTTTATTGATGAACTGGAGCCGGAGATCGTTGAGAAGAATATTTACACTGCAACAGAGATCGCAACATTGCTGCCATTGTATGGTACTGATACGTTTGAAAAATTCTATGCAGCCAATGAATGGACAAAGCAATGGCTTCCCAATCATTACCTGCGTGTTTCATCGGCAAAACCGATCAGGCAAAATTTCTTAAAATTCATTATAGAAAAAATATTCAATAACGCCGTTGGTAACCTGCTTGATAACTTCCTGATGAAATTAACCGCAAACAGCTGGAACAAAAAAGCAAGGCTAAGGAAGAAGAACAGCCGGGGGATCATCATGGCGCTCGATACCTCCAAACATTATGCAAAGCCAAGTGCTGCAAATTTTCAGCAAAAATTAATGAAACACTACGAAAATAAATTATCCGATATTTTTGAGAATTATGAAAACATATTTCATGCAACAGCTGGAATATAAAAAATTGGCGACTAACATTTAAAAACATCTTGTGTCACAGATATCCGTTGTCATCATAACAAAGAATGAAGCTGGGAATATTGTTGCCTGCATAGAATCTGCAAAGAAACTAAGCAGCGATATTATTGTGGTTGATTCAGGGAGTGAAGATGCAACGATATCACTTGCTCATAAGGCTGGTGCGAAAGTGAAGGTGATCGTTTGGAATGGGTATGGACATGCAAGGAATAAGGGTGCTAAGCTTGCATCGAATGAATGGATTTTTTCATTGGATGCAGATGAACGCATCACGGACGAACTTGTTCAATACATTAAAGACATTGACACGGGAAATACAAATTGTATCTACGGATTTAAACGAACAAATTTTTTCAACGACCAGCAATTAAAACATGGGTCATTGGGACATGAAAGCGTGTTTCGTTTGTACAACAAACGTTTCACACAATGGAACAATGAACCTGTGCATGAAAAATTATTCTTTAAAAAAGGAGCGATCATTATAAAACTGAAACCTGCATTGCTGCATTTCGGTATTCGTGATCTTGATTATTATGAACAAAAGAAAATGAATTATGCATACCTGTGTGCCATTAAATATTTAAGGCATGGAAGGAAGGCGCCATGGTTCTTCAGGTTGGTATCTCCTGCATTTCATTTTTTTCAATCTTTTATTTTAAGACTTGGTTTTTTAGATGGCCAGGCAGGTTATATCACTGCCAGGATCAATGCGGCTTATACATATAAAAAATATGATCACTTATGCCGCATGATGCGGAATGAAAATAAGATAGAAACACCGGCTCATGATATGAGCACATCTTCACCACACATTTTCGCCGACGTTGTTCATGCAGATTAACTTTTGCCTGAACTGTGATTAGTTTGATGAAATGAAAACTATGATTATTGTAATGTGGCGGCTCTGTAAAAACTTAAGCTATCCTGTTAAGCCACATCATGCTCCTTGCTTTCATTGCTTTAAATTTTATTAAGAAGCTGCCGACATTTTTCTTTTTTTGATGATACAACATTTCCAGGTTGATCCAGCGGAGCGCATGATTGTAATAGCTTCTTTTGTAGGTACGTTTAAAATCAATATCCCTGTCGGTAGTGGTTTCCCAGGGAAGATCTTCAGTAAAAATATTTTCCACCTCCCCATACAATGGCGTTCCCTTAATAGGATAGGCCACCGTGATAGTATAATGATCGGGATCGGAATATTTTAAATGATGTAATGTTTCTTTGATATCCGACTCATCCTCTCCCGGGTAGCCGAGCATAATAAAAGTGCCGGCTTCCATGCCATATTTTTTTACCAGCTTTATGGTCTCTCTCACCTGTTGTACCTGCACCCTGCGATCCATCGCATCAATGATTTTTTGAGAACCACTCTCTGCACCTATCCATACCCGAAAGCAACCGCTTTGTTGCAATAGTTGCAGCACTTCTTCATTTACCCTGTCGGACCTGGTGATGATCTCATAAGATACTTTTATTTTCCGATCCCGTATCTCTTCGGAAAATTCATGCAGCCATTTGTGATTGATCGTAAACACATCATCTACAAACCAGATCATATCAAATGTATAATTAGCCTGCAGCCATTCTATTTCATCAGCTACCAGCTTAGCGCTACGTCTTCTATAACTGGTGCCATACACGGCCCTGCTGCACCATTTGCAGGAATAAGGACATCCACGCATGGTATTTACATTCACCATGCTAAAGCCATGCTTTTTTTTCCAGGCATCAAAATATAATTGAAGATCAATTTTTTTCCTGTTCGGAAAAGGTAAGTGATTAATGTCCCTGATCAATATCCTGTCTGGCATCACGATCACTTCACCTGCATCTTTAAAAGCGATGCCCTGCATCATATGTAAATCCGGTTCTGTTCCGGAAGACCACGCTTTGACCAATTCCAGCATTGTATCTTCTCCCTCACCAAATACAATTACGCTGGCTCCGAATTCTAAAAATTTTTCTTTGTGATTACGCACCTCCGGACCACCTAAAATTATCTTGATGTGTTGTAATGAAGGATCAGCTTTTACAAACCGGATTATTTTAAGCACATTCAATTTAGTCATCAGGTTAGTGTAAATACCAATGATATCAGGCTTTGTTTCGGTAATATGTTTTTTTAATGTCTCCAGGCTGCTGAAAGTGGAATCATATACTTCATTAGAAAATCCATTCGCTTCAAGATATGCTGAAACATATAGTATGCCCAATGGCGGGTAGGGCCGCATGATGGCTTGTTCCTTTGGATCTTCCGCCAAAAAATAACCGTGCGTTAAAAGTATATTCATTTTGTGCTGGCGGTTTTTGTAAAGCTGATGCAATAATGATCGGCGAAAGCAGCAAATGCTGCCGGGCAAAATTTTTCTTCCCAACGATTTAACTGCTGTAGTTGTTTTTCACGTGCTTTAAAATGATTTTCCAGGTATGAAGGTGGAATAAAAAGTCCTACCGGTTTTTTATTATTGTAATTAAATTTTTGACTAAATATTTTTCTGATCTTACCAGGTGCATAATAATACACAGGCATTCCTGTTGTATCAACCACAAAATTGGTTTCTTTTTTAATTCTCCTGAAAGCCAGCTTAAATTTTCCTTTCATACTGTAATAAGCCATCTCCCAGACGCAGTATTTTGCCATGATCACAAAAAATAACTCACCATTGTTTTTAATAAGGCCGGAAAGATCATTACTTAATACTGTTAATGCATTTGCATCAACACAATTCAAGCCACCGAAGTTGGAAAATATTAAATCGAATTTTTCATTCCTAAATTCATTGGTAAGTTCATGAAACGGGCATTGCAAAAATTTAATCCCAGTCACAGTGGCAGCGTGCTCCAGTTTTGTCTTTGCATTCTCAATCATGATTGCTGATGCATCAGTTGCTGTAACGTTATGACCCAACGATGCCAGCCATAATGCATCTTCTCCTGTACCGCAGTTAATTTCCAGTATTTTTAAAGGCCTGTTCATTCTTTTTAATACTGTTGTCAAAAAAATATGCACCCTTTTACGTTGCAATAGGCCTATGCTTGATGTAGTGAAACTATCATCATAATTTTGAGCAAGCACATCAAATACGGTAACAGTTTTCATATTGATGTGGTTTGAAATGCTTTTAATTTTTGACGAAGAAAAACGGCTGCCGGTAAATAATAAAGTATGGAAGCTGCTTTCTTTATTTTTTTGAACGACATCGCAGTAGGATGAGTCACCATTTTTTTAGCCACTTCTATCGCTTTATGATGATGAAAACTGGCATGAACATATTTATGCAAAGCTTTATAAAATGCCGGCTGGTAAGTATTACGAAACATCAATGCCATTTCATCAGAATCTGTCCAGTTGGTTTTTTCCTGTAATTGACTTTTTACTTTTTCAAAGAATAGAGTGCCGGGCAAAGGGTAAGAAACAGAAATGCCAATTTCATAAGGCAATAATTCTTTGATCATTTTTAAAGTGAGTGCAATGTCTTCTTTAGTTTCATCCAGGTAACCAAACTGTATAAAGAAGGAAGGGTTGATATTATTCCTCTTCAGCAACTTTGTTGCTTCATATATTTGCTGCACAGTAGTGCCCTTATCCATGGCATCCAGTATTTTTTGAGAACCACTTTCTGCTCCCATCCAAATATTGCTGCAACCTGCTCTTGCCAGGTCTTTAATATTATTTTCCTGTAACAAAAGATCTACCCTTCCCTGCATTTTAAAACTGAACTGTAACTTGTTTTGTTCAACCAGCTCAGCGAATGAATTTATCCAGCCAGGCTTTAATCCAAAAATATCGTCGCAAAACCAGATATGATCAAATTGAAATTTTTCTTTCAGCAACAACAATTCTTCCACCACTTTTTTGGGGCTACGCACATTATACCTGTTGCCATAAATAGGTTTGGCGCACCAGTTACATTTAAAAGGACAGCCACGTGTGGTACTCATGTTCATTGAAAAATAACCGGCATGTTTTAACCACATTTTCCTGTACGGCTCCATATCAATAATATCCCACGCCGGAAATGGTAATACATCTAATTCTTTCATTACGCTGCGCCGCTGCGTTTTAACCACCGCATTATTATGTATGAATGCCAACCCTTCTATATGAAAAAAGTCACCGTCTTTTTTTGTTATTGCTGTTGCTAATTCAAGTAATGTTAATTCCGGTTCTCCCAATAAAATAAAATCAGCACCTGCGTTTAAATACAATTCGTAACGGTCTGTGCTATCCGAGCTGGAAACAATTACGGTACAACCTCTTTTTTTTGCATGCTCAATCATTTTAAAAGCAGCTTCCCTCATATTGGTGAGGCACATTTTTGTGAGGTAATTAAAGCCGTCATCGTAAATGATAAAAATATCAGGTTTTTCTTTATCCAGTATCGGAATGATGTCTTCAGCAGTGTATGCAAACATGGTATCAAAAAAAGAAACGGCATAACTTTTTTCCCTTAATACTGATGCTCCATATAAAGTACCCAATGGCGCATACGGCTGGCCCAACGCCCATTGTTTTGGATCGAAGCGCAGAAAATACGAATGTGTTATTAATATCTTCTTCATTGGTAGAGCAATTTTAATTTATTTTCTGCAGGTGAGTATTTTTTTGACACGAAAATAAGGATCGATACATAATATGGTACATATATCCTTTCAACAATATGAGGTTCCAGGATAAACCTTATAATAATAGCCATAATAAACATTACTGCAAGCGCCTGCTCAATCGTAAGCCTGTTAAAATTAAAAAGTGGTTTCCCCCAGCATAATAGTATAGTGAGAAATACAAACATGCTGATTGAAGAAAACCCAAGGCCAAACATGAATTGTGCTTTTACCAGGCCGATATATTCCTGTAAAACAAATGAGCTATGAACAATATTTCCAGGATTTAATTGTTTAGCAACATTTGTGTAAAATAGCAGGCTCCACCCAAAAAATGTTGCATTCAATGTAATTAAAAGGTAGGTAAAACATATAATCACAGATAGCATCACGAATTTCTTTGTGTTAAACGGGATATCCTGGTTATTTGAAAAACGAACTGCAGTTAAAATAAATATTGCCGGAATGGCATTGTCGATCCTGCTTGCAACTGCAAGCAATAAAAAAATAAAGGATGTGGTGACTGATTTTTTTTCTACTAAAAAAAATACAGCTAGTAATAACATCAATCCCGATAATGCATCCGGTGTAGAAAGGAATGCTATAGAAAATACCGGACCCGAAAACATAATCGTCAAACTAACTGCAAAAGAAAAACCAGTGGAAAAATATTTTTGCAACCAAAAAAAGACAAGCAGGCCTATAAAAAAATAGCAAATTGTGCTGGGCCAGATGGTTGCCTGTGTAAGTGATACACCGGCTTTGTAAAAAAGATAACACATGCCGGTATACAATGGTTTTACAACATAATAAGGGATCTGTTGTCTTAAAGCATCTGCACTTTCCATTACACGTTTTTTGTAAGCATGTGTGGTGTCAGTTAAGAGCTTATATTCTTTTTCAGGTACCTGTTCTTTTATAATTGTATATGCTTTGTCATGCGCTGCGTTGAAATCAGTATGATCATAGTATAACATAACGACCATGTATGGAAGCATGTCCCAGTTATAATTTGGTTTTTTATGTGAATATGTACATGCAAAAACCAGGATACAGCAGTATAGACACAACAGCAAAGTGTTCACTGAAAATAATTTGTTTTTGTTTGCTGTCATGTGTGCCAGTTACTGGTTTAAAAATTATGGAAGATTTTTCCTTGGTGAAAGATTAAGATAACATACACATTTTTTACAGGTTTCATTCTTATCCATATCCAGTTGCTTCCTGAATGAAATTCCTGTTTCAGCATTTAATATTTTATCCAATGAATTATGGTGAATATTACCAATGACATCGTGAAAAAAGCAAGGCCTCACTGCTCCATCCGGTTCTATCACCGTTGAAACCCAGGGAGCGTTACATTTTTTATAGGGAAAATCGTTTAACCCGTGTTGTGCCGCATAATAGTAGTAGATATTACGGATCTTATCAGGTGATTCTAAAATAAAGCGGCTACTAAAATCATCCTTACATTCATAAATGATCTCCTCAACGATATCGAGCAATTCAGGCAGCTCTTCTTTTGAGATAACAATTTCATCCTGTCTTGGTTCGCTCCACAAAACCTCGCGGTTGAATGCATGGCTGCTTATGTCGGCAGGTAAAAAACTGATGCTGTCCAGCCCAGATCTTTTTGCAGTTTCAATGATTGACCGCCAGCTCCTAAAGTTCATTTTATGGATCACACAACGGGCGCTCACAGGAAACGCTGAACGATATGACCTGAGTGCCTCAATGCCTTCCTGCATTTTATGATAAGCGCCCGGGATATTGCGGATGCTGTCGTGCAATGTTTCATTTCCATCCAGGGAAACAATGATCTCATTTACATGTGTAAGAATGTTCGCAGCATGTTTTTTAATGGTAAGCCCTGTTGATAAAAGCGTAATGTGCATGCCTGCCTTTTGTAGCATATTGCACAATGAAAAAAAGTTGGGATGTAACAAAGCCTCTCCTCCTGACATTACAACCTGTTTGGTTCCCAATTTTTTTAATGATCCAATGAGTTTTTCTACATCTTCTTCAGTAAGTTGTTTAAGATTATGATTCCCCTTCCATATATCACACATGCTGCAGCGGCAATTACAGGAACTATGCGGCATCAGTATAACGATCGGCAGGCTGCTGATCTTATCCGTTTGCAAAGTGCGGTAACGGTTATAGGTTTGATATAGTGATTCAAATATCAACTTGCAGGTTTATTTTTTGTGATCTTAAAAATAAAATTTTTCTCAAGCACGTTTTGTTTGCTGTAAACACAATTCATGGCAAAATTATTTTCAACAGCAAAATGATTGATCATCCCAGTATCGCAGCCATCAAAAAGAACCATTAATATTTCTGTATCATCATTTATATAGTTTCCCATTGTGCTGAACAATGCTGAAAAATACTCCCCGTTTTCTCCACAGAACCATGCATGGTCTTTAGCAGTAACCGGTTGCTTTTTATAATAAGGAGGATTGATGGCAATAATATCAAACTGTTGCGCCGGAATATTTTTAAAAAGATCAGATTGTAATACCTGCAGCTTACCGTTATTTTGAATGCTATTTTCTTTAAGAAACTCAACAGCTACAGGATTGATATCTGTTGCTGTAACAATGGCATCACTTTTAGCGGCGATGATTGAGATAAGCCCGCTTCCACATCCCAACTCTAAAAAATTTTTCCCACGCAACGGAATTTTCTTAATGTACTGCAATAATAGTTGTGTGCTGAAAAAAAAGCCAGGATGAAAAACTTCCGGTGCAATCGCAATGCGTACACCATCACAGCTGTACATCCTTGTTTTGGAAAGATATCTTACCAACAAAGGTTTATACGTACGTGAAACGATATGTCTGATGGCTGTTTTCAAAATAATATTTTAGAAACCTTCAATTTCAGGCTGGCGGTATTTCCAGAGTGTCTGTAATGCCTTTAATTCATAAGGCATCTTATATAATCCACTCTTATAGCGAACAGATGCAATATTGCGCAGTACCTTTCTTTTCAAACCAGTTAATCTTATATCAGATACCGTTGGATAATATCCATTCAACACGGTTTCAAAATCCCTGATCTTGTCAATCATTTCCGGTGTTAACCATGGTGTTAGCGGATTTTTTCTCAGGTCAAAATTTTCCCATTGCGGCCCGATCCATTCTTCTAATGTTGAGGGAAAATGAAATCCGCTGCTTAAAACTTTTTTATAAGTCTCACTGCCTTCAGTTGGAACCGGGCTGTACACATAAATAATGATCTCGGTTTTTGGATTGATCTCTTTAATTTCTTTTATGAAAGCAATGTCCTGGTCAATTTGTTTCATCACCTGTTCTGGCGAATCACCGGGCATGCCCAATACAAATGAATATTCCGGGATAATATCAAACTTACCGATGCGTGCAGCAAATGACCTTATTTCAGCGGCTGTTTGTGTACCACCTTTGTCCATTTTTTTCAACACGTCATCATTGCTGGTTTCAGCGCCAAAGAAGATCATTTTGCAACCACTCTCTCTCATGATGGCAAGTGATTCATCTGAATATTTATCGATCGTATCAATGCGCCCCTCTCCCCACCAGATCATTCCTTCCGGTTTGATCAGTTTGGAAAATTCAACCGTTCTTTTTTCTGATACAAAAAAATTGTTATCATGAAATTCAATAGCATTGCCGCCAAATTTATCTTTCAGGTATTTAATGTCGTTGTAAATAAGCTGTGCTGATTTACCTCTCCATCTTGCATTGTATATTGGTACCACGGCACAAAAAGAACATTTGAACGGGCAACCCATGCTTGAATGATATGCTATCGTTTTCGTTCCCAAATATGTTTTGCCAAGATAATTTTGAAGCGGGTAAAAACCATTCAGCTTTTCATAAGGCAATGGCGGCAATTCGTCCGGGTCATACAATTCATCTTTTACTGTTTTAATGATCTTGTCACCATCTTTATAAATAAGATTATGAATCAATTCATAAGGCTTGTTATTTGCCAGTGCATCCAGTAAAGCAGGGAAGGTTTTTTCACCGGGGCCGTTTATTACAAAATCAACATAAGAAGATTGTAATACTACTTTCGACTGGTTGGAAGGAAAATAGCCACCCCATATATTTTTAATGGAAGGAAAAAGTTCACGGATATTTTTAGTGATGGGGATCGCCTGTTTCAACTGCGGACCAGGCATAGCTGTACAGCCAAAATAACCAAAACCGCCGCCTGATAAATAGGCATGGATCTTTTCCCATGGATCTGTTTCCATGTTACCATCCACAATAACATAATCGTAGATCCCTTCTATCGAAGATGCAACGCTTAAAATAGAATTGGGAATCCTCGGCTTGTATTTTGCGCTCCTGGGATTAAATAAAAGTACCTTGTTCATACCGGGCTAAAGTTAACATAATTACCCCTTATTATACGGGTTGAGAGAGTGAATAGTTGCCTTGGGTGTATATTGAGGCATTGTTTTTCCTTATTATGAAAATAAACAGGATACAGATACTGCTACTTTCCAGGTTAAGAAGGCAAAAATTGCAATGTATAATGAATGAATGTAATTTAGATTCAAATTCCTGTAATGCTCAAAGTAATTGATATTGTTTACCATAGCCATAACGAGCATGATAAGCCGCAGGAGGTATTAAAGATCCATGCACCGGCAACAGGCTTTGCAGCATATATAAAAGACAGGGTGGATATACAATTTGTAAAGCACCTTAATCATGAAGGCACAGAGAAGATCAATGGAATAAAATATTCGTTCTTCAAAAGCAGCAATCGTTTTTGGTATATCCCTTTTAAAACACATCGTTATATAAAAAGCCAGCGGCCGGATATTGTGTTGGTAGAAGGATTGATTTTTCCATTGCAGCTCATGATGCTGAAATATCAATTGGGAAAAAAAGTAAAGATCATTGCACAGCAACACAACGACAGGCCATCACAAGGGATAAGAGGTTTTTTTCAAAAGATGGCAGATCGATCTATTGATATATATCTTTTTACTTCCTTTGATGATGCGGGCGAATGGATCAGTAAAGGAATTATTCAAAATATAAATAAATGCAGGGAAGTATTTGAGGCTTCAAGTTTTTTCAGCAGGCAGGATAAAACGATAAGCAGGGAAAAGACTGGCATGAAAGGCACTAACAATTTTTTATGGGTTGGTCGTCTTGATGTCATTAAAGATCCCGTCACAGTATTAAAAGGATTTGAAAAATTTGCCTGCATAAATACCGACGCCAAATTGTTTATGATCTACCAATCCGGCAACCAGCAAAATATTGTTGAAAAAACAATTCATGAAAGTGATACACTTAAAAATTCGGTAAAACTTATTGGGAAAATAAACCATGATGAACTGGTATATTGGTATAGTGCTGCGGATTTTTATATTTCCGGTAGTCATAGTGATGCGACCAATTATGCATTGCTGGAAGCCATGGCTTGCGGTTGTATTCCTGTTGTAACAAATATTCCTTCGTTTATAAAGATGACCTCCAATGGTACGGCAGGGTTTTTATACGAAGCAGGAAATATGGATAAACTGGCAAAAATACTTCAGCAACTTGATAATATTAATATTGCTGAAAAATCAAAAGAAGTAGAAAAGCATTTTCGGGAAAACCTGGATTTTAAGAATATCGCTGATAGATTATTTGATATCTTCAATGAAATAATTTAAAAACGTCGCATTAATAAAGTAATGCGACGTTTTTAATAAATGATGGATGTAACCAGAAATATCAAATCCTTTGTTTTAATTATTTCGTCAGGATCATTTGTTTGGAATCAATAAACACATCATCAACGATCAGTGAATAAATATAAGTACCTGCTGATAATTGTCCGCCATTGATCTCTATGGCTTGTGCCTTATTATTAAGATCATACTCTTTTATTTTAGTTCCGCTTATAGAAGTAATATTGATCACCGCTTTTTTTGCAGTGAAGGGTATTGAATATTTAATTACAGTTGACTTGTTAAAAGGGTTCGGTGCATTCTGAAACAATTGTGCATCGTTTGATTGAGATATTTTTATAGAACCTTCTGTTTTTCCTTTTATCAAAGTTTTTAATTCTTCTATTTCTTTCTTCATTTCATCATTTTGTTTGCTTAGTTGCTGTACTGATTTTACAAGAGGTACGACAAACGCAGCATATGCCAGGCTATAATTATCGTCTTTTGTTTCAGGAGCATGAAGGCCATTAAAATCATAGCCAACTTCTTTTGCTGCTTTTTCAACCTCCTGGGCGATAAAGCCACTTTGACGAATAGCTGTTGAGGGTTTAAAGTCAGTATTTTCAAGATGTTTTTTTCTTATATCCCCTGGCATATTATTCGTCAGGAATTCTTCAAACTTCCTTGTGTCGAAATTGTACACTACAGGACGAAGACGATTAATAAATTCTAATCCCTTCACATCCGATTCGCTGATGTTGTTTTTAAAGCGGCCATCAGAAATAGTATAAGCCACAGGGCCTTCAACAACAGTTACCGTACTTCCACCAATCCTAACTTTATGGCTTGCATTTACCTTTGCACCATATCCTAATGCTGTAGCATCCGTTAAGCCCGATGTTGAAACATCAGCCTCTCGACCCAATCCTGTATTATTAGTTCCGGAACCATTGCTTTTTAATGCAGCGTAACCAATACCTGTATTCGAAGAACCTGTATTTACATTTAAAGCTGTATATCCCATACCGACGTTATTACTACCGGAATTAGCAATGGCTTGTCCGTAAAGTTCATTAAATGATGTTGGATCAATCGTGCCTGCGAATGCATTGTTTACTTTTAAATTGAGTGGAGCACTTGTAGTAGTGCCAATAAAATTTGTAGCACTTACAGTTCCTCCCAAAACAATACTTCCTCCAAAATAATTTGTTGCATTTGCGTCGTCTACCCATACACCATATTTATTTGTTACGCCTGTACCATTTGCACCAATGAAAAGCCCGTATGCGTTTGTAATTGTACCGGTACTGGTGGCGCCTACACCACCGCTATAGAACCCTGCCCAGTTCGTAATAGTTCCAGTAGCTGTTGTTGATAAACCAGAGGCCATTACTCCACGTGACCAGGTAACCGTTCCTGCGGCACTGTGCTCTGTTAAGCCGTGCAGTCCGTTGGCAAATGCGGCAGTGCCTGTTGGGTTTGCAGTATTAACATACCCCATTGCTCCGATCGTACCTGAAGTAGTAGCAGCAGTTTGTGCCTGGTAAAAAAAAGAACTCAAGCTACCAGTTGTATTAGAGAAAGTTTGCCTTACTTGTAGACCTGTTATTCCCGAATTTGTCGGAGCAAAAGTTGATTTGGTTGCTGAACCAATATCACATAAAACACCGGGCGCATTGTTTCCAATGCCAACTTTACCAGAAGTGATATATACATCTGGAAGAATATTTACCCATTGCGAGAATGAATTTGCAACAATGAATAAAAAAGCTGTAAAAACAAAAACTTTTTTCATGATAATTTTTTTAATAATTAATAAATATTTTAAAGAAGTCATTCTTCTTTTCCCAGCATTAATAAATCTTACTTCAATAAAATGAAGTATAGAATACTTTGGAGGCAGAAATTTTATGTGATGATTACATAAATTTACCGGCCCGCTTTATACAGGTATTAATGCCGCGAATCAAGAATGAATCACACAAAAGAGAGAAAGTAATTTTATAGGAAGGGGAGTTCAATTTGCAATTGCATAATAAACCTAGCAATGTTTTCAATAGTTGCCAACAGGTTCGTATAAAATAATTATGAATTTTTTTTCAAAAAAAATAAAATCGCCAAACCCTTTGTGGTGGCTTGTTTCAAAGGTTTAACTTTTTCGGCTCATTGCATGTTTTACGATTGGTTGTGGTAATTTTACCATGAAGTTCTTTTACTGGCAATTAATTTTCTGTTTAAAATGATCTGTATAATGATAGTATTTCCTTTCCGATTTCTTCGCTATCATAAACCATTACCCGCTCATATTTAGCATTAGCATCTTCAAGCAATATTTCCAATTGAAAGATCATTTCCTCTTCTGTTTTAACAATAAACCAATTCTTAAATGCTCTTTTCATTGGTTTTACAAAACTTACCAGTTTACAACCTGCATACAATGCTTCGGCACAAACGGTACCAAAACCTTCATAAGCCGATGTATGCAAAAATATTTTTGATCGCTGCATCATCAGCAATGTTTCTTTGTGGCTTATTTCACCGCCAAGTTTTATGTTGTTGGTCATTTGGTGTTCATCGATCATGCGTTGTAAATTTTCCCTTTCCTTTCCTTCACCAAGAATAACGACACGAATACCCGGCTGAAGTTTTGCAAGTTGCGTAACCACGCGTATAAAAACATCATATTGTTTTAAAGGAATGAGTGAACCTGCACCAAGAATGTCGATGCTGCGTTCAGGTAGAGGATCAGTAAAAAGTGTTTTATCAACACCCAGCGGAATAACGTGCTGCGGCCTCACTTTAAAATTCTTTTGAAAATGATCCGCAAGAAAATCCGACATGGCGATAAGATCTTCCGGTTTCGGTTTTATTTTTCTAAAGTGTTTATTATTTTCTTTTGCATCCTGTCCTAAGATCCATGTTAAAGATCTGACACGATATTTTTTTGCGATCCATTTACCAACCAACGCACATTCTCCAAACCATAAATTGAAAATGCCGATCACGTTGTTTCTACGGAAAAGTGTTTTCACCCTCGCCAGTATCCTCAGCCATAAAAATAATTTGAACGGTTTCTTCCTGTTCCTTCCATTGAAAGCAATAACAGTTGCATTTTCCCAAACATATTCTTTTACAAAAAACGGGTATTGAAAAGCAAGCACAATTATTTTTAATGATGGATCAACCTTATTAAGACTCCTCACAAATGTTTGCAGGAATGGCAGGCAGGCCGTATCGGCTTCATCTTTTGGAAAGCCGGGAGAAAGAATGATCAGTGTCCTGTTATTGTTGCGCATCCATCATCATTTTTTTGTTGCAATAAGCCAGTGCTTCATTGTTATGCGTGATCAGCAATATTATTTTTCCCTCACGGGATATCATTTGCAATTGCTTCAGCATGGCTGTTTCTGATGCTTCATCCAGTTCATTGAATGGTTCATCAAGTATCAACAGGTCAAAATCTTTATACAAAGCTCTTGCAAAAATGATCCGCTGCCGTTGGCCACCGCTGAAATTTTTTCCATTTTCTGTAATGATCGTTTCCAGTCCTGCAGGCAATGATTTAAAGAACTGATCAATACCTGTAAGTGCAATGATCTTTTTTATTTTCTCTCTGTCATGATCTTTTTCGCTGAGTGTAATGTTCTCAATAATAGAAGCATGAATAAAAAACGTTTGTTGTTTTATATAAGCTATTTTATTCCAGTAAGCCTGCCTGTTAGCAGCTGTTGTTATGCTGTCATTGATCTTAATATTACCTGAAACCGGTTCTAAAAACCCAAGCAATAAATTAGCGACCGTGGTTTTTCCCTTACCCGATAGACCTGTGATGCCGATCATGTCGGACGCATCGACCTTTAAAGAAAAATTGTTCAGTATATTTTTATCTGCGTAATCAAAAGAAACATTTTCAAATGAGATCGAACTGATCGTATCGCTGTTCGCATTTATTCCCGGGTTTGTATGCGTTGATAAATCTTCTGCACTGAATGCATAGGTTTTAACCTGCCCAAGCAGGTTCATTATTTTTACAATGCCGGGAATGATCTTGTATGCAGCCGCCATAAAAGCACCGATCGTTACCAGTTCGATGGTATTACTGTGTGCAGTAAAATGGTTTAGTAATACGAGCACCAATAATCCAAATACAGCAAATACTTCAATCAGCCTTGATGGTATACTTTGAATAATATGCCTTTCTGCAAGGTAAAAATTCAACTGTGATTGAAAACGATGATAACGGCTTGTAAAAAAATCATGCTTACCATATGTGTTGCTTTCTACAAAGCCGGCCAGCGCTTCCTGTAAATGCTGAATGGTTTGCTCACTTGTTTTCTTGCCGAGCAAACGGTTTGTATTCATTCTTCTTTTCATTAGCCAACCGATCAAAATAACAGGAGGTGCAAGTATTACGATGAGCAAGGGAAACAATACCGGGTTAAAAATGAGTATGGCAACAATGCTGATGATGATCAATGCGGACTGGCTGAATACCTGTTGTATGCCATTCAATACATAATGGGCAAATTCAATTGGCTGCTGGCTGATCTTCCTGTTGATGATGGAAGAATCAATATTTACATAATCATTGTATGATCCATGAAGAAATTGCAACAGGTTTTCTTTTGATATTCTTGAAGCAACATGATAAACAAAACGGTATTGCTGTTTTGCAACGATGAATCCGAAAAGATTTTTTATTGCAAAGAGGAAGAAAAAAGCAATAATAAGTAAGAGCGGATGTTCATTAAAAATTTCAACAGGAAAAATATTGGATGAAGCAACGGGAACAGAATGCGTATAGAAATTGATCACAAACAACAGCATAACAAGAAAACCGATATCAAGAATGCTTATAAAAATATCAGCGATCGCCAGCACCCATAGTTTTTGCTTTTCCTGCCTGGTAAGAATAGAAAATATGTTTTTTATGATTTGCTTCACGAAGCGATTTGAAAATTTGAAAATTTGCTGATGAAAGCCGGTGAAAATTAATAAGATTGTACCACTAAAACTATTTTCATTTTTAGAACAGTAGATGAATCGCCCAAAAAAATGCTTTCATCTTCAAATCAACTTATCTTCAAATCATTTCTTCGCCATCATTTTAAAAGTACGCACAAGGATCTTTATATCCATCCCAGCCGACCATTTCTGTATGTATAAAACATCAAGGTGAATTCTTTGTTTTAGTTTCCTGAGATCTCTTGTATTGCCAAAATTTCCCTGCGATTGTGCATAGCCGGTAATGCCGGGTTTAACTTTATAACGATAAGCATAACCATTGAACAGGTTCTCAAAAACATTGTTCTCATGTACCATGTATGGCCTTGGCCCTACCAGCGACATGTCTCCCATAAACACATTGAACAATTGTGGCAATTCATCAATATGCCATTTGCGAAGGAATTTCCCCAGGCTTGTTATGCGGCTATCATTTTCCTGTTCCGCCAGTTTATCGGCCTCTTCATTCATGAACATGCTCCTGAATTTTATACAGGTAAATGTGTTTCCGTTAAGCCCGCTTCTTTTTTGCAGGAAGAAAACGGGTCCTTTTGAATCCAGTTTAATTAATATGGCCAGCAAGGGAATGAGCCAGGAAAGAATGCATACGATGAACAAAGCAGCAAGCAACATATCAAAACTGCGTTTCACAATACGGTTGAACCTGGTTTCTAACGGGGAGGGGTGCTTTGTATTTATGTTGATCTGTTCAGGCCTTATATAACCGGCAGGTAATTTTTTTATCTGCTCAATTTCAACATGCTTCGTTTCAGCAGCAAGGCCGGGGCTAATGATCGGTAAATTTCTTTCAGTGTAAAGTTTATCCATGCAAGGCAGTTGTCTTATCCAATACGCACAATGATTAAATGTGGTTGCTTTGCTAATATAGAACTAATTTTTTATTTGGGTCGGGGCTTTGTTTGTATCGAAGTCTAAAATAAATGTTCAATATTCAACGTTCAATATTCAATATTCATCGGAGAAAAAAAGTATCAACTATTCAATTATTAAATATTAACTGGCTGTTATCCTTAAACATTGAATATTGAGCGTTGAATATTGAATATTTAATCAGGGACCATCAATTAAAATAACTTCTTCGTAAACCCAACCATTACCCCAAAGCTTTGTATCGGCAGATCACCTGTCCCAACCTTATTCACCGGCAATTTTAAATAAGGTTCAATGCGAATGTCGCCGATCTTGCCAAGTTTATGGGTATAACCGGCGCTGATATTTATTACAGCGGCAAGCTGATCGTCGTGTGATCTGTATTCTTTTGAATATGGGTAAGTGGTATTATAATATTTCACATCATAATCATAACTCTCTTTGTGCATGAGGTAAGAGGATATACCTGCAGAAGCAAACATGGTTGATGTCTTTTTTTGACGAAATGTATAACTAACATTCAATGGTATCTCATACATATAGCATGTACCACTTACATAAGTGATCGTGCTGTTGGGATATGTTCGAATTTTTTTTGTGCTAAAATATTTTCCGTCACTGCAATACTTTTTTTCATCTTTAAAAAATCCTGTTTCAATGCTAAGCCTTTTATTTATTTGGTAACCGGCGATCAATCCAAAACTAACCCCAACATTTTTTACAGATTGCATTTTGATCAAACTAAGATCAGGGCCCGCCATCAATCCAACATAAAAATGTTTCTGATGCTGTTTCTTTTTTTTCTCGTCCTTACCAGCGGTCTTATCGGTTGTCTTTGCTATTGCTGTTTCAGTTGCTTTTGCGGAGTCTGCAACTATTGTTTTTTTAATTGCAGGTTCAGCAGGTTCTTCTTTAGCAACAGACTTGCTGGTATCGACAGGAATTTTTGTTGCTTCCGGTTCAGCAACAATGGTCGTGGTTTTTTCTTTTGGATCGGTCTTAATTGTTGAAGCTATTTTATTTTCAGCATCATCTCTTGTGGCTTCAGCATTCTTTATACCAAACCTGCTTTTTTGTTTTGAAGTAATGTGCCTGCCGTTGTGGGCCAGCTTTGTTTTGTCTCCTGTATCGTTATTATCAAAATGGTTGTTGTTTTTCTTTGTGGTAATGGCATGCTTTGCGGTAGCTGGATCTTCTTGCGCAGGATCATGCGTTAAAGACGCAGTTTTGTTTGCATCGGTAATCGTTGTTGTGTTGGTGGTATTGTTTTCCTGTTTAGCAACGGCCAGGTCAACGTTAGTAGTGTTGACCTCATTCAAATCCTTAGCGGGAACTGCTGCCTGGTTTGTTGTAACAGCACCAGTTGTTCGCTCTTTATTTTCTGTTGTGTTATTTTCTGTTGTGGTTTGACCCCTGGTTTCTCCAGTTGATCTATCAGCTATGGGCTGAGTTTTTTCTGTTTCAGCGTGTTTTCTGCTACTGAATAAATTAGAAAGCGGGGAATATTTATATTCAATAACAGCGAAAGGTAACAGCAGTAACAATAACAACAGCCAACGTTTATTTCTTTTCTTTGAAACAGGAATTTCCTCGGTCATAGCTCCGCCAGCCTCCATTTTTTTGCGCACAGCATCCCAATCAGGATTATCTGTTTTAAGAGGGTAATTCTCGGCCGCCCTGCGAAATATATCTTCACTATCGTCGGTCATACGTAAGCTTTTTTTACATCAACTTTTTTTAAATAAGATTGTAATAACCCGCGTGCTTTTGAAAGATTCGATTTGGAAGTACCAACAGCAATTTTCAATTGGTTGGCAATCTCCTGGTGTGTAAATCCGTCAATAACATACATATTAAATACGATCCGGTAGGTAGGTGGTAATTTTTTCACTTCATTAATAAGATCTTTGTACAGGAGTGATTGGTCGGCAGATTGTGACTTATCTTCTATCCAGGCGCCTTCATTTATAATGCCGATCTCGGGCATGAAATTGTCTTTTCTCAATCGATCAATAGCAGTGTTGATCATGATCCTTCTCATCCATCCCATCAGGATCATTTCAATTTTAATGGACTGGTCATAGTGGAAGGTATCCAGTTTGCCAAACACTTTTACAAAACCATCATTCACAACATCAACAGCTTTATCATACCTGAATATATACCTGAAAACGATCTTTAAACAATAACCATAATAACGCTCATAGAGTGCTTTTTGATCTCTATGATTATGCTCCCGGCAACCGGCAATTATTTCATCCAGGAATTTCAAATCTGCAGAATTATTTTTAGTATCGTCAGTTAATACGTCCAATGGAGTATGATGGTTGCTTCATTTTAAAAATACGTTTAAAAATTGACAATTGACAGTTGACAATTGACAATGGAACGAGCATTTTAGCTGCCTTTGAGTCTGTTTTATTAAGGAAATTTAAACTGAAACTTTATCAGGGAAAAGCAAGATTGTGTTCAATTACTCATAATCAACTATGAATTGTTCATAATGTATAATCAATTGTGATCTATTAATTGTCAATTGTCAATTGTTCATTGTCCATTGTCAATTGATGAGATATAATGTTCAACCGGTATCCGGTTCGTTATACTTTTCGCAAGTGTCATCTCATCTGCATATTCAAGTTCGCCGCCAAAAGAAATACCACGGGCAATGGTAGTGATCTTAACTTTTATTCCTTTTAATTTCCGGCCGATATAATACACCGTTGTATCACCCTGTATGTTTGGGTTGAGGGCAAAAATAATTTCCTGTATTTGTTCCGTGCTGATGCGTTGTACAAGAGAATCAATATTTAACTGGTCAGGGCCAATGCCATCAAGTGGAGAAATGATGCCACCTAAAACATGGTAGATGCCGTTGAATTGCTGGGTGCTTTCAATGGCGATCACATCACGGATATTTTCTACAACACAGATCATTTCCTGTTTGCGCAATTTGTTGCTGCAGATATTACAAAGGTTTGTATCGGAAATATTATGACAGCGGCTGCAAAATTTTATTTCCTTCCTCATTGCTGCAATTGTATCACTGAAATGAGAAACCTGTAATTCATCCTGTTTAATAAGATGGAGTACGAGCCGCAATGCCGTTTTTTTTCCAATACCCGGGAGTTTGGCAAATTCGTTCACTGCATTTTCCAATAGTGTTGAGGAGAAAACCATGGAGCAAAGATAACGTTTAACGTTTAAACGTTAAACGTTGGAACTTATAATTGAATCTCTCTTTCATTCTCCCAATCCGCCTTAATGGCTAACTTTTGCGGCAACGATATCGCCCGTTCAGGTTGTATTTTTTCTTTATAATTGCCCGGGTCCCAAACACCATTGTTATTAAGATCGTATAAGATCCTTACATCATATTCGCCTGGTGTAAATAGTTTATTGCTCCACTCGGTAGATATTATGGGAAAAGAAAATTTAATGGCATCGTTTTGCAGGAATTGTATAACAGGATGACTGGCCAGGTCAAGGTTTTTAAACCTTAGTAACAGTGAGCCATAGTCGGTTGTTTTTTTGGTGGAAAAACGGATCGTATCTGTTTTCTCCAAAACATTACCGGCAGAATCTTCAAATGCCTCTTTCGGTAAAATAAGAATATAATTTGTTTCAGCTGCCCAGGCTACGTTCATAGAAACTTTTTTCCTGCTGCTATCCAGTACAGGAATGATGTTGGGCAGTGGTTTAAAATTAGTATCGCTTAAAATTATTTTTGATGAATCAAATGTTTTTAACCCATTGCCGAATTCGAATTCAAGCGGTATCAAAATATCCTGCGTTCGCCCGGAAACTGAGGATGTATATTTTAATTTTTTTTCTGCCGGGTTTTTTTGGCCCGGGGCACCGGGCTTCTGTGGTTCTTCTTTTTTTTCTGCGTAAGCATATAGCCCAACTGAATCTACTTGTTGTTCTGTATTGATATCCTTTTCGGTAAAAGCAAAAATTTCTGTTTTTGAATTGTATGTTTTTCCGCCATCCCCGTCTTTAAGTGCATATATTTTAAAATTACCTGCAGGCAAATGTTTGAAACTAAAAATACCTTTTGCATTAAGCCTTGTGATGTAATCGGGTTTTCTTGTTGTTACATCAGAATCAACGGCATTCTTATAAAGATAAACCATCAACGTGCTGTCTGGTTTTCCCGACTCTGCCATTAAGACCTTACCTCCGAATTGAAGTGAATCAATATAACTCCCGGTAGAAAATGTATAAGTAAAGTTTCTCAGTATGTTGCCTTCGTGTACATCTACGATGGCATTTCCAAAATCGATGCTGTAAGTGGTATTGGGCAGAAGCGTATCTTTTAATTTTATGCTTACTGTTTTAAGGTTGCTGCCGATCGTAGGATTTTTTTTGGGAGATGGTGATACAAGCAGGTTGGTCTGTATGTCTTTCAATTCTATGTACTCGTCAAAAACAAGCGTGATCTTATTGCCTGTAAAATTAAGCTTATTGGTTTCCGGTGATGCTTTAGCAAGGACAGGAGCAAGGCTATCTGTAGCGCCGCCTGTAGGAAAGCCGATCTGCGCACAACCGCTGCCAAGTGTCAGCAATGCGTAGCCGCTGATGATAACCGTCAGTAAGATCAAAAAATTTTTTCTCATTTACTTCCCCCTGAATTTGGCGTGAAGTTATTACAAATGAAGGTGTAATTGAGAAAGTTAACTTAACTTTTATTAATTATCACACTATCAAAAGATGATATTTTGTTGAAGCTTTAATATTTTACACCCTTAGCAATCTTTCCTGTTCGCAATATTTTTCCATCAGCATACATCCTGTAAAAATAAACCCCATTTGCAAGGGCTTTAAATGAAAGAAAATTATCGCCATCATGTAACTGTTCAGCTTTTATAACTAACTGGCCAATTTCATTATAAACATTCATTTTTACAATACAGGAAGTTGGATTTTTCCTGACCAACAAAAATTCATTAAAAGGATTGGGAAATAATTTTGTTTCTATAGTTAATGAACAATCACTACCGCATTTATCAGAAGGTAGTATTTTAATTGTATCTGCTGCAGGGCAGCCATTACTACCTGTTACCGTAACCGAATAAGAGCCGGGTTCATATATCCAAAGATTGCTTGTCGTTGAACCATCATTCCACAAATAGCTACTGTAATTTCCTGCTGAAAGTAATAATGAATCTCCGTTACAAAGCGTGGCATCTTCCCCAAGCCCTGGAGCAATGGTTTTATTTACAGTTAAAGTCAGTTGAGCAATACTATCGCATCCATTGGGTAATAGGATCGTTGCGCTATATGTACCGCTGGTTGTAAGCAGGTTGCCATTGAATAAATAAGAATTACATACCGTTATATTCGATTGACTAGTGATTGTTGTAATGGTAAGATCCAGCTGCACAATGCTATCACAACCATTAGGTAAAGGAAAGGTTGCGCTGTAATTTCCGCTGCTGGTAAGTACATTGCCATTAAATGTATAAGAATCGCAGGTTGTTATGCTTACCTGGTGTGTAACATTACCAATAACAAGATATAATTGTATGATGCTATCGCAACCAACACTATTGGTAAGTGTTTGATAATACTCACCACTACCGGTATACGTTATTCCATTTAATGTATATGTAGAACAACTTTGTGTCGTGATTACCTTTAGTGAATTATGGCATTGGCTAAGCTTGAGCATATATGCATCATAATTACCGTTAGGTGTAGCAATATGTACAGATGTTGTTGGATCCCAATCTATCGGGGAAGGAAAGTCGCCGGCAAAATAAACATTTTTCAATGCATCAACAGTAAGATCGGAATAAACACTTCCAAAAGTATTTCCCTGTGAATTAAAGCCTGCTCCCCAGATGAAATTTCCGTTTGGATCAAGTTTCAGCGCAAATTTTGTTGCCCCGCTATTTAAAATATAAGTCCCTGCACCGGGATCCAGGTCCGTTCCCACATAACCTTCACCGGCAATATATATGTTGTCAGCAATATCTATTGCAACAGACCTGCCATGTGCAATACCCCCATCTAGTTTTTTTGCATATACAAAATTTCCATTGGCATCCAATTTTAAAATAAAACACCCGTCAGTACTCACTGAGGCAGTAAGTAAAAAAGTTCCCGGCCCAGGATCAAAATCCACCGTATCACCAAACTCACCTGTCGCGTAGATGTTACCGTGAGAATCTGTTCTCACACTCCATATTTTATCCGCATAGATGCCGCCAAATACTTTTACCCAAATAAAATTTCCTTGTGCATCCAGTTCAAGGATAAATGTATCATCAAAACCTGCCGTATAATTCATGGTCCCGGGGCCGGGATCAAAATCCACTGTCCCTGTAAAGTTGCCTGAGAAAAGAATATTGTTTTGCGTGTCTGTTGTTGCGTTCCATGTTTGTATTTGCGCACCACCCTGGTTGGAGAACTGGCGGGCCCATAAAAAATTACCATCATGATCAAGCTTTAATACAAAGAAGTCATCGTCAATAGCACTGACCGTACTCATATTATAAACTGCCGGGCCCGGATCAAAATCTCTTGTGCCTGCAAAAAGCCCATCAATAACAAGATTATTATTGTTGTCAACTGATAAAGTTTCCGGCTCACGTGCCAAAATTGTTTTTACCCAAACGAAATTTCCATTTGGATCCAGCTTTAATAAACATGTATTTACACCCTGGCTGGTAATATTTACAATGCCAGGGCCGGGATCAAAATCAACGGTATTTTGAAATGTACCAAGCACAAAAATATTTCCCTGCTTATCCACCCGCACGCTTTTTCCCATATCATCAAAAGCACCGCCAATGTTACGGGCCCAGATAAAATTTCCACCCGTATCATATTTCACAATAAATATATCATAATCGCCATGAGATACTAGGTTATTAACAGCAGAGCCCGGATTAAAATCTACAGTGCCTGTAAATGCTCCACAGGAAATAACAGATTTATTGGAATCAACAATTACTGTTGTTGCAACAGCATCATTGTTTCCTGCAGCACCCAAAGTGTTTACCCATTCAAATTGAGGAGTTTGCGCATTTGCAAAATTGAATAAAAGCAGGAGAAGCAGTGTTATAAGTGTTATCAGCTTTATAACTGATTTCATGGCGGATAGTTTTAGTATACCAGTTTACTAAAGAATAAATATCTATTTTTTGTGTGATAAATATAATTTATTTTGGATTAACAAATGCAATAAATATTATTCAGTTTCTTCCTCTACTTCATGCAGCGCCACTGCCATTTTATTATCTTTTACAAAATTGCACCAATGGCAATCTTCTTTTCCGCAACCGGTATAAAAATCACGCTGCTGTATCTTTTCCCAGGTTTTTGTTATCTGTTGGGTCACAGTTGTAATATCAGCGGCAGTAATAACAACTTTTTCCTTCCTGTAATTTTTCTTTTTATCCGGTTCAATAAAATCAAACTCACTGCTCACAACTTTCCAATCCCTGGAAGGATTATTGTCCACCAGTATTTTATAAAAAACAGCCTGGCGCCAGTAGTCCTCGCCGTTAGGGTTTTTGTCTGAAAGGCCTTTTGTTTTTAAAATCCCTTTTTCCGGGTCACCGGTTTTATAATCAACTACATTCACTGATTTTCCATCAAATTCAAGCTTATCCAATTTGCCTTTCAATGGAACATTATGCCAGACAACGTTTCGGATATTATATTCAATGGTGGTTATCTTGTTAAAATTGTTGATGTATTTATCGTAATAATTTAATAAGATCTCATGCCCGTATTCAAAGCGTCTTTCAAATTGTTCTTTTGTGAAACTCTCCCGGTGCCTGTTCATGTACCATTCAAAGTCACCAATGAATGCTTCTCTTGATGGAAATTGCTTGTCGTTGCTGTTGAGCATCTTTCCAAATAATTTTTCCAAAGCATGGTGTACCGCAGAACCAAACTCGGTGGCTTCATTTTTCGGGGAGGGAATACGCACCAGGTTTTTAAAATAGAATTCAAGCGGGCATTTTAAGTAGTTATTCAATGCGGATACATTCATGACAAACTTATCGAGGATCTTGCCAATGAATTCTTCTTCTATCTTTTGAATTTCAGGAGCTTCCGCATTGCTAAAACCAAGCATTGCAAAATCTGAAAGTGTTGAACTGTCAATGATCATTTTTTCTACCGGTAGTTGTTGCTGGTCCTGTATTTCTGCAATAAACATCGAAGGTTCCAGCTCTTTGCCATCATTTTTGTATTTGCTATATGAAATGTATAAATGCTGTTCAGCTCTTGTAAGCGCTACATAGAACAACCTTCTTCTTTCCAGCACAGTGGGATCCGAAGCTTGGAATTCACGTGACTTGAAGTCGCGGC
>JADMIO011189571.1_pt1 | contig 108724 bp, 86 predicted proteins | sample 8958161 | NCBI WGS metagenome assembly JADMIO01 (sample SAMN16585339, study PRJNA669376) | soil metagenome | isolation source: Crop rotation soil | place: USA: Cullars Rotation, Alabama | collected 2011
GCCGCGACTTCAAGTCACGTGAATTCCAAGCTTCGGATCCCACTGTGCTGGAAAGAAGTTTCCACGGCGTGCGAATGGTCAGCGCCGTCATCGTCGCGGAACAACTTTCGCTGTCTTCGTGAACGGTATTCAGTTCAAACGGCAACCCCCAGATTTCGCCGTGAAAGCCGAGCTGCGCTCCTGCGACTTTCACCCCGTGGCTGCCGCTGGGAAAACACTCGTACCAGCCGCCCGGATGAAAATCCATCACGGCCTTGGCTTCGTAACTGCTGACCGCATAAGTTCCCAACGGCCGCAACCCGTTCGAATTCTTAAAGAGAACGTCCAAGTCCGCCGGCTTGTACTGAAACTCCGAAATCATCCCGCCGCGGCCGACGTTAATGACCACGCGCAGCAATTCGTTTTCGAGGATAATGACTTCCGAGCCGTAGAGTTCGTAGCCGCACAGCACGCGAGGGCCGTGGCATTTGGGAGATTGGGGATTGTTGTAAGGCATCAGATAGCTCGTGGCTCTTGGCTGTTAGCTCTTGGGAAACGGATTGAATGAAGATTCTAAGAGCCAACAGCCAAGAGCCAAGAGCCAATTTGCGCGGGGCACCCGTAAGCCGGCTTTTGTTCGACGGCTTGCGCCGCCGGGCAGCCATTTCTCTGGGACCGCCGTTGCCGGCGGCCTCAAGCACCCTACCCGCGGATTCATAGGCGCGAACCGCACCTCTCCGCCTATTCGGGCTTGCTCCGGGCCGGGTTTACCATGCCTTCAGCATTGCTGCCAAAGCGGTGGGCTCTTACCCCACCATTTCACCCTTACCCGAACTGCAGGTTTCTGGTTTGTGGTTTGAAGTTTATGGTTTTCGGCGACAGCTAACCAGAAACCATAAACTACAAACCACAAACCCGCAGTTCAGGCGGTATATTTTCTGTGGCACTTTCCCTGAAGTTCTTGCGGCTTGCGTCGCAATCCTCCGATGGGCGTTACCCATGGCCCTGTCCTGTGGAGGCCGGACTTTCCTCGACGGAGGCTGTGGGTTGCAGTCCGAAGGCCGCAACCGAGCTTGTCCGCCGCGGCCGCCGGGCGCCCCGCGCAGGGCCCATTGTACTCTATATAAAGGAGGGAAGCAAACCGGCCGGAATTACATCCATTACTTTGCGGCAAGAATCGACTTAACACTTTCAACCAGCTTTGAATCTTTCAGCGCAGCCTTCGCAAGAAATTCATCGGCCTTTTGCGTGTCGCCGTCAGCAATGAGAAAGATTGCCACGGCGAGCAAGCTTTCGGCATCGTCGTCACTGCTCATCGATTTCGCGACTGAGACACGGTCACTCATGTTCAACGTCTTCCAACTGACGGGCATGGCGTTGCCTTGAATTTCAACCAGCAGATTTTTCTCGTCGGCGCCGGCGATGCCGTGCTTTTCGGCTTTGCCGCCAATGCGAACGAATGCTTCAGGCTTCTTGCCGCTTTTGACCACGGCGTTGACGCGCTGAATCAATTTGTTCTGCCAATCGTCTAGAACTTTGTCATCCAATTTCGCGACGGGAACCGGTGCTGCCTTCGGGACTTCTTTTTTAGCGATGGGGGCAGGTCCAACGATTGTCACGGGACCTTTGGTGTAATAATTCGCTCCGCGCATGCGCAGGTATCCGCCGTCGTCGTCGGCGTACTGGGACTTCTCTCCTTTATTACCTTTGATGGGCTCAGGATTGGTGATGCCGTCTTTGGCGCCATCGCCGCGGCCGGTGCAGCCGCCGGCGCCGCCGCCGAACATCATGCCGATGAAACCACGCTGCCCCCATTCGGCGATGTGCGTGTTCTTTGGATATTCTTCGAGGAAATACTCGGGGCGGTTATCCATGAAATGATTTTCAGTATTGTTGCAGCTCGCCATGATCGTGTTGCCGCAGGGAACCTGCCATGCCATGAGCGGCAGACCCGTCAATGCGTGAAGCTGGCCGCACCAGTCGCGGAACCCTGAGAAGTCTTCGTCTTTCCACCACGCTCCGCCGGGCATGTAATTGTGCGCCAGTTTCCATCCGCTGTCGCGATCGCTCATGTCGGTGAAAAGCACATCCCATTTGCCGCTCTTCAGGCAGAAATCAGCCATCTGCTTCGGGTCCGGATTGCCCCACTTCGAAGCGTGCCAGGCGAGCAGAACATTCGGCGCGTATTTGTCTCGCAAAGCGACCAGAGCCAGACCGAAGCCGCTGGCCGTGTCGGCGAATGCGTCGGCTTCTGCGAAGCCACTGGATTTGACCATCACTTTCACCTGGTTCGGATCGTTAGGCTTGAAAACGGGCGAGACGCGCATGAAGCCCCACAAGTCCGGCTCGTGATGAACAATCACCGGCTTGCCGAACTCGCCGCATTTTTTCATCAGCAGTTTGAAATCTTCGAAGTACGAGTTCATCGTCTGCGCGTTTTCGCAATTGATCTTATTGCAGACGTCTTCCCCGCCCTTCCCTGCGCCAGGAGTTGATTGCAGCATCTGGTACCAGCTCAGAACGGGCATGATCCCCATCTTTGCAGACTCATTTAAGTAGATTGAAACAAACGCGCCCGCCGGTAGATTCCACGTCTTCCAGTTGCTTCCGGTATTGCATCCCCCGCAAATGTACTGGTACCGCAGGTCCCAAGCCGCGCCTTGCTTGCGGGTTTCCTCAAGCCAGCCATCGCCGGGCGGGCTGCCGTGTCCGAGCATGAAATGGTTGCGTCCCAGGCGGCGGGCGACCTCTTCGGTTTTATTCGTGATGGAACCTGACGATGTGGGCGCGTCGCCCTTTGTTGAGCCCGAATCCTTAAGCGCAGCGGCCGAAACCATCGCACTATAGAGGAGGGCGCAAGTAATGAGTGCAAGTCTTTGTATATACATTACTTAAGCCCCAGAATCGCCACCAAACTCAACGGTTTTCAAATCGTTTTCCTGATTATGACGAAAGGACGACCGATTCCCTAGAATGAATCTCGTATTAATTTTTCCATGCTCCGCTCCTGTGGTTGCTGCAGATTGTAAAGCCCGTTACATTCATTGCTCCTTTGCTGGAAAAAATGAGCAGGACAGATCGTGCAATTTACGTCAAATTAGGGTGCACCTACTGTAATTAGCAATCCGGTCCGTGGAATAGGAGTGGCATGGGTACAGGTCTTGGCATCGATATCGGCAACGAGTTCATCAAGGTTGTCCAAGCCAAGGTTTCCGGCGGATCGGTCACGGTCACCGGAGCACTGAAAATTCCGCGCAAAGCAGCCGCAATGCCGGACATGCCCGACCTTCCACCCGAAGCACAAACCGAAGAGGCCGGCGGCTTCAATATTCCCGAATCATTGGGCGCGGAACTCAAACGCGCACATCTCGGCCGTAACGGCACGCTGGGCGTCTCCGGACGCGAGGTCATTCTCAAATACGTGACGCTGCCACCCATGCCGCCGGAGAAACTCAAGCTGGCGGTCGATATGGAAGTCGGCGGACGAATGACCGCCAAAGGCGGCAGCGCCGATGGGCCCGACGTCACGTACGATCATCGCCAGCTCAATATTCCCACGGGAATGAAGGGCGACCTGGTGATCATGGCAGGCGTCGCCAAGAACGAATTTCTATTCAACGTTCACACCGCGTTGAAAGCGGCAAAAATCGGCGCCAATCGCATCACCCCTTCGTGTTTCGGATTGGTCAATGCCTACCTGCGCACACAAACGGTCAATCCTGAAGAAACAGTTGTGTTGGTCGACGTCGGCCACGAACTGCTTGAAATTGCGATTCTCGAAGGCCAGCAATTGTATTTCGCGCGCAGCGCGCCGGGCGGCGGGAAGAAGTTTACGACCGGCCTCGATAAAGTTTTGAAGCTTGGCCCGGAAAAGTGCACCGAATTCAAGCACGATCGCGCCAAGCTGTATCCCGAAGGTTCGCAAATTCCCAACAAGCAGGAGATGATGTTTCAATCGGCGCTCAAGGAAGGCGCTGAAAACGTTGCGAGTGCGATACGCTCCTCGATCATGTTCTGCCGTACTCAAGCAAAAATGCCGAAGCTGGACTACAACAAGGTGATTCTCTGCGGCGGCGGCGCGCGTTTGAACGGCCTGCGCGAATACCTTGAAAAGAAGATTGGCCGGCCGGTGCAGATCCTGGATTTGAAACAGAACATCGACCTGCGCAAGCTCGACGCCGAAAGCGCGCGTTGCTTCGAGAACGACATTCCGGATATGGCCGTGGCCCTTGGGCTGGCAGTCATCGATGCCGACCCGAGCTGTTTTCATTTTTCTCTGGTTCCGGAAAAGATCATTCGCAAACAAGTCTTCATGCGAAAAACCGTATTCGGAATTGCCGCAGCGATTGTGCTGATGCTGGGCCTGATACCGCCCATCCAGAATTCGCAGAAGGCCGTCGCCGAGTCCGCGCAACGCGTTGATTTTTTTGAAGAACAGCGCGGCAAGGCCAAGGCGAAGAAAAAGGAGTTCGAGTCGCGGCGCCAGGAGAATAAGACGCTCGCCCAGAAGACCGACTACTACGCGCGCCAGACTCGAATGGGCCGGGCTTATCTGCAACTGCTTGCCAAAGTCCGGGCCGAAACACCCGCCGACATTCTGCTGACTTATTTAGGGCCACCCGATCCGGGCAATTCGGGGGCTGGCACTACAGGTGGAATTGGAGTTGGGACTTGGGCGATCGATGAACCGATCAAGCAATTTGTGATGCGTGGGCACTATGAGGCCGAAAAATATCCCGACGTTGCGTTCAATGAGGCGTGGGAAACGCTGCGCGGCAAGCTGCTGGAGATTCCCGGTGTGCGCGGAGCGGAAGTCGAGCCGGTCCTGGAAGAGGACGCCACATTGAAGCCGGGCACAAAAGTTTTCCAGGCAAAAGTATTTCTGCAGGACGACAGCGAGCCGCCCAAGGTCGTTCAGCTGGATCCAAATAATCCCGCGACGCCCAAAGCGAAAAAGCCGCCAACGACTCCGAAAAAAGGAGGCGCAAAATAGCAGCCCGGAAAATCGGGCCGCGAATTAGCGACGACTATGTTTCTAAAGCAGAACAAATTTCTCCTTCTTGGAACCGTGGTGCTTGTGGCAGTGTTCCTCGGCGTTCACTACGGCTGGGTGCGCGATAGCTGGGTTGAGGCTGCCGCCAAACAGGACGAAGCGGAAAAATCGCGCCTGGAATGGGAAAAGAATTTCAAAACCGCTGATAACGTCATTCCGAAGCTCGAAGCCGAGAAGGCGCTGGACGAGAACAATAAGAGTCTCAAGGCCGGCCTTGCCACCTTGCAGCAGATAGAATTCGGCACAAAAGAAACTCTCCAGCCGTACAGTGAAGCGGCGGTCGGAACCGGCGATAAAAAGAACTTCCTTTTGACCAAGCAGAAGATGGTTTTCAATGATGCCAAGGGGTTGAACGTTTTATGCACCTCGGATCTGGGCCTGACAGACAAGGTTTCGGATGATCCCGTTGCATTGAACCTGCTCCGCTTGGCGGTCATCAAGTCGTTTCTTATCGATTGCAGCAAGTCGAAAGTTCAACGCATGATCAAGGTTCAATATTTTGCGCCCAAACTTGTGCCGTACCCGGGGGAGGACTCCGAAGAAGCCGAAACTGAAAAGAAACCGGCAAAGGGCGGCAAGAACGACAAAGATGCCGGCCCGCCGGAACGCTCCGACCGGCTGGTGCAATTCCCGGTGAAGGTCCAGGTCCTGGGCCCAGAACCTGCGATCAGCAAGCTGCTCTATGAAATTCAGAAGCCCAGCGAGAAATCACGTGGTTATCTCTGCCCGCGCGGATTTCACATTTCCGTTCGCCAGTCTGGAACGGGAAACATCGAAGCCGTTGTTGGCTTCACCGCGTTGTTGAACGAGAAACTGGTTCGCGATCTGGGAATTCAGGTGAAAGAAGACGACGGCCATCACGGCGGCGGACCGCGCAAGATCGATCTGGACCGGGGTTACTAAAGAATGTACTTCATTAACGATCAGCTTGGGCGAATACTGTTGGTGCTGGCCATAGCAGCATCGGTGGCCGGAATTGTTTTGAATCCGGCGCAAAAATTGGATCCTGTTCCCGATTCACTGGTCAAGCGCGATGTCACCGTCGAGCTGAACAAATCGGCGCTGGCGGCGTTAAGCAGCGAAACATTCTTCGCGATCGAGCCGCCCGCGGTGGCCAACACGCCGTTTGAGCCGGAAAAGCATATCGTCGTGTTTCAACCCATCGATTTGGATATCCCGACCGCTGGAGTAAAGCGGCCGGCGCAGTTGCTCCCGGAACCGGGGCCATCCTTGGAAGGCTCCGAAAAACTGCCGCGCTGGGGCGACGAATTTCCAAAAGTGAAGGTCAACGCGACGGGTGGCGCGATCGGCGACGTGAAACCGCCGCCGGTGAATAAGCCGCCGGTTGGCACACCCAAGTAACACAAGAAAGCGGCTGAATTTTGGCCGTCAGCCCTTCGAGAACCAGATTCTAAATGTGGCAGCATTCACGACTTGTGTAACGTCTAATATGGGATGAAAGCGATGCTTCGCGTTGTCACCCGGTTGGCTCTGGCGCTCGTTTTTTTCGGCATCATCGGCTTCTGCCGCTCGTCGTCTGCCAGCGAATTTGAACTGCGCCAGTATGATGAAGTTTATTTCAAAGACGGCACCGTTGCCCGTGGCACGCTGATCGATACCGACAAAGAAGATGTAAAGAAAATCCGCGATCTGCGCACGCAGGCCACGCGCGAAGTTAGTGCGAGCGATGTCAAAGAAATACGTCGACGCGCGACGCCCGAATCCGAGATGAATCGTCTCGCGCAGAAATATGCCGGACGCGCCGACAAAATATTCGCAATTTGCAGAGAGGTCATGGACCGCTTCGACAGCGCTCTGTGGCCCAAGCTGATTCCTATTCTGGAAAAAGAGAGCAGCAGCCGCAACGTTGATGCGCTGTCCTTGCTGACTGAACTGTACCTTTGGAACAACCAGCCTAAAGATGCTCTGCGTACCGCCGAAGCTCTCGTTGCCGCCGCGCCCGACAAGGGACGGCCGTACATGATGCGCGGCAAGGCCCAGTTGGCGCTCGACAACCGCGAAGCTGCCGAGAAGGACCTGGCAAAAGCGTTCAATCTGACACCGGATGATCAGGATATCGTGGTCGCACGAGCTGACTTTCTGCTGGCCGCCGGACGCTCGAAAGAGGCCCAGGATATGTTTGCCGCGGCCCTGGGAAAGAACGGCCGCAACAATGCGGCTCTCATCGGCAGAGGCATGGTGCTTTTGCGCCAGGGCGAATTTGGGCCGGCCGAGCAATCGTTCAAAGAAGCTCTGGCCAATGACGCAAATCTGAAACAGGCCAAGATCGGCCTGGCCGCCGCACGCGTCATGTTGAAACAATACGACGACGCATGTGCCGAAGCCAAAACGGTTCTGAATCTGGATAACAAATCGGCCGACGCTTTTGCGGTTCAGGCTTTTGCAAAGCTCATGAGCGGCAATCCGGACTCCATGAAAGATTTTTATACGAACCTGAAGCTCGCTCTGGAAGAAAAGCCCAATCAACCGCGCCTTCTGCTCGCCGCGGCGGTTGCATTGGAACGCGAAGCGAAAGTTCTCGATGCGCAAGGCGCGCCGGAAGCGGCGCAGAAGCGCAATGAGGCGAATGCAAAATATGCCGAAATCCTGAGTTCCGATCCCAACGACGCGTATCTGCAGTATTTCATCGGCGAGCGCAAATTCCGTAACGGCGACTATGCCGGCGCCGAAAAGAATTTCATACGCGTGACAAAACTGGCGCCCGGATATGCGCCCGGTCATGGCGCTCTGGGCGCGGTGAGTCTGCGCCTTGGGAAATGGGAAAAAGCCAAAGAGGCCTATTCTGAGGCGCTCAAGATCGACAGTAACTCAAAGGAAGCCGGCGATTATTACGCAGGCAAAGGGCTGGCCTGGCTGAAAGTGAAAATGTTCGAGGAAGCGTCCGCGGCGCTGAAGCAGGCCCGCGAACTGGATCGGCACAACGCCAATGCGCTCTGCGGCCTCGGGTACATCGCGAACGGCGAGAAAAATAAGGCGTCGGCCATCGAATTCTTCCAGCAGGCTCTGGCGGCCGATGGAAGCTGCGATTACGCGGCCGACGCGCTGCGCAAAATATTTTCGCAGGACAACATGAACCTTGAATACGTCACCTTCGGCCTCGCCGACGACAAGATTCCTTTCGGATGGAAGATGAAGCCGGGCGGAAGCGTCAAAGCGACCGTGACGAACGGACAGGTTCTGTTTGCCGGCGTTCAGGGCCAGGGCACGGGAAATAAAGTTGAGATCCAGAAAGAAGTCAAAGCGGACGATTTTGTGCGCTTTGAAGCCGATCTTGAAATAGCGCCCACAAGTGCTGTCACCTGCGGCATCCATCTGGCTTCGGCCACCAACGCCAACATTTCGTTTGAATTGGAATTCGGAAAAGACGAGACCAACGAAATTAAGGTTCGCTATCGCGACTTTGGTGGCGTCACTCCGCAATGGCAATCGGTGAAGTCGGAATGGCCGTCCGACGGCCGCGTCAGGCTTGGAATCGATACGGAAGATCTGAAGACCGGCAAGATTAATTTGTGGGTCAATGGAAAGAAAGCCGGCACTCTGGCAATGACATTGCAGAAACCGAACCGGATTACTCTTGGCGCATTCGTCCAGGCTCCGCCGAAAGAGGATGTCCGCGCGACCGTTGACAATATCGTGCTCGTGACACGCGGACCCGCCATCATCGACAAGGAAGGCGAGGGATTGCAATTGAACAAGGACGATGAGAAGAAGCCTGCGCCGGAGGCTCCGAAGCCATGAACACTCTGAGGACATCACGCGCGCGCGGTTTTACGCTGATCGAAATGCTGATCGTCATCAGCATCATTACGATCCTCGGTGGGTTAGTGCTTGTTGCCATTGGCGCTGCACGCCGAACATCGAAAGAAAAAGCCACTGAAGCGATCATCAAGCAGCTCGAAGCGGCCTTAATGCGTTACGAGAGCGACTTCCAGGATTATCCGCCGTCGGATGGCGACAATCAGGGAATGAAGGGCTCGGAAAATCTGTGGAAGTACCTTCGCACCGACAAGAAAGAAGGGCCGTACATCACGAGCAAGGAAATTCCGACATGCGATTCGGATCGCAATGGTGAAATGGAAGTCGCGGATTCTTTTGGCCATCCGATTCTTTACGTCCATCATCGCGATTATGGAAACAAGGCGCCGAACAAACGCACCTACCGGCTCATTTCCTGGGGCGCGAACGGCAAATTGGACGATGCTCAGCGCGGCACGGACGATATCGTGAATTGGAACAAGGACAAACCGGAATAGAAATGCAACGTCCCGGGAGTCTGCGATCTGCGGAGTGAAGAGCCTCTCATGCTGAGAATTGGCGCAAGCTCCCCCACTCCATCCCGCCGCTTCCATCGCGGCCTGACCATGGTGGAGATCCTGGCGGTCATCATGATCGTCTCGCTGATGCTCGGACTCAGCGCCATGGCCTATTGGCGCATGTCGCGCTCGTTTAAAGAGCAGGGCGCGGCCTCTGAAGTCGATGTGGCATTTCGGCAAGTCCGCAATTCTGCGATTACTTTGAATGCGCCGGCGTTCGTTGAGCTCGATACCGAGAATCGCCGAATAGTACCCTGGGTTTACAAGACCGTGGGGCTCTGGCACTTTGAAGACCGCAGCAGCCTCGGAAATACCACCGGGGCCTATCATCCCGGCATTATGCGCGGAGCAGAACTTTATCCGGACGGAAAGATAGGCAAATGCGCGCGTCTGCGCGAGGGCGCCTCTGTCGACGTCGGCGCCGATCCGGATTTCGATCTGCAGGACGGCGGCTATCTTGAAGCCTACATACGTCCGGCGGCAATTACGTTCAACGGCGACAATTACATTTTCTTCAAGAAGAATTCATATTCGCTGCGCATCGGTTTAAAAGGCGTGCTCGCGGGAAACGCCGGAAACCATACGCTGAAAGCAGAGCGCTATCATATCGTTCCGGGTCGCTGGACAAAGGTCGCCTTTGCCTGGGACAGCCACTCCACTCGGATCCTGGTGGACGATGGCATCGTGGCTGTGGGGGCGGGCTCAAAACCGCCGCTGTCCGACAACCCATTACTGATCGGCCACGACACCGGCAGCATGGAAGGATTGATCGACGAAGTCCGCGTGATGAGCGCGTCGTCCGGCAACTCGGTGCAATTGGCAAAGACCTTCGAGATTTCGCACAACGCCGCGCCCTGGAGCGCCATTTATTTCGCGGCGGATGGCAGCCTCGACATGCGCTACCACGCCGGGCCGGTTCGCGTCACCGTCACGCAGGACCGCCGCGTGCGCGCAATCAACGTATCGATGCTCGGACAGATTTCGCGCTCTGAAGTTGAAAAACTCGACGCGCCGGAGCCCACGGTTGTCGCAGACACGAGCAAGAAAAAGCCCGAGGGCCTGGTTCTTTATGACGACAACGGCAAGCCGATCATCCCAGATATTGATAAGGTGAAAGCAAAAGCCGAGCGCGGTCTGGAAAAGCCGAAGGACAGCAAGCCATGAGCGAAAAAGACTGGGGAATGCTGATGCGTCCCAGGGGCGTCGCCATCTTGATGGTCATTGCCATCCTCGCCGGTCTGATGGCCCTGGCTTCGCCGTTTGTCTTTTCAATGATTCTGCACGGCCGTTCTGCGCGCGCCGATCTGCACTCGCTGCAGGCGCGCGCCGGCGCGGATGCGGCGACTGCCGTTGCGCTGAGCCAGCTTCAAAAAAATACGCTGCACTTCGATCTGGCCAAAGGTGAACCGGAGATCACTACACCGAAAGATTTGAAAATTTTCATGGAGTTTCCGCTCGCCGCGAAGGAATTTGATAAATACGGCGTCAATCCGCAGAACCCGGCCGGCCTGATGTGGTCGGCGAAAGTCGAAGACGAACAGGCCAAGATCAACGTCAATTCGTGCCCGCCGAATCTGCTTGGAAATCTGCTGGGCTCGGGCCTGCTTGTTCAGGCGGCGCCCCAAGGAACAACGCAGCTTGCCGTCGACGACGGACGGCGAATGTCGGGCGCCAGCAGTATCTGCATGAACGGCGAAGCGAGCGCGATTCCGTGCGCCGTCCAGGGCAACATCATTTTTCTGAAGCGCGGCACGGCTCAGGCGCACATCGAAGGCGAATTGGTGTACGACGGCCGTGCCTTGACGATCTGCGACCAGAAAATCAAACTGGGTGATTCGAATTACATTCCATTTCGCTCCGGATACGAAATCAAAACAGCGCTTGTTCCGCCCGAAGGCCTTTTGCCCGACGAATATGCGCGCATTGAACGCCACATTACCGTTCAGTCCGGCCTCGATGGCCCGCTCTGGGGGCGCGGCGAGGCGCGGTACTGGCCCAACGGGGTTCCGCCTGGCGCTGGGCAAGCCACGGGCGCCAAAGTCAGTTCATTTTTCGTCGAGAGCGATGAGGGCTTTGCGCCGGGAGTTCTGGTGCGCGAGTTGGTCAACGGCGAGCCGATCGATTTCGCGCGCGTGTTGCGCTCGGATCCTGTCCAAAGCGGCGGCGTGACGATTTCACTCAGCCGCCCCATCGATACCAGTGCCATTGCTTTCATTCAGCCACAGATTCACCATCCCATCAATATCAACACGGCATCGCCGGAAGTTCTGGAAGCCGTGTTTACGGGCTTGTGCGTGGTAAAGCAGAAAGACGCGCTGAATCACAACAAAGCCCAGGAACTTGCCTACTATCTGCTGGGAAACAATGCGGTTTATTCCAGTGCGATTACGCTGAAAAAGGCGCTCGATGCCGCGCACACCAAGGGAATTCTGACCGCTCCCGAACGCGACGCCGTATACATCAACGCCACCGAGCCCGGCAGCCCGAAACTTCGGACCTCCACTGTGCCCTTCTGCTTTTTCTCATTCGGTTCGTTCACGATTGAGGGTTCGGGAGTGGTGAACTCGGATAACGGCGTTCAATTCGCACGCCACACGACGCGCGAATTGGTTTCGCTGCCGACGCCCTGGCCCGGCCGCTTCCGCGTGGAACACCAGGCCGATTTCGAGGCGTTGATCGATCAGGGACTGGGCAAGCGCGTGCTCACGTACCCCACTCCCATGGGCTACAAAAAAGCTGCACAGAATGCCATCATTCGATTGCCATCCTTCACCACCGGCGGCGTGCGTCTGGATATCGGCGAAAGTGGTCCGCACAATTTTCCGGGTGAATTCATGGAACATTGCGACGACGACCGCGATCCCGGATTCCGTGTGGATGGCTACGACATGTCGAAACGCGGACCATTCATCTTGCCTCCCGGTGGAAACAGAGGCCGGGGCGGCGGGCGTCTGAATCGAAACAACAATCCAACAGTCACAATGGGCGGCCAAGTCATTAATCCCGGGAACAATGGTCTTGCCGGCCGCGGCACACAAACCGCATCACAGCCGACCGCGGTCGAAATGTGGTACCGCCCGATTCATCCCGGCCAATGCGTCTTCTACGATGAAGGACTCGAAGAAGAGCGCAACCGCACTACTTTTTCCTACGAGCCCAGTGCGCAGCCTAAGCCGGGCCTGGTGGTGAAGATCTATGATGCCGGAATGGAATGCATGGATGTCGCCACAAATGGCTGGACTCACCTAAAGCGCCCACCCGTGGAATGCATCTATCCCGTCACGTTCGACGGCGGCGAGTGGTACCACGTCGCGGCATCCTGGAAGAGCAGCCGAATGAACGGCCAGGAGATCCGCCTCGACGCACAGCCCGAACCGAAAGGTGAAAAGCTGATCTTTAAGCCGGGCGCAAAATTGGCGCAAAGCCTCGCTCTTGATGAATTCGATACGCTCGAAGTCGAAACCGAAGACGGTGATCTGCGCGATCTCTTCCCAAGAAAAGGTGGCGCGGTCCAGATCGGCGAGGAAATCATCGAATACCAGAGCTGCAACGGCAACACGTTCAGCCAGCTTCGGCGCGGAGCGCGATTGAGCGCTCAATCCCGGCATGAGGGCGGCGAATTTGTAATGCCCTATGGATTTTCGATCACTACGCAACGCGATCTTCCGGTCGGTGGCGCTTTCCTTTCCGAACGGTTGGAGAAAACTTCCGGCAATCAGCCTGGAGGATGGATTCAAACCACGATCGACCTTCCACCGAAATATCCACAGCCGTTCGTGCTGGATACGGAAACGGCAAAGATTCCAGTGAGCGATGCATCGGAGTTTCCGCCGTCTGGATTTCTGATATGCAGTTCCGGCGAGCTGATCTATTACGGAAAGAAAACGGCCACCGCATTCCTGCAACTGCAACGAGGCATGCGCAGTTTTAATTTCGGCGCACCTGCTAGAAATTTGAGCAACCGCGCGCAACTTGTGCTGGCCAGCCTCGAAATCACCGATTCATCGCAATACGATTCCGCACGCGATCTCAACGATGCGCCGATTGTTCAGATTGATAGCGACAGCAACGATAAACTTGTCGAATGGATTCGTTACGGCGACAAGCAGGTCATCAATGGAAAGCATTACCTCGTCGCCAGGGTCTGGCAGACGCCCGGCGCGATTTCGTACAATAAAGGGCCGCAAAACACTCCCACGCCTGGGCCAAGCCTGAGTCCTTATGGGCGATTTCGCGAAGAGTACGGCATTGGCGTGAAGCAGGCCCACGACAAGAAGGCCAAGGTTATCCCCGTTGTCAAAATGAACGGGCCGCATTGCGGGGACCAGCAATCGCCGTATGGAGAGGACGGCGTCAGCGAAGTGACCGTGGTCGAGCGCGGCACGGTGGCCGGTGATTTGAGGTACGTCAAGCAGGCCTATAATGAGATGTACGGTTCCAGTAACGGCGCGCCCTGCCCTCGCACACGATTCGCTGGCTGGACGTTGAACTATTATTGCGGATTGAACGATTTCGTTTCACGCCGCTTCCCGGCAAATCAAACACGCTTCTTAAAATGGCCTTCCGGTGAACTGCCTGATGCAGTGGGCGCCAAGCGGATCGTCGGCGCTGATCGCAATGGTGAAGGAAAACTGTCCGGTCATGTGGATGAAATTAAGGTTAACATTCTGCCCTCATCCGCCGCTCGAATCGCGATGACAAAGGACGGAGTCGGCGTCCAATCGGGCGATACGGATATTCTTCTGGAAGAACATGATTCCTGGCCTTTCGACGGCGGCGGTGGAACCACGTCGTTGAACTGGCCGACGAATGGCGGCCTTGTCCGCATCGAAGAGGAATTGATCTACTACAAGGCGCTGGGTGACGGCCGCTTCCAGTACTATTCGGATGTATTCCCCTATTTGAACGGCAAACCGCCCGAAGGGAACAAGGCCGATCGGCGCTGGATAAATCCTTGTACTGGCGAGCATGAACTGCAGCCCAATATTAAGAACAAAACTGGAACGCGTATTGTCGGCGTCATCCGCGGCGTGCTCGGCACACACGCCGTTGACCATCCAGTCGGCGCGCAAGCGATGCTGCTGGACGGCATGTCGGTGAGCGCCCTGAGAGGCAACTTTGCCAGCGGCGGCGATACGTTCACAATCGCTCAGACGGAAGCGCGCGGATTTCCGGAAGAGGGCTATGTCTGGATCGACAATGAAGTCGTTTCGTATACTCATCGCCAAGGCGCCACATTCCACGGCTGCAAAAATTTCCGAGCGCGTTTCGGAACGATGGAAGGCGACCACGACGCCGAAGCCATTGTGCGCTGTCTGCCTTTCCGTTATTGGGACCGCGAAGGCCGGCTTTACGATGGCGACGGATTGGCCTATATCCAGGCCGGCTATTCCGCTTCCGATGCAATCTGGACCGGCATCGAGCTCGGCGTGACGGGCACTGAGGAAATTCCCGCGCCGCCGGTGCATTGTATTCCGCGCGTGCTGGTGCGATTTGATAACCAGCCGCTCTGGTCGGCGGAACCTTCGCCCAACGAAGGCGGGCTGTATCAGTTCAAATTGCGCAACGGACAAGCCGCAATTCGCGGCCTTCATGGCGGCGTGAAAGCTGAACAGCTCGAGATGCGCGTTTACTGGCAGTATTCGCGCGGCGCGTTCTTGCCGGGACAAGACTGGAAGCGCACGTTCTCGCTCGAAAAAATGCGCGCAACGTACTACACACCCTTGATCATGAGGCGCCTCGATGAAGTCGAACGGCGCTGATTACTCTCAGTGTGCCACGGGCAGCGGCGGCGGCTGTATGCCGCCGTTGCCCGTGCTCGCTGCTCGGAGAGCGTTGCGCGTTTGCACGGGCAGCCAACAGCAGGCTGCCCGTGGCACACAACATCCGCACGGCCTGACGCTCATCGAAGTCATGATCACCATGGCCATTTTCGTGGTGCTGGCCGGCTTTACGATCATGGCGGTGCGAGAAGTCGTGACGAGCTGGTCGGTTGGCGAGCGACGCCGCGTGGTCTTTGAGAAAGCCGCCGGTTGCGTCGATGTGATGGCCGATGACATTCGCCTGGCGCTGACACAGGAACCGCCCGGTGCCACCGACATCAAAGCGAAATTCATCGGCGATTACGATCCAGCCACGCGCCAGCAACGCCTTATGTTTGTGCGCAGCTTTGAAAGCGGGCCGGAGCGCGCGATCACTTTCACGGCCGGCGATGGCATCGATAACAACTCGATGCTGAAGCCGCAGTCAAGCGACGGCACCTCGGTCTCTCCTCCCGTCTCGAGCACGAAATCCGACAGCGAAGACTTCACAGGCCTGAAGGTCGGCGACTTCAGGGCGCTCGGCGGAATGGCCATGGTCGGCTATTTCGTTCAGAACCAGAACCTGTACCGCGTCATCCACGCGCCGGTGCCCGACAGCATGAGCTCGCAGTTGAAACCGGGCAATGCGCAGATTCTTGCGACGGACGTGCTTTACCTCGGATTCGAGTACTGGAGCCAGGTCACAGATCAATGGGACGAACCGCCCGCGCGCTCGAAACTCAATGGGCCCGAAAAAATGTGGGATTCCACGCGGGCCATCTCAGTCGGCGCGCTCAGAAACTTCCGCTTTCACCGCGGCACAGATTCGGCGTTCGATACCGAGGACGATATTTTCCCGCAGAAAGTGCGCATCACGCTGACTGTCGATTCGACCATGCCGCGCTGCGTCTACACAAAAATCACCGATGAAATGGGCCCGACTGAAATCGGCAAGCTCAACGTCGACAGCACGAAAGGTTTCGCGGACGGCGGCGATGAATCTTCGTACCTGCTGATCGAAAACGAGTGGCTGCATTATAAAAGCAAGACGTCCGAGTATTTCGTCATCGACCGCCGCGGAGCGCGCGGAACAAACTCGACAGGCCATAAAGCCGACTCCGTCGTACGAACCGGCAGATCATTCCGCCGCGTGATTTACCTGCCCAACTACCGCGAAGACCCGACGATTGCCGGACCCACCGCGGCCCAGATCACGGCCTCCGACCAGGAGTGGCGCGCCCGGCGCGATGCGCAATTGGGATCCAACAAGAAGAAGAGGACCGCGCCATGATGCGAACCGCGGCCTCCAGACGTCCATCGCGCGGCATGACGCTGATCGAAGTCATGATCTCGTTTGCCATCCTCGTCACCGGCCTGGTCAGTATCTTTGCTATTTTGAACGCAGGATACCGAAGTCATAATCGCGCTGTTCGCGAAACCGAAGCCTCCATGGTCGCCGAGTCGATGCTGGCCGACACGCGCGCCGAATTTGCGCATGGCAAGGTGCCGGGGCACGACCGCGGCCAGTTCCGCGAAAGCACGGATTTTCCCGGATACCGCCTCTGCCGCTCGGTCGTGCCGCTCTCACCGGGCCGCAAAGGAGCCAATCAGCCCTTTTCCGATCGCGAATATTTCGTGCGCGTGGAAGTGCGCTGGGCCGACCAGGGCGACGATAAATCCATCAGCGTCGACACCGTCATGTACTGCAACCTAAAATAACTTCACCGCCCGCAATTTTTCCGTAATATAGCCGCATGACCAGTCCACCCATGCCCACAGCTCCAGCTCTGCCGCCGGAATTGCCAATTCAGCCTTTAAAAGGCCCCATCGATCTGGATATTGCGGTGCCCGGATCGAAAAGCATCACCAATCGTTACCTCGTGATGAGTGCGCTTGCGCCGGGCAAAGTGACTCTCGACGGCATTTTGCGCTCCGACGACACACACTTCATGGTCGAAGGCCTGCAGAAACTCGGATTCCGCGTCGAGCCGGACTGGGACGCCAAACGCTGCCTGATCATGGGCGAAGGCGGGAAAATTCCCGCGCGCGGCGCTGAATTATTCGTCGGCGCGGCCGGAACGGTCATGCGCTTCCTTTCAGCATTCGTCGCTCTCGGCGAGGGCCGCTTCAGGCTCGACGGCAGCACGCGCATGCGCGAGCGGCCGATCGAAGATCTGCTGCAGGGCCTGCGCCTGATGGGCGTCAAAGCCACGAGCGAGTTCAACAATCAATGTCCGCCGGTCATCGTCGAAGCCAGTGGTTTGCCCGGCGGGCGTGCAGCGATCGATGGTTCGCGCTCCAGCCAGTACGTCAGTGCCATGCTGCTGGTCGCTCCGTACGCAAAGAATACCCTCGAAGTCGAAATCACGGGCAGCCTGGTGTCGAAACCCTTCATCGAACTAACTCTGAAGAGCATGTCCGATTTCGGCGTGCTGACGGCCACGGAAGGCGAACGCGTCTACCGGCCCACGCACGGAGTCAAATACCGCGCCGGCCATTACGAAGTCGAAGGCGACGCGACGGCCGCAAGTTACTTTCTGGCCGCCGCCGCGATTCTCGGCGGACGCTGCTGTGTCACAAACGTCGCGGCCGATTCAGCGCAAGGCGACGCCGGATTTGCCGATGTCCTGCGGCGCATGGGCTGCCGCGTGCGACGCGGAATGCTTGCCGGAAATCGCGGGATCGAGGTAACTCGCGATCCAAAAATTCCGCTGCAGCCTATCGATGGCGATCTCAACGATATGCCGGACGTTGTTTTAACGCTGGCCGCCGTCTGCATGTTCGCGCAAGGCACTTCGACAATTCTGAATGTCGGAAACCTGCGTATCAAAGAAACCGACCGCTTGAAAGCGCTCGCCACCGAGCTGCGAAAAATGGGCGCCGAGATCGACGAGGGCGACGATTATCTCGAAATCACGCCGCGCGAAGCGAAGGACGCGAAGATCGACACATACGACGATCATCGCATGGCGATGGCGATGGCGCTTGTGGGCCTGGCGCGTCCGGGAATCACAATCAAAGATCCCGCGTGTGTCTCGAAGACCTATCCGAATTACTTCGACGACCTCGCGCGGCTCCGAACGCGCTGACCTCCAATACTTGTCCCTCTACTATAGGGTAACTTTGTTGCGCAACAAAATGAGTAACTCGTTAGCACCGAAGGAATAAGCTCTTTAAAAAATTGCGCTTCGAATTGCGCAACACAGTAATCCTTTAACTTCAATGACTTACATTTCGAAAGCGCAAAATCGTGCGCACGTGCAATTCGCTCTCAACGGATTTCGTTGGAGTTACAAGAAAGAATTTCGTGTAAGTCCAATAACCTCGTCCAAAACTTTTTTAAGAATTATTTCGAGTCCTCAAATTGGAGGTCGATCGCGCTTGTAAGTGCAATAACTTCGATCATTTTGTGCCTCCAACAAAGTCTTACTTTGCGATACAGAGGCACGACGCGTGGGGCTTGGTGTCCGCGCTTTTCCATGCTTTCTTAAAGCGCGTTTCGAAGGCCGCTGCGTCGGGCGAATTCTGCGCCTTCAAGGTCTGCCACATTCCGTACAACGACCACCCATTCTCCGGCCACTTTTCGAGATCGTCGTGATAGACCTTGGCGGCTTCGTCCAGCCGTTTCGACGCCAGTAATACCGCGCCCAGCGAGTGCCGCACGGGCTGCACCCAGTCGGGAGGCTCGATGTAGCGCAGCCCGTCTTCGATCTCAACGCCTTTGGTCAGACTGGCGACCGCTTCGTCGACCTTGCCCTGGCGAAACGCAATTTCGCCGTCCAGCGTGTGTGCGGCGATCTGCAGGATCGTGTGGGCCGGGTTCTGAACCATCATGTGATCCTTCGGCACTGCCTGGACCGCGTTGCGAAAATCTTCGCGCGCCGCCTGAGCCTTCTCGACATCGCCTTTAGCCGTATGGGCCGAAGCTCGCGCAAAGTGCCATAGCGCGCGGGTCGTCGGCAGAAATTCCGGCGGTTCGCTGCTTTCTAGAATTTCATCCCACAGGCCGAAGCGCACCCGCACTTCGGATTCGATCGGCGTGTAGGCATCGACGAAGGGCGCGAATTCCTTAACGAACTCATCGGGAATGCCCTGCCGCATTTCGCGCGCGGCTTTCAATGCCTCGTCCCGGCGCCCGAGCATCATGCTGGCATAAGCCAGGAAGTGATTGTCATGGGCCATGTACAGGCGGTAGAGCCCCTGCTTGGGCGACAGCTTGCGGTAACTGGCGTCAGTCTTGATCGCGCGGCGGTTCTGTTCGGCGGACTGCGCCCAGTGGCCGGTTCGCACGTCGATATGCGAAGGCATGTGGACCATGTGCCCCGAGGCGGCGACCAGTTCGCGCAACCGCTCCGCCGCTGCGGCCCCGCGCTCCGGCGTGGCCGAACCTTCAACGGCATGAATGTAATAATGGTTCGCGCCGGGGTGATCGGGATTCAATTGCATCGCGCGTTCCAGCGCCGCCACGGCCGGCCCAGTCTCAGGCCGCGGCTTGTACGTGCCGACTTCGTACAGGTCCCACGGCCGCAGGTTCATCAGCGATTCCGCATAGAGCGTCGCGACGTCGGCGTCGTCCGGAAAGCTTTCGTAAACTTTCGCCATCGCGTTCGAGTACGCCCGCTCCAGGTCCTTGCGTTCATCGAACGTCAGCGGCAGTTTGCCGCCCGGCGGCGCAGCCGGATTCACGTAGCGTTTTTCAAGCGCCAGGATCAAAGCCTGCTCCACCGGCGTCGCATTTCCAAGGTGCTCTTTTGCCTGCTGCAGCGCATTCCATGCGGCCTTAGACTGATCTTCGTTCATCAGCGGCACATTGATGTGCGGGCCGTTGACCAGCGCCACACCCCAGTACGCCATGGCCAGGTTTGGATCGAGTTTCGCCGCATGCGCATAGGACTTGAGTGCTTCGGCGTGATTAAACGAAAAGGTCCAGATCAATCCCTGGTCGAAATATTTCTGGGCGTCCTTTGATGACGTTGAGACCCGTCGCGTATGTTTGCCGAGCCCGTCAAACAATCTCGGCTGCTGTTCCCCGTTGGATCCGGACGGCGATTCTTCCTTACTCCATGCCGGAGTAAGAATGAAACAAGCTACCCCGGCCAGTGCCAAAGCCGGGCGGAAAAGCGGACGGAGCACCATAGGACAGCCCTCCAAAATTGACATAGCTGTGTAGGTTTGGCACGAGGGAGGGCGCACGTCCAATGCCAATATTCACTGGCTATGGCGAGTTAAAATGGTGGAGGCGGCGGGAATAACGGGGACGTGCACGAAACACTTCGACGACTCAAAATAATTTCATACCTGTCCCCCTTTACTTCCTTGAACTATTTCTTGTCAAGACCCTTGTTGCCTCTTCGCACCAGCGTGACCGTTGTGACGCCAATCGTTTTTCCATGATCACAAACCGTTTTCAATTCTGGGAACGCGCCTCCATCTGGGTCGTACCATAACTTCCATGATTCTTTGAGTGAATTATCGGAGATCTCGAAGCTGATCCAATGAGCCTTACGTTTCTTGCCATCGATTTCGATTTCCTCAACACCATCACCAGTTTTCTTAAGGGCGTCATCCTCGTAGTCCGGTGTGAGGTGTTCCTTTGGCAGGTCGAGCGGAATATCAGTCCGTCGAGAAATGTTCAACGGTGTGTCAGGAGGTTCCTCAACTACTTCTTTGCCCTGTTCGTTCGTGTATGTCCATTTAACCTTCATTTGGCATTCGATAGTGATCTCAGACTTGGTGATAGCGGTTACGGTCATTATCAATCGCCGATCTTCTTTCCAATCCTTCGGCTGCCCAAAGTGAACGGTGGGAATACTATACGCATATACGTACTCTGCCCAATCACCTGCTTTCGCCTTTGAACGCGGATTGACATCACCGCCAAAGCAGGATGACAGGTAAATCGCCATACCAAAAACGGTGAGAATACGAATCATACTTCATCCCGGAAATAACGATTCCGTTTACCGCTTGCTCTTCTTCTTTACCTTCGCCTTCACAACGCGCTCCGGCTTTGGGCGCGACTTTGATTTCGCGGCGGCCTTGTGGCCGTTCTTTTTCGCGGACTTGCTGCGCTCGCGCTCCAGGTTTTCCTGGCGGATGGCTTCGGCGGCAACCATGTCCGCGGCCGACATCATAATTTTGGCGCGCTCTTCGAGAATGCCGGTCTTGCCTTTGATCTCAATGAGTCCTTCGATGGCGAGCTTTTCTTTGGCCTGCTTGCCCTCATCACTGCGGCTTTCGGCGAGATGCTCCAGGATCATTTGTCCGAATTGCCGATCATTGGCCATGCGTTCGACGAAGTGAAACCCGATGTAATACTGACCCTTGCGATTCAGCGATGCGTCGCGATTGATGACCTTCGCCAGATCCTTCGGCGCAGTTCGGCCGGAAGAAAGAATGTCCTCGAGGATCCGCAGGTTCAGATCGTTGCTGCGCGCGGCGCGCGTCAGATCGCGCGCACCGAAGCTCAAGCCGGCCAGCGCCATTTCGATGCGGATTTCATCGTGCCAGCCGTTGAGCCCGCCGACGTCTTTCAGCGCCTGGTACGCTCTCTGCGCCTCATCGTGCTGGCGTAACTTTTTCGCGCTTTCGTAGACGGCTTCAACGAGCTCCGGCGAATTGGACGCGCGGAATACATTCACGATCGCGCGGCGTTTTTCGTCCGCCTTGCGCACGGTGTCGAGGTCGCTTTTCTTTGAACCGTTGTTCAGAAGTTTGACGTATTCGCTGGCGAGAGACTGCAGTTGCCGGTGCGGAATCTTGCTTGCCTGCGGCGCAAGAGCCTTCGCTGTTTCGAATGCGGCCTCCCCGCCCTGCTGATCGATCAAGCGATCGCACAACACTCCAGCCGCCGACGGCGCACGCGACAGCGCGCCCAGCGCCTCTTCGCGGACGCTGCGATCGTTGCTGTCCAGGCATTCGATCAACTCGTTCAAGGTGCGCGTCGTTCCCTGCTCAGCCAGCGACTGCATAGCGAACTCGCGAATGCGCGACGATGGCGAATGGAGCAGTTTGCGCAGCTGACCCTGATGATCAGCGCCGAGGTGCGCCTGCCGCAGAGCTTCCAGCGCCGGTTCGGCAAGATTTGCCAGGTCGCTTTCAAACATCAGCGGCAGAAGCTTCGACGCCAGCCGCGCCCGCTGTTCGCCGGAATAGTGCAGAAGACCAATGCTCTGCAATGCCGCGCGCCGCACATCCGGCGGATTGTCCTTGCCGATGCGGTCCACGAGCTGGTGTTGCAGCGAAATGTCGCCCAGGTCGCCGGACAGCTTCATCAATGCAATCAGCGATGGGACATGGTTCGTCAGCGCTTTGTTTTTGAATGCTTGTTCCAGCGCCTTGCGCAGATTTGTCTTGGAGCGATCTTCGTAGCTGCTCATGGCAACGCGCAAGCCGTTACGAATGGCGCGGCACGTGTCCACATCGGCGTTAAGCAGCCCGCCAATGAGCCCGGAGAATGCGGCGGATTCGCCGGTGCGTCCGGCGCATTCAGCGATCTTCTCAAGCAAAGACGGCGGAACTGTGCCCACCATTTTCAGCAGCGGCTTAAGCGCGGCGCTGGCCGTATGAGCGATCGCGCGCAAGGCCTGTTCGCTGGCGGGACCTTCAGACTTGACCAGGGGGACGAGAGCCGCGGCGGCCTCGGCAGTGCCGATGCGCCCGAGCGCCTCGATTAAGAACGGCCGCCGGATGGGATCGGCTTCACCGAGCGCCTCGACGAGCTGTTTGACGAGGCCTGAATCGCGCGGAGCCAGTTCAGCCAGAATAACGGCGGCGGCGCAGGCCAATCGCGAATCCTTGGACGCCGCGAAGTTGCCCAGCTTGGCAATGATGTCGTTCAAGCACTCCCTCCCTCTCCCCCAGCAACTGCATTACGTTCCCGACTTTCAAATATTCATACTCATTCTAGTGCTCGGACGAACCGGTCTCTGTCTTAAGCTCAATCGGGCGGTTCGTCTGGCGCAGCACAACCTTTGTAATCTCACTGTGCGGCTTCTGGCGATGGCTTTCATGCGGGCTGATCATGCCGCCCGAAATAACCAGTTTCAGAGCATCCTGCACCGGCATATCCAGCGGCAACGTTTCTGATTCCGGAACGACCAGCATGAATCCTTGAGTCGGAAGTGGCGTGGTCGGCACAAAAACGGTCAGCACGACTTTGCGGTCCATGCCGGCTTCGCCTTCCGGCAGCGGCATGAACTGCGCGCCTTTTCCAGTCACGAAGCCGATGGCCCAGACGCCCTTGTATGGAAATTGAACTGCGACTGCGCGCTGGAATTTCGATTTCCCATCTGTGGTAATGAATGCTTCGCCGAGCTGCTTGACGGACATGTAAAGCATGCCGATCAATGGAAGCCGGGCGACGATGTTTTCCAGTCCCAGCAGTGCCATGCGGCCGATGATGCTGCGCGCAAGAATTCCGAGAACCAGAATTGCCGTCAGCAAAATCGCCAGGCCGATTACGGGAACAATGATGTCATCGTATTTCGACGAATCGATGGCCTGGTAGAGCCGGTACCAGGGCATTTCCTCTTGCGACCCGGCGATTTTAAAAATTCCGCGCAGCGGGCCGTCGATTTTAACCCACAGCCAGATGATAAACGCGACGGTTAAAGCGAATGGAACGGCGATAAAGAACCCGGCGAATAAATTCGCACGTAAGAATCTGATAATCGAACGAAAAATTCCCATGCTTAGTCGCCCTACAGGACGCCTCTAACGTGGGAAGTATTATACCGTGTCTGTTAAATTCTGCACCTCGCGTAATGACGAGTTTGATATTATAAATCATTGAAAATAAAAGACTTACATATTTAATTTAACCACCCAGATACGCTTTCTGTACATGCTCGTCTGAAATCAGGCCTTTTGCATCGCCTTCTTTGACTACTTTTCCCGTCTCCAGAACATACGCGTAGTCCGCAACTTCCAACGCCTGCCGCGCGTTTTGCTCAACCAGCAGAATTGTAACGTGCTGTTGTTTCAATTCGCGCAGCACGCTGAAAATGCGGCTGACCAGCAACGGTGCAAGCCCAAGGCTGGGCTCGTCTAGCATCAATAATTTCGGCCGCGACATCAACGCGCGCGCGATCGCCAGCATCTGCTGCTCGCCGCCGCTCAGCGTTCCGGCGGTTTGCGATGCGCGCTCCTTAAGAATCGGAAACCGCTCATGCATCTTTTTGATATCTTCAGCGATGCCCTGGCGATCATCGCGGATGTACGCGCCCAGATCGAGATTCTCATCCACGGTCAGATCCGGAAAAATTCGGCGGCCTTCCGGGCAAAGGACCAGGCCGGCGCCAACATTTAAATGAGCCGGCCGGCCGACGATATTTTTTCCTTCAAACAGAATTTTTCCGGTCGCGGGGTGCTGCATTCCGGCGATCGCTTTGAGCGTCGTCGTTTTGCCGGCGCCATTCGCGCCGATTAGCGTGGTCAGCTGGCCGCGCTTCACATCGAGACTGATGTCGCGGACGGCGTGAATGCCACCGTAGTAGACGTTCAGGTTTTCGACCTTGAGCATGACCGGCGATTCGGCGGAGGCTGGAGGCGCGTCCATTACTTCTCCTCCTTGCCCAGGTACGCCTCGATCACCGCCGGATTGCCGCGAATTTCGGCCGGCGAACCCTGCGCGATGGTGATGCCGTGGTCGAGCACCAGCAGGCGGCTGACCAAACCCATGACGAAGGGCATGTGATGTTCGATTACCAGGATCGTCAACTTGAACTGCTCGCGAATCTGGATCAGCAGATCGCGCAACGCCGCCGATTCGCTTTCGTTCATTCCAGCGGCGGGCTCGTCGAGCAGCAAAACCTTCGGCGAGGTCGCCAGCGCACGCGCGATTTCCAGTTTGCGCTGCTTGCCGTAAGGCAGGTTGCGGCTGCGATTGGACGCGTCGCCATCAAGGCCTAGCAATTTCAAAAGCGCGAACGCCTGCTCATCGATGCGTTTTTCTTCGGCGCGGAACGATGAACTGCGAAGAATTGCAGAAAGCAGGCTCGAGCGCATGCTGGTTTGAAAACCAACCTTCACGTTTTCAAGCACCGTCATTTCTTTAAACAGCCGGATATTTTGAAACGTGCGCGCCATGCCGCAGGCCGTGACGCGGTCGGGCGTGAGCGGCAGCAGATTTTTTCCGTTCAATTCGATGCTGCCGACGTCGGGTTTGTAAACTCCGGTGAGCAAATTAAACGCGGTCGTTTTTCCCGCGCCGTTGGGTCCGATCAGGCCCACGATCTCGTCGGCACACAAGCTCAACGAGAATTCCGTAATCGCGCTCAAGCCGCCGAAGCGTTTGCTGAGCGTCTGGGCCTGAAGGATGGGCGCGCTCATGCTTGTGCGCCCTCCACATTGAACAACGCGGATTGATGCCGCGCCCAGTACACGCGGCGCATTTTCTGTCCTGCGACAAAGATCGCCACGGATGCGGCAAGAAATGCCAATCGCGCGCCGGTGTTTTCAAACATGCGTTCGGAGGCCGGCAGCGCCCACAGAATCTGGCCCCATTGAACACACGCGATCAAAATCGGAATCGGATTTTGGACCCACAGGCGCAGCGTGGCGCGGCGCTCCTCGATCCAGTCGCCGAAAAATGAGCGCGAAAGTTCGCGGCCGCGCGTGATGCCCCGCGGCCAGCGCAGCATCAGCACAATCAAAACGAGCGGGAAAATAACCTGCCATAGATCTTTGACTGCTTTGTAGGTCAGACTGAACTCGTTGTTCGAGAAAACCGGCGCGGGCCAGCGTATATCGATCGTGCCGAGCGCCTGCTCCGCCGTGTAGAGAACGAAGACCGCGATGATTGATCCGGACATGCTGCCCAGTCCGCCGAGCACCACCATCAACAAAACCGTAATGCCTTTCATCATTAAGAAACCGTTGGGCGAAACCTGCGAATAGCAATTGGCGGTGATCGCGCCGGCCATTCCCGCGAGCGCTGCGCCGATGACGAAGACCAGTACTTTGTATCTGATCAAATTTACGCCGATCAGTTCCGCGGCCGTCTCGTCGTCACGAATGGCCTGGATCGCGCGGCCGTGGCCTGAGTTGATCAGATTTCGAATCAGCACAAACGTCACGGCGACCAGAATCCAGGTGAGGACCAGATAAATTGCCCAGCGGCCGTTGTTCGAACCATGCACGAGCGACGCCATCACGTCGTTGCCGCCATGAAATCCGGTAGCTGTAGAAAATCCGGCAGCGCCGCCAAGCCCGCGCTCGCCGAACATGCGCCAGCTCTCCGAATTGCGCACGCAGATGATGAAAATCTCTGAGAAGCCAAGCGTGGCGATGGCGAGATAATCGCCCTTCAAGCGCAAGCACGGCGCGCCGACCAGCAATCCGAAAAGCGCCGAGGCCAGCATCGCTGCGCCGAACGACGCGACAAAAACCAGCAGGCCGCCGTCGGCCGAGCCGAAACTCCACACGACCACGGCCGCAGCGTACGCGCCCATGCCCCAGAAGCCGTTGTGTCCGAGCGAAAAGGTGCCGAGCGAGCCGTTGATCAGATTGAGCGAAAGCGCGAGGATGCAATACACGCCGATTTGCGTCAGGTGATTCGCCAGATTCGGAAAACTTAACAAGCCTTCGAACATGGTCAGACCTTTTCACCTTCGATGCGCCCGAAAAATCCGCGCGGACGGACGAGCAGAACCAGAATTAAAATAATGAAAGCAATCGCATCGCGGTACGAACCGGCGCCGGCAAAGAGCAGGTTGTCGGCGTAGTGTTGCGCGTACTGTTCGATCAAGCCCAACACGAGCCCGCCCAGCAGCGCGCCCTGAATGTTGCCGATGCCGCCAAGAACCGCAGCAATGAACGCCTTCAGCCCGAACAAAAATCCCATCATCGGATCAACGGTGGAAATGAACATGCCGCCGGCGAGCACGCCGGCGATTCCCGCGAGCGATCCGCCCACGGCAAACGTCAGTGTGATGATGCGCGAACAATCGATTCCCATCAGCGCCGCGGCCTGCATGTCGTGCGACACTGCACGCATCGCGCGGCCTGCGCGTGTTTTCTGGACGAGAACATAAAGTGCCAGCGCCGAGACGAATAGCGCTGCAAAAATAATGATCTGCTTCCGCTTGATCGTCAGCGCCGGATACGCATACACGTCGCTGGGCTGAGCCGTCTTCGCCGCCTCAAGTTTTTTTTCGTCAAGCTGATGGCCGGCTTCAACCAGGGTCACGCTGCTATAGCCCAGCGGCCGGCCGGAAGGCCCCGGAATAATTTTTCCTTCACGGTCGCGATACGGCGTGCGGTACACAATCGTTTGCTCGGCGGTGCTCGGCGCTTTGAGTTGCGAAAGGTCGATTGAGCGGCGCGGATAGCGTTCGTCTTCGACGGTCTCGGGAAATCCCGTGTTCTTTCCGCCGAATACAGTGATGCCGACATTCTGCAGCAGAAGCGAAACGCCGACGGCTGTTAACAATGCTGAAATGCGTCCGGCGCTGCGGATCGGACGGTACGCGACGCGTTCGGTGGTAATGGCCAGCATCCCGACCGCGAATCCGGCGGTGGCCAACGCGAGGACCAGTTTCAATTCACCCGGCCACCCGGCGAGCGGGCGGCCATCGCCGCACAGAAATAATAACGAGAGCATTCCCGCGAAACCGCCGGTCATGTAAAATTCACCGTGAGCGAAATTGATCAGCTTGATGATGCCAAAGACCATCGTGTATCCGATGGCCACCAGCGCGAAAAGTGCGCCCAGCGTCAGTCCGTGCAGCGATTGAATGAAGAACTCGGTCAAAGCCACGCCCCGTTGAAATACAATCGACCGCTGCCGCTAAGGTTTGACCTCGGCCACGAACTTCAAGCTTCCGTCCGCCTGGCATTCGACGACAACCGCGCGCTTCTGAACTTCGTGGTCCGGACCGATGGTGATGGTACCGGTAACCAGCGGCAGATCTTTAGTCGCAGCGAGCGCGTCGCGCACGCTTTCGCGCGTGACCGGGCCCTTCGCCGCGGCACGCTTGATCGCATCGTTCACGGCCAGCACGGCGTCGTAAGCGAGGAACGCCATCGCGTTCTGCGGCGCCTGGCCGAATTTTGCCTTGTACGCTTTCACAAAATTTTGAATGCGCGGCTCGGGATCGTCGTTGTGCGCATGGTTACAGAGAAAAACGCCGGTTCCGGCGGCCGGGCCGGCGATCGAGAAGAACTGTTTGTCATCCAAACCGTCGCCGCCGAGGAACGGCTTGGTGAAGCCGGCCTCGCGCGAACCCTTGAGCAGCAGCGCGACTTCGGCCGCGTATCCGGAAGCGAAAACGCAATCGACGTCCAGCGCTTTCAATTTTTCGACCTGCGACGTGAAGACTTTGTCTTTGCTCTGATAGGTCAGTTCTTCGACAACTTTTCCGCCATTCTTTTCGTAGGTTTCGCGGAAATTTTTGGAAAGCCCGCGGCTGTAGTCCTGCGCCGCATCGGTGACGATCGCGGCCTTCTTCGCTTTCAGATTGCCCAGCGCAAAATTGGCGCAGACCGCTCCCTGAAATGCGTCGTTCCAGCAGACGCGGAAGAGCCAGTCCGTATCCTTAACGAGATTCACGTTGGTCGAAGCATGCGTGATCAGCGGAACTTTGAGTTTGTTGGCCTGCTCTTTCATTGCGCCGGTGTGGCTTGAGGCCACCGAGCCGATCACGGCGAGCACATTCTTGACGTTGGCGAGCGAAATAAACGCGTTGGCGGATTGCTCAGGCGTGGACTTGTTGTCCTCGATGGTCGCTTCCAGCTCGATGCCGTCTTTGCCTTTCAGATCTGCGACGGCCAGCTCGATGCCCTTCTGGCTGGAATCGCCCCAGTTTTCCATGTCGCCGGATTTTTCGAGCACTGCGCCGATGGGATATTTCGTTACGCCGGCGCCTGTGCCGCCTCCTTTAGGAGCGTCGCCACCGCACGAGGCCAGAAAAGCCAAACTCACGAGTGCACTAACGAACAAAAACGGCCGCATAGATATTCTCCGGCTGAGCACAAACCAAAAAGTAAACCCAGGAAACCCGGACATAAACTTGCAGCAACGAGCGAATCTCGCAAGTGGATAACGCACCCAGTCTGCTTGACGCGGCAGTGTGCTGCCGCTACAAGACAGCGGTGGCATCGCGCGCCGTACTTCCGCGCGGTTCTCCGCAGCAGCGAGTTTCACCACATCGTCGGGGCGTGGCGCAGCTTGGATTAGCGCGCTTGCTTGGGGTGCAAGAGGTCGAGGGTTCAAATCCCTCCGCCCCGACCAATTTTAAAACTTATTCTTTTTGAAACTTCAATCGCATTCACAGCAAGGATCGCTTTACTCAGCGCGGCCTGCGCCGGTAGCCTGAATCTCAAGCTCAACTTTTCCGTGTACCGCAGCTCGATGCATTTTGTAGGAAAAGATCGCAACTGAGAGAGCATTGAATGCCGCAATTTTTGACGCTGTCGCCGACGGGGGTTGAACGGAAGTTTCGCACGGTGAGCGGAGAAACACTTTCTCCGCCCGCGGATTGGGCATGCCTTCCGCCCGGCGACGCTGGATTGACGCGACGCGTGAAAGCCGCAGGGCCTTCGTGGCAAGTCGTTGAGAAGCGAGGCAGCAAAACTTTTTCGCGAGGACTTTGGGCGCCCGCGCAAAACATCGCCGAGGCCCGTGCGCAGCTTGAAGCGGAGCGCTCGACGCCGGAGTATGCGCGCCGCCGCCAGTCGGACGCTCGCCGCCGTGCTGAACAGCAGCAGCTGTACGTCGGCGAATTTGCGCTGAGCGTGCTGCAGTTTTTGGATTTTTCAGATGCGTATGCGGCGCTTGCGTTGCAACTGGCTGAGTGCGTGGCTGCGCATGCCACGCCGGTCGGCAGCGGGACGGTGGCTCGCACCGAGCGCATTCCCATCGAGGAGCGGGCAGAAGCGGCAGTCATCGCGTGGATGCGGCACCAGACGACGTTGTATGACCAGATGAAAATTGCGCGCATAAAAGGGCGGCGCCGTGAGATTCGGCGCGAGCTCGCGGAGAAATCGCGCCGCCTTCTGGATCGCCACCGGAGTGGTCCGCTCCACGCCGTGGGCGAGTGCCCGCTCTGCCGCGCGATTCAGAATGCGCCGGCAAACGCCGCAAGTTCAAACGGCGGAGGCGGAAATCTGAAACCATGAGCCTGGTGTGGATGAAGGGCGTCTCCAAAACGTACGATCAGCGTCTGGTGCTGAAGGATGTTTTCTTCCGCATGGCCGAAGGCGAACGTGTCGGCCTGATCGGCCCCAACGGCTGTGGCAAGACCACGCTGCTGAACTTGCTTTTGGGCCGCGAAGAACCCAGTGAAGGCGAGATCGAGCACGCGCATGAGGTCAAGATCGGATATTTTTCTCAGTTCTCCGAACTCGATACCGAGGCGAGCATTCAGGAGATTCTCGAAGATGTGCTCGGGCATGTGAAGGCGATGCTGGCCGAGCTGGAAACGATCGAACAGCGGATGGGCGAGAATCCCGGCGACATGGACGCGCTGCTCGCGCGGCAGGCGGAACTGCTTGAAGCCATTGAACACATCGACGGATGGAACTGGAAGAATCGAATCGATACGGTGCTGTCCAAGCTTGGTTTTTCCGAAGCACACCGTACGCGGCAGATCCATCAGCTCTCCGGCGGCTGGCGCAATCGCGCGGCGCTGGCGAAAATTCTGCTCGAGGAGCCGGATGTCCTGCTCCTGGACGAGCCCACCAATTATCTCGACGTGGAAGGCATGGACTGGCTGGAGACATGGGTCAAAAAATTCCGCGGTGCGATTCTGATTGTTTCCCACGACCGCCATTTCCTGGATCGCATCGTCACGCGCATCGTGGAGCTCGAGAATTATCATCTGCATGAATACCCGGGCAGTTTTGCCGAATATGTGCGCGAGCGGAAATTGCGGCTGAAGATGATTGAAGCGCAGCATATTCACGAAGCGGAATTGCTGCTCTATGAAGCCGAGGCCATCGACGACCGGAAACAGGCCGCTAAAGCGCCCAGCGAATGGCTGAAGCACAAGCTCGCGAATATCAAGAAAAGCGTGCAGCCGCCGCCGATGGAACGGATCATTACCAGCATCTACCAGAACTTGAAAGTGTCCGGTCAGCTACTGCGTCTGAAAGATCTGGGCAAATCCTACGACGGGCAGGATCTATTTCGCGAGCTGACGCTGACGATCAGCAAGGGCGAGCGCCTGGCAATCATGGGCCCGAACGGTTGCGGAAAGAGCACCCTCCTGCGCATCATTTGCGGCGATGAAACGGAGAGCGCCGGTAGCGTGCAGTGGCTCAGCACGGGAAACGGTTTCGCATTTTCCGCCGTGTCGTTCAACCACATCCTGCGCGATCTGGATCAGAACGAAATGCTCTCGCGTGTGATCGGCGGGACCTATGGAATTGTTAAAGATGCGCCTCGAAAGGACGTCAAAGAATTCCTGGCCATGTTCCAGTTTTCCGAACTGGACATGCGCCAGCGCATCGGAAATTTGTCCGGCGGGCAGAAGGCGCGGGTGGCGCTGGCGCTCTGCCTGCTGTCGGGCGCGGGGTTGCTGATCCTCGACGAGCCCACGAACCATCTGGATCTCACCAGCACGCAGGTGATGGAACGCGCGCTGTCGCATTTTCCCGGCGCGGTGATCGTCGTCAGCCACGACCGGTTCTTCATCGATAAAGTCGCAACGCGATTGTTGATTTTCAATAACACGCCGACGCCGCGCATGATCGAAGGCAACTGGACGACGATGCAGGCCAGTGCTGAGCTGTCTGCTTAACGCACTGCGCGACGCTACTTTTCCCCGGTCGTAGTTCAAAATGATTTTCATAGCCACCCTGTTGCAACTGGCAAGTCGCAGAACCAGCCGCTGAGCTCATTCGCAGGAAGGACGTGGCATCTACGCGGCGATATAATGCTGAGCCCGGTTGTGGTTGCCGGTCCAACGCACCGATTTGCTGCGCATCTCGGCGACACAAGTCAATTTCGCACCGCGCGTCCCGAAGGGACGCCATCAAAATAGCCCAGCACTTCATTGCCGGGAGGCGCTTTACGTGCTTTCATCTGATTGCGCCGTTCGTCGGGTGCCACCCGTCTCGCTTTTGAGACGGGTGTATTGCGTGTCGCGATCCGGAAAGATGATTGGCGGATCACCAGGCGGCGCCCGGCCGTTTCTGGCCCGCCATGGATTGCAACGCGCCAGGCACCCGTCTCAACAGCGAGACGGGTGGCACCCACGAGACGGGCCCAAGCGGAGTGAAACGCGCAGTGAACTACGACAGTCACCTGTTTTGGAAATTAAGGGGACAGACTACCGAACTATTGACCAGACTCAGCCGTAGCCTTTAATCCCGAACTTGGCTCGAGTTGGGTAAAAAATAGTGCCGCTCGCAACTAATATGCGGTAGAAGCGTCGCGCCACAACAGGTTGTTATTTCAAATTAAATCATGTAAATCATTGATGCGACTACCATTACAGCATTGGAGGTAAAACGGAGGTGTCTGGTGGTTGCAAGGTATCGAACATCTGGCCACTTTGATCTTATAACTTTATCAGCGAGTTCATCTTGCATCGACAAAAATTTTTTTGAGAATCTTTTTGCAATGCGACATTCTCAATACCAATAGTATATATGAGGGGAGAGCACTTCCAGCAGCCCCTCGACCGATGTCCTCGCCGATCAACTTAAGCCCATCGCCAGCGCCTCACGCAGTGTTTTCGCGCGCAGAATTTTGATGCCTTCGGCTTGAGCGGGGACGGCGGTGCGGCCGCGGGCGGGTAACAGAATCTGTTTGAAGCCGAGGCGGCGGGCTTCGGCGATGCGCGCTTCGACGCGCGGGACCGGACGGATTTCGCCGCCGAGGCCGACCTCGCCGCTGGCCACCAAACCTTCGCGAACCATGCGGCCGGTGGCGACGCTCGCCAGTGCCAGCGCGAGCGGCAGATCGGCGGCGGGTTCTTCGACACGGAAACCGCCGGCGGCGCTGGCGAAAACGTCCAGCGTTCCATAGGGCACGCCGGCTTTGGTTTCGAGCACGGCCAGCAATTGAGCGAGACGGTTGGCGTCGAGTCCGCTGGCGCGGCGGCGCGGACTGCCGCCGCCGGGAACAGGCACGGTCAGGCCCTGCAATTCGACGAGCAGAACGCGCGTGCCTTCGCAGAGCGCTCCGACAGCCGAGCCGGCGCCTTTGTCGGCGGCGCTGTCGCGGTCGAGCAGCGCGGCGCTGGGATCGGGAACTTCGGTCAGGCCGGCTTGAGTCATCTCGAAGAAGCCGACCTCATCGGTGCTGCCGAAACGGTTTTTGCTCGCGCGCAGCACTCGCAGATCGAGGCGCGTCTCGCCCTCGAAGTTCAGCACGGTGTCGACGATGTGTTCGAGCACGCGCGGGCCGGCGATCGCTCCTTCTTTGGTGACGTGGCCGATCAGGAAAATCGTGGTGTTGAGCTGGCGGCCGGCGTCGACGAGCGCCATCGCGCATTCGCGCACCTGGCTGATCGAACCGGCAGCCGATTCGAGCGCGCCGTCGCGCACGGTCTGGATCGAATCGATCACCGCGACCTGCGGGCGCTCGGCTTCGAGCATGCCGAGGATCCCGGCGAGATCGGTTTCGCTAGCGAGTTTCAGGCGGTCGGAGTCGAAATTGACCCCACTGGCTCCGGCCCGTTTCACGGGGACGGAGGAAGTGGCGGGCGCGGGACGCCCGCGCTCCATATCGGTAAGCCGGATGCCGCGCGCGGCGATCTGGCTCGGCGCTTCTTCGCCGGTGATATAGAGCCAGCAGGGCTTCGCCGAACCGTTGGTCGGGCCGTTCAGGCCGGCGGGCGTCGGGATGTCGGCGTGGGCGAGTGTGCCGAGAAGCTGGAGCATCAGCGTGGATTTGCCGATGCCGGGCTCGCCGCCGACGAGAACGCTGCCGCCGGGAACGATGCCGCCGCCGAGCACACGATGAAATTCAGAGATCGGGACGGGAATGCGCGGCAACCGTTCGCGCGCGTGCTCCTTTAAAGGTTTCAGATCGGCACGAGGAGCCAGCGAGACGCGCGTGAAACCGCCGGCAGATTTTCCGCGCTTGGACGACGGCTTCTCTTTTTCAACGGGCGCTTCGACCAGCGCGTCCCATTCGTGGCAGGCGGGACATTTGCCTTCCCAGCGCGCGGTTTCGTGGCCACACTGTTTGCAGAAGAAGGCGATTTTGGTTTTGGACATGGAGCGGAATGTACGGCGGAGCCGGTAAATTCGAAGCACGAATTTCAAAATCCGAAACAAATTCAAAACAGCAAATTCAAATTACCGAGAGGGCCGCATCTCGTTTTGAAATTTGAGTATTTTCCATTTGCGGTTTGTTTCGGATTTCGAACTTCGAATTTCGGATTTAAAATTATCGCGAATCTTGCCACTTAGGCCCATTCACAAGCACCTTGACAGACACGGCATTTTCGGCGAAGTTAAGGGCTTCTGCACATTGGGAATGGGAGAGGTTTTACGAATGGCGGAACAATCTGTTGCGCTGGTGGTGCATCAGATGGGCAGCTGCCCCATTCTCACCAATTCCGATCGCTGGATCATCCACGGACGCGAAATCAAAGCGACGGGTTCGGCGAAATTGTGCGGCGGCGCGCTGTGCTCGGTCTACCCGAAATTGCAGGACATCCTGAAGGGCCTGCCGCCCGGCGTCGATTTGCCCGATGACTATTTGTTGTGCGACGTGACCGGCTGCGACGCTGCATTCCGGATGGAATTTGTAACAATTACTGCCCAGGCCAAAGCGCCACCGCTGCCACGCCCCGAAGTCGCCTTTACCCGCCGGATGGAAAAGGGCGCGCAGGCCGCGACCTCAATTCTGCGCAAGCACGGGCCGTTCCTGTCACGGCTGCCGCGCGATATTGCGGCCGATCTGATCAATGCGTGCCAGACGGTACGTTATGACGCGGGCCAGATCATCCTGATGCAGGGCGTCGTCGGCGACAATCTTTACATTGTCGGCGAGGGACAGGTTGAGGTCGCCAAGCGCGGAGACGGCGACGACGAAACGATTCTGGTCACGCTCGATCCGGGCAATTGTTTTGGCGAAATGTCGATTCTGACGGGCGAGATCACCTCCGCCGAAGTGCGCGCCAAAGGTCCGGCGGCGGTGCTGACGCTCAATAAGGACAAGTTAGAGGCGCTGCTGCTGCGGCGGCCGGCGCTTTCGCGCGAATTCTCGAAATTGCTCGCCGAGCGACTCAAAGCCACGAACATGTCGCTACAGACGGAACTGAACCGCGGAATTATCGGCAAGCTTTCGATGATTTCGCTGGTCGATCTGGTGCAGTCGCTAGGCCAGAGCCGACGCTCGGGAACATTGGTGCTCACCCATTACGGTCAACAGGCGCGGCTGGGATTCCGGAATGGAATTATATGTTCGGGAAACTGCGGCGATATCAAAGGCGACGAGGCGTTTTTCACCGTGGTGTGCTGGCCGGACGGGGATTTCTGTTTCGAGCAGGGCGAACCGTCGATTGATCCGGCGGACAAGGTTGAGACTGACATGATGGGCCTGATGATGGAAGGCATGCGCCGCATGGACGAAGCGAAAGCTGCGCAGGCACAAAAGGCGGAGCAGCTGAAGTGACGACCGCACGGGCAGCCAACGGCAGGCTGCCCGTGGCACACAGAAAGTCACATGTGCAAATGAGAATTTCACTTCGTGAGTTTTTTAGAGTAACTTCAGCGCAATGCGTCGGTAAGTAATCTTAGGCGGTGTACGCTGATAAGACCCGAACCGGCAGCAACAGTTAACGGAGGCGCTGGACCACTCTGAATCCAGATACCCTGTCGGACAAACACACGCGGGAATTTCTTCAGCGCCACGGTGATGTGTGCGCAGCGAGCCGCTTTAACTATCGCCAGTTGCTCTTTTACTTTGTCCTGATTCCCGCCGCGCTGCTGCTGTGCTTCGTGCGCGATTACAAAGTTGCGTTCACGGTCGTGACGTTTGCCCTGTGCGGATTTTACGGCGCGGTGATCGTCTTCCGTCTTTTCAGCGTCACGGTCGCGCTTTTCGGTTCGGGCGAGCATCGTGTCGATCATTCCGAAGTCGACGCGCTACCTGAGGCAGACTTGCCGATCTATACAGTTCTGGTCCCGATGTACAAAGAGCCCGAAGTCGCGCAGAAGATCGCGAGGACGGTGACGAAGCTCAATTACCCGATCGACAAGCTGGACGTAAAACTGCTGCTCGAGGAAGACGACGCTCCGACACGCAAAAAAATCGAGGAAGTCTTTGATTCGCTTCCCAAATGCGTCGAAGTGGTCATCGCGCCGGCCGTGCCGAAGGGCCAGCCCAGAACAAAACCGCGCGCATGCAATTGGGGCCTAGAGAGGGCGCGCGGAAAGTACTGCGTCATTTTCGATGCGGAAGACGTTCCCGAACCCGATCAGCTCAAGAAAGCAGTGATCGTTTTCCGCCGCCTGGAAGCGAAGGGCAAAGGGCACGTCGCCTGCCTGCAAGCCAAGCTGAACTACTTCAACGCGCGACAGAACGCGCTCACGCGCTTCTTCACGCTGGAATACACGACCTGGTTCGATCTTTTTCTGCCAGGCCTCCATGCGGTGCGCACGCCGATTCCCTTGGGCGGCACATCGAATCATTTCAAGACCGAAGTATTGAAGCAGCTCGGCGGCTGGGATCCGTTCAACGTCACCGAGGATTGCGATCTCGGCATGCGCCTGGCGCGCAAAGGAAACTCGACCGAGGTGCTCGATTCGACGACCTGGGAAGAAGCCAACAGCCAGGTCATGAACTGGATCAAGCAGCGAAGCCGCTGGATAAAGGGTTACTACCAGACGCATCTGGTCCACACGCGCGATTCGTTCGTCCCGCAGCTTCTTCTCGCGGGCGGTTTCGTGTGGCTCTACAGCATCTTTGAACGCGATTTGTCGCCTGGCACAGACCTGAAGCTGGCTGCGTGGATCAAATTGTTTCAGCGCGCGTGCCTCGTTTGCGGCGGACTGTCGGCGGTGTCGGCGTTCTGGTCCATCGCCATGCGCGTAAAACAGCGATTGAGCGGCGGTGGCGAAGGCCAGCTCGGACCGTGGCAGGCCACAACGTTCCGGTTCACAGTTGGCGGACTCTCGCTGATGCTGCTGCTGAATCTGCTCTTCTGGACGATGACCGCGACGTATCTGTTGCGAGAACCAATCGCGCGTAATATGCCCAACGCCATTGCGCGAATCAAAGTCGATGAGACGACTACGCTGCGCGAAGCGCTGGAAGGCTGGAAGCTGTATTACTCCAACGTGGTCGACGAAGAACGCTACTCGAACGTGACGTTCTGGAACACAGTCGAAGGCTATGGCCGGCGGCAGTTATCGTGGGGCGACGCGAAAGAGCGGGTCAGCGCGATTGACGAATGGTCGCTGGTCTCGCAGCTGTTCTTCCCCGTCGCGATCACGCTCTTCATCGCGAATTTCATTTTCGTCCTGCTGGGATTGGTTTCGTGCCAGAAGCGCGCGCTGTGGGACTTGTTCCCGTTCGCTCTGCTGGTGCCGTTCTACTGGATTTTGATTTCGATCGCGGCGGTGAAGGGATTCTGGCAGCTATTCGTCAATCCGTTCTACTGGGAAAAGACAACACACGGGCTTTCGCAGTCCAGCCCACCGGCGCCGCCAGCAGGACCTCTCCATGCAGAAGCATTGGGAACGGCGGCAGGCGAGTGAAGTTAGTCCCTCGGGCGTCTCGCCCGAGGTTCGGAGCGCGAGCGAGACGCCCGCGCGACGGAAGTGGGACGGCGGCAGTCGAGTTAACGCAGCACCAGGGACAGTCGGCATGAACATGGCTCGCGCTTCGGTTTGCTTCATCCTGCTGCTTGGCGCGGCCGTAACATTTGCCGGCGAGCCCGATCCGAATTTGCCTCCGGCGCTGGCCGATTGGAAAGATCCGGCTTACACGCACAGGTATTTTATAAAGGTTATTGCGCCCGGCGAAGCCGGCGCGGTGAATCTGCAACGCGAGCCGGACCTGGCCAGCGTAATTCTTCCGATCCGCCTGATCAGCGAAGGCGGAAAGGCTGCCAGACCGCACGCCATGCTGATGCTCGGCGAAGACGGCTCCAGCCACAGCCTGCAATGGCGACAAGTCGGCAGCGACGTCGAAATCCTGTTCAAGTCGCGTCCCAATTCGCGACGCTTCTGCCTGTACACAGGCCCGCTGAACGGCGAACCGAAGCAGTTCAGTCCAATGGCATTTGAATCGATTCCGCTGCGGGTAAAAATGCGTGGCCGCAAAGCCCCGCCGACTTTTGCTTACAGCGAAGGCCAGCCGCTCAGTCTGGATCGTTTTCAGAAATTGGAAGAGGCCGTCGACGCCACTATTTTGCCGGTGCGCCCGGTCCCGAATATCGACAATCCCGAGTGTCCCTATATGAGCGTCAAGACGGATGTCTTCGGCCGCATTCAGGAAACGATCAATCCACCGAATTATGTGGCGCTGTACGAAGGTTTCCTGCGCGCGCCGGTCGACGGTGAATACGCATTTTCGATCGATACGCTCGGCGCGGCGCATCTGGTGATCGATGGCGTAGCCGTTCTCGGAGTTGGCGAACCCGACACTTCACGCGCACCGTTTACACTGACGAAGACGGTGGCGCTGAAAGAAGGCATGCATCGCGTCGTTGTGCATTACGCAGATGCCACGCCGCCGGGACAGACGGCTCTGTCGCTGCGGCAATTTGGCGTGCGGTTGCATTGGAAGCCGCCATTCGCGCATTCGCTGATTTGTGTTCCGCCGCAAGCGTTTCCGCGCAGCCTTCCTGCGGTCGTGACACGCTTTGAAAGCGATAAGAATTATCCTGCGGCATTTGTACAGGTGGAAACACTGGGACAGGTCCGTTCCGCATCGCATCGCGGAGATTCGCGCGCGACTGAGCGCGTACAGATTTTCGCAAAAGCTGTCGGTGCCGGCGAAAGCGCGCTGCTGAAAATCTGGGCGCCGGGAATGAGCGAAGTTTCGGGCGCGCCGGGTTGTCCGCTGGCCGCGTGGGTTCCCGCCGGTGAAGAGGTAAAAATTTCGATTTACTCGACTGAGTCCAATTCGCTCATCGGCAATCGCTCCATTACGCTTCCGGCGCTGGGCAAGACTTCGCAGGAACTGGTCGATCTGGAAGGTGAACTGGAGATCAAGTCCGCGCCGGATTTCCTGTACCCCGACGAAAACGGCCACGTTCACATGGAAGCGATGCTCAGTCCCGCGCCTGAACTGATTTTCAAGGAGCGCCTCGAAACCAATTTGATTCCTCCCCTTCCCCGGCCCATGGGCGAATTCCGCGTCGATTGGAATTTGGGCGAGGCCAAGGCCATCGATCCGATGGAAAATGCCGAGCAGCTTGCAGTGACTCCGCTCGAAGGTTTGCGCAAGAAATTCAGGCTCCAGATCACGGCGGCCGAAGTCGTCGATCGCGCCAAGGAAGGCAAGACCGATCTGCAGATGCGACTTTCGGTTGGCGACGTGCCGGTAGAAACACTGCGCCTGAGATTGATGCACTCGACAGCACAATGGGCCTCTCCCATTGTTGCCGGCCCCGACGGCCTTTGGCTGCGAACAAAATACGATCTCGACGACGGTAACGGCGGCGTGCGCTCGGAATTTCGCGATGAACGCCTCGTGACGATTGTGCCGAAAGAAAATGAGTCCGAGTATCGCAAGTTTCTTCCGCTGAAAGCTCTGGACCGGCGCGATCTGGGCAAAGACGCACTTTTCCTTGGCGATCCGCTGGTCGAAGGAATTACGCTGAAACGCGATGGCAGCGACCTGATCGGGCTGGCAAAAGCTGCCGCCGCCGCAATGCCCGAATTCAATTGGAAAGCAATGTGTGTCACCGGCCCGCACCGCGGTCTTCCCGTGTTTCAGATCATGGCTCAGCTGGATGGATACGTCCGCACGCAGGGCGGAAAGGTGCCGGGCCTCGTGGTGATTTCGCTCGGACAAGGAGACGTCGCGCGGCAGACGCCGCTCTATACTTTCGAGCGCGCTCTGGACGCTCTGATTGACCGGCTGCGCACCGCCGGCGTGAAAAAAATCGTGGTAGCCGGCGTGGTGCCTGAACCTTCTCGCGAAAAGCAGTGCGAGACGTATCAGGAACGCCTTGCCGATCTGCTGCGCCAGCACCATATCGACAGCGTCGATATTTTAAGTGCGTGGACAAAAGAGAGCGATTGGGTACGTTATTTTTCTGCGGACGGGACTGAAAAAGTCCTGGGGCCCGTGCCCAACGCGCAGGCGCGAGAAAAAATCGCGCAAATGATCAAGGACCGGCTATAAGCTCCAGCGCGAAACCTGAAACTCGAAACTGATCCCCGTGCATTTCATCGTCGGCATCGATCTGGGCACCACCAATTGTGCCGTGGCTTACGTGGCGAAAGAAGATCTCGCTCGCGAGCCACTGGACATCCAGATTTTTGATATCCCGCAGCTCACGCGGCCTGGATCGGTGGAAGCGAAGCCATTATTGCCGTCGTTTCTGTATCAGGCGGCCTCGAGTGAATTGCCGGACGGCAGCACGGCTTTACCGTGGGACAAGAAAAACAAATTGATCGTAGGCGAGCTTGCGCGGTCGCTGGGCGCAAAAGTTCCCGGACGCCTGGTCGCGAGCGCAAAATCCTGGCTATGCAGCCCCAGCGTGGACCGCACAGCAGCGATCCTGCCCTGGGGCGCGCCGCAGGACGTGCAGCGCGTCTCGCCGGTCGAGGCCAGCGCGTTTTATCTGGAACACATCCGCGCCGCATGGGACCACGCGATGGCCAAAGGCCATCCCGAACGAAAGCTCGCCAAACAGGATATCGTCATCACGGTTCCGGCAAGTTTCGACGAAGCCGCGCGTGAATTGACGGTGCAGGCCGCCGGGGCCGCAGGGCTTGAAAATATCACGCTGCTTGAAGAACCGCAGGCTGCGTTCTACGCCTGGATGGCCGCGCACGCGAAATCGCTGGACAAGAAACTTAAAGGAATCGAGCGCGTTCTGGTCTGCGATGTGGGCGGCGGCACGACAGATTTTTCGCTGATCGATGTCATACGCACGGGCGACAAGAAAAAACCGCTCGACCTGCAACGCACAGCCGTCGGCGATCATTTGATGCTCGGCGGCGACAACATGGATCTAGCGCTGGCACGATTTCTCGAGAAAAAAATCACCGGAACAATCGACGCGCATCAGTTCAAGGCCCTCACTGCAGCCGCGCGCGACGCAAAGGAGCGCATCTTTTCTCAGAAGGCCCCGGAAAAAGTTCCGCTGGCCGTCATGGGACGCGGCAGCAGCGTCATCGGGGGAAGCGTTCGCACCGAATTGGCGCGAGGCGAAGCCGGCAGCGTTCTGCTCGATGGATTTTTTCCCGAATCGCGTCTCGAAGACGATCCCAGCACGAGCGGCCGCGCCGGTATTCGCGAATGGGGCTTGCCCTACGTTCATGATCCGGCCGTTACGCGGCACTTGAGTCAGTTCCTGCGTCATCACGCCAAGCCGCCCGATTCAAGCGGCGCGGCGCTCAGCGCGCGCGTGCCGCGGCCGGACGCGGTGCTTTTCAACGGCGGCGCGATGAAACCCGAAGCATTTCGGCACCGCTTGCTTTCGGTAATTACAAAATGGTTCGGCGGCGCCGAAGTCTCCGAACTTGGCGGCACGTCGCTGGATCTGGCCGTGGCAGAAGGCGCGGCCTATTACGGTTGCGTGCGGCGCGGACGCGGCGTTCGCATCGGCGGCGGCATGGGGCGCGGCTATTACATCGGCATCGAAACCGATCCGACGCCGCAGAATCCCAGCGGCAAAGCGGCCATTTGCCTCGTACCACAGGGAACGGAAGAAGGCGACGAGATCGAGATGCCGCAGCCGTTTACGCTGCGCCTTTCAACGCCGGTTGTGTTTCCACTATTTTCATCCAGCGTTCGCGCGACGGACAAACTGGGCTCGATCGTAGATGAGGAATCGAAAGACCTGGCGCCGCTTCCGCCTCTCGAGACGATGCTGCACGCCGGCCGCCGCGCGGTAAAACGCGACGTTGCCGTGCGCCTGCAGGCAAAATTGACGGAAGTCGGAACGCTGGGCCTGGCGCTGAAGTCGGTCAGCGACGAGCGCACGTGGGAGATTCACCTGAACGTGCGCTCGCGCATCGGCGGGCAACCGGCGGCCGAAGCGCCAAAGGAACCAAGCGGCGGCGCGGACCCGCGCAAGATCGACGCGGCGTTGTCCTTGATTGCTCGCACATTCGACGCGCAATCGCGTGAGCCAATTCCGCCGGCGATTTTGACCAAACAGATGGAAGCGGTGCTGGCCTTGTCCAAGGAGGCGTGGCCGGCGGCGCTCGCGCGCAAGCTGGCCGACATGTTGCTGAATTTTTCCGGCGAGCGTGCGCGCAGCGCGGAGCACGAATCGCGCTGGCTAAACTTATGTGGATTTCTGCTGCGGCCGGGCTTCGGCGACATGGCCGACGCCGAACGCATGCGCAAACTCTACAATGCGACCCGCAACGGCCTGAATTTCGTTTCTGATCCGAACGCGCGCATCGAATGGTGGGTCCTCTGGCGACGCGTCTCGGGCGGATTGAAAGAAGACCAGGAGCGCGAACTTTTTTATCGGCTGCAGCCATTTTTGACAAATGACCGCGACGTCAGCAAGCGCGGAGGATGGCCGCGCCCCACGAAAGGCGAGATTCCCGAAATGTGGCGTGCGGCGGCGAGTCTGGAACTGCTCGATCTGGCGCAGAAAAAATTGTTGGCCCAATTGGCGCTCGATCAGATGACGGACGAAGGGCCGTCCACACCCATGTACTGGACGCTCGCACGGCTCGGTGCGCGAATCCCGGCTCATGCCTCGCCGCACAATGCCGTGCCGCCCGATCTGGCCGAGTCATGGTTGAAGGCGCTGCTTGCGATGGATTGGGCCGGCAATCCGATGGCTTTATTTGCAGCCGTGAACTTGGCGCGCAAAACGGGCGATCGGGCGCGCGATATCAGCGACAGTGTGCGAGCAAAAGTAGTCGAGCGCCTTAAAAAAGCCGGCGCGGGCGAGCATGAGATTGAGCCTGTAAAGACCGTTACTGAAATTGAAGGCGCCGAGCGGAAGCTGATCTTTGGCGATGCCTTACCGCCGGCGTTGAAACTCGATGCCGAGAAAGCTGAGAACGGCGGTACAAAATAAAATCGCCGGGAAATCTGCTCCCGGCGATCCTGTTCTTCAGAGTTTTACCGTTAAGAATTAGAAATCTTTCTTCTCGGCAGCGTCCGGAGGCGCCGGGGGTTTCTGCGGGCCATCTCCGCCACGGCCGCGACCGCCTGCTCCGCCAGGACCACCGCCGCCGCCCTGCATGAAGCGGTTAGTCTGCTCGCGGATCTGTTCCTGCGTCTTGATCACTTCCTGAATGCGCGCGCGGTTTTCGGCCGGCACCAGTTCAACCAGCTTTTCTTCAGCAGACTTGATGTTCACCGTGGTCTTTTCGCGAATGGTGCGCATCAGGGCAATGCCCTGCATCATGTCATTCTGATCGAACAAGGGCAGCGTTTCGGCGACTACCGCGGCATTCTTGTCGTTAGTTTCCTTGGCCAGCGCGTCCATCTTTTCCTTTGCGGTCTTGTCATCGCCGGTCAGAACGTCGTTGGCGCGCAGTTCATACTTGTGACGAAGCGCTTTCACCTTTTCAGCAAGAGCCTTCTGCTGATCCAGGATCTCCTGCTCCAGCTTTTTCTGCTCGGTTTTGTATTCCTCGCGCAGAGCGTCCACAGCCTTGGTCTGTTCGTCGGTGAACTTGAAGATGGATTCGACCTTCCAGCCCTGGCCGTTGCCACTGAAATTGTCAACGCCGCCGACAGGCACGTACATGACCATGCGCTTTTCGGCACCTAGTGGGAGTGAGTCGATCTTTGGGCCGGCCTTGGGATCTTCGATGTCCATGCCCAACATCCGGCTGGCCATGCTGACTATGTTGCGTTGACCGCCCAGCATGTTCTGGATTCCGCCCGGGCCGCCGAAGCCGCCGCCCTGCTGCCATGCGCCACGGCCGCCTGCGCCACGATCCCCACCGCCCTTATCACCGCCGCCCTTGTCTCCGCCGCCACGCTCGCGTTTGGGCTTTTCACCTTCTTCTCCGGCGCGTACGGTGGAACTGAGAACCATTCCGGCGCCAAGCACCATTGCCAGAAACGCGATTGCCATTCTATTCATTGCTGCCTTCTCCTTTGTGACACGTTGCGCTCTCCAAAAAAGAGAGCCGCGGCCCAAATATCACAGCCAGGTTGCTGGATCGGAATGACCGTGCAACCCGCGCTGAAGCTCTTCGTACGGAAATTCACGAAACAGCGTTTTCAATTTGCGCTGGTGTTCATCGCGGTAGCTCACCACTAGTTGCTGGCGCTTGCGCAATTCGGCCAGCTTGTGCTCATTCTTTTCGGTCTTCAAAAGACTTTCGAGCTCGACCAGTTCCTTCTTGTAGCCATTGATCTGCTTCTCATAAAGATTGCGCAGTTCGACCAGATCCTGGCGACGCACGCCTGGATCATCGCGCAGCCGGCCGACGGCATCAGTGAGTTCAAGCGTCTGTGCGAAAGCCATATCATCACTGCCGAGCATGAAAAAGACCTGGCCGGCGCGCAGCGGCAGCGTCTGATTATCGCGCTTCACTTGAGCCTGGCCTTTGAAAACAATGACCACCGTTCCGGCATCGTCGGCGCCGTCTTCCGCAACAAAGAAATCGCCGGCGTTCAACAGAGTATCAAACGTAGAGCAGGAAACTTTCAGCGGCTTCTGGTCGTTTTCTTCTTTGCCCCAGGCAAAAAGATCGCCCGACTGCAATTTCAGCGATTGCTCGCCCGTATCGGCGGCGACATTGATCTGGAACTCTGCGTTTTCTTTAATGTTCAGCAAATTCGCATCATTGAGAGGAACAACAGAATCAGCCTCGACCACTCTATAGAGAGTACCGGGTTTGAGCTGGGTGACGACCTGGCCGTTGGAATCCATAATTTTTCCGCGGCGAACGGACAGGTTGTTCTTTGAATGCGGTGTTCCGCGTTTCCACGAAATCGCAGTGACGGCCACCAGAACCGCAGCGACCAAAGCCGCGGCCACTGAAAGCCCCGCACCCCAGGAACGGCGTGCCGGACCCGCCGAAAATACACGTGGCGTGTTCGTAACCGGCGCACTCGCAACCTCTGCCATTGTTGGCAAGGCCGCCAGCGTTCGCGCGGCAAAACCCGAAGATGCACGGGTCTGCGAGAAAGCCATTCGCAATGATTCGTCGGTCTTGATCAACGACTGTTGCATGGCGCGGCAAACTGAACACGCGGCAAGGTGAGCCTCAAACTCCTGCCGTTCGGAAGCGTCGACTGTTTCGCCTGACAGGTCGCGAGCTTGAACGTCCAGCGCCCGTTGGCACTCAGCAGCAAGATTGTCGATTGGCTGGTCCATTTTGCCCGTCCTTACGTCAATAGAGACGCCTTAAACCGCATTGCTGCAAAAATTTTTGCCATTTTAAGGCTTTTCCAGCCCCGTTCGGAGCATCATCAGCGCCCGGGTCAGGCGGCTGGTAATGGTCCCAATGGGCACATTTTCCTGCTCAGCGATCTCTTTGCAGCTCAGCCCGCGCTCGTACTTTAAAATAATGATATTTCGGTAAGGTTCAGGGAGTTGCTCGACCGCACCCATGACCTGCCCCGCTCTCTCACTTTCCTGCGGAACATCTTTCGGAATATGTTCATCATCGGTCAGAGGGCGCTCGACCGATTGACGCGAAATTTTGCGCCCCGACTGAGCTGCCCGGTGGCGCGCGATCTGGAGCAGCCACGGAAAAAAGAGGTTGGGCTGGCGCAACTGGGCCAGTGCCGTGTAGGCGTTGACGAAGACATCTTGTGCCACGTCTTCGGCGGCGTGATGGTCTTTGACGTATCCTCGCACGACGGCCACAACCGCGTCCTGATAACGTTCGATCAATTCTTCGAATCGCTCGCGCTTTCCGGCAAGCACATCGGCGACGCAACGCGCATCGGCGGCGGGCTGAATGCGCTGATTCAGGCGCGCTGCTACTACGGGCGAATCGGATGCGAGCGGTGGGGGTGATGGTTTGTGGATTTCTGCGCTCATACCAATAAGGAGTAGGCTATCAGAAATTCAGAATTGCTGCAGCGAATCCGAAACAGGCGCATCTTTTTCTTTCTGGAGGTGGAACATTGCGGCGCGCTTGTGTACACTGCCGAAATCAGTCGCGCTACATTGTTCAGGCGCGCGGCGAGGTGATTTCCTGAGGGGAGTAATCAGAATTTTATGACTCTTGATCGAATGCACGACGACGAAGAAAAACCCAAGCCCGAGAAGAGCAGTTCCGACGGAATTGAAGTCAAACTGCTGGAAAGCCGCACGATTCTCGTGGAAGGTCCGGTCTCCGACAAAATGTACCGCGCGGTGGTCGCCCGGCTGCTGTTCCTGGAAGCCAAAGACCCCAAGGCGGGGATCACAGTGATGATCAATTCGCCCGGCGGATCGGCCGACGGTGGCTTCGGCATTTACGACGCCATGAGATTCGTCTCATGTCCGGTCACAGTGGTCTGCGCAGGGTTGTGCGCGTCGGCCGCGGTATTGATTTTCCTGGGCGGAGCCAAAGGCAAGCGTTACATGCTGCCCAATTCGCGCTTCCTGCTGCACCAGCCGTCGACCCAGGCATTCGGCCAGGCCAGCGACATGGAAATCACCGCGAACGAAATCCTGCGCACGCGAAAGAAGTACGCTGAAATTGTGGCCAAGGAAATCGGCAGCACCTCCGAAAAAGTCGAAGCCGATTCCAATCGCGATTTCTGGCTGAGCGCCGAGGAATCGAAGAAGTATGGTCTAGTGGACAAGGTCATCGTCTCGCGCTCTGAAATTCAGTAGCTGCGATTGAGGCGCTTACTGTGGCAATACCCTCGCATTCTCAGCAGTCTTCCGCCAGCGATACGGCATCGACCGATGCCGTGTTCCTGGCGGTGCGAAAAGTCATCGACCAGGACATCCGTCCCTTCGTCCAGGCCGATGGCGGCGATATCGAACTGCTGGGCGTCGAAAAAAACAGAGTCCGCGTTCGCCTGCTGGGCGCCTGCGTCAAATGTCCCAGTTCCCTGATGACCCTTCGCGACGGCGTTCAAACCCGCCTGCAAGCCAAAGTCTCGCCTGAATTAGTTGTCGAAGAGACGGCGTAGTATGGGCGGATCGCCCATACTTTCACCGGAGCAAGTCGCACCGCCTGTCCCCTCCGATACCGATTCATCCCGGAAACGTGAACGCATGGCCGTTTTGCTTTTGGCTTTGTGCTGCGTCTTCTGGGGCCTCTCGTTTCCAGTCATGAAACATTGCATTCAGTCCGTTGAACGCCATGTCGCCGGCCTGGCCGCAGCAGGCCAGGCAGAGCCCGGCGACAGTCTGTCGTTCAGCACGAAATTCGGCATCAATGCAGCGTTCAATGGCTGGCGATTTTGTCTCGCGGCGCTTTGCTACTGGATTCTGACACGCAAACGCCAGCGCGGCTTCAGCGCGCTTGAAGTGCGCGGCGGGCTGTGGATCGGCGGATTGTTCACGCTGGGGATGTTCGCGCAATTGGGCGGCCTGCGCTACACGCGGCCATCGGTCTCCGGTTTCTTAACGTCGCTCGTTGTGGTTTATACGCCGGTCGCGCAGGCTCTCGTTTTCCGCCGGCGCGTCGGTGCGCAGATCTGGCTTGCGGTCGTCATTGCACTGGTCGGAATGACGCTGCTCTCATTGCCCAACCCAGACGCGAATTTGAAAGAGGCCACTTCTCACACTGCGCCAATTCCATTTCTGGGCGAGGCACTCACGATGCTTTGCGCGCTGATTTTCACCGGACAGATGCTGGCCGTCGATCATTTTGGCAAGCAGGCGGATACCACGAAGCTTACGCTGCTGATGTTTGTTACTCTGGGCGTGCTTAGCACTGCGGTGGGCATCTATTTCGCCGGACGGGAATTGTATGCAGGCCCGGTCGTTTCAGCGATGCTTGCAGATCGCTGGCTTGTCGCCGGGGTGCTGAGCTTGGTGCTGTTCAGTTCGGTTATTGCGCTGCATTTGATGAATACTTACCAGCCACATGTTTCGCCGGCGATGGCAAGCGTGGTTTATTGTCTCGAACCCGTATTTGCGACGTTGTTCTCCCTACTTTTCGGCTTGGAGGCGCTGACGATCATGACACTTGGCGGGGGCGTGGTCATTCTGGCAGCAGTTTTGATCGTTGCGCGCGGAACAGCCGACCCCAAGACTCAGGCTTCCGGCGCAGGCTGATCGTTGAATATCAATTCCGTTTCTCGCGCAATGCCTTTAGTTCTTCCGCCGCCGCCCGACGTTCTTTATCCCAGGGAAGGACCACGTGTGTGTACCAGCGCCTGGCAAGGAACCGATTGATCAATCCCAGAAACGCCGACAGCGCAAACCAGATCCAGGCATAAGGCCGCATTGAAAGTGACAGGGCGAAAAGCACGCCGCCAAAGGCGAGCGCCATCGAAACGGCTGCCGTCAGCAGTGCCGAAGTCGGCAGTTTGGGCTGGCCGACGATGAACTTATCCTTCCATTGGCGTTCCAGTTCGTCGAGGCGCTTCGCTGATTCGGCATCCAGGCTCATGAGTGCGACAGCCTACGATCTTGCCCGCAAATCGAAACGTCAAAATGAAGCACAGGGTCTGGCTTTTATATCGCGCTGATTTACTATTGGGCGCATGGGTATATCCGACCGGTATTACATGAATGACTCGGAAGAGTCGGTCAATTATGCCGGCCGGCGTTTTTCGGCGACCGTCATTATCATTGCACTGAATGTCATTATCTGGGTGATTTGGCAATTCGCAAAAAACGATTACGGCTCAACGCTCTACGCGTTCATGGACGCGAATTTTAAAGTCGACGCCGCGGGCGTGCTTTCCCAATATCGCATTCATACGCTTGTGACCGCCGCGTTCTCGCATATCTCGATTACCCACATCCTCTTCAACATGATGTTTTTCTGGTTCCTCGCGGAAGATGTTGAGAGGATTTATGGCTTCCGCAATTTTATCTGGCTCTATATTTTTACCGGCGCCATTTCGTCCCTGGCCTTCATCGGGCTGGACGTCTTGAAGTCCGGCGGCGAAATCCATGCCGGGCATCCGATGCTGGGCGCGTCCGGCGCCGTGATGGGAATCGCCATTGTCGCCACAATATTCGATCCGAATAAGCCGACCGCATTCTTTGGTTTGATTCGCATGCCGCTCAAATGGCTTGTTCTGATTTACGTCATGTTCGATATCCTGGGTGTTTCCGAACAAACTAACGATATCGATCGGCGCATTGCTGGCGGTTCACTGATTGCTCACATCGCCCATCTCGGCGGTGCGCTGGGCGGGCTGCTTTATTATTTCCTCGACCTGCGCATGTTCTCCAGCCCCGGCCGATCCGACGTCGGCATCTGGAATAAAGTTAGAAAATGGTTCCGAAGAGGCCCAGCGTTGCGTTTACGCGAGCGCGAAATTCCACAGGAACTGCCCCGAGAAGTGGTCGCGAAAGCCGAACGTGGAGGACGATCGGCAGTGGGCTCATCGCGGCCCAGCGCGCGCAGTGTCGACGCCGCGACCAGTGAACGCGTCGATGAATTGCTTGGCAAGATTTCGCGCGAAGGCATCGGCGCGCTGACAGACGAAGAGCGCAGCTTTTTGCAGGAATCGAGCCAGAAGTACAAGAAGTAACTTTGTCATTGGTCCCTTGTCATTGGTCATTTGTTGCGATCGCTTGCGAAATGAACTTAACTCCAGAACTTGCGAAAAAGATTGAACAGGCCCGCGCACTTCCCGGTCGACCGGTCTCAAATCGCTTTGTCTTACCCGCTACGCTTGCCGAAACGCTGCATCAGCGTGCGCAATCACAGCCGGATGCGCCTTACCTGACATATCTCGCAGACGATGGCGCCGTGCGCGCGTACACCTACGCACAATTTTACAGCGCAGTACGGCGGATGGCGGCGATGCTGAGCGTCTATGCCGGAGTCCAGCGCGGCGACCGCATCGCCACGGCGATGCACAATCACGATCAGGCGATCATCATCAATTTCGCAGCCTGGCATCTTGGCGCTAGCGTCGTGCCGCTGAATATGGGCGAAGAAGACAAGCGCCTGTCTTATGTGCTCGAACATTCCGGCGTCAAAACACTGTTTGTGCTCAAAGATTATGCCGAGCGCATGCGGCCTCTGCGCTGTGCTGCGCCGAAGATTGAACATGTCTTCCTGGTCGATTGCGCGAACGCAGTGCCTGATTCAAGTGGGGGCGAAGTGCGACTCGAACAAGTCCTCCCGCCGGTCGACGTGCCACAATTCAATGCTCCCGAGGGTGTACAGCCCGATGACGAAGCGTTGATTGTTTACACGTCCGGCACAACTGGAGTGCCCAAAGGCGTCGCGCTGAGCCAATACGCTCTGATTGCGGACGCATTCGCCACTACTCAATGGCATGCCTTTTCGGCTGAAACAAAATTCATGTGCGTGTTGCCGGTGCATCATGTGAATGGTTTGATCGTGACGCATGTCACGCCCATGTTCTGCGGTGCGAGCACTGTTCTTCTGAGAAAATTCAGTGCGCAGAACTTCTTCGCGATTGCCGAAAAGTATTCCGTCCAGATCGGAAGTGTCGTGCCGACGCTGTTGCAGTTTCTGCTCGAAGCCGCCGGATCTGGCGCCTCTAGGCGCCCCGCTCCGACCTTGCGCTACCTCATTTGTGGCGCCGGTCCGTTGACCGTCGATCTGGCGACTCGATTTGAAGACCGCTTTGGAATTCCGATCTGCCACGGTTACGGGCTGAGCGAAAGCACGTGCTATTCGTGTTTTCTGCCACCGCCCAACGAAAAGGACAGCGCCGAGCACCGCCGCTGGATGCGCGATTATGGCTATCCTTCGATCGGCGCGCCGATTTGCACAAACGAGATGGCCATCCACGACGACAATGGCAAACCGCTTCCCGAAGATGCGAAAGGCGAGATCGTCATTCGCGGACACAATGTCATGCTCGGTTACCACGAGAATCCCAAGGCCAATGAGGCCGCCTTCACGCACGGTTGGTTTCGAAGCGGCGACGAAGGGTTCTGGAAACGCGGCCCGAAGGGCGAAATGAATTTCTTTATTTCCGGACGCTTCAAAGAACTGATCATTCGCGGCGGTGTAAAAATTTCACCGCTCGAAGTCGACGAGGTGCTGAACCGGATCGACGGCGTCAAATCAGCGATGGCCGTTGGCTTCGAGAACACTGTTTACGGCGAAGAAGTCGGCGCGTATGTGGTTAAGCTCCCCGGCGCTGCCTTGGACTGCGAAGCAGTATTGAAGGCCTGCCGCGCGAAAATGCCGTTCTGGATGAGCCCCAAGGCCGTCGTATTCGGCGAAACATTTCCCGTCACCAGCACCGGAAAATATCAGCGCAATCAATTGAAGCCGCTTTTCGCCGCGTGGAAAGACACGCAATTCCGGGATAAGTGAGCACCTTTTTTTAGCGCCAAGATCGCCAAGACGCCAAGGCCGCCAAGAACAACTCCATTTTATTTTTTTCCTGGCGATCTCGGCGTCTTGGCGCCCTTGGCGTTAAGAAAGCAATGTTGCGGCCACATCCAAGTTCATCTATAAAGAACAAATTCCAGTATCATGGAGTGTCGATGAAACAGAAAAAGACCGAAGCCGAAATGGGTTCCGGGCAGGACGCCGACCGCGCCGGACTATTGCTTTCGCGCCAGGTGTCCGAGCTTCGCAAGAAAAAAGGCTGGACGCTGGAACAACTGAGTGCCGCCTGCGGCGTGAGCCGCTCGATGTTGAGCCAGATCGAACGAAATCAGGTCAATCCCACGCTGGTCGTGACGCTGCGTATCGCCCAGGCCTTTGGCATCTCGCTCGGAAAATTGCTGAATCTGCCGGACACGGCGTCCGCCATCGATGTGATCCGTGCCGAAGACAAGGCCTACCATTTTCGCCGTACTGGCGACTGCTCGATTCGAACGCTCTCGCCGCTCAATCTCGAGAAGGACGTCGAATTCTACGAACTCATTCTCAAGCCCGGCGGCGAACTGCGCAGCGCTCCGCATTTTGCCGGCGCGCGTGAAATTTTGACCGTTCAGCAAGGAAGTTTGCAGGTCAGTTCCGGTGAAGAGCAGAGCGAATTGCGCGCAGGCGATTCGGCGCACTACGCCGCCGATGTTCCGCACGCGATCGTCAACGCAGGCCGCAGCGATGCCACTGCATTCCTGGTCGTGATTTACCGGCCGAGTTGATCCCTTGTACCACAGGCTTCCAGCCTGCGAGTCTTCCTGCCGTACAAATTCACTCAGAATCTTGAAATATCGCCGCCTCAACGCGCTATAATCATCACATCGAATCATTCGAGTGAGGAGGCCGCCATGCTTCGCGCGACAACTCTGCTGTGCTTTCTCGCTGTCGCCTGTTCCGCCTTCACCGCTGAGCCAGAACAACTTTCAGCAGATACATCTGCCGTGCCCGTCTCGGTGAACGACAAGCGCCTGCACGACAGCATCCTCAAGTCAGCCGAAGGTTACATCGCGCTCGGCAAGACGACGAAGATGGCGACGTTGATCGAGCAGCTCAAACAAAAAACCTGTTCGCTGAAGCTGGCTAAGCCGGCCAAAAAAGAGCGCTCGATCAGCCAGATCTATTCGCAGAACAAAAGCAGCGTCGTGGTCATGGCCGGGATCTACAAATGCGATAAGTGCAACAACTGGCACTCGGCCTGCGCGACCGGCTGGATCATCAGCGAATCGGGCGCGGCGGTGACCAATTATCACGTCGTCAATGCACCCGGACGCGAGACACTCGTGGCCGCGACAGCCGATGGCGTTGTGATGCCCGTTCAAAGCGTGCTTGCTGCGAGCGAAGAGGACGATGTCGCGATCGTGCAGCTTGGCGGAGACCATTTGACTCCGCTCGCGCTTGTTCCGGATGCGCCGGTCGGATCGAAGATCTGCGCAATCAGCCACCCCGACGCTCAGTTTTTCACGCTCACCGACGGAATCATTTCTCGATACCGCACGCACACGGTCAAGAACACCGAAGTGCAGCAGATGGCGATCACGGCCGAATTCGCGCGCGGCTCAAGCGGCGGCCCCATCTTCGACGAATCGGGCAACGTCGCGGGAATGGTGGCCAGCACGATCGGAATTTACTACACGGTCGAGAACGGCAAGAAAGACAATCTGCAGATGGTACTGAAGCACTGCGTGCCCGCGGCGAGCATTCTGAAAATGATCGAGCTGGGGGAAGTAGTCCCCTCTCATAGATAATAACGACTAGCGCTTGCGATTTGTCGCGACATTCTGGGAAGAATGTTCTGAAACTTCGCAAACTTAAATTTTGAAATGACTTATACGAACAAGAAAGATGAGAGTTTTCAATAATTAGGAAATTCAATACCCTTCGATACTGCCCCAGATCGCTTCGATTTTGAATACTTCAACCAATCTTGGATGGCTTTGCGGTTGCGCTCAGGAATGAAAAGGTCCAGGAACTGTTCCTGAGCTTTATATGCATAGAAAAACGGAATCCTTGCAAGGAGAGAGCATATGACGTTCAATTTCGGCAAGATCACCGCGAGTGTGGCGGCGTTGTTTTTCAGCAGCGGATTGGTATTCCTGTCCGGCTGTTGCGATGAATGCGAATCGAAGTGTGAAAGCTGCAGTGGCGGGAGTTCGGTAAGTACCACAGTGGAAAGCACGTCGGCCCCAATGGTATCGTCTGACACGGCACCGGCACCGATGGCGGAACAACCCGTCTCGACAAGTTATGATAGACAGACCACTTATGATCGATCCACTGGCGCGGTGCAATACACAACCGATACCGCCGGCGGCGCAGTGCAGTCAGCGGGCAACACAGCCAGTGGCACGGTTCAAGGCGCAAGCAATACCGCCGGTAACGCGGTTCAAGGCGCAACGAACACGGCGGGCAACGCGGTAGATAGCGCTGTACAAGCACCGGGCAAAGTATTGAGAGGGCTTGGTCTGTAACGCAATCGGTGGGGCGTTCAAGAACCACAAAGAATACAAACGGGGACGGGCTTCGAGATTCTTTCAACGGTTGAAATCTCGTGGCCCGTCACCGTAGCTTTCATTATCGCGGGTCGAACAGCGACGACATATACTTGTTACCTGATTCAGCTACAGAAGGGAGAGGTGTGTATACCACTCGGTGTTCAGAATTGCACCAGTTTGGCGGCGAGCCGAGGACTTCTAGGATTTCAGAGTTCACCCATAGTTTTTCATTGTGCGAGCAGAAAATAACTGGTCCTTCGATGTGCCAACACAGGTAGTCACCTTTGTCCTCCAAAAACATGTGGCGAAATATGTCAAATGCGAGGCCCATCCGCATGAGGTTCCAATGGTCATTACAGAATAGCACAATTGTAATTCCCCAATTTGAAGGAAAGGCGTCAAAATAGAAGTGAAGCCGTTTGGGTTGTCGATTTAGACGAATCTGTATACCCCCAATTGTGCCGTACTTCGTTTCCGAAAGAGGAAGGTCCTCGTAGGCTTGCCCCAAGTCCTGGCCAAATAAACGGTCCAATTCCGAAAGGCTCGCCCCTTTTGGAAGCGATAGGTACATCGAACTACTTGACATTCCATTTTCCCCCTACTCACAAAGATAAGTGTACGGGCCACGAGATGATTTCACTCAATCCCAAGCCCAAATTTCTCATCTCGCAGCAGTTTCCCCGCCCCACCCTTCAACTCCAGCGGAGTCGTATTCACCAGATACGGAAAATCGAAGCTCGTGCGGCAACCGGCGGTGAGTCCGGGGACGGGCATGAAGCGTGCCGTGAGCGGCTTGTTCAGCACCGTGGCGAGCGTGGCGATGTCGGCGAGCGCCGCGGAAATGGCATCGGCCGAAACATCGCCGGGCAGCGGGATCGTATCCAGGCCAGAGCCGCACACGGCGCTGTAGAGAAGCAGGCGGTGCAGATCGTAGGCGCCTTCCGCGGCGCGCTTGGCAAGCATTGCGTCTTCCAGAACCGGAAGAAAAATGCCGGAGAAGCCAACGTGCGGAACTTTTGCGCGGCGGATCGCCCGCGTCAGCGCCGCGACGGAACTTAGCGTTCCCCAGCCGCCGATGGGCGTTCCGCTGAGCGCTTCCAGCGCTGCGCCGATCGATTTGTCGGCGTCCGGATGCGGCGCGAGCGACCAGTCGAAGCCTGTGAAGCGCGCGTCCGCGCCGAGTGCCGACTGCATTTTTTTCGAATGCATTTCAATCGCTTGCGTCAAGCGCGCCATCGCGTCGCCGGAATTCTTCGCCTCGCGGCAGGCCTCGAGCGCCAGATCAGCGGACTCGTTGGCCAATGCGAATGATAGGCCCGCCTTGTTTTCAGAATACGCCGCCGGGAAAAATGGAATCCCTGCGCCGCATTGGGCGGACGCGCAGAAGCGCAGATTGCCGAATCCGTTCGGCGTAGTTCGCGCGATCTCCAGAATCGCGTTGGAAAGCTCAGGCAGAACGCCGCTCAGAACATTGCTTTTGGAATCGGTGATCGAAATGCTGCTGAAGACGGTGTTCGTTTTCCGAATCAACTCCGGCAGCGCTAAGAGGTGTTCAACGGAAATTGGGCCGAGCGAAACATAATCGATGCCAGAGGCCCCGGCGGATTTTTCAATGCGTATTGCGGCCTCAATTAAATCCTGCGCGCCAAGCCAATCGCTGACCGGCGGAAGAGCGAGCCGGGTCGTCTGGACTTCGTATCCTGCGTGAATGAGACGCTTTTTGATATCGGAGCTCAGCTTTGCTGCGGATTTCACCGCGGCTTCGAGATCTGCCCCGACTGTTCCTGAAAAAATTGTCACTGACCGGATTCGCACAGCTCGCCGTCCTCCGCAACGCGCTCATCTTTATGCTTCAGATCAATTTCGCAAATCGCAATCGGTTGAACTCTGACCGCGAACAGCTATCCTCTCAGCCTGGAAAATCGGATCGGGAAAAAATCTTGCTCGACGTCTGGCTGATTACGGGTGTGGTGACGCTTTACGGCCTTGCCATCGGATTGTCATTGAACGCCACGCCGCAAGTGTGTCTGGAACTGAAACTCACTTCGGATCAATTGGGACTGATTGCCACCGGCATTCCCATCGGCTACACGCTCACCTGCCTGGCCGCCGGCCGCATCCTCGGCAGAATTCGCGGGAAGTACGTGCTGATTGCCGGCGTGTGTCTCGCCACCCTGTCGCTGCTCACCATGGCGGGCGCGCGCACTCCGTCGGTTTGCGTCCTGGCACAGATTGGCTGCGGCGTCGCGGGCGGACTATTCTGGCCCTTCGCCTCAGCCTGGCTGATGGACTTTCAATCGCCGCAAATCAGCCGCGCGCGCCTGCTGCGTCATTACAACATGGCGTGGACCAGTGGAACGGCCATAGGCATGTTCTCCAGCGGCGTTCTGTTCGAGCGCGGATGGATTTTTCAAATCCTGTATCTCGCTGCGAGCGTCGCCGGCCTGGCTCTATTTATCGCGCTGTGGCCCCGCTCAACGCCATCGCATACAGAAACTGTGGAATCGGGAATACCAATCGCCACATCGCCTCGCATTGCCGGCGCTCTGCTTGTCGCCGCCATAAGCGTGAACTGGGTTTCGCTTGGCACGCGTTCGACGCTCTGGAACAATTACGCAGAGTTGAATCATCTCTACAGTTTCGGCGCCGAACGCATGGGGCTGATCAGCTCTCTGTCCTTGGTCGGGCAGATCCTTGCCTTTGGATTCGGAGCCCTTTACGAACCGTGGCTGGGGTTGCGGCGGGTTTACGTATTTATTGCCGTGGCGCTTGCTGCGGTAAACCTCGCCTTTGCGTACTCCTCAAGTCTGCCCATCCTGCTGGCCGCAGCGCTGCTGCTGGGCTTCGTTATGGCGCTGACATTTCAGACCGGGATGATGGCGGCCATACGCTTTTTTCCCTCAGCACGCGGTGGAACCACCTTTCACGAAGCCATGATTGGAATCGGCACCATGACACCACTGCTCGCCGGAGCAGTTGTTGCAAACCTGAAAGGACGTGGATTTGACCCGATGGTTGCATTGCGGGCACCCTATCTTGGCCTGGCTGTCTTATCGTGTTTATTTCTGCTGCTGCAGCTGAGCCTGCTTGGACGTGGCTCAACGCAAAAGGCACTTTTCCACGCCGCCTCCACCACCCCCGTCAATTCCGAGGCGTAGTTATTATAAATTGGTCAATGGCTTGCATTTACCATCGTTGTACTTGCGACAATTGCTGCGATTCGATACATCTTTGCTCGCAGTGGAGGACTGGCTAAGTTTTTCTGTTTCGGTTGACACCACGGGGGCCATCTATATAAGGAGAGGGCTTTAATCCAAAGCACTCTGCATGGTTCAGGGGTCGTCCCTGTAGTAAAGGGGCGAGAGGGGATGTTTCTTCTTTTAAGGAGTTTGTCACATGATTAAGCACGCGTGCACAGGTCTGGCAGCATTGGCATTGGCAGTACTGGTTGGCTGTGGCGGCGATGCGCCTCCGGCCAAGCCTTCGGGCGGTGGCGGATCAGCAAGTACTGGAGGCGGCGAAAAACCCAAGCCCAAGAAATCAGCTGAAAAGAAGGGTGGCGAGGCCTACCCGAAAGATGCCAAGGGTAGCATCAAGGGCGCGGTTGCCTTCGAAGGCGATGCCCCCAAGCGCAAAAAGATCGACGTAGCGGCCGACAAGACTTGCACTGCGCTGCATGAGTCCGAACCGCTGATGACAGAAGACCAGCCGCTGGTCAAAGACGGCAAGCTTCAGAACGTGATCGTTTACGTCAAAGGCGGACTGGACAAGTATTCGTTCGATGCGCCAGCTGAACCTGCGAAAGTCGACCAGAAGGGTTGTCACTACATTCCGCATGTCATTGCGATGATGGTGGGACAGTCGCTCGAAGTCACGAATTCAGACTCCACGATGCACAACATCCACGGCACTGGCGCGGACAATCCTCCGTTCAACAAAGGCCAGGCCTCAGCTGGAATGAAAGACGTGATCAAAGGTTTCGACTCGGCTGAGCTGCCGTACAATGTTGGCTGCGACGTCCACAAGTGGATGAACGCGAAAATCGGAGTCTTCGACAATCCGTTCTTCGCGGTAACCGGTGAAGACGGCGCGTTCGAGCTCAAGGGTCTCGTGGACGGTGAATACGAACTTGAAGCCTGGCACGAAACACTCGGCAAGCAGAGCGGCAAGGTGACGATCAAGGACGGCGCCGCGGCCGAATGGAAGCCTTCGTTCAAGAAGTAATTGAAACCCAAGACATGAGCGTATTCCGGCAGGCGCATGCGCCTGCCGGAAATGTTGAATGAAAATCACCGATCAGGCAGTTGCATTTTAAGGGACGAAAATGATGTCACGATGGAGAGGAATGGTTTCGCTGACGTTGGGATTCGCAGTCTGTGCGGTGCTCTCGGTTCCCGCGCTGGCTGAAAACAAATATCCCGGCGTCGAAGGCTATTGGCTGCCCGAAGGTGCCAGCACCTACGCCGATAAAATCGACAATCTCTTCTACGGCATTCTGTACCTGACCGGTTTCGTATTTGTGGTGACCGAACTGCTTCTGCTCTTCTTCTTGATTAAATATCGCAAGCAGGAAGGCCGCAGAAGTATTTACTCGCACGGCAGCCATCGTCTCGAAATGATCTGGACGCTGATCCCGGCAATCATTCTGGCGATCATCGCGATTGTTCAAAAAGGGACGTGGGACGACGTCAAAAACATCAATTTCGACATGAACGGCAAAGATGTCGTCCACATCAAGCTTTACGGCGAGCAATTCATGTGGAATTTCCGCTACGCCGGCAGCGATGGAAAATGGGGCACTCGCGACGACATTTTCGAGAAGGGTTTCCTCGCCGTACCAGCGCACAAAAAGATCGTCATCGAACAGACGTCCAAGGATGTGATTCACTCATTCTTCCTGCCATACATGCGCCTGAAGCAGGACCTGGTGCCCGGCATGCAGATCAAGGTATGGTTCGAGGCAACCAAGACGACCAAGCAGATGCAGGAAAAGCGCTCGAAGGACTGGGACTACGAAATCGTTTGCGCTGAACTGTGCGGCAACGGTCATTCGGAAATGCGCGGCATCATGAAAGTAATGGAGCAGGACGAGTACGACGCCTGGCTGAAGAAGGAATCAAAAGAGTTTGATGACGAGAACGTTCAAATCTCAAAGATCTGGGATAACTGGAAGGTCGACGCAGACGGCAATCGCATCATCGAAGAAGCAAAAGCCGAAGGCGAGAAAAAAGAAGCGCATTGATCTGAACGCAATTTGAACAAATTGGAACAAAGAGGGGCAGAGGTAAGCATGGCAAACGTGGAAACAGCAAGTCACGAGCACGGACACGGACACGCGGATGGCGATCATGGCCACAGCCATGGCGATCTGGCACACGGCGATCACGCGCATCATGATCCGAGCTTCTTTTTCAAATACATCTGGTCCACCGATCACAAGACCATCGGCAAGCAGTTTCTTATCACTGGCTTGATCTGGTTCATGATCGGCGGGTCGCTTGCGCTGGCTGTACGCTATCATCTGGCCTGGCCCACAGACCCCGTGCCTCTGTTCGGCATCATGGCGAATGAGAAATACAACATGGCGTTCACCATGCACGCCTCGATCATGATCTTCTTCGTCATCATCCCTCTGCTCGGCGGCGCATTCGGCAATTTCCTGATTCCACTCTTGATTGGCGCGCGTGACATGGCGTTCCCATGGCTAAATGCGGCTTCATATTGGATCATGTGGCCGGCAATGGCGTTGATGGTTGCCAGTTTCTTTGCTCCCGGCGGCGCAGCTCAGGCCGGCTGGACTGCTTACCCGATGCTCTCGTTGTTTACGGATGGTTCGGCACAGACAGGCACAAAAGAGCTGTTCAGCACCTCGGTTCCGAATCTGCTTTTCAACGGTCAGACGCTATGGCTGATGGGCGTGATGCTCGTCGGATTTTCATCTGTCTTCGGTTCACTGAACTACGTTGTGACAATTATCAAAATGCGCGCCCCTGGCATGACGTTGTTCCGTATGCCACTTTCCGCATGGTCGCTGTTTATCACGGCGATCCTGGCTTTGTTTTCGACTCCAGTGTTGACGGGCACGCTGTTCATGCAATTCATGGATCGCGTCGCCGGGACAAGCTTCTTCAACCCCGGACATCTGTTTGATACAAACTACGCTCCGCTGCACGCGGCGGGCGGCGGAAAGGTGCTGCTCTGGCAACATCTCTTCTGGTTCTACTCGCATCCGGCCGTGTACCTGATGGTTCTGCCGGCGATGGGCATGGTCTCCGATATTATCGCCGTTTTCGCCCGCAAGCCGATCTTCGGATACCGGCCGATGGTGTACTCGATCGCCTCGATCGCCGGTTTGGGATTCATTGTCTGGGCGCATCATATGTTCCAGTCGGGGATGAATCCCGCGCTGGGCATGACGTTCATGGTCTCCACAATGTTCATCGCGCTGCCGTCAGCCATCAAGGTTTTTAACTGGCTGGGCACGCTATGGGGCGGAAATATCACGTTCTCGACGGCGATGCTCTTCGCGCTGTCATTCGTCAGCATGTTCATCATTGGCGGACTGTCCGGCATCTTCATGGCTGCCACGCCGGTCGACATGTTCATTCACGATACTTACTTCATCGTCGCGCACATCCATTACGTTGTGTTCTGCGGAACGGTAATGGCAATCTTCGGCGGCGTATTCTTCTGGTTCCCGAAGATGTTCGGACGCATGATGAACGAAACCTTGGGCAAAATTCACTGGTTCCTGACCTTCATCTTCATGAACGGAACGTTCTTCGCCATGCACATGATTGGCCTGGGCGGCATGCCGCGGCGCTACGCGTCCTATGTGAAATGGGAAAACTTTCAGCACATGCAGCCCATGAATGTGATGATCACGGTCAGCGCGATCTGCCTTGGTTTTTCGCAGTTCCTGTTCCTGGCCAACTTCATCTATTCAATGTTCTGGGGCCCGAAGGCCGTGCAGAACCCCTGGAACGCGAACACTCTGGAATGGACGGACGCGCCCTCGCCGGCCGGACACAACAACTGGCCTGGCCCGATTCCGACCGTCTACCGGCCGCCTTACGAGTACAGCTCGCCGGAAGTCGCCGAAGATTGGCTGCCGCAGTCCAAAAAGTTGTCGCCGGCTGCGGGCGAATAGTTTCATCGCACGGGCATTCTGCCCGTGCTCTGCTGTTGGAAGCGAACGGGCAATAGCCGATGGCTGAAGCGCATTCCATATCCAATGCCATCTATCATCGCGGCGTGAATCGTCTCGCGAAGGCGACGACGTTTTTCGCGTTTCTTGTGATCTTTCTCGGTGCAGCCACAAAAAGCAAAGAGGCGGGTCTGACGATTCCCTGGCCATTCTTTTACGAAATCCATTGGGACTGGTTCGGCATTGAGAACCTGAACGCCGAGTACACCCATCGCACGCTGGTGGCCATTCTCAGCGGCCTAACAGTGGCTTTGGTTCTCGCTATATTCTTGAAAGACGGACGGCCCGCGGTTCGCAAACTCGCCATCGGATCATTCCTGACGTTAATCGCGCAGGCGGTGCTCGGCGCGCTGACGGTGCACTTTCTCGCGAAAGCCAAAACTTCCGTTCCCCACGCGCTTCTCGGCCAGACATTTCTTTGCCTGGCGGCCAGCATCGCGGTCGTCACGTCGAAGAGCTGGATCGAAGCTCCTGCGCCGGCCCCATCCCAGGAAAGCCCTTCTCTTAAGAAGTTGGCGATCTGGACCATTATCGCCGTCACCATTCAGATTCTACTGGGTGGCGCAATTCGCCATGACGATCAGGCTGCGGCCATGCGCGACGGCCACTTTGCAATTTTCGCCTGGCATCTGGCTGCGCATTTTGTCGGGATGCTGGCTGTCGTCTATTTCGTCTGCCGGATCCTCATGCGCGTTTTCCGCCAGCACCGTTCGCAGCGCGAAGTGATGTTTCCAGCGCGCATGATCATGATGCTGCTGGGCGTTCAGATTCTGCTCGGCTTCGGCGCAGCCATCCTGAAAGTGGCAACGCTGGATGCGGCCAATTCGCCTCCGCCATTGCGAGTTTGGACCGCGACACTCCACACAGTCACTGGCGCGCTGATACTGGCCTTCAGCGTTGTGCTCGCGCTACGTGCCCATCGACATATTCTGGCATTACCTTCAAGTGAGCAGCCATCGGCTCAAATTGTGGGGGCCACCGCATGAGCGCCACCACCGAAGCCAAAGCTGCCGTTAACGAGCTCGTTGCCCCGCCGCTGAACGAGGCGTTTCTGGACGCCAGGCGCGCCGGCATTCGTGAGTTTTTGACTGATTGCGCTTATTTGACCAAGCCGCGACTGTCTTCGTTAGTTCTGCTTAGCACTGCCGCTGGATTCCTGCTCGGAAATACCGGCCGCATCGACTTTGTTGTCCTGCTTCATACTCTGGCCGGAACCACGCTCGTCGCCTGTGGCGCAAGCATGCTCAATCAGGTGCTCGAACGCAAAACCGACAGGCTGATGGAACGCACGCGAAATCGCCCTCTGGCGGCCGGCCGCATGGATCCGGGCTCAGTCCTTCTGAGCGGAACCATTTTAGCCATCGCAGGCCTGTTGCAGTTGGCGCGTTTTGCAAATCTGGACGCGGCTGTTTGGGCTGCAGTGACACTCGCACTTTACGTTTTCGTCTACACGCCGCTGAAAAGCGTAACGACGCTCAATACGCTCGTCGGAGCCATTCCCGGCGCCCTTCCGCCGCTGATTGGATGGGCCGCGGCTCAGACGGACGGCATGGGGTTGAACATGCAGGCCTGGACGCTGTTCATGATTGTGTTCATCTGGCAGCTGCCGCACTTTCTCGCGATCGCCTGGATATACCGCGCCGATTACGCCCGCGCCGGTTTGCAGATGTGGCCGACGCTCGATCCAGAGGGATACGTCACGGCGCGACAGGCGCTGGTGCAAGCCGTGTTTTTGATTCCGATCAGTTTGCTGCCGTATTTTGTTCGGCTGAGCGGACCACTTTATTTTGCGTCCGCGGCGCTTTTGAGCGTCGCCTTCACAGGTTTTGCGGCCAATTTTGCATTCCGGCGTTCGGATCGCGCGGCGCGACAGTTGTTTGTTGCATCCGTGATCTATCTGCCAATTTTGCTGGGCGTCATGATCGCCACACGAGTCTGATGCGTTTGAATGTGTGAAGTGCGTACTTTTTGAGGGAGCGAAGCACGAAATGAGTCAAACACTTGCAGTCGAACCGTCCGAGCCTGCCGTGGAGGGGACATACAATGGCAAGCTTGCGATGTGGCTGTTTCTCTGCTCGGAAGTAATGTTTTTCAGCGGCATCCTGGGCGCTTACATTACGCTGCGGTTGAGCCATCCGGGCTTGTTCGAAGCCAGCCAGGAAAAGCTGCATCACCACGTTGGGTTGGCGGCGTTCAACACAATCCTGCTGATTACCAGCAGCTTAACAATGGCGCTTGCCGTTTTAAACGGGCAGCAGAAAAACACTGCCAAGCAGCGTATCCTTCTGCTCGCTACAGCGGCGATGGGCACGCTCTTTCTGGTGCTAAAGTTATACGAGTACAGCACGCATTTGGCCGCTGGCGAAAATCCCGCGCATGACATCTTCTTTGCTTTCTACTACACGATCACCGGACTGCACGGTTTCCACATTCTCTGCGGTGTGATTCCGATCATGGGGCTTTGGCACTACGCCAAGACTAAAGATGTTTCGTGCGAAACGGAGATGGTCGGTCTTTATTGGCATTTCGTCGATTTGGTGTGGATTTTCCTGTTCCCGATGCTTTACTTGATCTGAATGTGGTTCCGCGTTGATCGCGCATAAATAATAAATGAGGAGAGTGCAAAATGTCCGAAGTTACTGATCACGCGCGCGGCGGAATCGCAAGTCCGGTGCTGACGCATGGCCACGACGAGCATCCCAAAGTTCCCTATTTCGCCATCGCAGGGATTTTGTTCGTGATGACGGTGCTCACAATTGCTGTTTCATTTGTGAACCTGGGGAAAGCCGGAAACGTCATTCTGGCGCTGGCCGTTGCCTCCTTCAAGGCGTCGCTGGTGATGCTCTTTTTCATGCATTTAAAGTATGAAAAGAAAATTCTCGTTGTGATTGCGCTGACACCTTTTCTTTTGGCTGCCATTCTTGCATTTGCCCTGTTCCCAGACATTGTATTCGGCAGATAAGCTGTTCTCTTCGCGCCGGTTTCGCACATTGCGGAATCTGGCGCGGCACTCCCGCAGGTCACTTCCGTGGCACAGCTCGCTGAAGGCACAGCCCGTCAAAACGTTGTCGAAGTCAACGGCCTGACGCACCGCTACGGCAAGCATCTAGCGCTCAACAATTTATCATTCACTGTCGCGCGCGGCGAAATTTTCGGGCTGCTGGGTCCCAACGGCGGCGGCAAGACAACAACTTTTCGCATTCTTTCGACATTGATCCGCCCCAGCACCGGAAGCGTGCGTATTCTTGGCCAGGACGCATTGTCGAATGCCGCCGAAGTGCGCCGCCACATCGGCGTCGTTTTTCAGGCGCCGAGTCTCGATAAAAAACTCACTGCGTACGAAAATCTTATGCATCAAGGCCATTTGTATGGTCTCAGCGGAGCTTCATTGAAAGACCGCATTCGTTTGCTGCTTGATCGAGTCAAACTGGGCGATCGCGCGAACGAATACGTCGAGCGGTTCTCGGGCGGCATGCGGCGGCGAGTGGAACTGGCCAAGGGGTTGCTACACTCACCCGAGATATTGATCCTGGATGAGCCGTCCACGGGGCTGGACCCCGGAGCGCGACACGATTTGTGGCACTATCTGGCACAACTGAGCCGCGAGGAGAACGTCACGAGTCTGCTGACCACGCATTACATGGAGGAAGCCGCTCACTGCCATCGCATTGCCATCATCAACAAAGGCGAACTGGTTGCGCTGGATACGCCTGAGAATCTGCGCGCAACAATCGGCGGCGATGTCGTGACGCTTCAAACGCGCGAAGCGGAGGCACTGCAGACCGAGATCCGCGAGAAGCTTCAAGTTGAAGCCAGGATTTTTGATAACGGCTTGCGCATCGAACGAGAAAACGGCCATGAACTGATCGGACGTCTGGCAGAAATGAAATCACCGCGAATTGAGGCCATGACGCTCTCGAAGCCAACATTGGAGGACGTTTTCATTCGCAAGACCGGTCATAAGTTCTGGGTGGAAGCCGAAGAAAAACAGAATGGGATGAAAAAGAAATGAACGCCTTTATTCTTCCCATCTTCACGCTCGCCCAGCGCGAACTGGTCCGGTTTTTCCGCCAGCGCAATCGCGTTGTCGGCGCTCTGCTGCAGCCGCTGATTTTCTGGGTGCTTTTTGGCGCTGCGTTCACTGAAACGTTCAAGCCTCCGAAAGCATTCGATGGAATGAGTTATCGGGAATACTTTTTTCCAGGTACGGTTGTGATGATCCTGCTTTTCACCGCAATATTTTCGACGATCTCAATCATCGAGGACCGCCGCGAAGGATTCCTCCAGTCCGTGCTCGTCGCGCCGATTTCCCGATTGAGCATGGTCCTTGGAAAGATTCTGGGCGGCACACTTCTCGCCGTCATCCAGGGCCTGCTCTTTCTGCTCATCGGGTTGACGATCGGAATTCCGCTAAATGCAGTCGTCTTCGCAGAAGCCGTGGGAGTCATGTTCCTGATTGCGTTCGCATTGACGGGCCTCGGTTTTCTCATTGCCTGGCGCATGGATTCCACACAAGGGTTCCACGCCATCATGAGTGTTTTTCTTCTGCCCATGTGGCTGCTATCCGGCTCGCTGTTTCCCGCGGAAGGCGTTCCAGCATGGCTGGGCTGGATGATCAAATTAAATCCGCTGACCTACGGCATGTCTGCGTTCCGAGAGATTCTTTATTCCCGTAGTTTTGGCGCGCCCTCGCTCGAATTTTCGCTCGGCATAACCGCGGCCTTCGCCGTACTTACCGTCTCAGCCTCCACGTGGATCGCCGGCTCGCGCAGCACGGGAGATCTCCATTGAACGACGAGCTTCCGCTGCGCCACCGCCTGGTTTGGGGAGTCCTGGTTCTTGTGATCGTGGGCCTGATCGGTATGGCGCTTTGGGAACGCGCAAAGGATTCGTCCCCGCCCCTGCCTATTTACGGCCAGATCGGCGACTTCACATTAACCAATCAGGCCGGCCAGCCGCTGAGCGCAATCGATCTGAAGGGCCACATCTGGATCGCAGATTTTATTTTCACGCGTTGCCCGACGATGTGTATTGTCGTCACCGGAAACATGGCGGCTGCCGATAAAGAACTGGCCAACCTGCCGGAAGTACGGCTGGTCTCGTTCAGCATGGACCCGGAGTTCGACACGCCGGAAGTCCTCGCGAAATACGCAGAGTCTCGCGGAGCGAAGCTGCCGCGCTGGGCGTTTCTCACCGGTCCCAAGGACGTTATGCATGCGCTGACACGCGATCAATTCAAACAGGCCGTGATGGAAAAACCTGGCGCTGATCAGCCCATCATTCACAGCGATCGGCTGGTCCTGATCGATCAGAAGGGCCGTATCCGTGGACTGTATAGCGGCGAACAGCAGCAGAGCGTGAAGGAATTGGCGGCTGCCGTGCGAAAGTTGTCGGGCCTTAAACAGGAGCGCGATTGATGGACATTCACAGTCTGCCGGCGCTCAATGCATCCTTAAATGGAACCGCGACCGTGCTGCTGATGGCCGGATATGTATTAATGCGCCAGAAAAAAATTGCCGCACATCGCAATCTGATGATTGCCGCAGGCATCACCTCTGCGTTATTCCTAGTTTCATACCTGATTTACCATTTCAATGTCGGGTCCGTAAAATTTCAGGGCAAAGGCGCGATCAAGGCCGTTTACCTGACGATTCTCATATCGCATGTTTTGCTCGCCTTCTCCATCGCGGTTCTGGTGCCAATGACGTTCTGGCGCGCCTTTAAAAACGACGTTGAACGCCATAAGAAAATCGCGCGCATCACATTCCCGATCTGGCTTTATGTTTCGGCAACCGGTGTTGTGATTTACCTGATGCTTTACAAGCTTTTCCCTGCGGGCTGAGCAGAATTGCAATTGGACTGGGTGCGAATCATGGGTAAATTAAGGCACATGAATAAATCAACCGCCATCCGGCTGCTGATACTCGTTGCGCTGGTTTTCGTGTGCAGCGATGTGCCGGCATGTCCGGGGTGAGCGGAGACTTTGTCCCCCGGCGGGGGACCCGCGGTCAGTCTGACAGCTCAAGGATTCGGCTGGAGCATTATTTTCATGCTCGCCGTTATCCATTCGCTGATCGGGCTGGCGGTTTACAAAGTATACGGCATCGTCAAGGCTGAAGAAGCGCGCCAGGCCGCAAACCAAAGCTGACTTTATTCGCGAGCTGTGACGCTGCTGATTTCAAGCACCGGCGTTTCCGTCGACGAACCCTGAACTGCAAGACCTGTCACGGTGATTCGCCGGCCAACGTAATTCTCCAAATCGAGTCCGGCGCGCGCGCTGAGATAATGAATCGTGCGCCCGTCCCGAACCAGGGCATACGTTGCGCCTTCGACGGGGCTGAGCGTTGCGCGTTCGATCGTTCCATCACTCGTGATCACGGGCCCACCGGCGTTTACGGATCCCACTTGAGTTTCAAAATGCGGTTTCAAGCGAATCGATGCCGGCGCAGCGCTCGTTGGCTCAGGCAGTTCGCCCTGTGGGATTTCCAAAATTGGTGAAGCCGGCTTGAGCAATGGCGTTGCCGGCGATGGCGCCGCGTCTTCCACAGCCTTGCCCGAACCGAGCTCTACGATTTCGGCACGATTTCCAGGCTTTGATGGCTCGCGGCTGGGAAGAACAAATTTTGAACGCACGCGTTTATCGGCGTCTGGCTGCAGCGGCACGGGCAGCGCTGCGTCCTGATCGACTTGCGCAGCCTTATCCGCCACGTCGAGCGAAGGAACGCGCAACGGCTTATATGCAATCGACGTCGAATCCGGCTCTGCTTTTTCTGTGCGCGCTTTTGAGCGCGACGGCGCAGGGAGTGGACTGAACGTTTGCGGTTCGATTTCGACGGGCTCAACTTTTGGCGGCGCTTTAACAGCCGGCGCTGGAGGCACAACGGACGGATCGACAAAAAGGCCCCCGCGCCCGTCTGGCTCACTGATCGGCGCAGCAGGTTTCTTGGTGGCCTGCGCCTCAATTTCGGCCTTCTTCTTTAGCTCTGCCTCGCGAAGTATCTGCGCTTCCGCATCGGCCTTGCGCTTTGTCTCGGCAGCAATGCGCGCGGATTCAATTTGCTCAAGACGCCTGGCCTCAGTCTCCCGCTTGGCCTGCTCGTCGGCCTCAGCTTTTTTACGAGCTTCGAAATCGCGCTTTGCCTGCTCTTCGGCTTCAGCTTTCTTGCGAACTTCGACGTCTCGCCGGGCCTGCTCTTCGGCTTCGACGCGTTTTTTCGTTTCGGCAGCTTCAGTTTCGGCAGCGAGCCGGGCCGCGGTTTCACGCCGCGCCAGTTCTTCTGCTTCAGAGCGCTTTTTCGCCTCAAGCGCTAAACGGGCAGATTCTATCTGCTCAAGGCGCTTGGCGTCCGCTTCGCGGCGGGCCTGTTCTTCGGCGTCCGCCTTTTTGCGAGCTTCCGTGTCGCGCCGCGCCTGTTCTTCGGCTTCAAACTTCTTCCGGGATTCGATGGCCGCGAGATCCGCGAGGCGCCGCGCTTCAGCATCGCGGCGAGCCTGCTCAACTGCCTCGGCCTTTTTCGCTTCGACAGTCAGTCGCGCCGTCTCAGCTTGCGCAGAATCGCTCTCCTTTAATTCGCGCCGCGTATCTTCGATCGTGGCGGAGAGAGTCGCGGTAACCGCCGCAGTCTGTTCGGGAGTCCGCGCCGGCGAAACGACCGGCGCCGGCTTCGGTGCCGATGCAGCGGCAGCGGACTTCACAGCGGGCGCGGCAATCTGAGCCACTGGTGCTGGCGTAATTTTAGATGGAGCGGCCGAAGGGGCTTCGACGCCGGCGACCACATATCGCGCAGAGATATACGCCGTTGCCGCTTCGGGCGCTTGAATCTTGTACCAATTTCCTTCTTCGCCAACGATCGTGACGCTGGCACCCTTTTCGAGCTTTGCAACGAGTTGCGATTGTGGCGTCCCCGCGCTGTACACACGCGTGGCTGGACTTGAAACCGTCCCGCCGCGCTCGGCGCTGACTTGTACAAATTCCTTCCCGATCCAAACGGGGATACTCTGCGGCCACTGGATTTCGTACCAATCACCCTGAATGGCGCGCGCCTTTACATATTCGCCGCTCTTAAGCGTCGCAACAATGGCGCTGCGGGTATTTGGGCCGGTGCGGACGTTTACGTTGACCGCATTCACCTGGCCCCAAGCCTGATCTTCGCTGACGGGTTGGCGTGCGGCAGGTGCGGTCTCGGGCGCAGGAACGGGTGCCGGTGCAGGCGCCGCTTTGACGACAGGACGCTTTGCCGCCACAGCAACCGGAGCTTTTCGAGCGGTTGAGGCTGCGACGAGCCGGCCTTCTGCTTCAGCGCCGGATACGCGCGCCGAACCGAAAACGATCGCGCCTATAGCCAACACGGGGACAACGAATCGGACGATTGCCAGGCGATTGAGCATGGATTTGTGCTGCCTCCAAGACACGTTGCAAACTTCACGCATCAATGCGAAGCAGCCTCTGCGCTAACTAAGCGCGTGTTCCCCTGGAAGGCTCCCCCACAGTAAAAAGTTTATCGTCGCTGGTGCATAGCGACTTGAGCCCGAATGGTAACAATGCAGAATGGCTTTATGGTTTTGAAGTCACAGATTGAATACCAATGCCCGCAATGCCGATTGGCATGGTTGCCTTTTGCGCCAGGGTTGAAGTGCCCCAATTGTAATCGGGATGTGCCCGATACAGAGGTGACCGGAATCGTCGCCGAGGCCCTCGAATCTGCGCGATTCAATAAGCGTCTGTATGGACACTTTGAGCTCGAGTATTGGATCGCGCGCCGATTGGGCGATCGTTATATGGAGTGGGGCTTCAGAACACTGCAACTCGCGGAAGCCCAACCTGGTAGCGCTCCCGACAAGATTGCCATGACCGCTTTATTAGATATCGACCTCGAAGAGTTGGCGCCGCAGCGCACCCACGTGATGAATTTTCTAACTGCCCTCATCACGGCCTATCGCGAAGCCGTCGAGCGCTCTCCCGAAGACTGGCAAAAAATGCCCGAACCCGAAAAGCCGTTCTTTGGACGGAAAACAATCGACGATGAGTCCGTATAACAAATATTGACCTTTAAATATTTTTCTCAACACTTCCTTGCGATGCGACGAAAAAATGACAACATGCGCGCTCGCCGCGTATTGTACAAAGGGACTATTGAACATGAATTATCTGGTCTGCATGCTGTTGATCGCATTAGCCATGCTTTTCTTTCTTCGCGTATTGACCAAGTTTGAGCGAGGCCTCTGGCCCAGTGACAATGCGCGCTCGATGAGCGACGCGGTGCGCGAACTTATCGTGGGAAGCCGCGTTTCCTGACTTGCTGCCGTTCAATTCGCTGCTATGTCCGGTTAAATGCGCCATCTGTTTTGGTTTCGTCATGATCTCCGCCTGAATGATAATACGGGTTTTCACGCCGCCTGCCGCGCCGGCGATGTTGTACCGTGCGTTGTCCTCGATGACGCATTTCTCAAGAACAATCCAGCGATCGGCCCGAATCGCTGTGCCTTGTTTCTGCGCGCAGTTGCTGACTTGTCCTGCAATCTAGAACGACATGGTGCGATGCTTGTTGTACGACACGGACGGCCGAGTGCGGTACTCCCTCAATTATTGAAAGAAGCACGGGCCGACGGCATTTATTTCAATCGCGATTACGAACCTTATGCGGTCGAACGCGACAGTCGCGTTGAGGCCGCCATTCGAGCGGCGGGCGGAACGGTCACCACATTCAAGGACTTAGTGGTATTCGAAAGCGGCGAAGTCCTAACTCAAGCTGGCAAGCCGCACGTCGTTTTTTCGCGCTTCCGCGACTGCTGGTTGAAACAAGAGCTTGTTCCGGTAGTCGTGCCGCTTGCAAAAGACATTCGTTTTCCAAAAGGGCTGAAACTGAAATCAGTCGCGGTCGATGAAACCGCGTTTGTTCCTGAAAGCCTCGTTCCCATCGTTACGGAAGCCAGCGGGCGCCAGAGACTAAAGGAATTTCTGTCAGACCCCATCTTTGATTATGCAATCGAGCGCGATGTTCCGGCGCACGATGGCACCTCGCGGCTTTCGCCGCATTTGAAATTCGGCACACTGAGCCCCCGCACCGTGCTGGCTCCGGCGCGTGAAATGTTGCGGGCCTCAAAAGGCGCTCAGCGGAAAAGCATTGAAACGTTCATCAGTGAACTGATCTGGCGCGATTTCTTTTTCAACATCATGGCCGCGTTTCCGCATGTGGCTCACGGAGCGTTCCGACAGAAATACGACGCCATCAAATGGAAATCGTCGCCGGCGCATTTTCGTGCCTGGCAGCAGGGACGAACCGGATATCCGATCGTCGACGCGGGCATGCGCCAATTGAAGGCGCTGGGCTGGATGCACAACCGTGTTCGCATGATCACCGCGAGCTTTCTGTGCAAGGATCTGCTGATCAATTGGCGCGAGGGCGAGCGGCACTTTTCGCGGCTTTTGATCGACGGCGAATTCGCAGTGAACAACGGCAACTGGCAGTGGGTCGCCGGAACAGGCACCGACGCTCAGCCTTATTTCCGAATCTTTAATCCGACAACGCAAGGCCAGCGATTTGATCCGGATGGCGCGTATGTTCGGCAATGGATTCCTGAACTTCAGCACGTCAGCACAGCGCGAATTCATACGCCGTGGCTTGAGCGCGCCAACTGTCCCGAGTACCCGTTGCCCATCGTGGATCATGCCTTGCAGCGCGTAAAGGCATTGAAGCTCTACCGTGCCGCGGCTAAATGATATTATGCCCAGTATCTTATTCGTACATGCCGATTATACTGGCGTGTGTTTTATTGCGTCCAACATTGATTCGAGGCGTATGCCGTGGCTGAGGGCGTTTATCCCAATGGGCTTCCGCATCCGCCGCCGGCGCTGCGCGCGCGACTGGCCATTGAACTCGGCGTCATCCTTGCGCTGACCGGCATTTTTCTTTACGTCACGACTACATTGAAAATCCGCAGCACGCCGCTGTACGTCGGCATGGCGCTGATTGGCTTCGCTATGATCGGGCTGAATCGAAAAGAGACTGCGGAACGCATCTGGGGTCCGCCCGACTATCCGGAATTCGACCGCCTCCGCCGCGCAGCCGTGAATGTGTCACTCTTTACGGTCCCAACCATTTTGCTGTTTCTGATTCTCGGAATCGTTGGCCGTTATCAGAACTGGCTTTGGTTCGCGACCATGAAGCCAACGCCAATGTTCAGCCCGAATTTTTTCCTCGCGCTGGCGGTGTACATTCCGTGGGCGATGTTGCAGCAGACGCTTTTTCAATTTTATCTGCTCGGCCGATTCCGAGCCTTAATGCCATTCGCCTCTCCGATTTTTCTTTCGACGGTTAACGGCATTCTGTATGGCCTGGTTCATCTCGGTCCATCGTGGTCCGAAGTTGGCGTGACAGTAGTGACGATTTTGGGCGGAGTGTTTTGGAGTTACTCGTACTACCGCGACCGCTACGTGCTGCCGATCGCGGTCTCGCACGCCGTGCTGGGCTGTACATTTTACTATTGGATCTATGGTCGCGATCTGGTGCAGGAAATGTTGGAGAAGTTTGGGTAACTGCAGGCGCCTCTTCCTGAATTACTGCATATCCCGCTCGATTGTGATCGACTTCAAACCAGGTTTGCCAGTGCAATTGATGGTATACGTTTCGTCAGCCGTTTTTGTTATGTGAACATCTTCCTTGGCTTGGCCGCCATCTTCCCAGCGATAAATTATTTTGATTGGCGCCGCGCCGCCGTGAGGTTCTTTGTAATCGGCATCAATGCGGTAGCGCCAGAATAGACAATTGCCGCGGCTGGCGATGCTGTAGCGGACCAGCGCCTTGCGCGTGCCTGGCGGAATCTCCTCGAAACTGACCCACTTCGCGTTCTGACGTGTGGGGCCTTCGGCGCGGCCAACGGTCTTGAACGTCTTGCCTTCGTCGAACGAAACTTGCAGATCGCAACCTTCCGTTTTCTGGCCTGCACGGTAGTTGCATCCAAAGCGCAGCCGCGTCATGTCGCCCGGTGTTTCGACGGGAAAAGTCAGCTCGCCGCTCGGGCCTGTCGGCATAACGATTCCATTTTTATCAAGGGACTCTTTGTTGATGTTGTTGAGCACCGCTCCGAGTTCTTCATAGGTTACCTGTTTGCCTTTGAACTTCGGTCCGGCACCCTCAATCGAAATCGTCCCTTCCTGCGCGCCTGCGCTGAAAGTGATTTTGTTCTCGCCTTTATCCAGCGCCGGCAGGGCGCGCTGCGAGTGCTGGATGTCGTGCGTGAGCTTCAACGAATCGAGGCCGGTGCTCTTTCCATTCAGCGTGAACTTCAGGCGATAGTCGTAACGGCGCAGCACGCTCGGGGTCAGATCTATCTTCTGTGCGCCGGACGCCGAAACTTTTGCCAGCTCTTTCCAGTCGCGACCGTGATTGTCGGAGAATGAAACCTGGACCACCCCGCCCTCGCCGATCAACGCGTCGAACGTCACTTCGCCCGTTAGATACACGTAGCTGCTCGGCATGCGCACAACGAATTCGCCGGGCTGAGCGGCATCTTTTACATGCAGCGCGCCCGCAGCGCCGTCGGCAGACTTCAATGCCACGTTTGATGCCGAAACGAATGCGTCAAGCACGCCGGTATCGCCGAGCGGCACGGTGTACTCCAGCGTACCGTTGCCGACGCGGCCGTTGGCGATGTCACCCCATTTCGGTGTGTAATACAGCACACCTCTGCCGACCTGTGCAGTGATGCATTCGACGTTGCCGCCGCCGGCGTTGATATGCAGGCCTTTGTTGCTCCAGTTTCGCGTGAGACGCTCGCCTTTGCGCAGTTGAATGTTGACGCGGTAGCCCTGGCTGCTGGCTTCTTCGTACTGAAACGGCGTCTTGTTGGTGCCGTCATAAATAATCATGGCCGAGGGCCAGCCGAAATAATTCAGCGAAAAGTTGCCGGCCTTGTCGTACGTCGGACAACTGGCAAGCAGCTCGGGACCCTTTGCGAGTCCGGGTGATTTCAAAAATTCTTTAATCTTCGCGTCATTGCCGAGGTAGCCGGAGTTTTTCGCATGCCAGTCGCGCACAGCTGCGGTGAGATCCTCCACACTGGCTACCGATCCGTCCGGTTTTTTGAAATAGCAGATCATTCCGGGGTCGAACATGTGCCACGCGTCGCCGTACTGCAACTCGACGACGCCCCAACGGTTGATCGTCCACGATCGCGTCTCGAACCCGAGTTGCCGGCCCAGCTGCTGAAAGGCCGGCTGTGCCGCCGTGCCGCCGCAATAACCGTAGACGTTGAATAGCTTGATGGCATCCAGAGTGCCAGAATCGCCGAGCCCCAGGAATTCCTGCGGCAGGGAATCGTGATGACGGAATTTGACAACTGTTTCCCAGGCGGCCAGTGCCTTCTGCTCGTCGGTCATGCCCGGCTTGATTACTGCGTTTTTCCAAGCGTCGAAGCTGGAGACGTCCTCGACTTTGTCGGAGAGAACCTTGACGTTACTGACAATCGCAGGTTCGCCGGCGCAAAGTGACCCAATGAAAAACAATCCGATTATGGCCCGGAAAAATCGTGACATTAGAATCTCCGCTGAAATCTTTAATGACATAACCCAGCGGAGCGAAAAACTCAGTATGAATAGCGTGTTCAATTTAACTGCGTGTCAGCAGGCCTGCCTCAAATCAAGCCCCACTTTTTCCTAAACATCCATTCCAAGGAAAGCAGTGCGATGAAAAGACCCATGATCCAGGGCGAGTTCCATAAATCCGTCACGCCGCTCATCGGCTTGGAGTAGCCGCCGTGGCGCTTGTGCAGGGCCTCGAAGGCGTCGCTGGCGTGTTCGGGATCAAAATATGTTCCACCGCTGAGTGTCGCGATCCGGCGCAGCAGATTCAGATTCGCTTTGGGATTGTCGTGCTCGACATCGGGCGCGGTGACCTGCACATCAACCGTGTCGCTATCGATGACTGTGCCGTCAGGATTCAGCGCGGCCGCGCGGAAGCGATATGTGCCGCTGCTGCCCAGCGCAAAACGCTTTTCACGCTCTCCCGATCCGCGGCCCAGGTCCTCTTTTAATACGGGAGCTTCCAATTCTCCTTGCGTGCGCGTCAGCGTGACCACGATCTGCGCGTCTTTGATGGCCTTCGCTGTCTTCTCGGTCTCGTGCACATGGACGTGAAAGATCGATTCTTCGCCGCTCTGAAGTTGCAGCCGTTCGGCGTCCACAAACACGGCCTTTTCGTTGTCGCGATAATCGCTCCGCGTCAACCACGTCACTAGATTGCGCCAGAAGCGCTTGTGCATCTCGCCTTGTCCGGATTTTAAAACCCATTGCCAGGTCATGTCGGCGGTGAAGACTCCACTGCGGCCTTTGCCGTAATCCTCAACGACCAGCAGCGGCGAGTTGTCCGCGTGCAGAAGTACATGCGCGATTTGACGCGGCATGCGCACTCGATTTACGCCGGGAAGCGGCGGCAGAATTCGCCATAACGCAGCGCTCAGTTCCGGGGTGTCGCCCACGGCCAGGATGGGATGCTCCGCTTCTTCCTGCGTCACTGAAATCGGCAGCGGCCCATCGCGTGTTCCATCGGACGGCGACAACACGACTGGAAGCACGCGGCCGATCGGCGAATTCTGCCAGTTTCCCGCGCCGAAATTGCTCATGCCGCCGATCATGAGCACTGCACCGCCGCGCTCGACGAATTCGGCGAGCTGCTGCAATTGCTGCCGGTCGAAACGCGATGCGGGCAGATCGCCGATGATGATCAACTTGTATTGCGGAGCATCGTCGGTATCCCACGGCAGGAGATCTTTTTCAGACGAGGTTCGCGCCTTGAATGCATTCACCGCCGAAAACTTAATGTTGGGAGCCGTCTCCAATGCTGACCGGATCGCGCCGAATTCTTTGCGGATCGCTCCCTCAACGTACCAGATCCCGAGTTTGCTCCGGTACACGCGGAAAAATGCAGTCCGCGTATTGTTTCCCATGTCGGCCTCTTCGGGGATCGAGCCGATGGCGGCGACGACGCGATGGACGCCAAGCGCGTCAGGAAAATAAGGAACTTCGACCACTGGATAAATGCGGTTGGGCCCAGGCTCGAGCGCGATCTGGCTTTCGTGGATGCGTTTACCTCCGATGTCGATAGTCAGCGGCACCGTTACGGCTTCCGGCAGCGTCGATTCAATTTCCACGCGCAACATCATGCGGGACTTGATGAACGCCTTTTCTGGAACCGATAGTTCGCGGATGCGAATGTCTTTGTATGCCGTGGGCGTGGCTTCCTGGCCCAAACCGATCACGTACAGCGGAACTCCAGCGCGTTCCAACTCCAACGCCGCGGGCACGACATCCTTTAACGCATTATGCCGGCCGTCTGAGATGACGATCGCGCCGGCCGCCGACACACCGCCAGCCTCGGCTGAAAATGCTTCAAGAAGCGTGGCAATATCGGTGCTGGTGCCCGTGGGTCGCTCATCGAATGGTTTGCCACCCGGCAACATTTCACCTGGCAAAGCCGTGGTCTTACGCACGCCGCCTTCAAACAAGTAACGCTGCAGATCGAATTCTCCCGCGAGCCGTTCCATGTCGGCGCGATGAGTTTTAAAAATATCTCCGGCGCTTTCCCAGCGCGTGCGACCCTTGGGAGTATCTCGCAGATCCATGGACGCGGAACTATCGAGCGCCACAAAACAAATTCCGCCCTCGTGAAGCTGCCAGGTCGAAACCAGAACCGGCCGCGCGAGGCACATCATCAGCACAAAGAACGCCGATACGCGCAGCAGGCCCAGGAAAAATTTCTTTTCAAGCGCGAGTTTTCGCGTCGTCTGCACGTACGCGCGTCGCACGCTGAAAAGCAAAAGCACAACAAGACACCAGAAAACCCAGCCCGGCAGCATGCAATCAAATTGAAAGTGCGTGCTTGTTTCCGCCTGTGGCGCGGCAGGTACTGCCGCCGCAGCGCTGGGCTGAGCAACCGCGGGAGGTGGCGGCTGAACTTGCTTAGCTTCCGCCATGTTTCACCTCGCTGGCGGCATGTTCCGCAATGGCATTCAATTCCGGCGCTTCGTCGGGCTCGATGGATGGTTTGGCCGGCTCGTCTTCAGCCTCAAATTCGTTTGTATAGAGCCTGTTCGACAAAAAGCTTTCGGCCAGGATGAATGCAAAAAGTAGCAACAGCAGCGCGGTACTGATCTCGCGTTTTTGAATTAACGTATCGCTCCCCAGACGCGGTGCGTCCGAATAGTGCTTCACGATCTGCGCCGGATATGGAGCCAGCGCTCGCAGCGCGATTTCCCGAGAAGCTTTTGTCAGATTCGATTCGCCAGGTTCAGCATTCACAGCGACCAGTTTGCTCAGCGGCACGTTCGAGCCCGATGGATACCAACTAAAATTGTGAATGCCCGGCCGATCGATGGCCGGAACGATGACCGAAATGCTTGAGCCGCCGCCAGTCGCGCCCTTGGATTCGATGCGGCCAAGGTCAACATGCAATATCGTCGGCGTCGTCTCGCCTGGCTTGCGCCAAAAAACCTGGCCACTCGCCGGCGGGCTGGGCAGTGTGAGAAAAAATGGAAAACCGAGCCGCGCCCGCGCGCCGGTGTCTTCGCCGGAAAGCAAGCGCACGCCGTCGAGAACAAGCGTCACAAAGGCTTCGGCGCGGCGCGGAAGATCGCTGCACTCCAGTCCCGGATCAAGCGCCGCGAGCAGCACGCGGCCGCGCCCATAGACTTTTTCAAGCAGCAGCGGCGAGCCGTCGGCAATAGTCAGCACAACCTGTGCGTTGGGATCCCGTGCTTCAGGCGCAATTTTTACAAGACCGCGAATCATCGTTTCGCGCAGCACCGAGCTGACGCTGGGCGTCACATGCGCGAGGCCTGGATGATCGGGCTGAGCAATATTCAGAGGCTGCGGTTTCGCCAGCGCGCCATAGGTCGTGATATTTCCAGGAAGCAGGCCGTTGTAACTGGCGTGCTGCTGAAACCCGTAGCGCGAAACATTGGCGGCCGTATTGGGGCCAAGCCAGACGAATAGTCCCCCGCCCTCCGCAGTCCACTGCTGCAGCGCATTCCAGCTCGCGTCGGAGAGTGCGCCGCAGTCCGCGAGAATCACCACGCGATGTTTGGCCAGTTTGCTCAACGTCAATTCGCCGGCAGGCTCGACGCTGCAGGTCAGTCCGCTCATTCCCAAAATATCGTCGCCAGCGCCCGGCTGAAGTGCAGCGCGCAGAAAAAAGCCGGTGCCTTTCTGTTCGCCCTGCCCCGGTCGTTCAACGATCAGCGCGCTGGCGGGGCGTCCGGTGGAATACGCGAACAGGAAATCCTGATCAATCATCAGGCGGTCGGAGTCGGTCAGGCGCAGCTGGCCGAAGTGCGAACCCGCGCCGCCCGTGGGAAATTGCATTTCGACATCCACCAGATCCTGGCCCTTCGGGTCGACCAGCTTCTGCGCAACTTTTTGCGCGTCGATATACACTTCAAGCAACGACGCGTGATTTTTATCGACGGGCTGGAATTTTCCCGCCAGCGTCGCCTTCGAATCGGCCGGAAGCACGGTCGCCGGAAGATTTGCGCTGATGACCGCGCCGTTTGGAGCCACATCGCCGCCAACGTCCACCACGAACAGCGGCGGCAAATCGGTCGATGTCGGTTTCTTGTCCAGCGATTGGCCGCGCCGCGAGAGCAGTGCATTAATGGCATTAGCCTGCATGTCTGTAAACAAAACAATGCCCGCGTCTGCACTAGAACGGTCGCGCGACAGAATTTCGGTCGCCGCCTGTAATGCCTTTCCGAGATCGAGTCCACGCCCTGTGGGCTGTGCATTTGTTATTTGCTGCCGCACCACTTCGTGCCGGAAACTGAGGCGGCTCTGTGCCCGCTCGACATTTTCTGTGGCAAAGATCAGTCCCACGCGCGCATCGGGCGCTAGGCGATCGAGCATTTGCAGCGCCTGCTTGCGCGCCAGATCGAAGCGCGTGCCTTCAGGTTCCAGATAATTCATGCTCAGCGAGCGGTCGAAAACAAGGACGAAGTCGCCGCGCAATTTGGCCTGAGCCAACGTGGGCTCCGACGGATAGTTCAAATAAAGTCCATAAAGAATCAGGATCCCGATCGCGCCGGTAATGAATTCGCGCTGATAAAGCGCCAGCGCGATCAGCATTGAAAAAATAGCCCCGATGGCAATCCATCCGCACGAAGCCGCAGATCCACCAACTAACGGCCGCGCCAGACCAAGGGCCAGACAAATGATCGCAACGATTCGCAGCAGCAGCAGCAGGAAATGCTTGAGTTTCATCGCGCGGGCGCTGGATTTCTGCGAGCGCAGAATGAATCGCAGCGCTGGAAAACGATGTGGAATAGGCCGGCTGCGCGCCAAAAGGTGAATGAGAACGGGAACACCCGTCGCGGCAAGACCCCATAGCAATGGTGCTGAAAGAAAATCCATCAACGGCGAATTCCAGAGAAAAGAACGAGCGTCAACACGATCGCATCACTTTCCGCACCGACGCTGCAAGTAAGCCAGCAACGGCTTGTCAAAACTTTGCGATGTATCCACGGAGACAAAATCAATGTGCCGCTTCAAACATTCACTTTTGTAACGCTCCAGAAAGGCCCGCAGTTCGGAGAGATATGCATTCCGAATCGACGGCGGGTCGGCGACGATGCTGTCGGGCAACCCTTCGATGTCTTCAAACCGCGTCAGGTCCTGAAATGGAAACTGCGCCTCAGCTGCGTCGAGAATCTGAAAAATAATCACGTCATGACCGCGATAGCGCAGATGCGAAAGAGCCTCGAGCATTTTGTCTTCGCCCTGATCATCGAGCAGGTCTGAAAAAATCATCACCATGCCACGGTGGTCGATCATCTCGGCAATTTGATGCAGATTTTCTGCCAGCCGCGTCTGCCCGCTCGGAACGGTTTCCGAAAGAGTCTTTAAAATCGCGAAGAGGTGCGACGATTTACTCTTCGGCTTTAGGAACGCTTTGATCGAATCGCCGGAGGTCACCAGCCCCACCGGATCCTGTTGATGAATCATCATGTAAGCCATGGCCGCAGCGAGATAGGTCGCATAATTCAGCTTGCTGATGCCGCCGGGCTTGCCGGAGTATCCCATGCTGGCCGAGACATCCACGACCAGGTGTCCCGTCAGATTGGTTTCGGCTTCGAACTGTTTGACGTAGTACCGGTTCGTGCGCGACCAGAGTTTCCAGTCAATGGCCCGCACATCATCGCCGCGCACATACTTGCGATGCTCCGAGAACTCGACCGAGAAACCCTTATAGGGCGAGCTGTGCAGGCCGGACAGAAATCCTTCGATCAGGAACTTGGCCTTTAGATCAAAACGCTGCACCTGGCGAATGACTTCGGGACGTAAATACGCTTCGGGGGCGAGCTTTGCCATTCCATGATCCTGTGCGCCAAATGAAGGACGGTGGAACAAACCCCCTCGCTGCAGACATATTGTAAATAGAGGAGGGACATTGAAAAGAGGAGGATGAATTATGTCCCTGCTACGTGCATGTGTACTGCTCGTTGGACTGTCGATCGGGGCTCCCGCAATGGCGGCGAGCGTGGGTTTTTCGATCGGGGTCGGCCCCAGTTATTCGTATGGATATTCGCCCTATTATTATAGTTCTCCCTATTATTCGTCTTATGGTTACAGCCCTTATTACTACAGTACGTATTACACCCGTCCCTACTACTATTCTTCACCGTACTACTATAGCCCGGGCATAACCTTTAATTATGGCTACTATCCGCGACATCATCGTCACTACTACCGTCATTGGTAAAGATTGGAACTATTGTTGAGGCGGAGAGTTCGAGGCAGGGCGAATAGAAGAAGGAGACGTATGGTTTTATTACGTGCGGTGTTGTTCTTCTTGAGCCTGGCTGCGGCGCCCTGCCTCGCTGCAGAGCTTGGATTGTCGCCCGGCGCCGGCTCCAGCGATTCTTACCTCTATGGCAGCCGGCCGTCGTTTACGTACAGTCCATATTATTATGGCTCCTATGGCAGTTCGTATTACAGCGGGGTCAGCCGATCTTACTACTACAACGGTACCAATAGTTATTACGAATTCCCATACAACCGGCTTCGACCTTACTTACGGAATGAAAATCGACCGTACCGAAACTTGAGATATTGGCGACGTTAAGTAACCGCATTTTCGGTCATTTTTCACTAGAAGCAGCCAAGGCGGCTGCTTTTTTTACGTCTTAACTGTGCTTGGCTTAACACGATTGGTCGATTAGTATATCGGGTTCATTCATAGACCCGGCTAACTGCTCGGCGAAGGATCGCTTTCGGAGGGGGTCCCAAGGTTGATGTTTGCATTTAAGTGTGGCAAAGCGTGCATTGGTGCTCTTTTGCTGCTATGCAGCGCCACAATTTACGCCGCCGCGCCTACCCCAGCCATCTCAGCGAGCCCTTCGGAAGGCAATGCTCCGCTCGGAGTTTTCTTCGATGCCGGCGGATCGTCTACGGATGCCACATCGTTTCTCTGGGAGTTCGGCGACGGCTCGATTTCGACTTCGAAAACTGTAACCCACGTGTTTGTGGTAGCCGGAACATATGTCACCAAACTGACCACGACCAACGCCGCGGGCGAAAGCGCCTCGTCGCAGGTCACCATAACTGTTGCCGGAACGGGTGCAGGTCCGGTTACCAGCGGCATGAATTTCCGATGGTCGCTGACGTCCGCCAATTTCAATTTGAAGCACAGCCAGGTTACCGGCGATTCATTGAATTTGACTTCGACATTCAATACCGTCGATCTGCCTGGAGAACTTGAAGGGCTCGCGGCGTCTTTTTCGATTAACGATACCTTCACCGTTGCGGGCATCCTCGGAGTCAACGGCGGCATGCAAAGCCCCGACGGACGTAAGCCGTCGTTTTTCATTCAGGTGAATCCGGTCGATCAGACGTTTGAGGCATTCATTTCCAAATCAGACATGAAGGCTGCATTTGCACTGTCCGGCGCAACAAACAGTACAGTTGCCGCGCCCGGTGTTCTAACTCCGGTCAAATTTACGCTCACCGTCGGCGCGCAGACCTATTCCATCGTTGAGAGCTTCTCCTACGTTTCTACTGCGGGTTCATCCGGCCGCGGACAGTTCATTCTCAAGAAGGGACAGGGAGCAATTAACGATGGGTTTTTTGTGATATCCAAAGCGTCAGCGATCGAAAACCTTACAGGCACCGGACACTATTACGAATTCGACGGCTTTATCTCCCGGCCGGCTGCACAACTTCTGCAATCGCCCACAGCCAGCGGAACGTTCACGTTCAAATTCAACGATGCTGATCCCGTCGTCATTACCTCCGATCGGTTGCGCATTGCCGGTTCCAAGATTGTCTACGACCAGAGTGACCGTGACCTTGGTGGTATTCGCCATTTGCTGATCGATGTCAAAACGCGCATATTCGTTATTAAGACATGGGATATTCTTGCGGACATCAAGATCGGCGGAACTGACCTTCCACTGCGGGGCAAGCCGTTCACGGCATTTAATTTTACGCTGCGTGCGGACCTCGACCAGGCCGACGGCACCAAACTTCAGGCCGTTACAGCCACCCGCATGACCCGCCGTACCACAGACGACGCATTCTGGCAGACCGGCCGCCGCGGCAAAAAACAGTAGGCACGTTTTACTTATGGCTGTCTTCCGGTGGTTCGTCGAACATTTCCGGCTCGGGTGAGGCGGCGTCGCGAACAGGCTGCGCTACCCGTTCCACTTCGAATTCAGACTCCAATGCTGAAATGGGCGCCGACTCAGATGCCAGGGCGTCCTCAAAAACCTTTGAACCCGTGTTCTCCAGCGCGTCGGCATGTTCGAGTGCATTGAGCCGCCGGTGATAGGCCGCGATCAAATCTCTGCGGCTCAGCATGCCGATCACTTTCATGCTTCCCACGGGGCCACGCGGACGGCGTATTACGGCGGAGATCGTCGTCTTGCCGGCGCTGCCGTTCTTGTCGGCGTCTTCGACGATCGGAATCTCGTCAATGTTTTTGCGCGTGAAAATGCGCAGCACATCATCGAGGTTCGTTTCCAACAGCACGCCCGAGATATCCGTACGGCCCAGGTCTCCAGCGACGACCAGGTTTCCGACAGACTGCTCATTCATGATCTGCCGGATGTCGCCCAGCGAAAAAATGCCTACAAGGCAATGTTTTTCATCGACGATCGGGAACACAGTCGCGGTCGAACCCTTGATGCGCTCGAGCACCACATTGAATGGCGTATCGGCGGTGAAAACCTCAGGCTCGACGCGATCTATCACGGCGTCGGAAACCTTTATGTCCGCGAGAACATTCACCAGGAAGTCGCCGCGGTGCGCCGGGGAATCGCTGATGCCCGGGACCTGTTCCTCATTCAACGTAAACGAGCGGCTCAGCAGGTACGCCGACGCGCAGGTCATCATCAATGGCACGGCCAGTCCATACGAGCCGGTGATTTCGCTGACCATCACCAGGCTGGCGATCGGTGTCTTGGTACAGGCCGCGAAGACTCCGCCCATGCCGACCAGAATCATGCCCGCGCGCGCATTAGGAGTCAGCGCAAAGTACGAATGCATCCAGCCGGCATCGTTCAGTGCCCGGCACAATTTGGCATAGGCCGCCCCAGTGATTCCACCCAAAAAAAGCGCCGGAAAAAGAAGGCCGCCTGAGCCGCCGGAGCCGATCGTCAATCCGGTGGCCACGATTTTCGCCAGAACTACTGCAGCGAGAAACCCGGCGAGTTGCAATGAAACGCGTGGATCAATCGAGCTGTTGTCCATCGCGCTGTTGATCACCGTTTGCAAGTACGAATGCCCGCCGGCCATGATGTGCTGCGGATGCGATGTGCCCAATTCAAACGGCGACGGAATCTTTCCCACGCTCAAGGCCAACGCCAGGGCCAGCAATCCCAGCAGCGCTCCGCCCAGCGCCGGTTTCGTTATCTTCGGAATAGGGAGACGCTTAAAAAGCCCGTGCTCCAGCAGCCCCAAGCCCTTTACAAAAATGAACGCCACCAGCGCACACAGAATACTGAGCATTGCGTAGTGCAGCAGTTCGGCGATTGAGCTCCCGCCTTCGGATGGAAAAGTGATGGCTGGAAGCGGTCCGCCCAGCGGGTTCCTGAATTCAAGAATCCGCGCGTGGCCTTCGATCGCCGTGAAAACGGAATAGGCCGTCACCGAACTGATAACTCCAGGAATCACCGCGTCATGCTCAAAGTCCGGCTCGCGGTAAAGAACTTCGGCGGCGAACAACGCTCCGCCCAATGGCGCCTTGAAGATCGCGCCGATTCCCCCGGCCACGCCTGCCAGCATGAGAATGCGCCGGTCGCGAACACTCAGCCTCAGCAGCGTTGCCAGCGTCGAGCCGAAACCGGCACCGATCTGCGCAATAGGGCCTTCTTTGCCGGCCGATCCTCCTGATCCGATCGTCAGCGCTGAGCAGATCCCTTTAACCAATGGAACGCGCGCGCGGATTTCGCCTTTGTTGCGGTGGAAAGCACGGATAACCGAATCCGTTCCGTGGCCGGTCGCTTCGGGCGCAAGCCACAACGCCAGCGCTCCGGCAAAAAAGCCGCCCACTGCCGGAACGACGATCAATGGCCAGTAGGCTGAATTGCCGCTTTGAAACACCCATTCGGCCAGCACATGTTGTTCGATGAACTTCAGGGTGTAGTCAAAAACAAGCGCGCCAAAGCCTGAAACCACACCGACCAGCACACAAAGGCAGAGCAGGCGGAACCAGGATTGCAGCCCAAAAAATCGTGCGGTTCGTTCGAGACTTCGTCGCAACATGACCGCAAAGTTTACCACGCCCGTCTGCTGTTTATAGGTCCTATAGCACCGTTGCGTCCTATAAGCGCTGGAAGGCGTTGGACTTTAATTTTTCCTGATTTTTTGCAGTAAAGACCAGCCTCTTCCGTCTACAATCGACTTTAGGCGCCGGAGGGCCTGCCCGTGAACTATTTGCACCGAACTGCCATAGCCATGCTTTCCATCAGTCTAAGTACTGCATTGCATGCCGCCGCGGCTACCACCTCGGGCAGCGATGACGGCGGCTTGGTGATTGCCCCCAGCGTCAAAGTTCTGGCCGAGCAACCTCTGGACGCCAAAAAAGTCGACGAATTCTGCAGAACTTTGTGCGCCGTAACCGCCGGCGAACGAGACCGCGCCGTGGCCGTGGCTGCGCTGACCAAAGACCGCAAGAAAACCGCCGAATTGCTCATCGCCAATCTGGATCCCAAGAAGGCGACCGAATCTGAAACGCGCTTGGGCGCTCTAAAAGGCATCGACGTCGTCCGGCCCACCGATCAGAAAACGTCCATCGCCCTGGGCCTGGCCGCTGCTGCAGATCCGATCGTCGAAGTGCGCAAAGCAGCGACGGCGCTGGTGAAATCGCGTGTCGATGACTATGCCATCGGCACCATGTTGAATACGTTGACGTCGACGTACGACGCGGCCGGCAACATGCGTGACAAGATTCTGGGCGCGATGGCCGCCGACGCCCTGCGCGACCTGAACGACAAACGCGTCTACCAGGCGCTGCTGTACTACGTCACGATGGAACTGCGCCTGACCAACATTTCGACCGGTTCTCTCACCACCCGGCAGATCGATTCGTTCGCCGTCAACAGCGGCGCAAACGTGAACGTCCTTGTGCAGCTTGCCTTCCCGATCCAGTTCCCCGAGCTCTCAATGGAACGCGTCCGAACCACAGTTAAAGCACCCGCGCTCAATGCTTTGGAGACGCTTTCCGGCGAAAACTTCGGCAACGATGTCGAGAAGTGGGAGCGCTGGGGCCGCAAGCTGAAATAACTTCAACGGGCGAGTGGCAGCCTCAACCTCTGCCCCTCACCTATACTATACCGATTAGCCTCGGCCATCTGACACTCAGATTTTTCAAAAACTTTTCAAGCCCCGTCCAAATCAAGACTTATGTGATCAAAAATGTACTGCTCTTTTAGCGACCTTGAGCGGTTCGACCGATTTCAAAGGACTTACAGCGACAAGTTTCGCTCTTCCCTTCTATCTATACTAAGACACTTAGCCCCGAAATTTTGGACGCAGATTTTAAAAAATCTTTTGCGGGCTCGGCAACCGGTCCGATGTGCGACTTGCAACGCCAAAGGTTCGCACCGGAAAAGTTGTCTTTGCTATGTCGCCGGCTGTGGGTGCCGCGACACGCAGCGCAGCGGAGTGTCGCGCTTTGGCGCCAGCTTGGACCTTGGAGTTTGGTCTTCGATCCGTCCTCGTGGAGCGCTTGGGATTCTTTTTCTCCCATTAAGCTGGATCTCAATAGCAATTTTTGTTGCCTTCATTTCGCGTGGGCACCCGACGGAGGGGCCCAAGCGGCGTGAACGTGGTCTAAGCAGTGCCACTCGCCCGATTGGCTTTCTGCTCGCCGTTTTGTCGGAATTCAAGACGCTTGCGTTGATCAATGATCAGGCTACTGCAAAGTCCCAAAGCGAGAATTAGAATGAGCCATGTTATTGGCAGAACCATGATACCAGTCCATTTCTCGGGTCGTCTCTTCGACCAAACGTGGGCGGTGTAATCATCGCTTGTTGCTACGATCAACATACCATCGGGTGAAAATGCGACTAAATTGATTCTTTTATCGGGGCCGTGCAGCGTAAATAGTTGCTTCTTGGTTTCAACTTCCCAAATGGAAGCAGTGATCCCTGATTCGTCGGTATAGATTGCTGTTTTATCGTCGGGTGACAAGATTGAGGCATGCCTAGGTAGTGCCTTTACCTTGGCATTAACTTCGGCGAGGGTCCTTGTATCCCATACCATGGTTTTACCTTCCGAATCGGCAGTAACAGCGTACAAACTATCTGTACAAAATATGGCGCGCTTAAACCTACCATCAACAGCGATTAAGGCTCCTTCCTGCATTCCAGAAACCAAATTCCAAATCTTTGCGGTTCCATCGAAACATGTGGTCAATAACCTCGCGCCATCCGCAGAAAAAGATAACGGCCCTACCCATGCTGGGTGCTTGAGCACGAGCGTGCAGCGCCCCGTCATTCGGTCCCAAATGCGAGCCGTATTATCCAGACTCGCAGTTGCAATGAATTTCCCATCACAGGAAAATAAAACATCACTTATCTTGTCCGAATGTTCTTCGAGCGTGATATCCTGTTTTCCATTCTCTAAATTCCAGATTCGTGCAGTATTGTCAGCGGAAGCAGTTAACAAGGTTTTCTGATCTGGCGAGAAATCAAAATTCGAAACAGGTCCCGTGTGCCCGCGGAGAACATACTGCATCACCCAAGGATCCCATTGCGACCATAAACCTATAATTCCTCCTATGAGCAATACGAACAACACGAGTGATCTCAATGAAAACTGGGCGGGTGGCACTGATTTGACGCTCCTAATCGGCTGATGGCACTGACGATCCGGCACCACTCGGCTGCCGTTTGCCGGGTGCAGCGGGCCAACAGCGATTCGAACTGTAACAAGCTTTCGTTGTGCGAACGAGCCGCAAATTCAAATGCATGGAACGGCATCTACGCGGCGATATAATGCTGAGCTAGGTTGCAGTTGTCGGCCCCAACGCACCGATTTGCTGCGCAGTCAGATCAGTGGCCTACATTTCCGGCGCTTTCCCTCACGAATGTGCAATCGTTCTGTCCCTTGGTAAATGTTGTCCCTCCGCGTTCGAGAAGCACCAGAAACTCTCGACCCAGGTCCGCTGTCAGATCTTTGGGTCTGCCTGAGCCTACAACGTATACGGGAAAGCGCGCTTTTGGCGTTGCGGCTTCCACGGGACTAAACCAAAGAGCGATATTCCAATCGTCCATGTCTCTTCCGGCTAATCCGGAGGCCTGTCCCGGCCCCCAACTCACCTTCGTGATCGCTGCCAGCGGGATTGATGTGTAAAATTGCCGACGACCCAAGAACGAAAACCCGAATCGGATTGATGGCGGATCGTTGTGTCCACGAACAAGCTCGGCAAAGTGCTTAGTGGTGAATTCTCCGGCAATATCGACAAGAAAGGGCCGCCACCCGTCTTCACATTTTTTGTAGATTATGTATCCAACAAAAGCTAATAAGGGAAGTGAGGCAATACTTTCGAATCCGTGGGACCAACTGACAATCGACATACAAATAATCACCAACGGCATGAAGATCAGGAAAAGAACGACAACGAGGCTCATACACGCGCATCCAACCTCCCGTCGTGGCTTCGGAACGCTCATAATTTCAGATGGTGAATCTTCCATACGGAAACGTAATGTTAACTGATACAAAGCAAATTTCAGCAGGGATTCAGACGGCGGGTAGCACTGATTGACGATCTGGTATCACTGGCCGCGACCATTCGCAGCCAGTGTTTGGGCTTTCGACTTCCAACTTCCGTTAATACGGAAACTTATCGTCCATCGGCGCGGCGGCGAGCTCGGCCAGGAAATTGCCCAGGCGCTGCGCCGTGGCCTCCATGTATTTGCGGCCCTTCTCCGCCGTGCCGCCTGATGGATCGCCGGCGCCGGTGTTGGTCGTGGCCAGATGCCACGGGCGCGTGATGTTCACCCAGCCTTTGTTGATGGCCTCAAATTTTGTCTTCGCCACGGTTCCGGCGTCGGCCTGCTCCATCTTCATGAATTCAGGGAAATAGGCCAGGCCCAGGCTGGTCTCCATTTCGTCGGCGTGGTCGCCGGGCGCTTTGAACAGCTCCGTCCGCGCTTCGGGCGCCAGCTGCCAGAAATTGGCCATGCAGAGGAAAATTTTGTGTTTGTGATGGAGCTCGCGCAGCACCGGCTTGAGCTCATTGCCGCCGTGGCCGTTCAGCAGAACCATTTTCTTGACGCCCTGGCGTTCCATCGAATCGACGATGTCGCCGATCACAGTGTAAAGCGTCGTCGGCGTGAGACTGCAGACCAGCCCGCCAGGCACTTTGAAATGATTAGTGTTGACGCCGAACGGCATCGTGGGCAGGCAGATGACTTTGCCGCCTTTGCGGTACGCGATTTCGCAGGCCATATCGGCGACGGTCTGAACTTCGTACACGTCGGTGCCGTAAGGCATGTGAAGATTGTGCGCCTCGGTCGCGCCGCACGGCAGCACAGCGACTTCCCATTTTTTAGTTTTCAAAAATCCGTGGTTCTGTTCGAGCAGCATCCATTCTTTCATGTGTGGTTCCTTTTTCAGAATTTGTATGATGCAATATACACTGAAATGAAGATGAATTCGTTGCACGAACTGTCGGAAAATTCTTGCTGTAAACACAACATGACCGTCGCAGCTATGGGGTGCGGGCGTCCCGCCCGCAATCAGTCTTTGTGTATTCGAATACGCAAAGGCTACCGGCGGGCGAGACGCCCGCGCCCCATATAACGCTCATTTGATCTTATTCTTTTCGTGATTCAATTTTCCCGGCCGATGCGTAGACTGTCGCCCCATGAGCGTACAGTTCTGCGTGCTGGGTTCTGGGTCGGAGGGCAATGCAGCGTTATTGATGACGCCGCATGTCCATGTCCTGATCGACGCGGGTTTTTTTCCCGACGACATGGCTGCGCGCATGGATGGCACCGGCGCGACATGGGAGTCAATCGACGCGGTGGTCCTGACGCACACGCACGGCGACCACATCAAGAAAAAATGCCTGACCTTTTGCGTGACGCACAACGTCCGCTTCATCTGCCACGAAAGACACGCCGAGCAGCTTTCGGGCGGGCGCTATTTCAAGCGACTGGTCGAGAAAGGACTGCTCGGCACGTACAATGGAAATGGCCCATTTGAAGTCGATACGCGGCCGGCATCTCCCGAAGACTCATCTCAGCCCGTGACCGACGCTCTGCGATTTTTTCCCATTCCCCTGCCCCACGACGCGCCGCCCACTTTTGGTTTTCGCATCGAAGCGCGCGTCTCAATTCCCACTGACCGCTGGGTGAAAATTGGATATCTGGCGGACCTCGGCGACGGACTGGAACCGATCGCGCGCGAAGTCAGCGACGTCGATCTGCTGGCGTTGGAGTTCAATCACGACGTCGAACTTGAGCGCCGCAGCGGCCGCCATCCGTCGCTGATCCAGCGCGTGCTGGGCAAAGATGGCCATCTCTCCAACGATCAGGCCGCCGATTTTTTCCGGCGAGTCCTCGAAGGCGGCTCGAACGGCGGGCCAAAATTGCTGGTGCAGATGCACTTGAGCCGCGACTGCAATCGGCCCGAGCTTGCGTACAAAGCCGCGCAGGAAGTAGTGCTGCTCACTGGCGCAAGCACTCGCGTTTTTTCCACGCGCCAGGATCGGCGCGGAACGGTTCACAGTCTGTGACCAGAAGGCAGAAAGCAGAAAGCGGAAAGACGATGGCTCGCGAAAAAATAATCGAAAATCTTTTTAGTTCCATGCATGAGACGGCGCAGTATTTCGATGCGTCGGCAAAGACGCTCAACAAATCGTACGGCCCGGGCAAATGGACGATGCGCCAGATTCTGGTTCATCTCGCCGACGCGGAATCGGTTTTGCTCGACCGCTTGCGCCGCATGGCCGCTGAGAAGAATCCGGTACTGATGGCGTTCGATGAAAACTTGTGGGCCAGCGCGCTGTTCTACAAGAAGCGCGATCTGGATCTCGCCCGACAGCAATTCGAGGCTTCGCGCCGCACCATTATTGAAATGGCCCGTATGCTGCCTGCCAGCTTCGATAACAAGACTGGCACGCATTCCGAAGCCGGAAAGCGCGTGTTCGGAAAAGTTCTCGGCCACGTCGCGGAGCACAACGCTCATCATCTCGAACAAATTCGCGCAATTGCAGCGGGAAAACGCTGGAAGCCGAAAAAATAGATAACCACGAAGCACACGAAGATCACGAAGATCACGAAGATCACTAAGAAAAACACTATTTGTTGCCTTTCTTCGTGTTCTTCGTGATCTTCGTGAACTTCGTGTTTAAATAGTCCGCCGAAACGCTTCCATAACCAGTTCAACGCTCGTCTCGCCGCGAAAGGTATTCAGCTGCGGGCGAAATGCGACGTCGATGGGGCCGCTCGCCGTCAGATCGCAGAGCGTATTGAATTGCTCGCCGCAGCCGAAGCCCACGACGCGGCGCGAAACTTTGCCTTCCCGCGCGAAGAAACTCAGATGTTCTTCGGTCTTGCCGAAAAGTTTTGGCGGGGCGCTCATTGAAACGCCGAGAACGGCCAGAGTCGGGCGCGGATTACCCATTCCGAAAGGCTCGAATTGCTCAAGCTCTCCGCACAGCTTCTCGCTCAATTCCGCCATCGTGATTTGTTCGTCGATGCCAAGCCGCGGCAACATATCCTCGGCATTGAGCAGCGACATCGCAGTCTTCTCGAAGGCGATGCGGAAAGCATCGATATTCTTCGCATGCAGACTCAATCCGGCCGCAGCGGCATGGCCGCCGAACGTCAGCAGCAAATCTTTTTGATGGGTGAGCGCCTCGGCCAGATGCAACCCCCGGATCGAGCGGCCCGAGCCGCGAGCCAGTTTTGTTTCGGCATCGATGGCAAGCAGCAGCGCAGGCCGATGAAATTCTTCGACGATGCGCGACGCGACAATTCCGATAACACCGTGATGCCAGTCCGCTGAATCAAGCACCAACGCGCGGCGCTCCGGGCCTTTTTCGAGCAGCTTTAGCGCCTGGTGGCGGGCTTCCTCAGCTATGCGCGTCTGAATGTCCTGACGCTCGGCGTTGTAACGATCCAACATTGCCGCGAGCTCAGCGGCACGAATAGGATCGTCGGTGAGCAGAAGCTCAAGCGCTTCGGAAACCTCGCCGCAGCGGCCGGCCGCATTAAGGCGCGGCGCGAGCCGGAATCCAACGTCGCTCGCTTTCACCGGCCCTTTGAGCTGCGCAGTCTCAATCAGCGCGCACAACCCCGGTGAGCGCGTGCGATTCAGCGCCAGCAGCCCCTGATGAGCCAGGACGCGATTTTCATCAGTGAGCGGAACAATGTCCGCGATGGTCCCCATTCCGGCGAGCGCAATGGCATCGAGCAGGAACGTTCTGAATTCGGGCGTCACTTTTTTGTTCTGCGAAAAATGAACGGCCAGCGCCCAGGCGAGCTTGAAGGCGATTCCGGCTCCGCAGAGTTCATTGAATGGATAGTTGCTGTCGCGGCGCTTGGGATTGATGACTGCAACGGCCCGCGGCAATTCACCGTGGACGTGATGGTGATCGACAACGATGCAATCAATTCCGGATTCGGCCAGCTTGTCGAGAGCGTCGTGCGCCGAAATTCCGTTGTCGAGCGTGATCAACAGTTCGGGTTTGCGAGCGCGAATGGATTCCACAGCCTCGGGCGAAAGGCCGTAACCGTGTTTGCGTTCGGGCACGCGCGCATCGACATGAAATGCGTAACGAGACTGCTGCTTCAACAACGCGAAAAATCGCGCCAGCAGCGCGGTCGCCGTAATTCCATCCGCGTCATAATCGCCAAAAAGGACAATCCGCTCGCCTTTTTCGACCGCGCGCGCGATGCGCGCGACTGCGGGAACAATATCCGGCAAAAGCGCCGGATCGTGGAGCAGGTCGAATCGGCGCGAAAGAAACTTTTCAGCCTGTTCGGCATTCTCAACACCGCGGCGCACCAGAAGCCGGGCAACGATGGGCGAAAGCTTCAGCGCGCGCGCCAGCGCGTCGATCGCGGCAGCGTCCACCCCGACCGGCGCTGCGAACTGCCAGCGCGCGGGTGCAGCCGTCGGTTTGGCGGTTGATGCCATTACTTTTTGTCCAGGTCGACAGAGTCCATCATCCAGCCATCGTCGGTTTTCACAAACGTGGCTTTCAATTTGACAGGCTTCTCACCCAGGTATTGACCAATCTCGCGGTTGATATCCTCCCATTCCGCATTCTCAGAAGCCTTCCCCATTCCCATTATTTGAAATGTCGCGCTCGCTCGTTTGTTATCGGCAGGATCGAGCTGAACCGGAACAGGCATCGGGATGAGTTCAAATTTGACCGCGCGGTAATGCTGCATCAGCAACACGACGCAGGCTTCGTGCACTTCGTCCTTGCCGTAACCGTGTGCCTTGAAATCTGGCGTCATGATGCGCGTCACCGCGCGCGGGCTGCGCTCATTCGCACCGTCGACGGCGCCCTGCAGAACCTGGCGAATGTGGTCCTCTTCACTGGTGAAAAACCGATTGTAGACCCAACCTCCGGCACGCCAGAGCACAAACGCCAGCACGCCAAGAATGAGGGCGCGACCGAAACTGAACCGGCCAGGCGGAGTCTCTCGCGCAGTTGCCATTTATTTCTTCTTTTTTCCGTGGCGGATAATCTCTTCGATGCTTTCGGCACAGGACGCCAGATTGAAGATCACACCCTCGAAGGCTTCGAACGAAAAGCCGCCGATAAAAATCGCCATGGACAGGTCATAGCGGTTTTCAACGGGAGAAACGGCAACACAGTGATCCCAGCAGATCTGCAATGCATTTTGCAATATCTTTACCGCATCTTCGAATTGAGCCGCGGGAAGTTCGGCGGTGCGGGTGGTAAGTGTGATCAGGTCATATTCTTCGCTGATCCACGCGAGCGCCTCAAAAGGGCGGCCGCTGACGCGAAACAACACACGGTTGTCGTCCGTCACGTGCAATTCCCCGCCATGGTCTTCCAGAGCCCGGATATAATCGCATGTGCGCTCCAGGAAGTACTTGCGCTCAATCTCATGATTCATGATGAAAAGGAAGCTAATCTGCGACGGAGTTTTTTCTACGCCGTTTTGCGCTTTACGTTTTGCCTTCTAACGTTTACTCACTATAAAGCTGTGGCGCAGTGACCGGAGCCGGAAACCTCCCCTTTTGCAGCCCGCGATGTTTCGCCTGGAGTCTTGCACAGGGTCAAGCACGCCATTCGCAAAGCGTGCACGCGACTGATCGCCCCGGCAGTTGTGTTTTGGGGTTAACGAGCGCATGATGGCGCCCGTTGTGGAGAAAGAGGCCAGTTCCACGCATCGGGAATCGTCACTGTGTTAGGGTGTAGCAAACGAAGAGAGCCGTTTTTTCAATCGCAGTTTACGAGGCAAGACAAGCCATGACAGATTTGACATCCAGAATCGCGGATGACTTAAAATTGAATAAAGCGCAAGTGGAGGCGACGCTGGGGCTGTTGAAAGACGGCGCCCCCGCGTTGTTCATCGCGCATTACCGCAAGGATCGCACTGGCGGCCTCGACGAGTCCAAGGTGCGCGCGATCCATGAGCGGCTTGAGCAGCTCAACGAAATGGAGCAGCGCCGCGCGACCGCGATTAAGACGATCAAAGAAGCCGGCAAGATGACGCCCGAGTTGCAGGCCAAACTTGAAAGCACCACGAACCGCGCAGAGCTCGAAGATTTGTACATGCCTTACCGCTCCCGCCGGCGCGTCCGGTCGTCTGCAGCCAAGGCCAAAGGCCTCGAGCCGCTCGCCGATCTGATCATGAAACAACATCAGACCGCGTCTGCACCGGCCGCTGATACCGCTGCATCAACACCCGCTGCGGAAGGTACGCAGGCGGCAGTTCCAGTGGCCACCAATGCGGAAGAAGCCTGCAAGCCATACATCAATGCCGACAAGGGCGTGAAGGATATGGCCGAGGCGCTCGCCGGCGCTCGCGACATCATCGCCGAGCGCATCGCCGAGGACGCGCCGTCCCGAAAAATTGCGCGAGACCTTTTGCTCAGCGAAGGCAAGATCACGACCAAGGCGCGCGAAGGCATCGATCTCTCAAAAGGAAAATATGCCGCCTTTGCGCAATTTTCAGAACCCGTCGGCAGGCTGCCGTTGCAGAAACTGCTGGGCGCGATGCGCGGCGCATCGGAAAAACAGCTCGCCATGGTCGTGGAGCCGCCGCGCGAAAAAATCCTGCAGCAATTGAAGGAAAAATGGCTGACAAACCCGGATGCATTGTTGAAGCCCGAGTTGGTATTGGCCATCGAAGAATGTTTCGATCGCTTGCTGGGCCCGGCGCTGGACAATGAGCTGCGCCAGGATTTGAAGCGCCGCGTCGATGTCGAGACGGCCGCGGCGTGCGCGCGAAACCTGCGCTCTCTATTGATGCAGGCTCCGCTGGGCGCAAAGCCCGTGCTGGCGATTGAGCCCGCATTGAATGCCGGCTGCAAAGCAGTGGTGCTCGATGGCGCCGGAAAATTAGTCGCCAACGCGGTCCTGACATTTGAAAAAGGCGGCGACGAACGCAAGAGCGCTGCCGAAACACTGCTGAAACTGATCAAAGAAAATAATGTTCAGGCTGTCGCCATCGGCAGCGGCCCCGGCAGCCGCGAGGCGGATCTCTTTGTTCGCGACACGCTGAAAGAAGCAGAACTCAGCAATGTCTTTTCGATTCTCATTCATTTGCACGGTTCAGCTCAGACTGCGCGCGAGGATCTTGCGGACATCGACGCGGCACAGCGCACGGCAGTACTGATTGGCCGCCGCCTGCAGGATCCGCTGTGGGAATTGGCACGCATCGATCCCGCGACGTTAAACCTGAGCCAATATCAGCACGAGGTTGATGCTGGAGTCCTTAAACAGAAACTGGATGAGGTACTTGAAAGCTGCGTGAGCAGCGTCGGTGCCGATGTGAATGCCGCGCCGGCGAGCGTGCTGCGTTACGTTTGCGGTATTGGACCAGCGCAAGCTGGACCCGTCATTGAAGCTCGCAAGGCAAAGGACGGATTTAAAACGCGCGAAGATCTGCAAGCATTAAGCGGATGCGGCCCGAAAACGTTTGAGTACTGTTCCGGTTTCACGCGCATCAAAGACAGTTCAAATCCATTGGACAACACCGCGATTCATCCCGAGCACTATCCGTTGGTGGCCGCAATGGCCGAATCGTTGAGCAGCACGACAAAGGATATTCTCGGAAACGCAGAATCGATCGGAAAAATCGAACTCGCCAAATTCAAAAGCGAGCAGGCAGGTGAAGCGGCTTTAAAGGACATTGTCGAGGAACTCAAGCATCCGGGCCGCGACATTCGCGGTGAGTTTGCGAAACCCGATTTCAACCCCGAACTGCGCGAGCTGAAAGACTTGAAAGAGGGCTCAGTCGTCACTGGCGTTGTCACCAATCTGACTGCCTTTGGCGCGTTCGTGGATGTGGGCGTGCATCAGGACGGCTTGGTCCATATTTCGGCGCTGACTCACAAATTTATTCGCGATGCCTCCGAGGCAGTGACTCTCGGACAACGCGTAAAAGTAAAAGTACTCTCCGTTGATGCTGACAAGAAGCGCATCAGCCTATCCATAAAAGATCTGGAAGCCCCGCCGCAGCGGCGCTCAGCGAGCACTTCTGCGCAACGGCCGCAGCGCCCGGCGCGTCCGCCTCGACAGGGAGCGCCGAGCACGCAGGGTTCGGCAGGACCAGGCTCCTCGCAGAACGCATCGCTGCCCGGAAATCGACCGCCTCGACGCGAGTTCAAACCGCGCGAACGGCCGCCACGACGCGACGGTGCCTCGCCGGCTCCGGGTGCGCCAAATACTGGAGTCATTGCAGGGGCGCCAGGTGCTGCTCCGGGTTCCGCTCCGGCGCGATTCCGCGATAAGCGCGACCGCGATCGAGCGCCGGGAGGGCGCGACGGCGGACGACGCGACGCGACGCCGCGGGCCAAGCCGCCGGAACCGGGCAAGCCGGATTACTCTAAATTCTTCGTCAAAGGCAAGCGCAAGGAACGTGAGAAGAGCAAGGGTACTGGCCGCGGTCCCGAAGGCGCATCGCGCGACGAAGTTCGCGAAGTCATGCGCAAACAGGATTCAGGCGGCGGGACACTGGCCGATCTGCTGCGCAAAGCCGGTGTCGCGACCGACGAGAAGGCTTGACGCGGATCGTTCATTAAGTTGAGGGGACCGTGGCTGAGCCCATTGACAATGCGCTGCTGAAACGCATTGACCAGTATATTGAGCAGCTTTGTCTCCCGCATGACGATGCCTTTCCCGCTGCATTGCGCGATTCGGATGCGGCGGGCCTGCCGAAAATCAGCATCAGCGCAAACCAGGGCCGGCTGCTTTATCTGCTGGCAAAGATCTGCGGCGCGAAGCGCATCCTCGAAATCGGCATGCTCGGCGGGTACAGCTCGATGTGGCTCGCTCGCGCGCTTCCCGATGGCGGCAAACTGATCTCCCTCGAACTACTCGAAAAACATGCTGTGGTCGCACGCAATAATTTTCAACGTGCGGGCGTGGCATCGCGAATAGAGATTCGTGTGGGCCCGGCGATGGATTCTCTCGATGCTATGATCAGCGATGGAGAACCACCCTTCGATTTCGTCTTCATTGATGCGGATAAAGTAAATTATCCGGGCTATCTCGATCGCTCGCTGAAACTCGCGCATTCGGGAAGCGTGATCATCGGCGACAATGTGATTCGTAATGGCAAGGTGCTACAGGACGCAGGCAACGATGTCGATCTGGCGGCAATTCAGATGTTCAATCGCCAGATGACGCAGAATCCGAAACTGGAAGCGCTGCTCTTGCCCTGCTTCAAAGAGAATATCGATGGTTTTGCAATCGCACGCGTAAAATAAACAAGCGGCGCATTTTCATGCGCCGCTCCTGAAAACTGTCAGCCGATCAATTTCTGATTAGTGCTGCTCAGAGCCTTCCTTGTCATCATCATGCGGGCGATGCGACCAGCGTTTTTCCTCGTGATACGGGAACTTTGGCGGAAGGCCTTCGCATTTGTAGTAACTCTTGATGGCGTCAACTCGGAATGGCCGCTGCGGCGCGCCACACTTGGGGCAGGCCATGACGCGGCGATTCGCAAAATCGGGCGCCGGCGCATTCATTTTTTCGTCGGTGTCGCGATGATCTTCGACGCAGCCGCCCAGAGTAAACACCAGAGCCAGCAGCGCACTTGCCTGCAAAAATCGTTTCATTCCACGCATCCTCCAGCGCCCCCTTACAGGACACCCCCCAGCAACCTCATCTTATCCAATACTGAAATTGTTCAAGGCCGTTTTGGTGTGTGGCATGGGCAGCGCTAGTTACGGACGTAGCAATCGAACACACCAGGATAAATACCGCGACAAGAACCGCGCCAAACCGACCTGCCCATGTAATTTCGGCTTAGGCGTAACTACATGGGCAGCTTCGCACATTGAAGCTTGAACATGCGGTACTTAATGCGGATTTCAAATCTGTGGTAAATCTGCGCTGCCCATGCCACACTACTACATCACTTTTACTTTTGGCCGCAGTCCGTATTTTTCGATGCGGCTGCGCAGAGTGTTGCGCGTGATTCCCAGAAGCTTCGCCGTCTGCAATTGATTACCGTTAAGCTTTTCGAGCGCTCGGCCGATCAGCAACTTTTCCATGTCTTCGATCAGAGCCGCCTTGCCACTGCTCAATAGCCGTTCGACCAGATGGTCCATATCGTCCGGAGACGGAATTGGCGGCAACGAACCGGCGAGAGCGGGCTGCAGCGCTCCCGGCGCCGACTGCGCCGTAACTGTGGCGCGCCTGGCTTCTTCCGCGCGCTCACTTTCGGGTCCAAACTCCAAGTGGTCAATGTTGACGATGCTGCCATTGCACATCACCATCGCGCGGCGAATCACATTTTCAAGCTGCCGGATGTTGCCGGGCCAATCGTAAGCCATCAGCGCTTCCATGGCCTTGGGCGATATGCCGGTGGCCTCGCTGACCAGCGCCTCGCGATGGCGCGATAGAAAATATTTGACGATTTCAGGAATATCGTCGCGCCTCTCACGCAGCGGCGGCAACGTGATTTCCATCACGCGCAAACGATAGTAAAGATCCTCGCGGAACTTTCCCTCTTTAACCAGGCGCTCGAGATTCTGATGGGTCGCGGCGAGAATTCGCACGTCGACCTTGATGGTTTCTGTTCCGCCCACACGCTCAAAAGTATTGTTTTGCAGCACCCGCAGAATTTTGGCCTGCGTAGCGATGCTCATGTCGCCTACTTCATCCAGAAATAGCGTGCCTTCGTCGGCCTGCTCAAATTTTCCGAGCTTGCGGCTTTCCGCGCCCGTAAAGGAGCCCTTTTCATGTCCGAAGAGCTCGCCTTCGAGGAGGTTCTCAGGAATCGCGGCGCAATTTACCGCAAGGAAAGGCTTCGGAGCGCGTTTTGAATGCTGCCATAGAGCTCGAGCGACCAATTCCTTTCCTGTACCCGATTCACCACGGATCAGAACGGGAACTTCGCGCGGCGCAACCTGTCCGATTTTCTTGCAGACATCATGCATCGTGACCGATTGGCCAATGATGCGGTCGGTGTGCGTGGATTTATCCGCGGAGGCTGTCTTTTTTTCGAGAACGTTTTCAAGGCCGGTACTGACCCGTTTATTGAGCCGGGCGTTATCGAGCGCCTTGACGACGACACTGTTGAGAATGTCGGAGTTAAACGGCTTCATCAGGTAGTCGTAAGCGCCGCGCTTCATCGCTTCGATGGCCGTTTCGGTCGTGCCATGCGCGGTCATCATGACGACCAGTTGCCGTGGCCGCTGTTTGCGAATGCTGCGAAGCAATTCAAGGCCGTCGGCGCCGGGAATTTTGACGTCAAGCAACACAAGGTCCGGGTCTTCGCCCCGCATCGCCTCGAATCCGGCCTCAGGAGTCTGCACGGCTGTGACACGGCGGTCGTCGTTCGACAACAGCCGGGCCAGAGAGTAGCAAACACCCTCATCGTCATCGATGATTAGAATTTTCTGCACGCAGCCACCTGCCCTTCTATCCCCACATCAAGCGCGGAACTGGATCTGTCCAACACGCACGAATCGGGCCAATTCGAATGCAGGTCCCAATCGCGTCACTCAGCAGCCTCCGGGAGTACCGCTCTGAACAGTGCACCGTGGCCCATTCCGGGGCGCGGCGATTCCACCTCAAGCCGTCCGCCATGTGCTTCCACGACACGCTTAACGATGGAAAGGCCAAGCCCCACCCCGCCCTTCTTAGTCGTGACGAAGGGCTGGAACAGCTTTAGTTGAACGCTTTCCGGAAGGCCCGGTCCGTCGTCGCAAACCTCAAGACAAATTTCTGCAGGCTTTCCGTCGGATTTAGGTATGCGCCGCGTCATGACATTGATGCGGCCGCGCTTTTCAACGGCCTGCAGCGCATTGAGCACCAGATTATAGACAACCTGCGAGAGCTGGGTCGCATCGCCGCGCACCGGCAGTTCGCCGTCGCAAACGTCAATGGTCAGTCGCGTGCCTTCGTTGGCAGAAGAAGCCAGCAGCAGCATCGATTCGTCCACCGTTGCGTTCAGGTCGACGACCTTCACCTGCATCGGAGCGACCTGCGCACGCGCCGTGGTCAGGAAGCCCTCGACAATCGTCTCCAGGCGCGCGATCTGCTTGTCGATCATCTCCGCGTCCTGCTGAGATTCGGCGGGGAATTGCTTTCCTTTGCAGAGCGTTCCAAAGAGAACCTTGATACTCGTCAGCGGGTTGCGAATTTCGTGCGCCAGTCCGGCCGCCAGTTCGCCCAGCATCGAGAACTTCTCGGCGCTGCGCAGTCCCTCTTCGGCGGCCAGCATGCGGCGATGGGCGCGAGCGTTCTCGATGGCGAGTGCGGCCGAGCGCGCCAGGCTGCTGACAAGCCGCTCGTCATGAGAATCAAACGTGCGGCGGCGGGCGCCATAGACACAAAGAAGACCCAGCGCTTTTTCTTTAGAGACCAGCGGCACTGCGAGGAGCGAACTGACCTGCGGATCGATGAAGAACTCGCCGCCCGTATTTTCAGCCTGAAGGTCAGTAACAATTCGCGCCTTGCCCGCCTCAATGATGCGGCCTGGCAACGAATCTTTCAATGGGACCGATGGCTGCAGCCGGTATTTGTCTGAGCCTCCGTGGCAGGCGGCCATTTCCAGATGTTGACCATCCTCGGAAATGAAAAATACCGATACGATCTCCGCGCGGCATACACGCGCCGTCTGCTCAACGGCCTCGGCCAGAACGCCGCGCAAATCGAGCGTGCTGCTTAAGCCCCGGCTGACTTCGCTGAGCAGTTCGAGTTCATCGGCGCGCCGGCGCGCTTCTTCGTAAAGCCGCGTGGTCTGAATCACGCGCGCCGATTGCGCCGCGAGCGACGAAAGCAAGGCCTCATCTTCGGGTGTGAAATGATTCAGCTTGGTCGAATCAACGGAGATCACGCCGATAACGCGACCACCAATTTTCAAAGGCACGGCCAGCTCGCTGCGCAAGTTCTGCTGCACGCGGACGTAGCGCGGATCTTTGCGCACGTTTCCCAGCCGCAGCGGCACGCCGGTTTCGGCCACCCAGCCGGTAACTCCTTGTCCGATTGTCAGGCGCGTGCTGAAGATCCGCTTTCCTTTAAATCCTTCGGCAACTTCAACGGTCAAGGTGTTGCTGTCTTCGTTCACGAGCATCAAGCTGGCGGAACTGGCGCGCGTGATACTGAATGCCGCTTTAAGGATAAGTTGGAGTACTTCCTTCGGAGACTTATCCGCGCCCATTGCTTCGCTGATCGGGGCCAGCGAAGCCACATCGACGCGACGCCGGTCCTCGCGCGGCGTAACAATAAGCGGAGTGATGGACGGCACAGTCGCTTTCGACGCAACCTTTGCCATGGCAGACGAATCCTTTTCGTTGGGGGAACGTTTCACAAATTGCTTGCCAGAATTCAAACCTGTTTGGGTTTGATACGGTTCATGGGAAAACTTGGCCAGCTCGATCAGAATCGAGTGGGTCAATGGATATTTTCCAACAGTCTGGTCAAAATACAACAGTCAATGCTGTTCAATATGCATCTACGAAGCAAGTCGTGTTTATTGCTGGGTGGGACCTTCACCCGAGTTCGAGGTCTGACTTTTTGCGAACAAATGGCGGTTCGCCCAAAAATAATCGATGCCCGACCAGGCGGTCACTGCCGTTACCACCCACATCAATGTCCGCGCTAGCGAGGAGACATTGGATCCGTGCGCCGCTGATTCGAAGGCGACATATTCTTCGCCGTAATACGCGGCAACCGAGAGCGTGACAAAAACCACAACGCCTTGCGCGATTGCTTTTATTTTTCCGCTCGCACGAGCATGAACAAATACGCGCTGCTCGACACCGAACGTGCGAATCACCGTAACGAGCAGATCGCGGTAAAGCAGAATCATCACCATCCACAGCGGAATCCATTTGCCGTGCGCATGGCTGGCGAAACCGAAATAGCAACTCAGTCGAAATGTCGAGTCCGCATACGGGTCGAGCAGCTTTCCAAAATCGCTGACCTGGTTCAATTTCCGCGCGAGGATTCCATCGAGCACATCGGAAATTTCGCTGAGGCTCATTACAACCAGGCACGCCCACAGCCCCGCGCTGGGCGTCATCACGTCGCTCAAGAATCCGCCCTTGCCCGTGCCGATAAAAAGAGCGAGAAACACCGGCGCCGTCGCGAGGCGGAAAAGTGTGAGCAAATTTGGCCAAGACATGTTTCTTTAACCTATTCAAGAATTTCGAGCACGCTACAATGACCGGACTCCGATTGCAGTGCAAGCTCAGACGCGCTTTTGTGATTATCCGGGACGACCGTCAATGAATTCCGATTCTGAATTAGCTGCGAATAAAAAACGTGAATATTTGATCGCGGCGCTTACAGCACTTGTTTTGGCCGCGGGTTGGTTTGTCGACAAATACGTAATCAACGAAAAAGATCTTTATAAATCCATGCGTGTGGATTTGCCCCGCACTGTTCTATTCGCCCTGATCATTGCGCACTATCGCACTTACGTCGTTCTCGGAGGATTATTTCTTATTGCGATGGCCGTCTATTGGCGACAACGTTGGATTGCGCAGGCAACGCTCTTTCTAGGTTTGTTGTGGGTTGTCGGATCATCGATTCCAGTAGCCACATATCACCAGGAACTTAACGCTAAAATTGACGCCTACGATTTTGATTTCGTCGACAAATATTTGCTCACAAAGGATGAATGTGCCCAGGGCAAAGGCGACATTGATGCGAGCGAAAAATTTTTAAAGACAAACGACAACAAGTACCATACGAATCTCGGTTACGCGTTCATGCGCAACGACCGCCGTTCACCATCGCGTTTCGTGTTTTATGCTTTATTGGGAGTGGGCGTTCCTGTCAGCCACACAAACGACACAAACCAGTTTCGGCGATTGTCGGACTACAAATTTCCAGTGATTCAAAGTGGCCAGTACTCCGGAGAACTGGCTCCATGGGATATATACTTCTGGTGGACAACGAACTCGCAGAATTATGAATCATTTCCTTTGATGGATGAATGGCTCAAACGCGATTTTGCACAAAAGACCGTGATTCCAATGTATGAGAAAATGAAAGCATCGCCGGAAACCGCGATACCCAATTCGAAATGATAATCCGTTTCTTGCAACTCGTCGGCGTGCGGATAAGCATGATTCCTCGAAATTCACGAAGGAGTTTTTGAATGAAGGATCTGCTCGAAGGTCTGAACCGCGAAATCCGCATCGGCGAGCACGGCATCGTGCGCCTGATCGATTGCATGCCGCGTCTGGTTGAGCCTGGCGAAACATTCGACCACGCGGTCTGTCAGGCGGCGCGCGTTTCGTATGGCGCGGACACCAAGAAGCCGAGCGAATCAGTCAACCGCGGGCTGATTCGCTACCTGATGCGCCACCACCATGGCACGCCTTTCGAGATGGTCGACATTAAGTTCTACATGTCGCTGCCGATCTTTGTCGCGCGCCAGCTCATTCGCCATCGCACCGCGTCGATCAACGAATATTCGATGCGCTACAAGCAGCCCAAGGACCGCTTCTTCGTCCCCGACGTTCAGAACGTCCGCAAGCAGAGCAAGAATAACAAGCAGGGTTCGGACGGCATGGTCGCCGTCGAAACCGCAGAACAGTTCATCAAGTACACGGAAGAAGTCGCGGCAAGTTCGTTCGAAAAATACATGGAGAACGAGCAGACGGGCATCGGCCGCGAAATCGCGCGAATTAATCTGCCGCTCTCAACGTTCACCGAATGGTACTGGGAGATCGATCTGCGCAATCTGCTTGGCTTCCTCGGCCTGCGCATGGATCCGCACGCGCAGAAAGAGATCCGCGATTTTGCTAATGCGCTGTACGAACTCAGCAAACCACTGGCGCCGTATTCGTTCGAGGCCTTCGAGGATTTCCACATCAACGCGACGTACCTGACCGCGCTCGAAGTCGAAGCCATCAAAACGCAGAAGCCGCTGAACGAGCGCGCCACCGACCGCGAACGCGATGAGTTCGTCGCGAAGTGCGAGAAGCTCGGCATGAACGAGCTCGCGAAGATCGCGGCGCCGCCTCCAAAGAAGACGAAGGAGTAACTTGTGGCGCAATCCTCTGGATTGCGCAGTTTGCTTTACACGCGCAATCCAGAGGATTGCGCCACAATATTGGCCTAAGATTTCACCCACAATTAACGACAATGTTGTATAGAAATGTGAGGAGACCCACATGACCCGATTCGCTCTTGTTCTGTTTGCCCTGGCCGCCAGCGTTTGTTTCGCGGGTGATGCCGAAGACCGCCGCGAGGCCGACAAGAAAGCTTTGGCGGCCGTTAAAGGCTACGTCGGCGATTGGAAGGGCGTCGGCGGCGGGCGGGGCGATTCGGCGAAGGATTCGTGGGGCGAAGAAGCCGAATGGTCCTGGGAATTCAAAGGCGGCCGCGCGGCGATGGTAATCACTTCGGCCAATGGACATTTCTACACTGCCGGAAAACTTGAACCATTGGACAAGCCCGGACAGTTCAAATTTATCGGTACACTTCCCGACAAGAAGACAAAGGAAGAATTCACCGGCGAAGTCAAGACCGAGGGCGACAACAAGGGTGACCTCGTCCTGCTCAACGATTCGGCTCCCGCCGGCCGCCCCACGCGCTTGACGCTCAGTCTCGTCGCCAAAGGCGCGCGCCTGGTCACGACCTACGAAAAAAGCGTGCGCAAAGGAACCTACGCGCCGATGGCTGAAGTAGGCCTCACGTTGAAAGGCAGCGGCTTCGGCAAGAGCGTCGACATGCGCGAATGCGTCGTCACCGGCGGCACGGGAAAGATCGCCGTCTCGTACAAGGGCCAGACCTATTACGTCTGCTGCGGCGGCTGCCGCGACGAGTTCAACGAAAACCCCGACAAAGTCATGGCCGCGTGGAAGAAGAAAAAAGAAGAGGATATGAAGAAGTAGTTTGTCCGTGGTCCTTTGTCAGTTGTCATTTGTTACACTTTATTTACGCAGTTTCATCCTTTCTCCCGCGTCTTGCTGACATGAGTCTGCAGACGCGGTTTCTTATTTGTTTCATCGTTATCAGCGCCGCATGGCTTCACGCCGAGGACGAAGTCGTCACATCGTCCGGCGCAAAAATCAGCGGCTGGATCGTCCAGCTTTCGCCGGATTCCGCTTTCGTGCTCGACGAGCGCCAGTCGCGCAAAGTTCCGCTCGCTGGTTCGACGTTAAAATTCGATTTTGCGTCGCAACGGCGCTGCGCCGTCGTGACTGCCGGACGCAATACAATCGCGGTTGAAGTCGACGCATTCAAAGACGGTATTCTCGAAGGCAAAAACAGCAACGGCGAGAAATGGTCGGCGGCCCTGAAGGACATCACTTCTGCCGAGCTATATCCCACCGCACGCCTGACGCGCACACTCCCCGTGACGCATGAAAGGCAGAAGCCCGATTACTGCGGCGAGGCCTGCGTCGCGATGGTTTCCAACTACCTCGGCAAACCGGTCAAGCAGGACCAGGTCAACGCCGCCGGCGGGCTCGACGGCAAGCGCGGCGTTTACAGCAACGAGCTTGAAAGGGCGATCGCCGATCTCAAACTGAAAACGGGCGCCGTTGCCGCGGCTTATCCCGACCGCGATGCTGACGACGCGCTGCTCGACCGCTGGCGATTGATTCAGGCCCTCGAACGCGGCCGCCCGGTTCTCATGGGCTTCTGGGCCGATCCTGAACGCAAGAGCGCGAATTTTAACTTCGACCACTTCGTGCTGCTCGTCGGTTACAATCTCGATAAGGGCGCGATGATCATTCACGATCCGGGCGGCGAGAAACTCTGGGAGCGCTCGTTCGGACAATTCGCAAAGCACCGTCAGACTCGCTCGAACCTCGTCTATCAGATCGAGTTTCCGCTGCAGCGAATGTGGACGCTCGCCGACGGCAAAAAAATCGACGCCACTTTTTCCGGATTCGACGCCGACAGGGTCCGTTTGCAAAGCAGCGCGAAAACCATCACCCCCGCCCTTGCCGACTTCAGCGCTGCCGACCGCGAGCTCCTCGAAAAGCTGAAATAACGCTTTTTGTCCTACAAATATAATATCCACTATAAAGGAAATAAGGCTTGTAAAACGGATAAAACGCGGTTTAATATATGAGAAATGAGTCTTTCATAAGGGATTTCGCCCATGACCACTTCTCTGCCGAAAACGATGAAAGCCCTCAAAAAATTGCAGGCGGCTCCAGGCCTGACCTTGGGCGAAACATTTGTGCCCCAAGTCGGCCCGCGCGAAGTTCTCATCGCTGTCACGCACACCGGCATCTGCGGCACCGACCGTCACATCTATGAGTGGGACGCGTGGAGCGCCAACCGCGTTCCAGTCGGCATTACCACCGGACACGAATTCGTCGGCCGCGTCGCGGAAATCGGCTCGTCGGTGACGCGCACGCGCGTCGGTGAACGCGTCAGCGGCGAAGGCCACATCGGCTGCGGCGTCTGCGAACCCTGCCGCACGGGCAACGCGCACATCTGCGAACATGTAGACATCATCGGCATCGACCGCGACGGCTGCTTCGCGCAGTATGTCTGCATTCCCGAAGAGAACGTCTGGCCCGTCCATCCTGACATTCCCGACCATCTCGCCGCGATTTTCGATCCGCTCGGCAATGCCATGCACACCGTCATGGCCGCCGGCGTCAGCGGCAAGAGCGTGCTGATCACCGGCGTGGGCATCATTGGCCTGATGGCCGTGAGCATCGCGCGCGCGGCCGGTGCGGCAAAAATTCTCGTCACCGATACCGACACGAAGCGTCTCGAGTTGGCCCGTAAGCTCGGAGCCGACGTCGCCTACAACGCCAAAGATCCCGAATGGCCGCTGCAGTGCCGCCGCGAGACGCACAACCAGGGCCCGCAGGTGCTGCTCGAAATGAGCGGCAATGCCACGGCGATCAAACAGGGCTTCAAGGCGCTGCGCAACGGCGGCACCGCCGCGCTGCTCGGCATTCCTTCGCGCCCCGTCGAATTCAATCTCGCCGACGACATCATTTTCAAGGGCTGCACGATTCTGGGCATCAACGGCCGGCGCATGTACGAAACGTGGTACCAGGTCGAAAGCTTCCTGCTCTCCGGGCGCCTCAACATCGACCCCATCGTCACGCACCGTCTGCCGCTCGAAGATTTTGAAAGCGGCTTTAAGATGATGCAGAGCGGCGAGGCCATCAAAGTCGTTCTCGCCATGCCCGAGTTGCAAAAATCGAAACTGAAGGAACAGACATGCCAAACACAACGTTCGACGACCGCACCCGCGAACTACTCACCGGGCTCCGCGAAAGTCGCCAGTACAAGCAGCTCCGCTATCTGACCGGCCCGCTGGGCGCCACCACCCAGCTCGAAGGCATCGGCGAGACAATCGTTCTCTGCTCGAACAACTATCTCGGCCTCGCCGATCATCCCGAAGTCGTGGCCGCCGGAATTGAAGGCCTGAAGAAGCACGCCGCGGGCACGGCGTCGGTGCGCTTCATCTGCGGTACTCTCGATTGCCATCGCCATCTCGAAAAGACCATCGCGAGATTCGTCGGAACCGAAGCTGCGCTGACCTATGTGAGCTGCTGGTGTGCGAACGAAGCGGCAATTGCAACGCTCTGCGGCCCCGACGACGTGCTCATCTCCGACGAACTCAATCACGCCAGCATCATCGACGGCTGCCGCCTGGCCCGGCCGCGCGAACGCGCCGTTTACAAGCACGCCAATCTTGAGGATCTCGAAGCCAAGCTCAAAGCCGCCGCGGGCAAAGGCGTAAGCTGGGTCATCACCGACGGTGTCTTCAGCATGGAAGGCGCGATCGGAAAACTGCCGGAGATCCTGAAGCTCTGCAAGCAGTACAACGCGATGTTAATCCTCGACGATTCGCATGGCATCGGCGTACTTGGCGAAAAAGGGCGCGGCACGCCTGAACATTTCAATCTGCTCGGCCAGGTCGACGTCATCACCGGCACGCTGGGCAAGGCGCTCGGCGGCGCCGCAGGAGGTTACGTCGCCGGAAAGCAGCACGTGATCGATCTACTGGTCCAGCGCAGCCGGCCGTCGCTGTTTTCAAATGCCCTGCCGGCCACGGTTGCTTTCAGCGCCAACAAAGCGATCGAGATCACTGAACGCGAACCGCAGCGCGTGGCGAAGCTTCGCAAGAATGTCGACAAAGTTCGCGCGGGATTGAGCAAACTCGGATTCCAGTGCACGCCGTCTGCGTCCGCGACTTTCCAGCACATTGGGATCCTAAGCTTAGAATTCCACGTGGACAAGTTGTCG